>ERZ1740059.486-NODE-486-length-20842-cov-9.674027_pt1 | contig 20842 bp, 13 predicted proteins | sample MGYA00581744_ERZ1740059 | MGnify/ENA primary metagenome ERZ1740059 (study PRJEB43018, sample SAMN04849738) | marine metagenome | isolation source: floating plastic debris | place: Pacific Ocean | collected 2008-08-28 | study: EMG produced TPA metagenomics assembly... | reverse complement strand
ATAGTCCCTTCCTCAGCGATCCTGGTAGCAATAATACTGCTTCTTTCCCAATTGTTGCTCCAGGGGCTACTGTACCTGCAAATATTCCAGATGCTATCTTTAATACTGAGCGTTGGGATCAGCCTGGTGGTTCGGAAATGGAGTGGGCTTTTGACGTTCCCTTGGCAGGTATGTACGAAGTTCGACTTTACATGGGTAATGGCTTTAGTGGAACTAACGATCCAGGAGAAAGGATATTTGATGTGGCAATTGAAGGTGAGATTCTTCCTAACCTGGATGACATCGATCTTGTCAGTCAATTTGGTAATGAAGTTGGCGGAGTAATTAGCAATACGGTAACGGTGAGTGATGGTACTCTCAATATAGAATTTATCCACGATATCGAAAATCCCCTAATCAACGGTATCGAAATTGTGCAACTAGGTTTATCGTAGACCCGAAATTACCCTATAAACCCTGCCTCGCCTTTCATCTCATACTTCCCTTACGGATAAGGTGAGATGAAAGCCGAGGAACCTAAAGAATTTTCGGCGTTGCTGAATCTGGGTATGAATTTATATTTTTGGCTTGATTTAGCAACGATTTTTTAAGGCTTTACATCTTTGGGTAAGACTCATTCATACTTTCAATCAGCAACGCCCAGTAGAGCTATCAAGTTTAAGCTGAGAGCTTGAATTCCTAATAGTCAGCAAATCAGGAGAAGCCGAATTTATTCAAGAAATAGGTGACATATCAGCTAGATACGAAAAACTAGTTAAGTAATGCCCTGAAAACTATGAACCTGAAGATTACACCTTATTCATGCTACAAAACAGAAAAGACTTCAATATTAGTAGGTTTTCGGAATTGTATATCAGAATCAAATTAATTTGTTTAGATTATTGCTTATATGCCTTTGTTTTAGGTATTCCTCCTATTGTATTCCTACTACATTCATCTTGTTAATTTCTTTCTGCGCTTCTCTCATAAAAAAATATAACCACAATCAATTAGATATTTTTGAACCACTCCCCGCGCTAAAGCGACGGGGATTCGGGCATTGACCCTAGCTTTTCGTCCTTAGTGACTATCTGGCTAGGTTTAAGCACCTTGTTAGAGAACTGCTCGGAGGGGCTATGGTTGCCCTTGCTTTTGCACTCGGCTACTTGCTCGCAGTTTGTTCTGTATCGTTGCCATGCCTCTAACAGATACGGTTCCGTATCTGGATACTCCCATGAGATATCCCGCAAGGACAACACATCTCCATAAACGCATCTAGCCTGCGGAAGCGCTAAACAAATCTCTATGCATAGGTTGAACACCTGTAACATCCCTATGCACTCTTTCTGATAGTTTTTTCTTGATGCGACTACCATCAAGGTGAGTTTGTGATAACGCTGTTGTTTGGGTAGAAAACTTTATAAACTTACCCCCGGCGCTTTCAGCCTTGCGAGCAAGTTCGGCTTGAAAAAATCCTGGCGACTTACCAGAAATAGCCTTTCCGTAACGTTTCTGCCAGCCTTTTACACTTACACGTTCTGTTTTTATTCTGTTGCCATGTCGTAAAATATCGTTAACTAACTTACGGTTTTGTGATTTACTGTAAGCTGATTTACGACGTTCTAACTCGGCTTTCTTCCCTCGTGTCTTGATATATGACTTTGTTCTCTTCCACTTCTTAGCCCCTTTCTTTACTTTTCCTTTCTTTTTAACAAGTTTGTTCCCTACCTGTTTATCAAAATCAGGCTCAAAGTTGTCTGGGTTATGCATCCGCATAGAACGCTGCATTTTTTGCTGAAGCGCTTTTATCTCACGCTCATAAGTTGGTACTTTCTCAGCAAATGGTAATAATCCAGCATATTCATCACCAACAAAAGCAACATTACTAATGTTTAAGTCAAGACCAATAGTCCCGTTTTTAACAAAGTTTGTGGGCTTTTGAAAAGGTAAACCTTCATTGACTAGCTGAATGTACCACCGACGCTTCCCGTTGAGAATACGCCATACTATACGGCAATACTTAACAGGTGACTTTATCCCATGCAATAACACGGGGTTAGTCCAATCGACTACTGGGTTAATGGTTAACTTACCCCAGACAACTTCTATAGAAGCTCTTGCACTACAAGTAATACTGTTCCTGTAATCTTTCTTGTCAAACTTCTTAGGGTTGCGAGTTTGTTCAAACTTTACTGTTATACCAGTAGCGTTAGTTTTACTTTCTACTGACTTAAAACGGCTTGTAGGTTTAAACCTTACATTTTTGGCTATACCAAACAAAACTTTATCAACAGCCTTGAAGGCTCTAACGCCCATATTGATTTTTTCATGGGCACCAAGTTTTTCTTTAATCCACTTACTGTTGTTAGCGGTAGCTGTTGCGAAACTTCCTAAATCAAACTCAGAGAATCTGTACTGCTTTCTAGCTTGGTTAAATAAATCTTGTTTTTCTTTCTTAGTTCCTCCTCTTAGCTTTTTAGCTTTCTTAAATGACTCGCAGTTTTTAACTAGATTCATTCGCACCAAAGCTTCGTTTAAGCAAGCATTGTATAACTGCCTTGCCGCTTGAAATCTGGCTGATAATTCTCTTTCTTGTCTGCTGTCAACCTTTAGCGGCAACTCCGTAACGAATGAAGGTGTTGCACTGCGAGCCATTGACCGACCTCTCAATGTATGTTATCACTAGTGTAATAGTTAGTTCACCAACTGTCAATCCGTGAAATGGAAAAGTCTGAGAAGCATTTCAAAAAGGGTAACAAGTTAGGTTTTGTGGCTGCTGGTGAAAAGTCTTTAACGGCTCACATCGGACTCAAATTAACAGAGGAAGATAAAGAAGCTCTCAAAAAAATACCCGACTGGAGTAGCAAATTAAGAGAGGCAGTTAAACAGTTAATAAAAGAATACGGCGACTAAAGTCGCTTTACGTAAAGCTAACCCCGGTCTGAAGACGCGGGGCTTGCGCTTGTACTAGTACTCTGGTCAAATTGGAAAACTCAATAATATTTAAAATAAATAAAGACGTTGCATTGTGCACGCCGTCTCTACATTAATTTATTTTCTCAACCATCATATTATTCCCTCCCCGTTAACGGGGAGGGTTAGGGTGGGGTTTATTACTTCAAAGCACCCAAAACCGGTACAACTTCAGCTTTTGCAATTTCCGGTGTCAACAACCCTTTCGCATAAATACCAGGATTACTTTGTGCAATTTCAGTATATGATTCCCGCACCTGAGCATTCACTGCGACTGTCTTCACATCGTATATCTGCATGACAGCTTTAGGATAAAACCCGATGCCGATAATTAACACCAAGAAACAAGCTGCAATAAATATTTCACGAGCGCTTGCATCCCTGTAAACTGATTCACCTGGTAAAACGCAATCGGTACCAAAACAAGCTGTACCTTCTGCTTCTAGATTCTCATATTTCGCATTACCAATATCGCAAACAACTTTCCCTTCGCCGTAAAATACTTGTTTTAACAAATCGAGTAAATAAATTGGGGTAAGGATAATTCCTACTGAAGCGAGAAAAACAGTTACCGTGGAGAATGTGTTACTGTAAATATCGCTTGTAGCTGCGCCAATTAATACTGAAAGTTCGCTCACAAATCCGCTCATTCCCGGGAGGGCTAAGGAAGCCATGGCACCCATAGTACATAAAGCAAAAACTTTTGGCATTACTTGTCCAATACCGCCCATTTCATCCATTTTCATTGTATGGGTACGGTCGTAAGTTACTCCAGCTAGGAAGAATAGCACTGATGCAATTAAACCGTGGGAAATCATCTGCAACATCGCACCGTTGATTCCCAAATCGGTAAAGGAGGCGATACCCAGTAACACAAATCCCATGTGAGAAACTGAGGAGTAAGCCAAACGCCGCTTCATGTGAGTTTGAGCAAAGGAGTTTAAAGCGCCGTAAATAATGTTAACTACTCCCAGAGTTGCTAAAACTGGTGCAAAGTAGATGTGTGCGTCGGAAAGAAGTTCTAAATTAAGGCGAATTAATCCATATCCACCCATCTTCAAAAGTACGCCAGCCAAAATCATCGATACGGGAGTAGAAGCTTCGCCGTGGGCATCTGGTAACCAAGTATGTAAGGGGAAGATGGCTAGTTTGACACCGAAAGCAATTAACAATCCGGCATAGAGCAATAATTCCAAACCCAAGGAATAATCTTTCGTTGCTAAAGCTGCGATATCAAAAGTTACATTTTCGCCGCCATACAAAGCCATCGCGATCGCAGCGACTAGAATAAATATAGAAGCCGCTGCAGTGTAGAGAATGAATTTGGTTGCAGCATAACGTCGGTTTTTTCCACCCCAAATGTTAACCAGTAAATATACGGGAACTAATTCAACTTCCCACATAATAAAGAACAACATTAAATCCTGAGCGACGAATACCCCAACCTGTGCCGAATACAGCACCAACATCAGAAAATAAAATAAATGCGATCTGCGATCGACTTGCCAAGCTGAAAATATCGCCAGCGTCGTCACAAATCCCGCTAATAGTACCAAAGGAACTGACAAACCATCGACGGAAACAGCCCAGTTAAAACCCAACTGAGGTACCCAGGCATAACTTTCCGCTAGTTGAAAACTTGCACTGCTTGCATCGTAATTGTTCCAAAAGGCGTAACACATCAAGAAAAAATCTGCTATACCCACGCCAGTGGCATACCATCGAACGCGATTACCAGTTTTACTGGGTATCAACGGTATGAATAAAGCTGCAACGAGTGGGAATAAAACTATTGCGGTCAGCCAAGGAAAATGTTCCGCCATGATGTCAATGAGGAAAAATACTTATTTTATGATTAATGTCATTTTACTAAACTTTGTAACATTTTTTTAATAAAATTTTGTCGAGGGTAATCATAGAGAGATTGTGAAGAGGTTAAAAAAAATGGATACAAGCCCCCGGATTCATCCGTGGAGAGAAAAAAGTTGGGTTTCACTTCGTTCAACCCAACCTACGTTATAGGTAATGTTCTACCGGGAAGGGAGTAAAAAACTTGCTAGAAACCGTAGGATTTTTAGCGCACACGTTCTGGATAAACTTGGAATGAATCAAAGAAATTAACGGCTTCTGTGGTTAATTCTCCTTCTGTTATTGTTAGAGCTTCCATAAGATACGCTCTTCCTTTTACTATAACTCCTTGATATTGTCCTGTTTTCCCGTCTGCATGTTGTACAAGCAGTTCTAAACCTGCGTATCCACGAATTTCGATATTTCTACTTCTGACGATTTTACCTCTACTAATCATTACTTCTCGCATTGAAGTCTGTAATAGTTCGCGAATTTGTCTGGAAGGTAAATAACGTGTTTCGATTGGTAGGTCTTTGTGCGTAATCATATATACTGTTTCGCTTGTGTTGCTCGCTGACATTAATAGTCTTGGTTCATTGCATATTACAAAACCTGGCATCCAAATTTTAAAATCCTGGTTTGGTCCCCACCAATACTGATCAAGTTGATTTTTCGTTAACTGGTTGTTATTTGCTGAGACTAACAATGTCGATTTGATTTGATTTATTTCGGTTTCGCATCGATTTTTGGCTTGTGCTTTGGGAGTGCAAAATAAAGTTACTATTGCTGGCACTAGGAGTGTAGCAAAAGCAGTCGATTTTAATGCTTTCATGACTATGTATGTCCTATTAATGAGGTATTTTTTAGAGGCTTGGCTCTTCTGTGAAACAGATTTTTGAAAAGTCTGTAGTTGAAAGACAAGATGTGAATTTTGGGTTTAAAACCAAAAAAAGCAACGACGAATTCTATCCTGGTGGATGTAAAAGCAAGGGAACTTCTACGTCTGATGTTTTGCTGTTGAGTAGGAATAGCTCGCGCTTTTCAATCCAATTCTTGATAAGTTAAGCTGACACTGTCTTTTTCTCCATCGATGAGAAATATATACACTGTTTTGTCAGGCTGATTTTGCGCTATAGGGCGCAAAATACTTATGATGCTAGTATTTGTAACCATTTGAAAAAATTAGTAACTACACCCTCGGACAAACGCGAAAAAGTGAAAGATAATTAGGCTATCTAAACAACCTAACCCCAAATTTACAAAGTCGGATTGCGACATTCTTCTTAGATCCGGTAAATTCAACTAGTACAGCACAGCTTAAATAACGCACCCATTTTTTAGACTCAAATTAACACTCATGATTAGATTTGAGATGGGTAACTTACTTATGCCAAGCATTACTAGTTATTTCTAAACTTTTTTGTTTTTTATAAACTAAGTTAGTGTTTACAAGAGGTAGAATAACACAAACGGTGCAAATACTCATAACTTTACCAAAATTTTTATAAACATAGTTAACATAAACCTGACTAAAAGTTTAGGTCGGGATAAAAAATTAACTAAAACATATGGGTTTAATTCCCCACCGTCACAGGGTTCCCATAAGAATTTTTTTAGAAGAAAAAAATTCTTATGGGTGCCCGTCACACGGTGGACGAATTGAGTTGGGGTCTAAATCCCCATCTCAATTCCAGCCAACTTCGGCTCTTCCTTCTTCCTTCGTTTAATTGCAGATTCCCACCCCAACCTTTGAATGAATGAGGTTGTGAAGTACTGCGGGTAGCTTTAGAAGGGCTCAGGTGCCCAATGAGGAGTAACGCAAACAAGTGAAGTGCTAAAACTGGGACGAAAATAGGCTATTTGAGGCGGTGATCGCAACTAAAATAAACTGATGTGCTGCTAAATTATATAAAGCTAAAACCTCAAAATATTGTAGTGCGTTAGCCGCAGCAAAGCTGAAGGCGCAGTGTGTCCCTTAGGACATATATCTTGCTCGCTAGCGTTATACAAGTTAAATTTTTCAAACTCTTTTTGGTATTTGAGGTCAGACGGATACCACGCTTGCCTAAAATGCCAAGTTTTTTTGCAGTACGACTTATATATAAAGTTTCTTTAGTTTTACATAAACTATGTTTATGCTTATATATTTAATATTTGCTCCGATAAAGTTTCTAGTTAAACATTAACTAACTTAAAGTTGTGATTCAACAAACAAAGTTTATGTTAAAATATGAAACTGACTACTGCTCCCCGTTTGCAAATGAACCTGGAACAATCAATTGAAATCATAAGCAAGACAGTCGCTAAAAAGACTGGTCAACCTTTAACTGAAGTTGAAATTGGAGTACTCCGGGGAGCTTTAGAAGGTAAGACTTACGAAGAAATCGAAAAGGATGTAAGAAAAGATGAAAGTGAGAAATACCAGCTTTCTTACTTAAAAACAGGTGTTGGTCCTCCACTATGGAAGCGGCTCTCAGAAGTCTTTGAAAGTGATATTCGCAAGACTAATGTTCAAGTAGTAATAAATCAAAAATTAGGAAAAGTTTCTGACTTAATATGGAGAAATGATTCTTCTTTAGCCTCTACATTAATTCCGGAATCTGATCTATATATTAAACGCCTCGATATTGAAGAGTCTTGCTATAAGGAAATTTTGCAACCCGGAGCCTTGATTCGCATCAAAGCACCGAAACAAATGGGCAAAACTTCATTGATGCATCGGATTTTGAAGCATGCAGAACGTACCAATAACAAAATAGTATATTTGAACCTTTTGCAAGCAGAAGAAAAAGTACTTAAAGAACTTGATATATTTTTGCGTTGGTTTTGTGCCAATATCAGTTGGCGGCTAGGTATAGAAAACCAAGTAGATAATTTTTGGAAGCAAAATTTCGGAGGAAGCAACCTTAATTGCACTGCTTACTTCGAGGAATATTTATTCACAAAGTTAGATAGCTCATCTTTAGTAGTGTTGGGCTTAGATAACGTCGATCAACTTTTTGCCTATAAGTCAGTTGCAGGAGACTTTTTTAAATTGTTGCGCTCCTGGCACGAAGATGCAAAATTTCTGGATAAATGGAAAAAATTTCGATTAGTCATAGCACATTCAACTGAAGTTTACATTCCACTAGATATCAATTCATCTCCTTTTGGCAACGTAGGTTTAGTCATAAATTTGCAAGAGTTTAGTTTTGAACAGGTAAAAAATTTGGTACAACAATATGATTTGGATTGGGAGGACGATCAAATTGACCGGTTAATGAAAATGATTGGTGGTCATCCTTATTTGGTGCAAACAGCGCTTGCTCATCTTAAAGCTAACCCAAGTAAGAAACTGGAAGAATTTTTAGAAATAGCTCCAACAGAAGAAGGAATTTATGTGAAGCATTTACGAGAACACTTGTTAACGTTAAAAAAAGGTTCACAAAAAGAAGATTCAAACCTAGAAAAAGCAATGAAACAGGTAGTTGAGTCAAAGGAGCCAGTACGATTAAATTCTCAACAAGTGTTTAAATTGGAAAGTCTTGGATTAGTCACTGTACAAGGCGATAATGTCAAACCTCGCTGTCAACTATATCGTTCATATTTCCTTAACCACTTACAAAAAGATTCGTCAAGCACCCAATGAACACAGAACCGACTTTAGGCTATAAATACCAAGTTGGAGGATGCTTATGCGCCCACGATCCCACCTACGTGGTTCGTCAGGCAGATCGTAATCTTTATGAAGAATTAAAATCTGGGAACTATTGCTACGTACTGAATTCACGCCAAATGGGCAAATCAAGTTTACGGGTGCGAACAGCGCAAAGGCTACAAGCAGAAGGTATCGTCTGTGGGTTAGTCGATCTATCTGCAGGTGGCAGCCAAATCACTCAAGAAGAGTTTTACTCAGGAATTTTTTACAATATTTTAAGGAGTCTACAGTTTCTTGATAGTATTAACGGGCGAACTTGGTGGAATGAACGCTGGGATATTTCCTCAACAGAGAAACTGGGTGAATTTATTGAAGATGTATTACTCAAGGAAGTTTCTCAAAATATTATTATTTTTATTGATGAAATAGATACTGTTCTTAGCTTTAAGTTTTCTGTAGACGACTTTTTCGCCTTTATTCGGGCTTGTTATAATAAGCGAGCAGATAATTCAGATTATCAACGCCTAACTTTCTGCTTGCTGGGGGTTGCGACTCCATCAGATTTAATGCGTGACAAAAAACGCACTCCATTTAATATTGGTAAAGCTATTGATTTAACTGGTTTCCAATTTGAGGAAGCTAAAGAAGCATTAATAGATGGATTAAGGGGGAAAGTAGACGAACCGGGAAGTATTTTGCAACAAGTGATTAAGTGGACAGGTGGACAACCATTTATAACTCAAAAATTGTGTGATTTAGTAGTTCGTAAAAAAGAAAGTAGAAGCCCCAACATTGAGCAGTTGGTTGAAGAATATATCGTAAAAAACTGGGAATATCACGATGAGCCAGCACATTTGAGAACTCTACGCGATCGCCTGTTTAGAAATGAAGAAAAGGTATTCTCTCTTTTGCGATTATATCAACGAATTTTATTCGGAGAAAAAATTGATTCCAATGGAAGTTCTGAACACATTGAGCTACGTTTATCAGGATTTGTAATCAACAGTAATGGTAGGATAAAAGTCTATAATCCTATTTACGAAAAGGTTTTTAATCTACAGTGGGTTGAAGAATCTATACAAAAAAGTCTACCTCCTTTTAGCAAAGATTTATTTGAGTGGTTATATTCAGGTCGTGATGAATCAAAGCTACTCACAGGACAAAAATTACAAGATGCAGAATATTGGAAGGAAAAGGCACAAAAATTATCTGAAGAACAATGGAAGTATTTAAGTAATAGTCACCAACTAAATGAAAAAATAGAGCAAATTAGTTATGATATTTTAAATAATACAAATTGTGACCCGTTTTGGTTATTATTCAAATATAAGCAGATTTTGCAATTAAAGGAAATAAATCAAGATAGTAGTAAGGAAGAGCTAGAATTAAAGAAAATTACTTTAATCATTGAAGACCAAAACAAGTTAAGAGTTACAAAAAAAATTTACCAGTCCGTTTTCGATATTAATTGGGTAGATAATGAATTATTCAAATTACGCTTTTATTCCAAGGAATTTATTGCTTGGTTGGAATCTGATTGTAAAGATAATTCTCAGTTCTTAGATGACAACAGATTACACATGGCACTGAATCACTCAAGGGGAAAGACATTAAAAGATGAGGAAAATAGATTTTTGATTTTAAACCAATTATTTAATCTCGGAAAAATTGATCAACAATTAAACATTTCTTCCCCCTACACAAGCAAATTATATAGTTGGTTAGAATCCCACTGTCAAGATGAATCTTTTCTTTTGCAAGGAAGAGAATTGCAAGAAGCATTGGAGTGGACGCAGAACAAAAAATTAAGTGTTATAGAAAATCAATTTTTAATTATTAGTCAATTATTTAACCAAGGAGAATAGTAAATGATTTGGCAGAAAGAAGCAGAGAAAGTTATGCCCATACTGGAAGAATTTATCCAGAATATTCAAAATAACGAGAAAGCAGAAAATTCTCAGCTTTTAGTCCAACATATACTCCAATGGACAAATGGTCAACCAGAGTTAACTCAAGCAATTTGTCAACTCATTACACAGTCTAACAAACCGATTAAAACTAGTGAGGGAGAAAGACGAGTAAACGATTTGGTTCAAACTTACTTTATTGACAACTGGCAAGAGCAAGAAGAGGCTTCAGAGATTAGAAAAGTACACAATTCGATTTTTAATAATGACCATAAAGCAGATTTACTGATACTTTACAAGCAAATCTTGCAAGAGTTAGAAATATCATTCAACAACAGCCCCAAGCAGAAGGAGTTAATTGATACAGGTTTAATAATTGTTCAACAAGGAAAATTGAAATCTGCGAACCAAATTTACAAATCTGTATTCAATCTCAACTGGGTTAACCATAACTTATCTAATCTGATACCTGATTTACTTGAGCAAAAGGAATCACAAACAACTTTAAAGCTGCAAAAAACTGTCAACCAAAGACGGCTTCTTATTTATACAGCATTTCCAGTAATTTTTCTTGTTATATTTAGTAGCATTTATTTTTTGTTGAGCAAGTTGCTATCTGGGACATCACCACAAAAATATGGTAATTTTACTGGACAGGTAGTTTCTAACAATTCTACTTCATCCAAAAAGTCTTACTATGAAAAGTTTAAAGACGTTCCCAATGTTCCTCAAGGAAATTTTCCCTATGGTGGTTCTACAACCCTTGCACCTCTACGCGGTGATGATCTTCTTAACGCAATCAAACAAGCCCATCCAGGGTTTGAATTGGAATACACACATCCCATTAGTAAACCACCAGGCTCGGGAACAGGGATTCAGCAACTTTTAAAAGGAATCCTCAGTTTTTCTCATAGTTCCCGTACTCTTAAAAAAGAAGAATTAGAAGAAGCTAGATTACAAAGATTTAACTTGGAACGAAAAGAGATTGCTCGCGATGCTATTGCTTTCTACGTAAATTCTAAGTTATCTATTAGGGGATTAACCTTATCACAATTGCGTGATATTCTCTCAGGCAAAATAACTAACTGGCGAGAAATAGACAGTTCTATTAACCTTAAAATTACTCTTTTTAGTAGAGAACTTAAGTATGGCGGTACAGTCGATTTTATTAAGAAAGAGCTATTAGAAGGAAAAGATTTTAGGAAGTTTGTTCCAGTGAAAAACCCTAGTGATTCTATAGAGAGAGTTGCTAAAACTCGCGGTGGAATTGCTTTTGGTTCAGCATCACTAGTTATGAATTCCAGATCGGTAAAGCCACTTTCACTTGAACTTCCTAAAAAAAATATTGCTGCTCGTATATATCCCTTCAATGGTAAGATTGTAAATACAAAATATCCAATTACTAGGCCACTCTTTGTAATTATCAAGAAGCCTATAAAAGATTCACCTAACCTTGACCAACAAGCTGGTGAAGCTTATGTCAACCTAATTTTAAGCAATGAAGGTCAAAAGTGGGTAAAAAGAAAAGGTTTTGTACCCACCCGTATAGTTGATTGACTGTTGCGTAGGCGTAAATAAGATAATCTTGTTATTATTTTAATCTTATCGGTCTTCCGTATCTTATTTTGACCGATATTTTTTCACCATAAAATTATCTCTAATTAAAAATAAATCAGCGTTGCATAATAGAAGAAGGGAAGATGATGTTCTACTGTGCAATGTCCTAGTAAGGTTGTGAACTAAATTTAAAATAGCTCATCATATCAAATCTGTTTGTATCGGAATTATATATTTTTACAGCCTCGTAACGCGGAGGTAAGTGCAAAGGAACCCAGAGTTTTTTAGCTCATATTTTTTACAATTCCGATGTGAGCGGAAAAGATATCAAACCTTCTCCGCACACCTTTGCGTTAAACTCAGCGCCCCTCTGCGTTAAAACGTTTTTGTTTTCACCCCTTCAACTCAAAATTCCGCAACCGTAGCGCATTACTAACCACCGAAACCGAACTAAAAGCCATTGCTCCTCCAGCAATAATCGGATTCAACAACCAGCCAAATACCGGAAACAAAATTCCCGCAGCAATGGGAATACCCAAAACATTGTAGATAAAAGCAAAGAATAGATTTTGACGAATATTATTCATGGTGGCACGAGAAAGCGCGATCGCACTCACAATTAAATGCAAATCTCCTGAAATCAAGGTTATATCAGAAGCGGCGATCGCTACATCAGTTCCGGTGCCAATTGCTATTCCCACATCAGCTTGTGCCAAGGCAGGAGCATCATTTATACCATCTCCCACCATCGCCACAATTGTTGATTTTATCTTCTCTGCTTGTAAAGACTTAATAATCGCCGCTTTTTGATCTGGTCTCACTTCGGCAAATACTTGTTTAATTCCAACTTCGGTAGCAATTGCTTCCGCTGTTGAACGGTTATCTCCCGTCAACATTACTACTTCTAAACCCAACTTCTGCATTACTCTTACTGCTTCAATAGATGTCGGTTTCAAAGCATCGGCGATCGCCATCAAACCTTCAACTTCTCCATCTACCGCAATCCAAATTACTGTTTTACCCTCAGTTTCCCAATTATCTTTCTCTTCTTGAAACAGTTTAGTATTAATTCCAGCCTCTTCGAGCCAGCGTTTAGTCCCAATCTGTACAAGTCTATGTGAAACATATCCCTTAACACCGCTTCCAGAAACAGCTTCAAAATCACGAGCATCTATAAGTTCAATCTCTTGAGATTCAGCATATCTAACTACTGCTTCCGCTAGTAGATGTTCGGAATTATGCTCTAATGAAGCCGCTAATTTTATCAGTTTTAATTCATTTTGATTCGCACTACCCGCTTTGCTAATAAAATTAGTCACGGTAGGTTTCCCGGATGTCAAAGTTCCAGTTTTATCCAAAACAACCGTCTGGATTTTATGAGCTAACTCCAAACTTTGGGCACCTTTAATTAAAATACCGTTTTGTGCACCTTTTCCCGTACCAACCATTACTGATGTCGGAGTCGCTAAACCCAAAGCACAGGGGCAAGCAATAATCAAAACGCCGACACTATTAATTAAAGCGAGGCTAATATTGCCAGTGAGATAAAACCAGATGACAAAAGTAGAAATTGCAATAGCCATCACTACCGGAACAAACCAACCCGTCACCTTGTCTGCTAATCTTTGAATTGGCGCTTTGCTTCCTTGTGCTTGTCTGACAAGTTGCACAATTTGCGAGAGTACGGTATCTTTTCCTACTCTTGTTGCCCTAAATTTAAAACTACCAGTTTTATTAATCGTCGCGCCGATAACCTCATCACCGGGTTGTTTTTTCGTGGGTAAACTTTCCCCCGTCACCATCGCTTCATCAACAGTCGAAGTACCTTCTATTATCTTTCCATCTACAGGAATTTTCTCACCAGGGCGTAGGATAATTATGTCATCAAGCTCAACTTCTTGAATCGGAATATCTACTTCTTTACCATTACGAATAACTCGGGCATCCCTAGCTTGTAAACCGATTAATTTGCCAATTGCTTCACTAGTTTGTCCTTTTGCGCGACTTTCAAATAGCTTTCCTAAAAGAATCAGGGTAATTACGACAGCAGAAGTTTCATAATACACTTGTGGTTGTAAATTGCGATCGCTAAAAAAATTGGGAGATATAGTCGCACATAGGGAATAGAAAAACGCCGCTGAAGTACCCAAAGTGATAAGACTATCCATTGTTGAACTCCCACGCTTTAATGCCTTCCAAGCTCCAACATAAAAGCCATAGCCACACCAAAACTGTACTGGGATAGTGAGTGCTAACTGCAACCAATAATTATGCAGCCATACAGGAATAAAGGGTAATTCTAATCCCGTCATCATCGGTAAAGAGCCAAAGACAAGGATAATACTAATTAAACCACCACACATTAGCTTGCGAATTAAATCGCGAGATGAGGCAAGACGAGCGGCTTTATCTTCCTCATCTTCAAGAGCCATTGCAACTTGAGGCTGCATTGGAGTTGCACTGTATCCAGCTCTGACAAGAGCATTTTGAATCTGTTCGAGATCGGTTTTCTGGCGATTATATTTAACAGTAGCTTGTTCGGCGCTAAAGTTAACATTGCATTCGCTGACTCCAGAAACCGAGTAAATTATCTTTTCTATACTGCTACCACAGGATGCACAACTCATCCCTCGTAGTTTGAGCGTGAGGATATCCATCGCAAAAAGAAGTAAATTAATTAAAAACGATCCGAGCAGATAACCAGCAGGTGCTAGTATTTCTTGGAGTATATTACTCGTTGATATGTTAAACCCTCTAGTAGGCTAGAGAGTCAAGAGATAAATTTCACGCTGGCAAATATTGATAATGTGAGCGTTGCTCAAAAGAAATATGAATCAAATTTAATGGATAACCCAAACCTATGTAGAGACGTTACACTGTAACATCTCAAAATCTAAATTTATAAACCGAGTTGGCTACACCATCATTTGTGTGGACAATTTACGCGGTAAATAATTCTCCCTTCATGCCAAAATGCTGATGGAGTGCTAAACCTCTGTGAAGCATTCCCGATTTTTTGGCGACTGAGTGAGCAATAAGGTTATCGGGATGACAATATGCTCTGATTTCATTTAGATTGGGGATATTAACTAGAGAATTAATCAAAGCTTTAGTTGCCTCAGTCGCAAATCCTTGATTGCAATATTCTTTATTAATGCTGAAATAAATTTCGACAATACCTTTGTCATAATCAGCAAAACCGCATGAGCCGATATATTGATGGCTTTTTTGATCTTCAATGGCATAGGAATGGATTGGCACAGAAGATGAATAGGATTGAATAACTAAGTTAAAAACCTCTATAGCTCCTATTTCTGTTTTTTGCTCCTCGGAAAATGCTAAAAATTTTGTAGATTCACCATCCAGCATAAAACTGAGGAAAGGTTGTAAATCGTCAACTGTAAATTTTCTAATTGTCAATCTCTCGGTTTGAATTGGAAGATTAATCATTTGGAAAGTGTCTTTTCTAATAAATTTTAATTATGTCTTAGGCCAACATTTTTTATCCATACTATAAAAATTGGCAATTACAATATATTGCATTAGCACATATTATCCTTTATATACCTTAAGGTAGATGTGATTTACATCAAAATTAAAATCAGATGATTTTTTTCATCGTAAAAAGAAATAATTTTTATTTTAAATATTGGTAGATAAATAAAAATATCAGGAATGGCCGCAATTGTCACAAGATCTCGGTTGGTGCCGTACACTGATTGCCTCATTATTGCGTAAAGAATCAGTCAGTGTACAAGCAACGGCAATAAAGTGGTTCGTAAATCTACACCCTACCCTTCGGGAACATCTTCGTTAGCGAAGCGTGTCCGTGCTTGACATTGAACGGGTATCTCCTAAGCCCTAAGTCCCTCCGGGACGACCTTCGGTACGGGCATACAACGCGTACGGAGACGCTTCGCGTACGCGTTGTGACTCGTCAGAGTAACAGCAACAGCGAGTGGGGGAAACCACGCCACCCTTCGGGTATGCGCTTCGCGCACACTTCGTGAACAGCAGTCGCTCATGGGGGAGACCCCCAAGACCGCGCTGCTTCACTTGCTACAACCGAGGGGACCTCGGCAACGCAGTGCTTCCCCTACAAGGAAAATGTGCCGGTTGCGTAAGTCCTAAATATAAAAAAAACATCAAGACGAGCTTTAAATATCAAGCTATATATGAAGTAAAGATGAATTTATCAAGAAACTTTAACATTGAATAAAGGATATTAAGTAAACTAATATATGTTTGGCAACAATTTATTTGCGCGATATTTTTTTTCAATAGTCTTTTGAGTTAGTTAGTTGAACAGACTATAGCCGGTGAAAATTATGTCTAACAACTATAAAGAGTCTAAATTAATTTTCAGAGATGAAAATTTTGTAAAAAGTAAATTTTTTACTTCTTTTGAGCGTCAAGTTTTAATTCAATATTTACAAAGAAATTTACAGCTAGTATATCAAAAGAGAATTGAAATTATGCTGCTGGCAGATATAGGGAAATCTCAAACTGAAATATGTAGAATAGTAGGTTGTTCTCGCGGCATGGCAAGTGACTGGATAAGTATTGTCCAAAAAGGTATGGCATACAAATGGCATAATCTTCCTGTAGGTAGGCCAAAAACCATTAGTAATGAATATATGGAACATTTAAAAAAAATAGCCAGCCATTCTCCCCGCAAGTATGGCTATGCATTCTCTTCTTGGACAGATATATGGTTAAGCAAACATTTGGCTCAAGAATTCGGTGTTCAAATCAGCGGAAGGCACATTAATCGTTTGCTAAAACAGATGGGAATATCCAGCAAATAAAAAGAGAGTAGAGAGTAATAGAGACTCTCTACTTCCGATTTTTTAAACTAAATCAAAATTATCAGCAGAAAATTCTCCTTGAACTCCTGGATCTGTAAGACTTGTAAGGTTCGCGAGAACATTGAAAGAACCATTATCGCCGAGATCGCTAGAGAACACCGCTCTAGAAAATCCTAAAGTCTGATTGAAGTAAATAAATACACCTTCGTCAGCAGTAATACTACTATCTGCAATTGCTGCCGCTGCTGCTCCTGCATTAGCAAAAGGATCGAGTAATACGAGCAAATTACTATCCCCAGCTAAATCACTACTTTCAGCTTGCTGGAAGTTTAATTCATCGATACCGAAGTTGTTTCCTCCAAAGGCTAAGCCATCTTCAGCAGTAGTGAAGTCAGTAACGATATCGGGGCCATCTGCAGATGGGAAACTGTTAAAGACAAAATTATCGCTACCATCTCCACCTGTTAAAGTATCTGCACCAAAACCGCCTTTAATAGTGTCATCCCCAGCGCCACCCTCAACAACAAAACTAGTTCCTGCTTGACTACCATCAAACAAGTCATCGTTAACACTGAGTAATACATCACCATTGATTATGCCTTCGCTAACAACTCGAACAGTGTCGGCAGCATCACGAGCATCAATCGCTAATTGTCCATCCTCATAGACTCCACCATCGATAGTTCCATCGTTAATGATAAAACCATTCAAATTCACGTTTTCTTGAATAGCGATCGTTGCACCATTTTCGGCTGCTAATGTACCAAAGTTTTCGATATTTCCATTGAATGAAACAACTTCTGGAATCTCATCGTTATCAGGACGGAACAAACGTACTGCAGAAGATAGATTATTACCAATCGCTACACCTCTACCTTGGGCTAATCCAGAGTTAACTATGGAAGTTGCAATATCTCCACCTAATTCCCAAGAAATTGCATCACCATTATTACCTTCACCAACATCAATTGTTCCGAAGTTTTCTAAGAAATAATTGTTTGCAGTAACATCGCTATAAACAGTACCGTTACGAGGGTCACCTGTAGTAGTAATCAAGCCCTCATTAAAGACTACAATATTATCGCCACCAATATTGACAGCGCGACTATCACTAGTTATAGTACCCTTATTGCGAAGTATACCTGAGACTTGGCCTCCATTATCAAAATTAACACCAGTAAAACCACCATTAATTAGACCAGTGTTGAGAATTTCGCCATTGAGTTGGCTGCCATTTACAAAGTCAATACCAACACCATTTTCAGAGTTAACACTAGAAATTCCACCACTGTTGAGAATAGAACCATTTAGTACTACGCCTTCTTGAACAACTACAGCTGCACCATTTTCAGCAATTAATTGACCTGAATTATCAATATTGCCATTGAATGATACAAATTGTTCAACTTCCGGAGCACGGAACAAACGCACAGCTGAGGATAGATTATTATCTATCGGAACAAATCTACCGTGTGATAATCCAGAGGTGACTATAAAAGTTGTAATATTTCCACCCAATTCCCAAGAAATGGCATCACCGTTAAGATTTTCACCGACATCAATTAGTCCCCGGTTATCTAAGAAATAATTGTTTGCCGTTACATCACTATAAACAGTACCATTGCGAGGATCGGCAGTAGTAGTAATAAAACCTTCATTAACCACTCCTACTGCATTGCCACCAATATTGATAGCGCGACTGGCACTGGTGATAGTACCTTTATTGCGAATTCTACCCGAAGCTCCACTGTCATTGACGAAATCAATACCATCCACACCTCCATCAATGGTACCCTCGTTTATGATATTGGTATCAATTTCAGTAGTCTGGATTCCCGTGGTTTCACCACGAATAACTCCACCTCCCTCAACTTCAACGCGATTACGAATGTCTTGTGCTAGTACAGCAGGATCTTCCCCCGAGACTTCCAATGTACCAAAAACTTCTAAAGATTCTCCAAATTCTCCCAGTACAACCGGAGTATTACTGGTTTGGCTGCTGGGAATACTATTTTGTGCCATGATGCTTTCTTTCCGATCGCAGAACTTAACAGTTTTATACGAAGGAATTGTTCCTCTAATTCCTACATTGAGAAATAATTCCTACATCGAAATACTACAATTCTCATATTTACTTAGTCAATAGTTCTAAAGCGATTATTTGGACATAAGTTTAGACATTACGTTTAATAATTATCTTGCAAAAAAAATATAATATTCATACTCGATTAGAGACATGGTAAAGCTCACAAAAATGATCTAAAATAGAATTCTTCTTTTTTTGAGTAAATTATTTAATTTAAAATAAATTTAGCCAATCAAGAAAAAATTGCTATCAAAATAGCCCTCCAAGCAGTTGCCCTAGACTAAGCATGAAATCCCCTATATAAGACTCAGTCACTTGAAAATAAACTGAAGCTTGATAATAGAGGATTTGAGAACTTTTTTAATTTAAAACGGCTATAATATTTAATTTATCTTTTCAGTTGCGTAATTCCTATATTGAATTTTGACATCGAGAAATTTAGGTTGGTAATTTGCAACAAAGCTCAACAACTTATCCAAATCTTTTTTAGCGATTAAACCGATGCACCCTGCTGTACCATCTTCTCCATTATCTTTATTAAAGGATGGATCTACGTGAAAACCTAAAGCTGAACGCCCTGTTTTAAATCTAGGTTCTATAGGTAGAAAACGGTCACCTGCTTCGGCGATCGCTCCTGGAATAGTAGATTTAGCAACCATATATTTTCCATCTGGTAACGGAGCCTCAGTTCCGCTTTGATGGCGATTTCTGTTTTGTGTATGTGTACGTCCAGAAACTGTTAAAAAACTATCAATTAACTCTCCATTTGCGTATAGACGAAGTGTGTAAATAGGGTTATTCAAAGCATTAGTTTGTCCTGTTGGTGTTAGAGTCATAAAACTACCAGTATTATTCAGTGGATTGACTGTTCCAGTAGCAATTTTCTGCTCTATCTGTTTATCATCTTTTGTTGCTGGACTTTCTAGTGATTTTGAGCCTGATTCTACAGAGTTTTGACTTTTTTCTGCACTCAGGGATTGAGTTACTGAATTGTTAGTTTCTTTCCTTTGACAGCCAACAACCATTAGACAAATCAGAGACAACAAGGTTATTCGGATTAGCATATAAGTTGTTTTTTAGATATTTCTCAACTGTAATTGCTATTTTTGGCAATTAACCTGAGAAAAATCCCGTATTTTTATTCTTATAGATAATTACGTATAATTTGCGCGTATGAATGTTAAATGTATATTTAATCGCGGAATTAAAAAAGTTCAAAATCATCAAATTGAAATCAAAGGAAGTAGGCAATAACAAAAATGACTTCAAATTAAAAAGTAAAAAACCCATATAATCAGGTATTTAAAGATTTATATCTCTATCTTTTTCCAGACAAATACATATTAGGATTACAGGTCAAATAAATGATCGGTACAATAAGTATTTGAAGATTTTTTTAATACATATATTTATATTGAATTTTCTTTAGTGCCAAAAACTCACGTAAGTATTACACAGAGTACTCATTTTTTGTTTATAGTAAAATCGAGTTTGGCTAATTAATTCCTAAACAAGCTAATAGCTTTTTTATTACCACTTACCAATTCCCATCGATACGATCGGATTTAAGCGGACATGATACTACACGATCAAAATGATTCAACTTTACAAAGAACACTTACAAATCATTAAATCCCATGGGGAAAGCACTTATCCAGAAGAATGTTGCGGTGTCATCTTAGGTAATATAGATGGCGATCGCAAAACAGTTGTTGAAATCATTCCCACCCAAAATGCTTGGAATTGTGAAACAGCAGGTGATTTTCCCAAAGACGACATAACATACAGTAGAAAACGCAGATATACAATCGCACCCCAAGATATGTTACAACTTCAAAAATCTGCTAGAGAACGTAATCTGAATATAATTGGCATTTTCCATTCTCATCCCGATTATCCCGCCATCCCTTCAGAATTTGACCGTAACTGTGCTTGGCAAGAATATTCTTATATCATCGTTTCCGTACAAAAAGGTCAAGCAGGAGATATCAACAGATCGGAAGAGCGTCGTGGTAGGGAAAGAGTGTAGATCTCGGTGGTCGCCGTA
>ERZ1740059.485-NODE-485-length-20908-cov-6.979236_pt1 | contig 20908 bp, 19 predicted proteins | sample MGYA00581744_ERZ1740059 | MGnify/ENA primary metagenome ERZ1740059 (study PRJEB43018, sample SAMN04849738) | marine metagenome | isolation source: floating plastic debris | place: Pacific Ocean | collected 2008-08-28 | study: EMG produced TPA metagenomics assembly... | reverse complement strand
ATGTGGTCCTGAACGAAGCCTTCGGACACCCGACCATTGCCGTCGACACACACATCTTCCGCGTCTCAAACCGGACGGGTCTGGCGCCCGGCAAGGATCCGGATCAGGTAGAGGCCAGCCTGGAACGAACAACGCCGGACGAATACAAGCTCGGCGCCCACCACTGGCTGATCCTGCATGGCCGCTATACCTGCGTCGCCCGCAAGCCGAAATGCTGGGATTGTTCCATTCGCGATTTATGCAAGTTCAAGGAGAAAACACCGGACCCGGCCAAGACGTCTTCGCTGGGGCCGAAAGCCCCGCGGCGCAAAAAGTCGACCAAGGTTTGAGCTTGCACTTCGCGCTGATCCCGCTTTAAAGCGCTGCCATGCTCAAGACCCGCATCATTCCCTGCCTGGACGTCAAGGATGGCCGCACCGTGAAAGGTGTGAACTTTGTCGATCTGCGCGATGCTGGCGACCCGGTCGCGCTGGCCAAGGCCTATGACGCGCAGGGGGCAGATGAGCTTTGCTTTCTCGACATCACGGCCAGCCATGAAGGTCGCGGCACATTACTGGATGTCGTCAGCGCGACTGCCGAACAGTGTTTCATGCCGCTGACTGTGGGCGGCGGCGTCCGCAGCGCCGATAATATGGTTCAGCTCTTGCGCGCGGGCGCTGACAAGGTCGCGATTAACTCGGCCGCCGTGGCGGACCCGGATGTGATTTCGCGCTGCGCCGCAAAAGCCGGCAGTCAGTGTGTCGTGGTCGCGATCGATGCCCGCAAGACGGGTGACCATTGGGAGATCTTCACGCATGGCGGCCGCAAACCCACGGGTATAAATGCGGTCGAATTTGCGACACTCGCCGAATCCAAAGGCGCGGGTGAGATTCTGCTCACCAGCATGGATAAGGATGGCACCAAAACGGGCTTCGACCTGCCCCTGACCCGGGCGGTGACGGATGCGGTCAATATTCCCCTGATCGCCAGCGGCGGCGCGGGCAGCGCCGAAGACCTGGCGCCAGCCATCCTCGAAGCGGGTGCGAATGCCGTTTTGGCGGCCTCGATCTTCCATTTTGGTGAAGTCAGCCTAGAACAGGCGCGCGCCGCCTTGTCCGCGGCTGGCGCCCCGGTTCGACCGCTTTAGGAGTAAAAGCATGACAGATGCCCCACTCGGAACAGCCCATGGCCTGGTCGACATGATCGGCTATCTTGCGCTGACGATTGATGATCGCGCCGGTGACGCGCCGAACAATTCCTATACCGCAAAACTACTTGCCAAGGGGCCTTTGCATTGCGGCAAGAAGATTGCTGAAGAGGGTGCTGAGCTGGCCCTCGCGCTGGCCGCGCAAGGGCAAGGCGAAACGGCGGCTGAAGCGGCCGACCTGATTTATCACATGCTGGTCGGATTGCGCGCCAAAGGCGTCAGCCTGGATGATGTCACCGCTGCGCTGAAAGCCCGCCAGGGTGTCTCCGGACTCGACGAAAAGGCGGTGCGGTCCAAGTAGGGATCCAGGCGCAGATGCGGCGCATTCATTGCGCCTTTACGCGCCTCAGCCTATGTTTCTCCCCATGGTTCGCACACTGACCTCTGTACTTTGGCTGATTGCCGCGCTCGCCCTCGGGTTCGAAGCGGTTGCAGAGCCGTGCGACCTGAAAGCCGAAAATCAGAGCCCGACAGCGCACGACATGATGTCGGACATGCCCTGTCATGATCATATGGCGCCAATGCCGAGCGAGCATGATGCCCCGTCGCACCATGATGCTGAGACCTGTTGCTGCGCAGCCCTGCTGGGCAATGGCGTCACGACCGAGGCACCAAATTTGAGCCAACCCATCCCTGGTCTGACCTTGTGGGCCACACCGATGCCTGACTCGGCCAGAAGTATCCTGCTTGAATATGAGCCGCCGCCGCCGCGCGCCTGATCCTTTCGCTTAAGGATCAATTCAACAAGGATTTAAACGATGAAATGCATCCAATATGCAGGCCCTGTGCTTGCGATTGGCTTTGCGTGGTCAGCCTTCGCCGCTGAAGCCAGGCCCGTATCTTATCCAGGTGGTTGGACGGCAATGCAGAAGAATAATGGCGATTTCTCTTCGCTACACCTGCATTATTCGCCCACTTTCCGGGATTCGATCGGGCTCTATTCCGAACGAAACTGGTTGGGCGACTGGCACTTCACCGGCGTGCAATACAACCGCCTGGTCAAACGCTGGAACCGGCCAAATATGCAAGCCAATCTCTATGTCAAAGCCGGGGCCGGTCAGGCCGACCCGTTTCGCGATGGCGCTGACGTCGACGTAGCAGGATTTGTCGGTGTCGCCGCGGATTGGGAGACGCGCCGCTGGTTCGTCTCTTATGAAGGCCGTGCCTATGATCTGGGTTTCACCCAGGATGCGCGGCAGGCCGCACGGATCGGGGTCGCGCCCTATATTGGCGACTTTGGCGACCTGCATACCTGGCTGATGCTGCAGGTCGATAACCGACCGGAAGCTGAAACGCCCACCACGGTCACGCCGCTGGTGCGCTTATTTTATGACGTTCAGATGCTCGAAATCGGGTATACACCCGAAACAGAAGAGCTGATGCTGAACTGGATTGTCCGCTTTTAAGAAGGAACAGGACAGATGAAACATATTTGGATCGCGCTTGCCGCGACGACCCTCGCAGCCATCACGCCGAGCGCAATGGCGGAAACCGACCCTCAATCCGGAACCACCATCTCGGCGCAGACCCTGGTTACTGCCAAGGTGAATGGCATGGTTTGTGACTTCTGCGCCCGCGCGGTGACGAAAGTCTTCGGCAAAGAAGCGGCCGTGGAAAACGTCCATGTCGATCTCGACAAGGGCGAAATTCATGTCACGCTGAAATCCGGCGCTGAGCTGAGCGATGAGCGGGTCGCCTCGCTGGTCAAGAAATCAGGCTATGACCTGGTTTCGATCGCGCGTGACGTCGCATGACCACAATTCAGGACGAGGTGAAAAGCCCAAGCGTGCTGCCCGCCACGCTGGCTTTGTTCACCTCAGCGACGACGCTGATTTGCTGCGCGCTGCCGGCCATGCTGGTTATGGTCGGCATGGGTGCGGTCTGGTCTGGTGTGATCGGGGCCGTTCCCGGGATTACCTGGTTCGGCGCCCATAAAGAGCTCGTCTTTGGCGTCACCGGTCTGGTGCTGATCGCCTCTGGCGCCTGGCAATGGCATGCCCGGACCCTACCCTGCCCCGCAGACCCGGTGAAAGCGCGGGCCTGTACACGCTTGCGGCGGATCAGCTGGACAGTTTGGGGCATCAGTGTCGCGGCGTTCGGAATTGGCGGCTTTTTCGCCTTTTTCCCGGACGCCGCCGCCAGCCTCTTCCTCTAAGGCAGATCTGGACAAAACGCCGTCGGGCGTTCACCGTTTCAAAAAAAGCGGAGGACGCCCGAATGGCAAACGCACATGATATTCCCCTGACCGGCCATCAGCCGAATCTTCAAAGCTGGTTCGATTATATGATGGGCGGGCATAGCAAATCGCTTTTGCTCGACATGCTGCACGATGATGTCGTGTTCCGCAGTCCCGTCGTGCACACGCCGCAGGAAGGCAAGGAAATCACCTTTGCCTATCTGTCCGCGGCAGGAAATACGCTCGGCAACGGAACGTTCAAATATACCAAAGTCTTTGATTGCGGTGACAAGGCAGTGCTCGAATTCGAGACCGAGATGGATGGTATCCACGTCAATGGTATCGATATGATCGAGTGGGACGAGACCGGCAAGATCGTGGATTTCAAGGTCATGGTACGCCCCTTGAAAGCCATGCAAACCGTCCATGCCGCTATGGGTAGAATGCTGGAACAGATGAAAGCTGAGGCTTGAGCGCGCCGAGGCTGCTGACGACACGGCTGGAATTGTCCGCGCCCCAGGCATCTGATTTCGAAGCCTTTGCGGCGACCTGGGCCGACAAGGAAGTGGTCCGCTTTGTCGGCGGCCAGACCCGGGATCGGCAGGATTCCTGGTTGACGCTCATGCGAAATGCGGGATTTTGGGACTTGCTTGGCTATGGCCCGTGGATCGTGCGCGAACGGTCCACCGGTGACTTTGTCGGCGATGCCGGCTTTGCCGATTACCGGCGCGGCATGGATCCTGATATTTCCGGTGTGCCCGAGGCCGGCTGGGTTTTCGCGCAGAGACATTGGGGCAAGGGCTATGCGACCGAAGCCCTGACAGCCACGCATGCCTGGCTGGATCAGCACCATCCCGGTCGCTCTGTCTGCATTATAGAACCCGACCATGCCGCCTCGATCCGGGTGGCACAAAAGCTCGGTTATCGGGATTTCGAAAGCTCTGATTACAAAGGTGAGCCTATGCTGATCTTCGAACGTTACAGCCGCGAAACCTAAAAAAGCTAGCGATTTGAGCGAAGCACCGCTATTTAGCGGTCATGGTTACGACATATCTCGACTTCGAAAAACCGCTCGCCGAGCTTGAGACCAAGATCGCCGAGCTGGAAGCCGTCGCCGCCCAGGAAGGTGGACCGCAAATCAATGATGAGCTGAAAAAGCTCAAGGACAAAGCCGCCAAACAGTTGAAAGACACCTATGCTTCGCTCAACCCCTGGCGCAAAACGCAAGTCGCCCGGCATCCGGAACGGCCGCATTTTACCGACTATATTGAAGGCCTGTTCGAGGATTTTCAGGAATTGGCCGGTGATCGTGTCTATGGCAATGATGAGGCTGTGATTGGCGGTCTGGCCAGCTTTAATGGTCAATCCGTTGTCGTCATCGGCCATGAAAAGGGCCGGACGACGGAAAGCCGCCTGAAGCACAATTTTGGCATGGCGCATCCGGAAGGCTATCGCAAGGCCGTGCGCCTGATGGATCTGGCCGACCGGTTTGGTCTGCCAGTTATCTCTTTTGTCGACACGGCCGGGGCCTTCCCTGGCAAGGCCGGCGAAGAACGCGGTCAGGCCGAAGCGATTGCGCGCTCGACCGAGCGATGCCTGACGCTGAAAGTCCCGATGATCTCGCTGATCATTGGCGAAGGCGGCTCTGGCGGCGCGATTGCGATTGCCGCGGCCAACCATGTTCTGATGATGGAGCATTCCATCTATTCGGTGATCTCGCCAGAAGGCTGTGCGTCCATCCTGTATCGCGACGCAGCCAAGGCCAAGGATGCCGCCGAGGCGATGAAGATCACCGCGGGCGACCTGAAAAAGATGAAAGTCGTAGATGGCGTGGTCAAGGAACCCGTCGGCGGCGCCCACCGCGCCCCGGACAAGGCGATCAAGGCGGCCGGCAAGGCGATCGACAAGGCGCTGCAATCCTTGCTCGAACTGAGCGAGCAGGAATTAAAAGTGCAACGCCGCGAGCGCTTCTATGCGATTGGCCGTGAAGGGTTGAATTAGACTTCCGTCCGCGCCGCTCGAATACGATTTCCCAATTGTGGTGAGCAGCGACAAAAAAAGGCGGCCCGGCGGGCCGCCTTTTCCATTTCGCTTTTCGGGGCGGTTTAGCTGCCACCACCAAATGTCTTCGTAAGGCTGATCTTGAACGTCCGGCCAAACGGATTGTGCGTGTATGGATCATAGTTCAGATCGAAGGCCGCGAATGGCGGATCTTCATCAAACGCATTCACAACAGACAGGCCAAGATCAACTTCCCATGGCGCATCCCAGTTATAGAACAGGTCGAGGGTTGTCTGGCTGTCAATCTTGTCAGATCCGCTGCCCGTAATATCGCCGCGTTCATCATCATAGGAGTCGATGTGGCGAACCACGCCGCGGAAGTTGTGATCACCGATTGCATAGTTTGCCGTGACATTCGCTTTCCACTGCGGCAATGACCGCGAGAAGTTTGACCGGTTGAATTGATCAACACGATCGCCACCCGCGATGGTCACACCATCAATGTCGAGATCACCAACAACGTATTCGATAACATAAGTCATATCGAGACCGAGTGAGAACTCGTTATCACCAATATCCCAGACGTTTTGAGCGCGGATGTCCACGCCAGACGTTTCGATGTCTGGTCCGTTCACAACATTCGTTGCGATACGAGAAATTTCCGCCGGATCATTGATGCCATCATTATTGTTGTCGGTGAACGAAATCCGCCCGATGATCGCATCGTCGTCTGTAGTTGCCGTTCCGAGAGCGGCGAGCGCCGCTGCAACAATGCTCGACTGTTCTTCCACGATAATCGGATCAGAGAAGTCGAAATTGTAATAGTCGATAGAGGCCGTGAAACCCCCATTCTCGAACAGCGCACCCAGGTTGAAGCTAAACGCAGATTCGGGCGAAAGGTTCGGGTTACCGAACTGATCTACCGCCTTAAACGCTGACGTTGGCGCAACAAACTGAAGGGTCGTCACAGTGCCGGACAATTGGTTCAGGGTCGGCCCACGGAACGAGGTCTGCGCAGAACCACGCAGCGAGAAATTGTCGTTCACGGTGTATTTGGCCGCAACTTTCGGGTCGAAGGTCGACCCAACTGCACCACCATAGTCCTCATAACGCGCCGCGACCTGCAGATCCAAATTGTCATAAAGTGGAATCTGAAGCTCACCAAACACGGCATAAATGGTCTGCTCTTCATCCGCAGCGTTTGTGCCCGCGAGGAAAGAGAACGGTCCGGTGCCGCCGGGTCCGGGTGTCACGGAGAGATCTGTCAGATCACTTGGGTCAACCTCATAGGTCTCGCGGCGCACTTGTGCACCAGCCGCCCAGCCAATTGCGCCACCTGCGGCCTGAACACTGCTCTCTCCAGAGAAGACAGCGTCAAAGACAAGCAAGCTCGTCGTGGCATCGGTTTCGGTCGGATCCGTCAACCAATCTGCAAGTTCAACCGAGTTTTGAAGCGCTGGTACAAAATTCGGATTCGCCTCACCAGTGATCGCACTGGCTGGAATCGCATTTGAGAACGGGTTGTAATATTCACACCCGCCCTGCCCGGCGACCGCACCCGCATCCACCGCTCCTGTGATTTGATCTGCGCACAAACCAAATCCGCTTAGAGCTGCCGTCAGGCCACCAATATAAGTATCATTGGTCAAACGGTAGCCTTCTGTCTGAGAATAGCTGACCGCGAAGTCATAATTGATATCATTGGCGAATGATCCGGCATAAGACCCGGAAGCAGAATACGTATCGTATTCACGAATGCCTTCCTGCGCCCCACCGGTTCCCGGGAAACCACCCCAACCAAATGTTCGACCGATAAAGAGCGCGCCGATGCCGCCCGCAAGTGCCGACCCTGGATTGTCCGTCAGGTATTGCTGATAGCCGGGCGCGCTGGCTGGCACGAATTGGCTGGTCAGGACCTGCGGTGGGTAAGATGGCGAAGTCTTCCACTCGGGCACATCAATCTTGGAATAGAGGAACTCAAGGTGGAGGTCGCCGCCATTGATTTCTCGGTTGAACTCAGAGAACAGTTTGTATTGCTCTTCTTCTTCGACGAGATTGTCGAACTGAGTGAACTGGAACCGGCAATCGCCGACTGCAGGGTTGATGATACCGCCGGCAGCGACACAGCCAGAATCAACTTCTGCTCCGACTGGCGCTCCCGTCGCACCGATCACGACATAGCGACCTGGGTTTGACAAGGAGGAGAATCCACCGACAGGGTTTTCCGTGATCGAGGAAATGGCCCAGTCTTTTTCAAGCAGAGGCACTTCAGTTCGCTTCTGGTACTCGAACGTTGTTACCCAGTTAAAATCTTCACCCTGCAAACCGTAAGCCGCAGACAAGCGATATTCGCCATCCGAGCCATCGAAGACCGAGTAGTCGCCCGCCAATTCGAGACCGTCTAAATCATCGCGCGTAATGAAGTTCACAACACCGGCAATGGCGTCCGAACCGTACAATGCGGCCGCGCCATCTTTGAGGACTTCCAAACGCCCGATCGCGGCTGATGGAATGTTATTTGTGTTCACAAATAACTGTGCCTGTTCGCCAATGCCATAAGGCGAGAACGTCTGGCGTCTTCCGTTGAGAAGCACCAGAGTCCGCGCTGGCCCCAGGCCGCGCAGGTTCACGTTTGAAGTGCCCTCAAGGCCATTCGAGGCAAACTGGTTTGTTTGCCCGTCTGTGCCTGAAGAAGGCCCCTGGTTTTTGATAAGGTCTGTTACCGTGGGATTACCTTCAAGCTTCAGATCCTGTGCTGTCAGCACGTCTACGGGCAGCGCCGCATCTTCGGGTGTCCCCGGGATGAATGAACCGGTGACGGTCACCGTGTTCTGGCGAAGCTCCTCGCCTTCATCTTGGTCCTGTGCGACCGCCGCTCCACCAGCCATCATGGCTGCGAGCGACGCACTAAAGACCAGTTTTCTTCCAAGCGTCATATTTTTCCTCCGTGAATATTCTAAGCCGCCAAATCTCGTTTTGCGGACCGGCGTCTGTCTCCACCCTATTTTAGTGAAAGGGTTGTTAAAGGGGCGATTTATGCTGCGCTGCAGCAGAGTTCTGTTGACAGCGCTCGACATTGATTACCCACATTGCGTATCGAGGAACGATAACGCCGATTTTCCCTGTCCAAATCGCCTGAAACACGCTTAGACACCTGCATGACCGTACCTATCGAGGAAATATCTGCCCTGTTCGCAGATGCAGCAGAGCCCGCGACGTTTCCAAAATCGGTGTTGCGCTTTCGCAACACGCGTTGGGCCGAGAAAGTCGGCTTCCGCGAGGGAACTGAAGACGCCTGGATTCAACACTTTGCGAAATTCGATTCGCTGCCGGGGAATCTGCAGCAACCATTGGCGCTGCGCTATCATGGGCATCAGTTCCATGTGTATAACCCGGACCTTGGCGATGGCCGCGGATTTCTGTTCGCTCAATTGCAGGATACGGGCGGGCGATGGCTGGATCTCGGCACGAAGGGATCTGGGCAAACCCGCTGGTCACGCCAGGGCGATGGCCGTCTGACCCTGAAAGGCGGCGTGCGGGAAGTGCTGGCCGCCTCTTATCTCGAGGCGCTCGGCGTCAACACATCAAAAGCCTTCAGCCTGATCGAGACCGGCGAAGAGCTGCACCGCAATGATGAGCCATCCCCGACCCGATCTGCGGTGCTGGTCCGCCTCAGCCACAGCCATTTGAGATTCGGCACCTTTCAGCGCGCGGCCTATTTTGATGATACGAAATCCATGGCGGCGCTGATTCAGCACGTGATCGAATATTATTATCCCGATTGCGCCGACGAGGCATTGGGCAAGGCAACGCCTGCCCTGTTTGAACGTATGGCAGAAGCCACGGGTGCGATGATTGGCCAGTGGATGGCGGTCGGCTTTGTCCACGGCGTCATGAATACGGATAATTTCAACATCACAGGCGAGACATTCGATTTCGGTCCGTGGCGCTTCCTGCCAAAAAGCGATCCGAATTTTGTCGCGGCCTATTTTGACCAACAGGGCCTGTATCGGTTCGGCCGCCAGCCTGCTCAGGGATTATGGGCCCTGCAGCAATTGGGCGGCGCCCTGAGCCTCGTCGCCGAAGCCGAGGATCTCAGCCAGGCCATGTCAGCCTATGAGCCCGCCTATCAGCGGAGTTTTGCGCGGCACACATTGGCTCTGCTCGGACTCGCACAGAGCTCGGACCTCCGAGACGATTTGCTTTTCCTACAGGACTTCTATGGCTGGATGACGGAAAGCGGCGCCAACTGGCCGCAAACGTTCTTTGATTGGTTTGGTGGTGAAGCGAGCCTCGATCGCGCGGCCCAAAGCCCGCAATCAGATCTTTATGCAGCGACCGCCTTCGCACCGATCCGCGAGCAATTGACGGCAAGAGCGGGCGAGCGAACGGACCGGCTCGCGCACGCCTATTTCCAGCAGTCCACGCCGGTGGACCTGTTCATCGATACCGTAGAGACGCTGTGGTCGGATATCGCGGAACAGGATAACTGGGATCCGTTGAATGCGCATCTCGCCGAAATGGAACGCGCGCGGCAGGCCTATGTCTGGTCGCCCGGATGACGGACTCAGAAATGTGAAAAGAGCGGCTCCCCTTTCTGGAAAACCGCTCTTCTAATCCCTGACGTATGGCCAAACACCGGCCCGTGGAAAGGGGGGACGCAACACAGGTCTTACTGATGCCCAGCCCGCCAAGGATGTTCTGTCGACAAAGCGTCCCGCATATCGGTCGGACCGCTCTCAGACATGCTTCAGGCTTCGCCCGCTGATGTCTCATCGAATATTGGGAAAGACAAAGAACGCTTCTGCGTCTGTCACTGGGTGTTAATTAACCCTAACAGAAGGTTAATTCAATACTTGAAGGGTTAATAAATCGACCCTTTTTGTTAACCAATTCTTAAAGCGATCAAACATGGCAAGGCGCGGATCGAAGGGTGCGCGCTCGATATACTATGTATCTACCCTCGCGGCATGCTTCGCTGCGCCGCAGCAATGGCGCCGTGACTTTCGCGGCGCGTAAATCTAGTCTTAGACCAGATATGGAGGATCGGGTCGTGGACGGATTGTCGAACGTAAAATCAAGCTCAGTGCTGGACGGGCTGACGGGCCTGCTCCAGGACGCGGTTCGCGCCACTGACGTGTACAAGACCGATATCCATGCCCGTGTCAGCGCCGTTCTGGCGCCCTCCGGCAAGATTGATCGCGCTGCCTTTTCCGCCAATCAGCATCTGGCGCACGGCTATGCCTGGATCGTCACCTATGTCGAAACGCTGCGCGAAACCGCAAACTGGGCGAGCCGCCTCGAAAGTGACGGCAAGCTCGGCGAGATTGATGCGCTATTAGCGCAAATCCTGTTCAGCAAGTATCTCGCAGATCTGGTCGGCGGCGTGCCGATGAATCAGGGTGAGACGGTCCGACCGCACGAAATGGATGCCCTCTCCGCGGTCGATACCCTTTTCGGGAATGCCGCCGTTCGCACTCTGATCACGGACGGTTTGACCCCCGCCTCCATGGCTGCAGCCGCCGCGCATCTGCCCGACAGCCTCGGACGCGCCACGGTGGAGAATACCGGCGAAGACGAGACGATGAGCATGATCCGCGATCAGTTTCGTCGCTATTCCGATGACAGGATCGCCCCTCACGCGCATGAGTGGCACCTGCAGAATGACTACATCCCGATGGAGGTCGTTGATGAGATGGCGGAGCTCGGCGTTTTCGGCCTGACCATTCCAGAAGAATTTGGTGGGCTTGGCATGGGCAAGACGGCCATGTGCGTCGTCTCCGAAGAATTGTCCCGCGGTTATATCGGCACGGGCTCGCTCGGAACCCGATCCGAGATTGCCGCAGAACTCATTCTGATTGGCGGGACTGACGCTCAGAAGGCGAAATACCTTCCGGCAATTGCCAGCGGCGAGATCCTGCCCACAGCCGTGTTCACGGAACCGAATACAGGGTCTGATCTTGGCGCGCTGCGAACCCGCGCGGTGAAAGACGGCGACTCATACAAGGTTACCGGTAACAAGACCTGGATTACGCATCCCGTCCGCGCTGACCTGATGACCCTGCTGGCCCGAACAGACCCGGCAACGACGAATTTCTCCGGCTTGTCCATGTTTCTGGCCGAGAAGCCCCGCGGCAGCGACGCCGAACCCTTCCCGGCCGAGGGCATGACCGGCGGCGAGATTGAAGTCCTCGGCTATCGCGGCATGAAAGAGTATGAAATCGGCTTCGATGAATTTGAAGTGCCCGCGAGCAACTTGCTCGGAGAGACCGAGGGCATGGGATTCAAACACTTGATGGCAACGTTTGAATCCGCGCGGATCCAGACCGCCGCCCGCGCCGTGGGTGTGGCGCAAAATGCCTATGAGCTTGGCCTCCGCTATGCGTTGGATCGGAACCAGTTCGGCCAGTCGATTTTCGAGTTTCCGCGCGTCGCCAACAAGCTTGTCATGATGGTGGCGGAACTGGTGGGCATTCGCCAGCTCACCTATTTCTCGGCCCGGCAAAAGGATCAGGACAAGAGATGCGACCTGGAGGCAGGCATGGCCAAACTGCTTGCGGCCCGGGCCGCCTGGGCTGCCGCCGACAATGCTTTACAGATTCATGGCGGCAACGGATTTGCGCTCGAATATCCGATCAGCCGCGTCCTGCAGGATGCGCGTATCCTTAATATTTTCGAGGGCGCTGGTGAGGTTCAGGCCATGGTGATCGCCCGCCGCGTGATCGCCGAGGGCAACTAATCCTGGCAATCTGAATTGCCCAATTCACGCCTGAAAATTTGATGCAAATTTGCCGGTCCCCGTAAGGATTGTGTTTGTTAACTGATTGTAAACAAACGCCTTGCGTACAGGGGACAAGGCTTATGGCTGCGTTACAAAAGCTGAAGATATTTGCGAAGGATTGCCGTGCGAACGCGGTGATGATTTTTGCCTTGTCGGTTATTCCGATATTTGCGGTGGTCGGATTTGCCATCGATGTGAACCGACAGCACACCTATCAAAGCAAAGTTCAAAACGGACTTGATTTCAGCGTTGTGGCGACGGCACGGTACGCGCTGAAAAATCCAAGCGCTGATGATGACCAGCTTAAGATCATCGCCCAGAACTTCTTCGATGCCGAAATCGCGAACGCTCCGGAAATCAATCTCGGAAGCATCAATTTCCGACGCGATGGTGATTTGGTCACAATTGCAGTCTCGGGAGACATGCCGACCAGCATCATGCAAGTCATGGGCACCGAGACCATGCCTCTGGGCAGCGAGGCGGCGGCAATTTTTGGGGAACCATCTTCAGCCGAGATCGCGCTGGTGCTAGATACATCCGGGTCAATGGCAGGCTCGCGCCTTTCGACACTGGTCACGGCTGCGAACGATATGGTCGACACGCTTGTCAAAGCCGATAGCGAAGCGGTGAAAATGTCGATTGTCCCATTCGCGACTTATGTGAACGTCGGAACCGATAAGAAAGGCGAGTCCTGGCTGACCGTGCAAACGGATCGGACGACATCAAGGGAAGTCTGCTCGATCCCGACCGCCTGGAAACGAGAAAATTGCGAGCGTGAGCCTTATAGCTGCACACGGGACGGCGTCGCGCAAACCTGTAATCGGTGGGCGTGCGATGATACGAGTGATGCTCCAGAAACCTGCAATACCGTACCACGCACGCAAACCTGGCACGGATGCGTGAAATCACGCAGCGATCCTTACAATATCAAGGACGAGCATTTCGCGACGCAGAAAGTTGTTGGCATTCGGACCAATAATGCTTCGGTTTGTCCTACGGCCATCCAGGAATTGACCAATAATCCCACCGACCTGAAGAATAAGATCGGGGCCCTCCGCGCCAATCAGAACACGTACATCGCCACCGGTCTAACCTGGGGGCTTCGTACACTGTCCTCGACAGCACCCTTTTCTGAGGGGCAATCCTATGCCGATTCGCAGGCGATCGGTGGCCGCAAGGCGCTGGTCCTGATGTCAGACGGGGCAAATACCAAAGCGCCAAATGCAAACGGCCTCCACAATAGTAACAGTAAAACCCAAGCCAATACGATCACAACCGCGGTCTGCGACGAGATCAAATCGAACGATATTGAGCTCTATACAATTGCGTTCGAGCTGACGGACACGGTCACCAAAGACCTGCTGGAAGATTGCGCCACAAGCCCGGATTTCTACTATGACGCCACCAATGCGGCTGACCTGAAGGCCGCGTTTGATCAGATTAGCGACGAGTTTCGCGACATCGCCCTGGCCTATTAGAGTTATCGCCGGAAAAGCTCACGTCTTATTAAGAGCCCTTGTGGCATAATCGGCTTGATTATTTGACGATGAGAGTATTCCGCCATGCGTGTCTTGCCGGTCCTGTTTGCTGCGTTGGTCTTTACGGGCCCCGCCCTCGCTGAAAAGCCGAAGCCTGAGGTGAAAATCACCTATGAGGCGGACACTTACAGGTTTGGCACGACCTATCGATCCGAACGCGGCACCAGTATCGAGGACTGCGCGATGATGTGCAGCCGTGATGGCAATTGTACGACCTGGTCGCTGACCCCGGCAACCTTTCGCATGGGGCCGCGCTGCGAGTTGAAGTCATCCCCTGGCACGGCCAGCCATCGCCCGGGCGCCGCATCCGGCATGTCGGAAATCTGGCAAATGGACCCCGGTCGCCATGCCGAGGTGCGTTATCTGAGGCCGGTACCGGCCAGCCGTCAGCCGGCGGCTGTGCCACTCGATCAATTACGACCATCGCCTGTTCCCCGCGTCTTTGGCGACCCGCCACCGGTTCGCGAGCCGGAACTGATGGGGGGTCCGGAGACAAGAGTTTCAGCCGTGATGCGCCCGGCGCCTGCACCCGTTGCGACGCCACCGGAAGTGATCATCGTACCGCCACAAATCGTGGCTGCGCCTGCGATAACCGAAGTCGCAGCAGCTCCGAAACGGTTGGCCCCCATCGCAGATCCGACTGAACCGGTGATTACGCAAGTTGCCGTAGCTCCGACACAGCCGATCGTTGCTCCCGAACCGCCTGTCGAAATCCTGCGGGGTCCGCGCAACGGCGAAGCACCGACCTATGTCAAGCAGCCGGTCCCGGAAGAGCCACATCCGCTTTACGGAACGCCAGCCCGCACCAACCCGGCCGGATCCGCGCGCATGGTGTTCAAGGACCCGTCGCTCGACAAGGCGCCTGCCGTCTCGACCACCGCGGACTATAATGCCGTCCTGAAACGCGAAAGCCAGACGCCGAAAGCGCAACCGGCCCTGGCGCCAGCGCAACCTTTGCCGGCACCCCGCGCCCCGTGGACTGAGCGGGAGGGTACCGCGCCGGATTATTCCGTCGGTGGTACGGATTACATCCCTGGGGACGAAGATGCCACGGCTGGCTTTGTCGACGGAGTTCCCGAAGCGGGATCCTAATCGGACTTAGGCGGCCGCGAACGGGCCCGCTTCTGCGCAATCTCTCGCGATTTGTCTCTATTCGGCTTGGCACCGCCTCGCCCGACGAAGCTGCGTCCCTTGCGAATGGGCTTGCCGGACTCATCCGTGACCCGTTTTGTGCGCGGCGGCAAAGACGCTGCAATCAAGGCCGCCCGTTCTTTCGCCTTCAGAGCCCGCCACTTGCCGAGCGGCAGATCATCGAGGTCCAGCGGGCCAATGCGGATACGTTGCAAATCGGTCACCCGTAGTCCGACCAGATCGCACATCCGCCGAATTTGACGCTTGCGCCCCTCTTTCAGGATGAAACGCAAGACCTGCCCGTCTTCGCGCGTCACCTTGGCGGGTTTCAAACGGCGTTCGTCGAGGCGTAAGCCATTGCGCAAAAGCGTCAGTCGACCATTCGTGATCTCCCCGGCAACCTCGACCAGATACTCCTTTTCCAGACTATGCTGCGGACCGATAATCGCCTTGGCCAGGACGCCATCATCTGACAGGAGAAGCAGCCCATGCGAGTCCTGGTCGAGCCGACCCAGTGGCGCCAGGCTGGCATGTTTGGCCGGACCGCGTGAGCCATCCGTGGCATTTGCCGTCTTGAGTAAGCGCACGGCAGGCACCTGATCCCCTTCGGGTTGGGCCGAGACATAATCGACCGGCTTGTTGAGGACCGCGGTGAATTTGCTGGCAATCGCCCGTTTTGCGGTCTCGGCGAGTTTCAGGATCTGGCCGGGTTCGATCTTGTGCCCCGGGCGCTCAACCTGAACCTCGTCGACGAACACGCCGCCGGCGTCGATCAGGGCTTCGGCCTCGCGCCGTGAACACAGGCCAAGTTCGGCCATCCATTTGTTCAGGCGCACCGGCGCATTGCCGCGATACGGATACTCATCTGCCATGGCCGCTCGTGTGGCCGTGCACAGCGCGCGCGTCAATCGAGAAATGCCATATTCGGATATTCCCTTTTAGGCCGACTCCCTGCTAAAGGCGGGCGAAAGCTTCAGGAGTGGCCATGAAAACCGCTGTCATTGTCTTCCCCGGATCAAATTGCGACCGCGATGCCGAAGTCGCCCTGCGCCAGGCGACGGGACAGGACCCGACCATGGTCTGGCACAAGGATGGCACCCTCCCGGAAGACACGGATCTGGTCATGGTCCCGGGCGGATTTTCCTATGGCGATTATCTGCGCTGCGGCGCCATGGCCGCGCACAGCCCGGTCATCTCGCAATTGCATGCACATGCCGAACGGGGCGGCTATATCCTCGGCGTATGTAACGGGTTCCAGATTCTGTGTGAGACCGGCCTGCTGCCGGGGGCCCTCATGCGCAATATGAGCCTCGACTTTGTCTGCAAACCGCAACCACTGAAAGTCGAAAGCGCCAATAGCGCCTTTACCAGCGCCTATGCAGGCGGCAGCGAAGTGACCATTCCGATCGCCCATCATGATGGCAATTATGTTGCCGATGATGAGATCCTCAATCGTCTTGAAGGCGATGGCCGCGTCGCGTTCCGTTATGTTGGCAATCCGAATGGTTCGGCGCGTGATATTGCCGGTGTGATCAGCGAAAATGGCCGGGTCCTGGGAATGATGCCGCACCCTGAACGGGCGATTGGCGGCCATGAAGGTGGCACAGATGGGCTGGGCGTATTTGAGAGCCTGCTTTCAGCGGCTTAGACGGCCCGGATTGTTCAAAACCTCGCGATGAAGCTATGCTCCCCGGATCAAGGGGATGAGGGCATGAGTTATTTACAGGAAACCAAGAATGCGGGGCGCCACATATTCCCGGATCTGGCACGGGCCTGGGCCCTGATCGGGATCGCGTTGGTCAATGTTGGATTGTTCGCGTGGCCGGGGATGAAGGGCGGCTATGCCGCCGGCGGACTGGAAACCGGGGTCGACCAGGCCGCCTTTTTTGGCGTCAATGCCCTGTTCACGATGAAATCCTACACGCTGTTTTCCTTCATGTTCGGCGTCGGCTTTGCCTATCAGATGGTCTCCGCTGAAAAAGCAGGCGCCTCCTTTGCCGGTCGGTACTGGCGCCGCATCCTTGGGCTGTTCTTCTTCGCCGCGATCAACATAACTCTGTTCCTTCAGGGCGATATTCTCTTTGTGTATGGCGTGCTGGGCAGTTTCCTGTTCCTGTTTCGCAAGGCCAGCGCAAAAGTCCTGATCCGATGGGCGATCTGGCTATATGTTGTTCAGGTCATCTTGCTGTTCCTGTTCACGGGCTTCACGGCCATGGGCCATGCCTTCGACCCCGACGCCATGGCGCAGGAAATGGAACGGATGTCGAAATTGGGGGCCGAGGCTTTCATCGTCTATTCTGAAGGGACCTTTGCGGACACAGTTGTGGCGCGTGTCACGGAATGGCGCGATAGCGTTGGCTTCTTCTTTCTGATCCAGGGGGTCGGCGCGATGTCCTTCTTCCTGTTTGGGCTGGCCGCAGTGCGCAATGACACGATCGCCGAACCAAGCGCCGCATTCTGGCGAACCAGCCGCCGACTGTATCTGCCGATCGGTCTGGCGATCAGTGCCGCCGGGGCCTGGGTGATCATGAATGCGAACAGTGTGATGGACACAAGCATGATGTTCGGTCTGTCCCTGATTGCGCTTGGAAGCCCATTCGCGACCGCGGGCTATCTCGGCATTCTCGCAAAGTGGGCGCTCGCCCCGGATGGCCCGATCAAGACATTTCTGGCGCGGGGCGGGACAGCCTCACTGCCCGCCTATTTGCTGCAGAATATGGTGTTTGGGCTGATTTTCTATGGCTACGCGCTCGGTCTATACGCAACGCTTGGCGCGGCCTCCGTGATCGGGATTGCCGTCCTGGTGGCGCTTTTCTCTATCGCATTCACCAGTCTCTGGCGCACAATATTCAAGCGCGGGCCGCTGGAATATGTGCTGCGCGGGTTCACTTATCTTGGCGCTCGTTGATCCGGCGCAGAAACGCTCTAGCGAATCCCTGAGACTAGCGTTAAAGCGCGCGCATGGCACTAGAGCGGATCATGTATATCGAGCTTAAGAGCGGCTATGCGGACAATGGGCCTGCATGGATCGAAAAAGTGCGCTTCTCGAAATCTAAGCGATCCATCCATTTTCGGGGCAAAGAACTTAAAAACATCGGCGGCCGAGGCATTGCGGGCAATCATATAGATGTCGAAACTGGAGAAGAGTATTGGGTTTCCGGAGTCAAAAAGGATCGCAATGACCGTCACTGGGCCGGTGGCGGCGCAGTTGAAATCGACCCAGCCATCAAAGACGAATATGAAGAACTGATTGGGAAACCATGACTGACACATCCGCAATTGTCGCCGCGATGCAGGCTGAACAGGACGAAACGTCCGCTGCAGAGCATGGGATCAATGCTGAAGAATGGCATCGGCTGATCACCAGGTTGAACCGCAAGCCCAACCTGGTCGAACTCGGCATCTATTCGGTGATGTGGTCAGAGCATTGCTCCTACAAATCCTCGCGCCGGCATCTGTCGAAATTCCCGACCAAGAATGAGCATGTCATTCAGGGCCCGGGCGAGAATGCGGGCGTGATTGATATTGGCGATGGTCAGGCCGCCATCTTCAAGATGGAGAGCCATAACCATCCGTCCTATATCGAGCCTTATCAAGGCGCGGCGACCGGTGTTGGCGGCATTTTGCGCGATGTTTTCACCATGGGCGCGCGCCCAATTGCGCTGGTCAATGCGCTGCGCTTTGGCGATCCGAGCCATCCGAAAACGCGCAGCCTGGTGGCGGGTGTGGTTGCGGGCATTGGCGGCTATGGCAATTGTGTCGGCGTGCCGACCGTGGCCGGTGAGACCGAGTTCCACGAAGGCTATAATGGCAATATCCTGGTCAATGCGATGGCCGTCGGCCTCGCCGATCAGGACAAGATCTTCTATGCCCGCGGCGCGACGCCCGGCAATCCCATTTTCTATGTCGGCTCCAAGACCGGCCGCGATGGCATCCATGGCGCGACCATGGCCTCGGCCGAATTCTCCGAAGGCGATGAGGACAATCGCCCGACCGTCCAGGTTGGCGACCCGTTCACCGAAAAACTGCTGATCGAAGCCTGTCTCGAACTGATGGCCACTGACGCAATCCAGGCGATCCAGGATATGGGCGCGGCCGGCCTCACCTCCTCTTCGGTTGAGATGGCCGATAGTGGCGGCGAGAATGGCGAAGGCATTGGCGTTGAAATGGACCTGGACAAGGTCCCGCAACGCGAGACGGGTATGAGCGCTTATGAGATCATGCTGTCAGAGAGCCAGGAACGGATGCTGATGGTGCTCTATCCGGACAAGATCGACGTGGCCAAAAAGGTGTTTGAGAAATACGATCTCGACGCGGAAGTCATCGGCATGACCACGGATACCGGCCGGATGGTGCTGAAACAGTTTGGCGAAACGGTCTGCGACATCCCAGTTGCACCGTTGGCCGAGGATGCGCCGAACTATGACCGACCCTGGGTCGAACCCAAGAAACGCGCGCCGCTCGATATTAGTCAGTATCCCGAGCCTGAGGATTATGGCGAGGTCTTGCTGAAGCTTATGTCCTGCCCAGACATGGCCTCGAAGCGGTGGATCTGGGAACAATATGATCGCCACGTCATGGGCGACACGGTCGACAGTTCGCAAAGCATGGGCAATGCCGCGATCGTTCGCATTCACGGGACGAATAAAGCGCTGGCGATCACTTCGGATTGTACGCCGCGCTATGTGGCGGCGGATCCTTATGAGGGTGGCAAGCAGGTCGTCGCTGAGGCGTATCGCAACCTTTCGGCGGTCGGGGCGAAGCCGATTGCGATCACGGACAATCTCAATTTCGGCAATCCGGAGAAGCCGGAGACGATGGGCTATATCGTCAAGGCGATTGAAGGCATGGCCGAAGCCTGCCGTGAGCTCGATTTCCCGGTGGTGTCGGGGAATGTAAGTTTGTACAATGAGACTGATGGGATCGCGATTCCGCCAACACCGGTGGTTGGAGGCGTCGGGCTGATTGAGGATCTGGATAAAGTCGCGACGTTGAAGGGAGTGCAAGAAGGGGACGTTTTGGTTCTGATTGGAGAGACCAAGGGACATCTTGGCGCGTCGCTTTATGCGCGTGAAATTTTGGGGCTCGATGGGGACGAAGCTGGTCCGCCGCCGAAGGTGGATTTAGCTCATGAAGCGAATCGATCCGCTCTGATTCAAAGGATAGCATCGTTGGACGAGGTTACCTGTATTCACGACGTGAGTGATGGAGGCATCGCATGTGCCGTTGCCGAAATTGCCATCGCCAATAATACTTCCGCGTGGATTAATCTCGCCAATGATGGAAGCATTTCAAAGGAGTTCCTTTTCGGGGAAGATCAGGGGCGATACCTTGTTTCCTTCAAACAAGGAAAACTGACCGATGCGGAGCTTGCGGAAGTTTTCAACGAGATCCCCGGATTGTCCTGGCGCGCGATTGGCGGATTTGGAGATTTCCGCTCATCGTTGAGCCAGCCTCATCTGGTTTTCACAGATGAGGGGCCGGAAGGACATCACCATTTCCCGAGGGTCGAAATACCTCTCTCAAAAATCCGCGAAGCCCACGAAGACTGGCTGCCTACTTATATGAGCGCCGTCGCCTAGTCGCTCATCCCCACGTAGGCGGGGATCTGGTGTCGCGAGTCCCGACCAAGATTGCCGACGATCCCCGCCTACGCGGGGATGAGCGGGTGCCGGGCTAAAACCGGTAACTCAGCCCGACCTGTACCACCGGCCAGAGTTCATAATCTTCAATCTCGTCTTCAATCTCCTGCACCTCTTGCGCCAGCTGCGCTTGCAGGACGGGATCATTCGAGAAGGTCCCACCGACAGATTCGAGCGTGACATCGCCAGACCCAAACAGCGCCGCGCCGGCCATGACGTTAAAGCCCCAGTTTCCGCTTCCCGTAAACGTTGTGTCGAAACCAAGGCCCAGGAAAGGCGCAACATCCTCAAAAGAAACATCGCCTTCAAGCTGACCATATTCAGCCGGCGTGAACACCACGCCACCAATCTCAATCGGGACGGTTGAGGAGGCGACCAGGTCGATATCCTTGCCGCCGGCATAGGCGCCACCGGTAATGAAGAAACTATTGCCCAGCGGATGCACATCGACGA
>ERZ1740059.484-NODE-484-length-20917-cov-4.296568_pt1 | contig 20917 bp, 18 predicted proteins | sample MGYA00581744_ERZ1740059 | MGnify/ENA primary metagenome ERZ1740059 (study PRJEB43018, sample SAMN04849738) | marine metagenome | isolation source: floating plastic debris | place: Pacific Ocean | collected 2008-08-28 | study: EMG produced TPA metagenomics assembly... | reverse complement strand
GAATTTGCAGGAGGCGCCGTCGGGGATTTTGACTGAGGGGATTGATCCGATTGCAAGTTCGGAAGGCCCCTATGCTGACAAACCCAATCCCCATGCCTGGATGTCTCCTCAAAATGCGCTGATCTATATCGAGAATATCCGTCAGGCTTTTGTTGAACTTGACCCCGAAAACGAAGCAATATATAGCGCTAACGCCGCTGCCTATAGCAAACAGCTGCAAGCAATTGATGAACAACTGCAGACTAATTTGGCTCAGGTACCTGAAAACCAGCGCTATTTGGTCAGTTGTGAAGGAGCATTTTCCTATCTTGCTCGTGATTATGACCTGGAAGAAGTGTATCTCTGGCCCATCAATGCAGAGCAACAATCTACTCCTAAGCAGATTCAGGGGGTTATTGAGGCAGTTCAGGCTAATAATATCCCAACGGTTTTCTGTGAAAGTACTGTGAATGCTGAAGGTCAGCAGGGGGTCGCTCGTGCGACTGGCGCTAAATTTGGTGGCAGTTTATATGTCGATTCGCTCTCTACTGCGGATGGCCCGGTGCCGACATTTTTGGACTTATTGGCATATGACGTTCAGGTAATTAGCGAGGGTCTGCTATCACCATGATGTTGCGCTATCGGCCGATATTTATCCCCTTCTGGGAGGAGCTCCGGGGTGGGTTAAGCGCTGGTGCTAATGCTCGAAACCCACCCCGCCTTTGGTCCCCCTTCCGAGAGGGGATGAATATAGATTTTTCAGCTTTATACCAAATCTGAGATTTAATTTTTTGCTCTCTAGCTTTATTCCACATGCGATCAGATACTTTTGGCATCACTGTCGAGAATATTAGCGTCACTTATAGTAACGCTCATCTTGCTCTGTACAATGCTAGTTGCTATGTTCAGCCGGGTACCATCACAGGTCTTGTTGGTCCTAACGGTGGTGGTAAATCTACTCTCTTCAAAACCATTATGGGGTTTGTCATTCCTGACCAGGGTCGAGTCCACATAGATGGTCTATCGATAAAAATGGCCCAAAAGCGACAGCTGATGGCCTATGTGCCGCAGACCGATGACGTGGACTGGAATTTTCCGATAAGTGTGGCGGATGTGGTGATGATGGGCCGCTATGGCTATATGAATATGCTGCGGGTTTCAGGACGTGAAGATCGGCGTCAGGTAGCGGAAAGCTTAGACCGTGTCGGGATGAGCGACTTTCGTCGTCGGCAAATTGGCGAGCTCTCAGGTGGTCAGAAAAAGCGAGCATTTTTGGCGCGAGCAATGGCGCAAAATAGCCAGGTGATCTTGTTAGATGAACCCTTTACCGGGGTGGATGTAAAAACGGAAAAGCGCATTGTCAATCTTTTGCTGCAGCTGCGGGATGAGGGACACACAATTTTGGTATCCACCCATGATTTGGCGTCGATTTCTACATTTTGCGATCGCACCATCCTGCTCAATCGCACCGTTCTTGCTGCAGGCACCACCGCCGAAACCTTTACAGAAGAAAACCTTTCTATGACCTTTGGGGGTTTACCCCTTAGCAGCCTGCCCCAGAAAAATTCTCTTTTCCAATCGCATCATGAATAACCTAGTCACTGTGCCCAGGTTCACCATACTTGGACTGTTCGGACCTATCTGGCAATGGTTAATCGAACCGCTCCAAGCTGGATTTATGATCAAAGCCATTTGGGTGAGTGCTTTTGTGGGTGTCGTTTGTGCAGTGCTTTCCTGCTATATTACCCTCAAAGGCTGGTCTCTCATGGGTGATGCTGTATCCCATGCAGTAGTGCCAGGGGTGGTGGTGGCTTACGCTCTTGGGCTGCCGTTTGCCGTAGGTGCTTTTGTGTTTGGCTTTGGAGCCACAGTAATTATTGGCTATGTTAAATCCAAAACCCGGTTAAAAGAAGACGCCGTTATTGGGGTGATCTTTACTGGATTCTTTGCCTTTGGCTTGGTACTCGCTACAAAAATACCTAGCAATGTGGACCTGTTTCATATTTTATTTGGCAACGTACTTGGCATTTCCCCATCAGATATCATTCAAACTCTAATTACGGTGATTGCTACATTGACGATCATTCTGCTTCGGCGTAAGGATTTGCTACTGTTTTGTTTTGACCCTAATCATGCCAAGGCTATTGGTCTTAACACTCAGCTGATGTACTACACATTACTGTCGGTGCTAGCGTTGACTATCGTCACGGCACTGCAGACGGCAGGTATCGTGCTTGTAATTGCCATGCTAGTGACACCGGGGTCAACGGCGTATTTACTGACTGATCGATTTGATCATATGCTGGCTATTTCCATCGCTACCAGCGTTGTTTCGTGTGTTTTGGGTACCTATCTCAGCTATCACCTGGATGTTTCTACTGGTGGCAGTATCGTTGTTTTGATGACCATTCTGTTTGGATTGGCGATGGTGTTTGCTCCGAAGTATGGCATTTTGAGTCAAAAGCTCAAACGTCAAATGCCGGTAAGCCAGTAGTTGTTGCTTACTTCGCGGCTAATGCTCCCTTTGGATAAGCAATCCGCTTGTGATTAAATTGCTGCCACACTTGTACAAATACGTTGGCGATCACATCCATATCTTTGCGAGTTAGACAAGACTCAACCAGCTGCTTATCCTTCCAACGAGCACGCAGGATTTTATTCACCATGGCGTAGGCATCTTCAGCACAGGCATCTTTGTTAAGCGATCGCAACGCAGCTTCACAAGAATCAGCCAGCATGACAATGCCTGTCTCAGGCGACTGAGGAATCGGACCGTCGTAGCGAAAATCTTCATCTCGAATGTCTATCTCAGGATTTTGACTGGCAATTTCCTTGGCCTGATAGTAAAAATAGCTGATCAACATCGCCCCCTGATGTTCTGGAATAAAGGCTTGAATTGCTTTTGGTAGGCGATGTTTTTTAGCCATGACTAAGCCTTGGGTCACATGCTTTTTGATAATGTCAGCACTGACCCAGGGATCGTTAATCAGGTCATGTTTGTTCGGCCCTCCCATTTGATTTTCAATAAATCCAAGCGGGTCATGCATTTTGCCAATGTCATGATACAGAGTGCCGGCGCGCACCAATTCAACATTGTGGCCAAGGGCGCGGGCGGCTGCTTCTGCTAAGTTAGCCACAAACATTGTGTGCTGAAACGTGCCTGGAGCATCGGAGGCTAATCGCTTTAGGAGAGGGCGGTTTGGGTTAGACAACTCTGCTAGACGAATCGGGGTCACCAGGTCGAACACAGATTCTAAATAGGGACTTACCCCTAGAGCAACGATGCTCCAGGCAATGCCATAGACGCCAAATAGGGCAGAATCACGAAGAATGGTGTACCAAACTGAGGCCGCTACACTGTTAAACATTAGTGTAAGTACAAGGTGCATGATGCCTTGGGTAAGACCGACCACACCGCCTAAAAGGGCAAATTCCTCTCGTGATCGTAATCGTGGTGCAATCCAGGCTCCAACTAATGCTGCACAGGCTGCTGCAAACAGAGGTAGCACGGCTACTGAGCCACCCACTGGTAGCAAAATAACTAACAGACCAATCGTCACTGTGGCCAAAATATACCCATAAAAGCTGCCCAACAAAAGGCCTACAGCGGGTAGTCCTAGGCCAGGAGTTTTCAGAGCCTTCAGTGCAGCTACGCTAACACTCAAACACAGCACCAATATATGATCTCGCTGTCGTAGTCCCCCGGCTTGCCAGCGATTGAGCCATAGCAAAATTCCAACACCGGCACTGACCAACGTCCCAAATCCGGCAAATCCTATCCAATTAAATCGGCGTTGGGTCAAGTTAAAGTGATCTAGTAATACAAAGTCACCCTGGGTAATGGCTTCTCCTTTACGCACAATGGCGTCACCTTGCTCCACAGATACCGTGACGGTGGTCACCTCATTTTCTGCCTGCTCAGCCCGCAGTCGAGTTTGTTCTTGATCCGCAACGAGGTTGGGTTGTAGTACAGCGTTAACAATCTCGGCTGTAATTTCTTTTGCTTTCGTTTCTTGTGCGATCTCATCATCACGGTCTGCTCCAGCCGACTCCTCAAGTTTTAGTGTCTCTTGTAGCTGGCTATCGATAGCCTGGGCCCATAATGTTGAGGGCATGCCCTCATGAATTCCCTGAGCCAGCATGCGGTTTAAAATCAGCCGACTTGCCGATTGAACGGCCTGCCAATCAGCATCGCTCAGCTCCAGTAATCTGGTATCCAGTGGTTGGAGACAGTTACGCGTTACCAAACTCTGTAGTTCAGGTTTAGTGGCTATCAATTGTTGCCGATTGGCCTCAATTTGGCTGCGAATAGCGGACATAGACTGTGGCGATGTGCGTTCTCGCAGGCGTAGTAGTTCGTTTAAGGCAACCCGTTGGTTCGACTCTAAATTGTTGATGCGTGCCTGCAGGGAACCATACGTTCCCTGCTCTAAAACATCACTGGTCAGGGTAGATACCTGGGCCAAAGCCCAAAGCTCCTGCCAAGCTTGAGCAGATGTTTGACGTAAGTATCGCTGGGTTCTGGTGGATAGCTGAGCTGTTGACAAATATGGTATTTCGCCTGCCTTTTGCCGTAAGGTACTTCCTTGACCCAAAATCCCATTTGCTTCATCTAAGATTTCTTTTGTCTTTGCTTGATCAATTTTTAGAACAATAATTGAACCACTGCGGGCCGCTTGTCGGTTTTCCTCAGTGGTACTCATATCTGGCAAAGTAGCGTTGTAGGGAGCGATGAACGTATCAGAAGCAATCGTTCCCACTGTAAGGGCGGGTTGGTTGTAAAACCTTTGACCCAATATGGCAGTTACAAGTAAAACTGCTAATGCAACAGCAATTCGGGACTGATCGAAAGGGGTACGACCCTTACTAGAACAGGGTGCTGTTGACCGATTAGCTGACTTAGTAGACTGACGAATCGATGTATTTGATCTCTTACGCAAAGATGTAGAAACTATTGGCAACTGAGACTTGCACCAGCCGACTAATGTACGCAAACGTTGCCAAACTGCTTTGACCATGGATGTCACCGATTGCATGAAAGGTCTCAACAACCAAGATTGTCATTATGAATATTGGTGTGAAACACCGCTGACTTGGTGGCTTCATGGCATTAGACACCAGATGAAGCTCAACGATGACGATTGGTTGTCCCTTGGCTCACCGTAGATGTCTCAAATAATCAAAAGTTAACGCTTTGGATTACTGTAGCTAACGAACTCGGAAGTCGACCCTACCCTTTTAGAGAATACCTAGATATTAACTATACATATTCCCAAACAATCCACCTGAGTAATAGATTCGGGACCGAATGCTTAGCTCAGGCAATGATGTGTCAATCAAGCTCATTAACTAGTACTAGAGCTAAACTAAATAGCCACCCTAACCTATGACTCTTCCCATTCTTAGCTCTTTAGTAGGCAACTAGTGTCATAAGATGCTTAGTGTACCCTTAGCCCTATTATAGCTAGCTCTTTCTAAGAGAATGCTTAGAGCTCACAAATCTAGGGGGAATACCTCTTTGGTAGTCATACTGCTGGTGATACCTGCCCAACGTCGATAGAGCGTCTGAGTGATATGGGCAAGGGAATGCCTAGAGTCAGAACTAAAGGTGATCATCCATTGATCTGGAATGATAGATGTTCCAGCCCATGCACCCAGCAAGCAGCCAATTAGTGGCGGTATAGCGGTGCCGATTTGTGAACTTCCGAATGCTAAAGCCAGGTTTTCTCTATACGCTAGGCATTGCTTGATGGCTATTGTAACTGTTGACAACATGGTGCTGTCGACTACGTTGTCAACGTTACTAAGTGGTGAATTAGTTACTAGTGCTTTAATAACTTGATTTCTCTTAGTGTTAACCGCCTGCGAGTAGGCAGATTGCTGTTGTTGAAGATGGCCACACAGTAACGTTAATGGCTTCTGGATGCTGGGAGGAAACTGCATCAGCCACTCTATACAATCTCCCATGATATGGAGCGCTGCCGTAATATCGATGAGATTGGGAATGTTGGTCTCATGAGCTAACTTCAGATTTTGAGCTAGCTGGTAGTGCCGGAGTTGACTATTGTCAAAGTGATATAACATCCAAGGCAGTGCCAGTATAAGACTAGTGTTTGATGACCTAGGTCTGAATGGTGGATGCTCAATGTTATCCAGCCACGACCGATAAAGGTTACTGTTACTGACGGTGGACCAGGATTGTGGATGGTTTTGAGAATAGTTGTGCCCCATATAGGCTCCTATCAAACTACCTAAAAATTTATTGTGAGTTAAGACGAGTGGCATAGTGTGTAGAGTCTAAAAATCTGGACGCAGTAGACATGCTGTGCCATCTTAGTGGTTAACTTTGGCTGGGTTTGAAATCTGACGGTCTATGCTCACCCCCAAAATAATCATGATTTTTTATATGAAACGTAGGCCCATACATACGATCTCTACGCTTTGGCTTTTAATAGCGACTTCGGGGATTATGGCGACGACTGTGATAGCCGCTGACAGTGCTGCTTTGACGCCCAGTGAAGGCGTGAATCTTGAAACTGTCTTGCTGGCTCAATCAGAAACAATTTTAGAGCTTGGTAGTACGGGATCTGCTGTCAAAGATGTGCAGGCCATCTTGTCTCTGATGGGGTATTACTCTGACGTAGTAGATGGTAACTATGAGCAGACGACTGCAGCCGCTGTTCGTCAATTTCAAGCTGATGCTGGACTGGCTATTGATGGAGTAGTTGGTCCTCTTACATGGCAAAGTCTATTACCCACAACAGCCAGTTTGAGAACTCCTCAAGCTGTAGAACCGCCTAGTGATGAGCCTGAATCAACACCATCAGAAACAGATGTGGACCCCAGCGCAGACCCCCCAAGCGATAACGCTGTGTCCAGAACAGCAGGAAATCTGCCAATTTTACAGCTAGATGACTCTGGAGAGGAAGTGAGTCGCCTGCAAAGTCGTTTGATGGAACTTAATCTCTATCAGGGGCCTATTGATGGCATTTTTGGTTCCCAAACCAGGCAGGCAGTAGAACAGTTACAGCGTCAAGCTAGCTTGGAGATCGATGGTGTTGTTGGTCCCGCAACGTGGCTAGAGTTACTGGAGTAGTCAAAGATGCATACTGTCATACAGGCGAAACTTCCTGCGTAACAATTTAATTTCGCTTAATTTCACAAGACAGGATTACTCAGCCAAACTAGCCATATCAAAAGAATACAGTTCGTTTTCTACAAAGGATTCAGACGATACCTGATCATCCAAAATTAGGTAGCTAGATGGATACTGATTTTCAAATAAACGCTCATTCTGGTGCAGATACACCATATAGTCACTCATCAAAAAATAAACGCCAACCATAGCGGCAGCAGCTGAAGCCACCAAAAAACCTGCCAACATCAAGGAAAACTCTTGACTGACCAGAGCCCTATCCATAAGTCGAAGGGCCCATACAACTAAACCGGTAACGATGGCTATGATTAAGAGCGTCATCGACAAGAAGCAGGATTTAAAGAATCACATTTATCTTTTACATATTGTAACAGGGCTATCATAAAAGCGCTTTCTTTAGAAGCAATATTTTATGATTGCAAAATGATTGAGCGTAATTGTATCTGTTTAGTTTCTGGTCTTTCGTTCCGGTTGAGTGAGGGTTTGTGTTTGTGCTGTGGCTAATTGAGAGTTGCCATGGCTTTGCCAGGTCTGAAACTACGCTGCTGCGATTTAAGCTTTGACCTGAGGCTATATCAAGGTCTAACGGTGACCTGCTGCTTTTGTAGATAGGTTTTAATTTCGGTAACGGTAAGCTCGCCATAATGTAAGAGTGACGCCAGAAGAGCCGCTTCGGCTCCTCCACCTGTGAGGGCATCATGGATATGTTTGCAGGTGCCAGCTCCCCCAGAAGCAATGACGGGCACGTCAACCGACTCAGCAATCGTGCGTGTTAGTTCTAGATCGTATCCAGCTTTGGTGCCGTCAGCATCCATGCTAGTGATGAGCAATTCTCCGGCTCCTCTAGCTACGACGTTCTGGGCCCATGTCACGGCATCTAAACCTGTGTTTTCCCGTCCACCTCTGACAAAGACGTCCCACCCTGAGGCATCGAGACGGCGTTTCGCGTCAATTGCCACAACAATACATTGACTGCCAAAGCGATGGCTGGCTGTTTGTATAAAGTCAGGATTGCGGACGGCAGCAGAGTTGATGCTTACTTTGTCTGCTCCAGCGCGTAAAAGCTGCTTGATGGTGTCAACTGAATTGATACCTCCCCCTACGGTCAGAGGAATAAAAACCTGCTCAGCAGTACGATGAACGACGTCAAAGATAATGCTGCGGTCTTCGTGGGTGGCTGTAATGTCTAAAAAAACTAACTCATCAGCCCCAGCCTGGTTATAGGCTTGTGCTAACTCAACCGGATCACCTGCATCTTTTAGCTCGACGAAGTTGATGCCTTTTACAACGCGACCCGCTTTGACATCTAAACAAGGCAAAATTCGTTTAGCCAGCATCGGCAGTTTTGAGTGGTTAGTACACAAAGTGGTTGCTAGGCTATCTCCAGCAACAGTTCTCCAGAATAACTTACAAAGCGCAAGACACTGATAAACTGAGGATTGGTTTTAATTCTTAATTTTTGTCAACTTTACTCAAAGAGGAGGGGCTTGGAGTATGGCGTTGGATATCGGACAAAAGGTGAAGGTTGTGCGTGTAAGGGATCGAGTGTCTGATAATGTTGCTAAGCGTTTAGGGCAAGAGGGCACGGTTACTCAGTTTAAGATGGTGGACGGCAGCGGTGTTGGTGCTGTAGTTGAGTTTTCAGATCAGTCTTCTACCTGGTTTTTTGAGGATGAACTTAGACAAATGGCTTAACTGTCTGTTTGGGATTGTTTAAGCCTGAAATAAAGTGAGGGCACCAGCTAAGGGTGCCTGTTTGATTTTGGGTTAAAGGCTGTGGCCCATGGAAGCTATGGCGGATAGAGCAGTACGCTGATTTTGTAGTTGTTACTAATGGCGCTAATTCTTACGTTTTTAGGTAAAGGGGGAAGTGGTCGTTCAACTTGTGCGATCGCAACCGCCAAAAAACTATCAGCTCAGGGTCAGCGTGTGCTGTTGATGACTGAAGATGCTGGGCCGGGTTTTAGCCTGTTGTTGGGGCATGATGTTACGTCTGCTCCCGAGCTGATGGCGTCTAATCTGTGGGTCATGCAGCTGCAGTTTACACAGCTTCTAGAGCAGAATTGGGAGCAATTAAAAAAGCTAGAGGCCCAATACTTGCGAGATCCGTTCTTTAAGGCGGTATATGGCCAAGAACTGAGTCTGCTACCTGGAATGGATCAAGCACTTACGCTGAATGCGATCCGTGAATACGATGCTTCTGGTAGCTACGATGTAATTGTCCACGATGGTCCAGGTACCCAGCCTAGTCTCAGAATGTGGGGAATGCCGGCGGGCATCGATTGGTATTTTCGGCGATTTAAGCAAGTCTTTCAGTCATCGCAGTTTTCTAAGGCTGTGATGCCGTTTGTTCAGCCTGTAGCAGGTGCTGTGCTAAGTGGCGGTATGTCTGGCGACCTATTTAATCAGCCTCAGGTCGCACAGGGCACCAACCTGGTGACTCAAGGGATTGATGCAGTGAGAGATCCCATGCGAGTACGAGCCTATTTAGTATCGACGGGGGATCCAGTTGCGATCGCAACCGCTCGTTATCTTTGGGGGAGTGCTCAGCAGATAGAAATGACCGTGGCTGGCGTTTTTCTAAACCGTGCCAGCGGTAGTCAAGAGTTTGATCCACTACCCATACATATCTTACCCGAGTCAACTAATTGGCCGTCCTTGACAGCGGCTTTACCCGATTACATGGCACCTTCTGCAGTTCCAACTCCTGTGGATGTAGATGTTGCTACCAAAACGGTGCGGTTGTTTTTACCCAACTTTAAAAAGAAGCAAATTCAGCTTACTCAATATGGGCCGGAGGTGACTATCGAGGCGGGAGACCAGCGTCGTAACCTAACACTACCGACTGCTTTACAGGGCCGCTCTGTAACGGGTGCAAAATTTCAATCCGACTACCTGATTTTGACCTTTGGGTAGCGCTTCTAATCAGGGTTTATACGTCCTATCATCGCTTTCCTCAACAGTCATGGCTGATAATTCTTCTTCAGTGACGCCTAGTTCAGATGACAATGTGCCATCAGCGGCAGAGGGCTCTAAGGCTCGACAGCTGTTAGGGATGAAGGGGGCTGCCGATGGTGAAACATCGATTTGGAAGATCCGGCTCCAGCTGATGAAACCTATTACCTGGATTCCTCTAATTTGGGGGGTTCTGTGCGGTGCGGCATCCTCGGGACATTTTGTCTGGAGCGTTGATCATGTATTAGCTTCTCTGGCCTGTATGTTCATGGCAGGTCCGTTGCTAACAGGCTATACCCAGACGATCAATGATTACTACGATCGTGAGCTGGATGCGATCAACGAGCCGTATCGACCAATTCCTTCCGGAGCCATCGGTTTAGGTCAGGTGCAGGTGCAAATTTGGGTGCTTTTATTGGGGGGTCTGGCCGTTTCTTATGGTTTAGATCGCTGGGCTAGCCACGAGTTTCCCGTTTTGACAGCTTTGGCTATTGGTGGGTCGGTTGTTTCTTACATCTATTCCGCTCCACCGCTTAAGCTCAAGCAAAATGGCTGGCTGGGTAACTACGCCCTGGGAGCTAGCTATATCGCCTTACCATGGTGGGCCGGACACGCTCTGTTCGGACAGCTTAATCCGACCGTGCTTGTGTTGACTCTGTTGTACAGTATGGCGGGTCTAGGAATTGCGGTGGTTAATGACTTTAAGAGTGTTGAAGGTGATAAAGCACTGGGGTTGAAGTCGTTGCCAGTGATGTTTGGGGTGGGGACAGCGGCTTGGATTTGCGTACTGATGATTGATATCTTTCAAGCAGGCATGGCAACCTACCTGATAGCGATTCATAAAAACCTCTATGCTGTTCTGCTAATTTTGATGATCATTCCGCAAATAACCTTCCAGGACATGTACTTTTTGCGAGATCCTCTGGCGAACGATGTGAAATATCAGGCTAGTGCTCAACCCTTTTTAGTGATTGGTATGTTGATTTTAGGATTAGCCCTGGGGCATACCGATTATTTGGTGAGTTAGGGTAGAGTCTGCTAGCCTTTCTGAAGGTCTGTCAAGATATGTCAACTAGATAGATATGTCACTCTAGGTGCAAGCTCTTATCGCAAAGCGAACTGACGCATGCTGATAAGTTAACCACTTTCAAAACGATGGGTTAGGTAGGGTTTCTTTAACGTGGCTAATTGGATTGGCAAAGTCAAAAATGATCATGGCAGTACAGCGACTGTGGCCGTTGCTAAGGCTGCTAGGCAGAAACAACCTAAGCCTCTTTACAAGAGCTTACTGTTTTGGCTGACCTTGTTGGTAGGCGCTGGTGTAGCAGGCCCAGCTACCCGTGGCTATCGTTTTTGGCAAGAGGCCGATGCTAATCTGCCTGATGTATCTGATGCTCTGACGTTTGAGCGGACAGGAACCATCACCATTAAGGCAGACGATGGTAGCGTCCTACAAAAAATCGGACCGGCAACTCAGGAATATTTGGCTTATGACGAAATCCCTGAGACGTTAATGCAGGGGTTTATTGCCTCGGAAGATCGTCGGTTTTATGAGCATAAAGGGATTGACTATATGGGAATTGCCCGTGCCATCAATTCAAACCTGCGGAATCGAGACCTTGTAGAAGGGGCAAGCACGATTACTCAGCAGGTTGCTCGGATTATTTTTCTTGATCAGGATAGAAGCTTTCAGCGTAAGTTTCGAGAGGCGCTGCTGGCGAACAAATTAGAAGAAGAGCTAGGGAAGGAAAAAATTCTTGAGCGTTACTTAAACTTGGTCTATTTGGGGGCTGGGGCTTATGGAGTAGCCGATGCCGCCTGGATTTACTTTGGTAAATCAGTTGAAGAGTTAACTGTCTCAGAAATTGCCTTGATTGCAGGAATGGCTCCTGCGCCTAGCTATTACTCACCTCTGGTCGATGAAGATGCTGCTCGTCGACAGCGAAATAAAGTTATCGGCCGAATGCTAGAGAATGGAGTGATCTCTCAGGCCCAGGCTGATACGGCTTATCAGAGTGAGGTGGAAACGACGCCAAACGAACCTAAGTTTTTGTATAGTGAGTTTCCTTATTTCACTATTTATGTCCAAAAACAGCTGCCTGAGCTGATTTCTCAAGAGGCTATTGAAGAAGGTGGCCTAATTGTAGAAACCAGCTTAAAACCTAAATGGCAGCGGGCGGCTGAAACGACCCTAGAAGAGGTCTTAGAGGAATATAGTAGCTGGCAGCGATTTGAGCAGGGCTCAATTGTTGCCTTAAATCCTAAAACTGGTCAGGTACATGCCATGGTGGGGGGGACTGACTTTGAAGAGAGTCAGTTTAATCGAGTGACTCAAGCCCAACGCCAGCCTGGTTCTACATTTAAGGCATTTGTGTATAGTACTGCGATCGCAAGTGGCCTGTCTCCCTATAAAGAATATGTAGATGCCCGTTATATCGTGGATGGCTATGAACCTAAAAACTATGGTGAGCGCTTTAGTGGAAAAGTTGAGCTCCGCAAAGCCCTAGCCTCCTCTATCAATATTGTGGCTGTTAAAGCTCTGGTAGAAGTCGGTTTTGAACCTGTCATTGCTATGGCAAAGCGCATGGGCATCAAGTCAGATCTACTACCTGCCTATTCGTTAGCCCTCGGTTCCTCGGAGGTTAATTTGCTGGAGTTAACCAACGCCTATGGGACTTTAGCGGCTGAGGGCAAACATGTCGATGCCCATGGCATTAAGCGTATTACCAATCGAACTGGCGAAGTTCTCTATGAGTTTGCCGATGAACCCAAGCCGGCCATTGACGAAAATTCAGCTGCCATCATGACCTGGATGATGCGTAGTGTTGTTGAAGGTGGTACCGGCAGTAACGCTTACATCAGCGGGCGTCAAATTGCTGGTAAAACTGGGACTTCTGAGAAAAACCGAGATTTATGGTTTGTGGGCTTTACTCCTCAGCTTGTGGTTGGAATTTGGTTTGGTAACGATGACAGCAGCCCTACGCGTGGAGCGAGTAGTACGGCCGCCTTTACCTGGCGAAAGTTTGTATCCCAGTTTATTGACGATCTGCCGGTTGAAAAATTTCCAGAATTGCCCAGGCTTTCCGGTCGTAAAGGCTCCATCGAAGCTAAACCAGTTAAGCCAGGTAAGGTTGTGGCCGATGAAGCTGGTAGCCGTTCTTCGGATGATCAGGCCGACTCTGCTTCCAGTCCTCCGCCCCAACGGTCTGAACCTGTGACATCTGACTCTGAGGCCGCAACACCTGCTCCGTCAACATCCAGACAATCGCAACCGATTGCTCCGGTTCGACCTACCTCTGATAGTAGACCGGTTGATTCCCCAGCTCCGGCTGCTCCGGCTCCGGCTCCAGTTGCTCCGGCTTTACCTGTAGAACCTGCTCCGGCCCCGTCGGCCCCCACTGCTCCGACCCCGACGGCTCCTACGTTACCTGTAGAACCTGCTCCGGCCCCGGTTGCTCCTGCTGTTCCGGCTCCGGTTGCTCCTGCAGCTGCACCTGTAGCGGCTCCGGCCCCGGCTCCTGCAGCTGCGCCAGTAGATTCAGAACCCTCCACAGAGTAAGATGTGAAGGTATAAAGACTTAAACGGTACGTGCTGTCTGACGGAGCACATTAGCAAAGGGTAGGCCTGTTTATGGCATTTTTGTTTGGAGAAGCAGGGGCCTCGGGTATCCCCATGTATTATTTTCAGATTGTCTATGTTGTTGGCTTTATCGCCGCTGTTGGTATTGGTTCATTAGCTTGGTACAACTCTAAGCGTCCCCCCGGTTGGGAAGATGCTGCGCGCCCTGATTTCATACCTGATGTCGAAGTTGATGATGACGCTAGTCAGGCGACCGATAAAGAGTAGGTACATATAAACGACTAACCTGGCCCTAAGCAGGTTAGTCGATGACTCTCAGACGTCCCTGGATAATGGCCTCAAAAATTTCTTCTACTTGGGCTTGCTCATGGCTGTTGAGCTGCTGTTTACCTAGAAGAGATTGCATTAGTGTATTTTGAGTTGCCCGACTAATTCGACGACGATTCAAAATGGTCTGCATCAGACTTTCTAGGGATTGGGTCGTAGCGTTACGACTTAGCATGGTACCTACTCCAGGGGGAACTACATGATAGAGCCATAAGATAATTGAAGAGAGCTTTATGGCTGTTTCTACTATGTAGGCTAGGTAAGGGTTTTACCGTGACTTTTAGGCTTTTAATGTGTGATCCCCGGCACATTCTGTAGTGATTTACACTAACCTGCTTTCGCTCTATTTGTTTTGTTAGTTCTTTACTGTTCGTTTCTCTACGGTGTTTGTCCTGAGATAACTTAAACGCGCTCGCTCTTATAGCGAAAATATTCTGAGAGAGCTGCAATTAAACCGGAAGTAAGGATCAACAGCACGCTTAAAGCATTGATATCAGGCTTAATGCCTGTTTTTACGCGACTAAAAATTTCAATCGGGAGAGGATTGGCCCCACCTGCTGTAAAGCTTGAAATCAGCAGGTCATCCATACTTAAAACAAACGCTAACAGACAGCCTGATAAGATTGCTGGCGTGAGCTGCGGCAGCAGCACCTTGATTAATGCCTGGGTTGGTGTTGCTCCTAGATCAAGGGCCGCTTCCTCTAAATTGGGGTCTAGCCCTTGAAGCCGACTAGATACAACAATGGCAATATACGCTAGACAAAAGACGATGTGGGCTGAAATAGCTGTCCAGAGACTTAAGGGGATTGCAACGGATGCTAAGAAAACTAGGGTGGCTACCGCGATCGCGATATCTGGAATAATCAGGGGTAGATAGGACACTCCAACATACAAACGCTTACCGAAAAACTGATATTTGGATAGCCCCACTGCCATTAGAGTGCCGAGAACTGACGCTACCGCTACGGCACACAGGGCAATTTTGAGGCTATCCCCTAAGGCCATAAACAGACGTTCATCGCCCATTAATTTTCGATACCAGGTAAGGCTAAACCCTTGCCAGATAGCGCCGTATCGAGATTTGTTAAAGCTATACACTCCCAGGACGAAAATGGGGATGTACATGAAGCTATACATGGCGAGGGTTAACAAGGCTTGCCAAGATAGCCGCGCTCTTGGGCTTTTGGCCTGATGGTCAGGGCCAGATTTAGTAATGCCAGACCCAATGTCAGACTTAGTTCCAGATTTCATGAATAAATTTCAGGATTGCGATCGCCATATTTGAGTAAAAGTGCGATCGCCAGACTAACCATCAAAATCAGCACCATACTCAGCGCTGAACCAAACCCCCAATTCCGTGCCACTCCCAGAAACTGATTGTAAATTAGCCGAGAAATGGTCATGCTAGTGGGGCCACCCAGCAATGTCGGCACCACAAAATCCCCCAGACTGGTCACAAAGACCAGCAGACAACCTGCCGCAATACCAGGCATGGTTTGAGGAACAGTGACTCGCCAAAAAGCAATCCGTGGATTGGCTCCTAGATCGGCTGCCGCTTCCAAAAGCTGTAAATCTACCCGCTCTAAAGAGGCATACAAAATTAAGACCATATAGGGCAAAAAGCTGTAGGTCATACCGATGTAAACCGCCCAGTGGGTATTCATCAAAGATTGTGTGGGTAGACCCACAGCGCTCAGCACAAGATTAATCACTCCAGACGTTCTCAGCAGCGTAATCCAGGCATAGGTGCGCAATAGCGACGACGTCCACAGAGGCAGAATAAATAAAACCAACAGCAGATTTCGCCAGCGTTTAGGAGCCATTAGCGCCAGCCAATAAGCAACAGGAAAGCCTAAAAGCAGACAAAGCAATGTGGTTCCCGTAGCAAAGGTGGCCGAACGCTTTAGGACTTGCAAATAGGTGGGTTCTAGAATTCTCAGATAGTTGAGCAGGCCATACCCCTCAATCGGCTGTCCAGGTTTAAGACCCGGTACAAAACTCAACTCACCGATCAGTAATGTGGGCAGCACCATAAGTAGCAACAGCCATATTCCGGCTGGCCCCAACAGGCCCAACGGCCTTGCAGCTGCCCTCAAGCGTGACCCAATGTTGCCTAAATCAAAGATCCTGGCTAGACCTGCTGTTGGTTTAAGGCTCTTTGCCATTGTTCTAGGCGCTAGTCACTTTGGTCCAATACTCGTCATAAAGCGCATTGGCCTCACCGACGGGAGCAATCCCCTCACATTTTGCCAGCAGATCTTCAGGAGGGAACAAATTCTCGTTATCCAGTAAATCCTTCGAAAGCATTGCCATAGCTTCACCATTGGGCGTAGCAAAGAACAAACGTTCTACGGTTTCCTGAGAAACCTTAGGCTGTAGATTAAAGTTAATCCACTCATAGGCTGCTGCCACATTAGGGGCCGATGTAGGAATCACCATAGTATCGGTCCAAACTGAGGAGCCGCTTTCAGGAATCACATATTTAAAGGTGGGATTTTCGAGGCTGACTGGAATCCCTTCGACCGAATAGACCATCGACAAAAGTAAATCACCACTCAGCAGCTCATCTTGCCAACCAAAAGACTTAAAAGAGGCCAGGGATGGCTTAAGGTCTAGCAGCTTTTCATAGGCCGCCTCAAGTTCTGCCGGGTCCGTAGCGTTGTAAGAATATCCCAAAGAACTCAGGACTGCGCCCATGGTTTCTCGCACGTCGTCGAGCATGGTCATTTTTCGAGAAAGTACCTCTCGGTTGTCCCATAGATAGTTCCAATCGGTGGGTGCTGTTGTTAGCACCTCCGAATTGTAAAGTAACCCGGTGGTACCCCAGCTAAAAGGCACACTGTAGCTATTGTCAGGATCGTATACAGGGCTTTTCCACTTCTCCCGAATTTTATCTAGCCCTACGACGCGAGATTTATCCAGGGAGGTGAGCATATCGAGACCGATCATTTCGGTCACCATGTAGTCAGATGGATAGATCACGCTGTAATCAGCGCCTCCACCAGCCTGCATTTTGGCCAGCATCGTTTCATTGGAGTCATAGACATCGACTTTGACGTCAATGCCAGTAGCCTCTGTGAATTGTGCAGATAGTTCTTCGTCTGTGTAATCTGCCCACGTGTAAATATGCAACGTGCCGGAGGCCTCGGTTGCATTCGATGATGTGGTCTCAGCAGGTGCAGTTTCAGCTTCACCAATCGTGCGTTGACAGTTTGATAGGCCAACTCCAGCCAGGGCTGCTGCAGACCCTTGTAAAAAACGGCGACGGGAGGTGCGTGAAAGCAACGATGAATTGCGAGTTATTCGACGGGGCACAGTCTTTCTCCTCTAAGCAGACACCATGAATACTTTAAAACCACTCTCTGACCTTAGGCTATTAGGACACAGGAATTTGTTCATGTAGATCCTTATTGGCTCAGTTTTATCTGGAATCAGAAGTAGAGTGATTTGTAGAAGATTGCCTTGACGATGGGGGACCAGGGTCGAGCAGGATCTGACAGTCGGAGGCAGACCACGACACATAAACTGGAGTCCCTGAAGGGTAGGCTATGTAGTTTGGTTGCAACACCCGTAGCTGTTCCCCTGTGGTTAATTCAATAATGCAATGAATATGGGGACCTGTGTATAGGGTGTGTATAACTTTGCCTGGATAGCAGTTGTCGTAGCTAGGGGAGCTTGCCGTTTCAGCTTGGGCGCGCAGATAAATTTTTTCAGGACGAATACTGATATCTATGGTGGAATTATCGCTGAGTCTATTCAAGTCAGTGGATGCTGATGAAAGCGCTACTTGAAGACCGCTGGCGGTTTTCAAAACCAGAGGCTGCTGTACTTGTCCTGAGAGTAAATTAGTATCACCAATAAAATCAGCTACAAAGGCGGTGGATGGATGTTCGTATATTTCGCTTGGAGTGCCGATTTGTTCGATACGGCCATCTTTCATCACGGCAATACGATCCGATAGGGAAAGCGCTTCTTCTTGATCATGGGTCACCATGATAAAGGTGATGCCAAGCCGCTGATGCAAATTTGAAAGTTCTACCTGCATTTGTTTACGAAGCTTGAGATCGAGCGCTCCTAGTGGCTCATCTAGCAGCATGACTGCTGGTCGATTGACCAGCGCCCTGGCCAGGGCAACTCGCTGTCTTTGTCCACCCGAGAGCTGGGTAGGATAGCGTTTGGCAAAGCTTTCCATCTGGACTAGGGTGAGCGCTTCTCCAACCTGCTGACGCAAATCGGTTTTGGGCACTTTTTTGATTTTGAGGCCAAACGCTACGTTATCCCAGACGCTCATATGGTTAAACAGGGCATAGCTTTGAAAGACCGTGTTGACTGAGCGACGATGGGCAGGAACGCCGCTCATCGGCTGACCTTGGATTGTCAGCTCCCCCGAAGTCAGGCTTTCAAAGCCAGCAATCATGCGTAGAGTCGTGGTTTTACCGCAGCCTGACGGTCCTAAAATGCTAAAAAATTCACCCTGATGAATTTTTAAGTCAAGCCCTTGAACGGCGGTATCCTCACCAAAAGTCTTGACGACATTTTTGAGTTCTACATCCAATACCGCTGTTGCATTGACTGGTCGCGGAGAGATGGTTTGAGCCATAGGATGCAACCCTCATGATTGGTCCATTTGCATTATTTTAAGGTCAGTGGCTCAAAATCCCAATTAATTACTCATGGCGGCGGCGGCGGGGAGTGGATGATTATTGGCGAACCCACTGCTTATGCAGGGTAGAGACTGATCGTTGAGTTTCTATAGAATTTTGCCTGAGAGGCTAAACTGTTCAAAGCTTTGGCTGGTGTTTGAATATGTTTTAGATACTGATAAAAATAAAAAGCCATTTGCTTTAAAGATATGGGCTTGACATGTGATTTTAGTGAATAGGTTCTAAAAGATCTAAGCATTATTACTCATGACCTATTATTTGCTTAATCTGAATTTTCCCCCTTAGCTAGCAACTTCCAACCTCGTCCATCATGTCCTTTCTTCAATATTCCTCAGCAAAAGTTGAAAAAAAGGGAGGACGTACCGTCGGTCGCCAGTATCAATCGGTGATCATGATGATTGTTCTGTCGCTGGTCATGCTAGGTGGAATTGGAAGTCGATTATTTTATTTGCAGTTGGTGGAAGGCGATCGCAACCGCGAGCTAGCTGAAGAAAACCGAATTTTGCTGCTACCAAGGCGACCAGCTCGGGGCACAATGTTTGACCGAAATGGCAAGATTTTAGCCGGTAGTCGCCTATCGCATTCGGTCTCGATCTGGCCTATTGCTTTGCCGGTAGAGCGGCGCGATCAGGTGGTACAGCGTCTGGCGCAGCTGTTAGAAATTCCGGCTGATGAAATTCAGTCGCGAATTGAGTCGGCTGGCTATGAATCTACCCAGTCAATTGCGATCGCACGGGGGCTGAGCCCTGCCCAGACCACGGCCTTAGCTGAGTATGCACCTGAGTTACCCGGTGTGCGAATAGAGGCAGAAGCCATTCGCAGCTATCCCAATGGCGATTTAGCTGCCCATGTGATTGGTTACACAGGAGAAATTGACGAAGAAGAGTTCGACCAGCTGGACAGCGACGGTGAAGACTACCGCCTGGGAGATATCATTGGCAAAATGGGGTCTGAGAAGTCCTTTGAGTCTTTGTTACGGGGTGTATGGGGTGGTCAGCAGGTTGAGGTGGATAGTGCTGGCAACGTGCTGAGCATTCTAGGTGAAAAACCACCTCAGTCCGGTCAAAGTATTCGCCTAACCTTAGATATTGAGCTACAAAAAGCGGCTGAAAAAGCTTTAGGAGATACGATTGGGGCCATCGTCGCCATGGACCCTAGGGATGGAGCGATTTTAGCGATGGTTAGCCGTCCTACGTTTGATCCCAATATTTTTTCCACCCGAATTACCCAGGCTCAGTGGGAACAGCTTAACAGTCGAGGCAATCCCTTTTTGAACCGTTCGCTGCAGGCTTACCCTCCAGCTAGTACTTTTAAGATTATCACCACCGCCGCCGCGATTGAATCTGGAACGTTTGCTGCGGATACGATTCTACCAACCTATCCCAACATCAATGCTGGAGGCATTTTGTTTTGGGACTGGAATAATGCTGGGTTTGGTCCGTTGGGGTTTGCCGGGGCGCTTAAATGGAGTAGTGATACTTTTTTATATCAGGTCGGTATGAGAATGGGCCATCAGCCTCTGATTGATTGGAAGAGCGACTATGGGTTGGGAGAAAAAACTGGTATCGAACTAGCGACTGAAGAATCTCCAGGGCTAGTGCCTGATGAAGCCTGGAAACAGGAGATACTTGAAGAGCCGTGGTATTTGGGCGACACCATCAATATGACGATCGGTCAGGGGTACATGCAGGTAACTCCGTTGCAAACAGCAGTCATGTTTGCGATTGCAGCCAACGGTGGCTATCGCGTCATTCCTCATTTGCTATTAGATGGGGCTGAAACCAAACAGTGGAAAGAATCTATAGGGATGCAACCTGCCACTATCGAGGTGATTCAGCGGGGTCTACGGGAAGTGGTTACCAGTGGTACAGGAACACGTCTAAACGTTCCCACCATTCCAACGCCGGCTGGCAAAAGTGGAACGTCTGAGGCCCCACCGTTTGAAAACCACACCTGGTTTGGAGCCTATGCACCCTTCGAAAAGCCAGAGATTTTGGTCGTTGCGTTTGGGGAACATTCTGGCGGTGGTGGCGGTGCTATTGCAGCTCCCATGGTCAAACAGGTGCTGGAAGTCTACTTTAGCGATGATAAACAGAAAAAAGGCCCCAACCCTCCATCGCCAGACTCTACAAATTAAAAGTCAGACAAAACTTTGGCGTACAGACGTTCTATAGTTCTGGATGTACATATGCTCTATGAAACGTCTCTCTCACCTAACTACGAAGGCTCACCTTAAATTTTTTCTCTAAAGCGGCC
>ERZ1740059.483-NODE-483-length-20936-cov-5.946842_pt1 | contig 20936 bp, 19 predicted proteins | sample MGYA00581744_ERZ1740059 | MGnify/ENA primary metagenome ERZ1740059 (study PRJEB43018, sample SAMN04849738) | marine metagenome | isolation source: floating plastic debris | place: Pacific Ocean | collected 2008-08-28 | study: EMG produced TPA metagenomics assembly... | reverse complement strand
CGACGACAGAAGACTTCATGAAGCTTCTGGCGATTGCATTTGGTGGCGTTGGGGCCTCTCACCTGGTTGCAACGATTTGTGCCAATGCGGCCTTGGCGGTGCCGGCTCTATCCGGCTCCATTCTCAGCAATCAGTTTTTCTGGATCGTTGTGACGGCAACCACACTTGGCCTGGGCATAAGCTTCACCCGTTTACGTAAACTGGAAGGCGCGGGAGCGTCGAAAATAGGAACTGTGTTTATCTTTCTTCTGGTCGCCATTATCGGCACCAAGATGGATGTATTCCAAATTGCCGAGAAACCGCTTTTATTCCTGGTCGGTATCATCTGGATGCTGTTTCACACCATCCTTCTCTTCATGGTTGCGAAATTGATCCGTGCGCCATTTTTCTTCATAGCGATTGGCAGCAAGGCAAATGTCGGCGGGGCGGCGTCGGCACCAGTTCTGGCGGCGGCGTTTCATCCATCGCTGGCACCGGTCGGGGTGCTGCTCGCCATTCTGGGGTATGCGCTTGGCACTTATGGCGCGATCCTCTGTGCCTACCTCATGGAATTGTCAGCACCATTATGAACACGCCGCGTCGAATATTGGGAATCAGCGATTCAAAGTCCGTGTTTGTGGATGCGCACAAGCAACCGCTTCTCCTGCAACTGGCCAGGGACCAGACTTCGACGCCGTCTGGGACGACACCCTGCATCTGTTATATCGGCGCCGCCACGGGCGATCGGCCTGACCGAATCGCGAGTTTTTTCAACCTCGCACAGAGAGCCGGTTTTCGCCCGACAAGTCTGGATTTATTTGCCATGAAAACTGGCAATCCGCAGGCCTATTTCGCCAATGCGGACGTCGTTTTCATTGATGGCGGTGTGACTCGGAATCTGCTCGCCCTGTTCAGGGAATGGAATGTGGTTGATGCGCTGATTGAAGCGTATCAACAGGGCGCTTTGATCGTCGGTGCCAGCGCCGGAATAAGCATGCTGTTTGAATGGTGTGTCAGCGACTCGATAAAATCAGACATTCAACCGGTGAAAGGGATCCAGCTCTTGAAAGGCAGTTTCTGTGCGCACTATGACGCTCTGGAATCGCGCCGCAACACACTGGCTGAACTCGTGCGATCAGAACCGAGCGCCCTGCCAGCGTATGGCCTGGAAGATGGCGTCGCAATTCTCTTCGAGAACGAGCAGCTTGTGGAGACATTCGCGGTCAGGCGGAATGCAAAATTGCATCTGTTTCAGCCGAGTGATGGCGGCATTTCTCATAGCCAATCCATTGGTCGCCGCCTGAATGCGATGAGTCTTCCTGGCCTGGGTCACTAACGCGCCATAAGGGGCGCCCGGATGATCTATTCCACGAATTCCGCCGCGGCGACTGCCATTCCGCCATTGGAATGCGCGACACCTTCAACCATGCGCAAGCGCCATCCGAAACTGGCACTGAGTCTTTCCGCTTCGGCCCGGCCTTTTTCGTAGAAATTGATCCCACGGGCAAAGCGATGCGGCCCCTGCTGGTCGACGCCATCGTCGCGTTTGAGACTTTCATGCGTCGGATCATTATCCTGGTCGCCGACCAAAATGACCAAGTCCTTTTCAAGATATGCCTTGAGGTCAGCATCACTCCAGCCAAGGCCGCCTAGGCCAACCGGATATTCGATCTCAAGATCGGGAAACGTGTACCACCCAGCATTCGCGGCGAGGTACCGTTTCGCCCGCGCCGCCGGCTTGAAGTACATGAAGCGATGGGTGAATTGTGATCCTGCGGAGTGACCGTAAATCGTATATTCGGTCTGCGTATTGTTGAGTTCCTCAGTTACATAATCGAAAATCCGTTCGATCGCGCTAAACGTCCATAGCGACTCATCGATGATCGTATCACCGCCGCGCGGTATGCGATTGCCCAGATTGTAACCGGCCGAACCGGGAAATGCACTGCGGGTGAATTCTGGTGCGATGACGATGAAACCGTAGCTTTCGGCCAATTGATCCCACTCCGATAGATACCGCGCTGCGCCGCGCTTTGCGCCATGCATCATGATCATGATCGGTGCATTTTCCGCTTCGATCGAGTGCGGCAGATAAATCCAGACGGGCAGGCGGGTCTCTGCCCAATCGTCAAAATAGACATGATTGAGGCCGGGTTGAAGCGCTCGCACATCATCCATGTCGACCGCGGTAGTCGATACATTTTCTTCCGCGTTTGCGACCATCGTGGTGATCGATGAGGGGCACATAAATAATGCCAGAGTGACGAGACTGAGCAAGCTGTGCTTCATTGAATTCTCCCAGGCTTTCGAGAGAGCTTACCAGCGCGCTGATCAGTTTCTAATGCAATCTTTGCAAGTGGAGTTGCATAGTATGCATTGTTCCGAAGGGCGGGGCCGTCAGTCTGAAGCGAGACCGTCTCCAGCATCGTAGTCCGGGGACCTTCAATCTTTATCCTCAAGCTTGCGCGGCGCGGCCATGGATAGTGCTAACGGTAATACGGACCATGCAACCAGAATTGCATAGTAAACCGGTGGTGAAATCAGACCCCACCATGTCGAGGCCATCATACCGATTGCCATGATTATGTGAGCCGAGACCGCCCATGCCACACTCAGAAAAATGACCGCGCGCCGGGCCGGGATGACCATGTACGCCAATATCGCGAACGGGACAAAAATCAGAACTGAGGTCAACAGGCCTGGATTGTACTTAAGCGTTAAGATGCTTCCTGCGATGTGAACAATGCCATTGACGATAACAATTGCCGCTAATGTCAGGGTCGGAAAAGTCCGTTCCGGAGCCTGCCAAATAGCGATCGCCGCAACAAGCCAAACCAGGGAGGTATTTATGAAGAAAATCGCCTCCTCCGTAAGAGGCCCGATCTGGTCAGGAGGTGGGACAAGCGCGTTCTGAACGAGTGCGTTGATGCTGCACTGAAAGGCGTACTGGTTCCCCAACACGTCTATCCAGTGTTCTTCAAACTGGTGGATGAGATAGGCGGCGAGTAACAGTATTGCGACGAATCCAGGGGACCGATAACGGGGTTCGCGCCCTGGCTCATGAGACTTGAACGCAACGAATAATAGTAGCGGCAACATGAAGGTGCCGAGTTTCATCCAGTGCGAAATCAAAAATGTGGATTGGCCGGCCGGGATCCACAATAGGACGAATACGATCAAGATCGCGAAGCCTTGGACTGTTCTCGTCGTCATCTGTGGTCTCCAGAATTTAGCGCCGCGATATTACTTATTCATTCGCGAAAATGCCGACAAACAAGGGCGGGCGCGCGAGAGATATACATCGCTCAAAGCCCTTCAGCTAACGCACCAACGCGCATGATGTGCGCATCGCGCTGTCTTCCGTGCAGGGTTGTTTAGCCGCAAAATGATCGCTCAGGTCATTGCCGCGGCAATGTAGAATTGAAGTTTCAAAGTGAATTTTGAAGGAGCCTGAAAGTGCTGACTCTCTTTATGAAGAACCTACTCGGCGTTATCTTGTCGGTGACAATTGTCTCGGCCTGCGCAACCGTGGCGACAGCTGACAATTCTACGCATGCGCCTCAATATTCGTGGACGAAAGGCTCTTACGAGCCTTATCCACTGCCTTATTTTGTGGATGACACAGACCGCTACCCTGCGGCTTTGCCGCCGCCGGAAGCAGTCAACCAGCACGGCGAGATAGAGTACATTGGCAACGGTGTCTTCGGCGCACATTGGTTCATCGATGTCGAGGGCGCAGTCTGGCACGTTATCACTGCAGGTGATCCTTCGAGAGAGCCTGTCCTGTTCATTCACGGTTACCCGGACACATGGTTTGCTTATCACAAAGTCATGGCCGATTTGGCAGACGATTATTATGTGATCGCCGTTGATACATTAGGGTACGGCCAATCTGATAAGAGACCTGAAATTGATGTGAGTTATGCTGCAGTTGCGGCCAGCCTTATCAGCCTGTTAGACCGAATTGGCATCGACAGTTTCAATTTGATCTCCCACGATCGGGGAAGCGTTATAAGTGATCATCTGATCGCGTCTGAGGGTATGAGTACGCGCATCAAAGCGTTTTTGCGCATGCAACAGTCTTTCGACCAGCCCCATGGGCTTCCGCGTCCGCCACACGCACAGATGGCGACGCCGGAGTTTCACAGTGCGGAAAACATGATCCGGAATATGTATGCGGGTGATTATGTTTCCGTCGTGCTTCCCGAGCACGAACTTGCCAGACTTGAATGGGAGTGGGGCTTCGCTGGTACAGCCGAGGCTTCAGCGCGGACGTTTCAGGGAACGAGCTTCGACCAGGAGCTTGAATTTCGTATGGCCAATACCGTTCCGAAGATGACGATGCCCGTTCTCATCGTGCAAGGGACCCGAGACCCGGGGCAACACGCGGAGGAGTACTATCGGTCTGCCGATGTGATTCCGAATGGCAGGGTCGTTTTGGTCGATGCGAACCACTTCATACACACCGAAGATCCGAAACTCGTCGCCGATTTAGCGCGAGACTTGTTCGAGAATCTCAACTCCAACCGCCCGCGAAAGATCTCATCTCACCCTGTTGAATTTCTCTATCCTGAAAAGGACCAGTGAGACAGAAAAGCTAGCTTATTTGCTACGGTTACCTGTGCGCGCTTGGCAGGCTTTCAAACAGGTTGCATTTGGCACGCTCGCTTCGAGTGCTCACGCCAATTTTGCCACCAAACGGCGGTTGTTCTGTGCTGTCGTGGATCGCAATCCATGTGGATCTGCGACAAGTCTCAGTAGTTCGCGCATTCGTTCAACATCTGAACCAGGATCGCGAATTTCCAGTTGCTGAGCTCGCCAAGCCAAACGAAGAACAGCGCGTTTAGAGCTGTATTTAGTCTACGGTACTTTTCCCGATAATAGAACACGAAGTCACCCGCAGAAAACCTCGATATGTGTTGTGTGGTTTCTAAAACACACTAAAAAACATGCAAGATTGATTTTTCCAAACACACTTGACTTTTTTATCTGGCGCGTGCGTATTGCGCTCAGCGTAAAAAGCTCCCGACGAAACAGGGGGCACCGCTCTGGGAGGAAAAAAATGCGCAAATCCAAAAAAACTTGGATGATGACTTCTGCGTTAGCTGTTGCTGTAAGCTCAATTGGATTCAACACGGCACTCGCGCAAGAACAGACTGAAACGGAAACCGTCGATGACGACCGTACGCTCGGCACTGTTATGGTGACAACCACGAGGCGTGAAGAAAGCCTGCAAGACGTCCCCATCGCGATCACCGCGATCACCGAGGATACGATAGAGCAACTTGCGCCGCGAAACATAGCGGACCTGACCGGCCTGGCGCCGAACACATTTATCGGGCAGACGACCGCGGTGCCAGGTGGCGGCGCGATCTTCATTCGAGGACTCGGATATGCCGAGGTCGAAAAATCACAGAACCCCGCAGCGGGTGTGATGATTGATGGCGTCTTCCTTGGGACCAATACGGGCCAGCTGGTCGATGCGTTTGACATTCAACAAGTTGACGTGAACCGCGGCCCGCAGGGGATCTTCTTCGGCAAGAACACCACCGCGGGCGTGATCAATATTACCCGCTCAGCGCCAACGCGCGAGAACGGGTTCAGAGGGTCTGTCGGCATCGGAACCGACGATGAAGTCATCCTCAAAGGCGTCGCGAATTTCGGATTAGGGGAGAATGGCGGCCTGAAACTCGGTGGTACCTATCGCGAGAATGAAGGCTATCTTGAAAACGTGTTCACTGGGGAGTCCAATGGTGGGATCGAATATACCGGCCTGACAGCCTCCTTGGATTATGATCTGACCGATACGTTCAATGCGCGCCTGACGCTGGATCACTTTGCTCAGGATGGCGGCGGTACGCCAATTCAGTATGGCAACGTTTTCACGACCGGGGTTTTAAGCGGGTTGTTCGGAACGGATCTGACCCAGACGCCGGGCTATAATGCCCAAACCGGAAGCCTGGCGGGATTGGCGCCTCGGCAAGTCCTGAATGATTTTGAAGACAAGGACGAGCTGACGACAACGATCGCAAATGCAACCTTCACCTGGGATACGCAGATTGGCGAAATTGTCTCGGTTACAGCTTACGTTGATAGCGAGGATATTGTCTTTCAGGACTTTGATGGGACCTGTTCTACAGCCCCAACCGGGTGTCCATTTCCCGGCACGAACCTGTTGCTGACAAACGCGGCCAATCCAGTTGGCGTCCTGCACACGATCAGAGACCAGACCTATGAGCAGTTCACTCAGGAGGTGCGCCTTTCGGGCACCAATGGGGCGTTCGATTACCTGGTTGGATTGTACTATTATGAGCACGAGTTCGAACTCGACCAGACGACCAATGATGCGGTCTTTCAGCTGGGCACCGAGGACAATGAAAGCTTCTCGGTTTTCGGTAATCTCGATTGGCGCATCACGGAGCGTTTGAAAGTCTCGGCAGGCGCGCGCTTTATCGACGAAACCAAGGATGGTGCGAACGCTTTTGCATTTGGTGCAAAACCAAACCAGCCGGGTGCCGTCCCGCTCGTCAATCCGATTTCAAACTCAAACTCGTTTGATGATGTCATCACAAGGTTTGCCGTCGATTGGCAGGCAACGGACGATAATCTGGTTTATGCCTCTGTGTCAGAAGGGTTCCGTTCGGGCGGTATTTCAATTCGAGCTACATTGTCAGAGCAGGCTGAAGGACAACCGAACTGTTTGCCGGATGACGGCGATGCCATTCCGTTCGAAGTCCTGTGTCCGGAGAATAATTTCTCGACCTATGAGCCCGAAAACGTCACTGCATTTGAAATCGGCTCGAAGAACGTCTTTGCGGATGGTCAGTTGACGTTCAATGCGGCCTACTTTCTGACCCAGGTGGACGATTTCCAGGTCAATGATGTTGTCGTCACCGGCACATATGGTCCAGGCACGACGACCTATACGAACAATTTCCCCGAAGTAGAGATAGACGGGTTTGAGTTCGAAGCGGTCTGGGCCCCGGACGCCCTTGATGGCTTCACGCTGACGGCGCTTCTTGGTCTGCAAGATGCTGAGGTCACGGATGGCACGGTGGATGGACGCCGGGTTGGGATTGGCCCCGGGGCGACTCCAGGGACCCCAGGCTCGATTTCGGATCGCACGGGTGTCGATCTTCTGCGCGTCGCCGATTACAATTACTCAGTTCGAGCGGCACACAGCTTTGATCTTGGACCGGGAGAGCTATCGGTCAGCGGGGGTTACAATTACATAGATGATCACGGCCTCGCCAACGGCTTTGGCGTGATTGATGTCGAAGACGGGTATGGGCTCGTCGACGCGTCAGTCGCCTATGATTGGGGCCGCTACACGGTTCGCCTGACAGGGCGTAATCTGACCGATGAAGACTATCGCATCAATTCCTTGCCGACGGTGTACTTCCAAGGTTGGGCAAATAAAATGAACTGGCTCCTGGAACTCGAAGCAGAGTTCTGACCTCCGCACCTTCAACGCCGGGCGGCAGCATTGCTGTCGCCCGGTATTTTTTCAAAAGGGATACATATGGCGGGTCAGGAACTTGCTGGAAAAGTCGCCATCGTGACGGGCGGCACGCGCGGGCTGGGACTCTCCTGTGCGCGCAAGCTTGCCGGGGCGGGCGCCCAAATTGTCGTTACCGGCCTCGATAAAGCGCGAGGGGAAGCTGCCGCTCAATCCATCGGGCCGTCAGCCCGTTTCGTTCAGCAGGATGTCAGCAAGTCGGCCGACTGGCCTGCCGTGATGCGCGCTGCGGCCGAAATGGGGCCTTTGAACATTATGGTGGCAAATGCCGGGATCAGTAATTTCGTTCCGATTGAATTGATGGATTTGGATACGTTCCGAGCCCTGATGGAGACAAATCTAAAGGGTGCGTTTCTATCGCTTCAGAACGCAACAGAAGCAATGCGAAACCATGGCGAAGGCGGCTCGATCATCATGATGTCTTCGGTGATGGGCCGCATGAGCGCACCAGCCAACACGCACTATTCAGGATCAAAAGCGGGCATACGATTATTGATGAAAGCTGCGGCGCTTGAACTCGGCGCTGAGAAGATTCGCGTCAATGCCGTCCTGCCAGGCATTACCCATTCGGATATGACGGCCGGCTTTGATGAAGCGGAAACGGCGCCGGCGCTGATCCCCATGAAGCGGTTTGGCGCGGCCGACGAGATTGGCGATGCGGTCCTCTTCGCTGCCTCTGATCGGTCCCGTTTCATGACCGGAACGGAAATGATTGTTGACGGGGGGCTGGTTGCAAGATGACGCCGATTGAGGATCTGCGCGACAAGGTCGCCATCGTGACCGGCGCCACCAAGGGCATGGGACGAAGCACTGCAATATTGCTGGCGCAGTCGGGTGCGAAGGTGATCGCAACCGGACGCTCGGAAGAGGCGGGGGCTGAAACAGCCGAGATGATGCGTGCGGCGGGCGGTGAAGGTCTGTTCATGCGCCAGGACGTGACCGTGGAAGCTGATTGGAAAAAAGTGTGCGAAGCGGCGCTGTCTCAGTTCGGTGGACTGGATATCCTCGTCAACAATGCCGGCGTATTCATGGTCAAACCGATCCAGGAAACATCTGAAGCAGACTTTGACTGGATCTATCGCACCAATGTTGAAGGCACATTCCTCGGCATGAAATACGGGTTCGAGGCGATGCGGAAAACCGGCCGAGGCGGTTCGATTGTCAACGTATCGTCCCTGATGGGGCAGGTTGGGTTCCCTGGTGCGACCGCCTATTGCGCCACCAAGGGCGCGATCACTGGAATGACCAAATCAGCCGCGCTGGAGGGCGCTGACCTCACGCCACCCGTCCGGGTCAACTCGCTTCACCCCGGGGTCATCTGGACGGAAATGATTACAGATCAATTCGGTGATGATGCGGCACTTCAGCAGGCGTTTATTGAAGAGACTCCGCTCAAGATGATCGGGTTACCGGAACATATGGCAGACGCCATTGCCTATCTGATCTCGGATCAATCGTCCTACGTCACCGGCACGGAACTTACCGTAGATGGAGGTCGGGGCGCTGATTAAAAAAACGCATTGTCTAAAACAATCAGGCTTGCTGGTTTTTTTTAATGTGTCATAATGAGGTTGAGAATTGCGATGCCAATCGGGAGGAAGCCATGGCTGACGATATCGGCAAAACGACATTAATCGGTGAAGAGCGTTGTCCTGGAACCAGCTACTCCGATCTGCTCGATCAGGATTCACGAGAAGTGCCGGATTTCCTCCGAGAAGAGGCGTTTGAATATCTCGGATCCGACCCGATCCCGACGTCGCGATATACGTCGCAAGCCTTCATGGATCTGGAAAACGAGAAAATGTGGCCCAAGGTCTGGCAGTTCGCGGCGCGCGAAGAGGAAATGCCGGATGCGGGTGACAATGTTGTTTACGAGAATGCCGGAAAGTCTTTTGTCCTGATGCGTCAGGACGATGGCAGCATCAAAGCGTTTCGGAATTTCTGCCTGCATCGTGGGCGTAAGCTGCGCACCAAGTCTGGCTATGCAAAGCACCTGAAGTGCCCATTTCACGGGTTTACTTGGAACAATGACGGCTCGCTCAAGGAGATCCCGTGTCGCTGGGACTTTACGCATCTTGATGACAAGGACATGAGCTTGCATGAGGTGCGTGTCGACCGATGGCAGGGATTTGTCCTGATTTCAGAAGATCAGGATATCGCGCCTTTCGTGGAATGGGCGGGGACCGCAACAGCACACTATGAACGATGGCGCCTTGATCAGTGTAAAACAGGGGCATGGATCGGCCGTGTCATTCCCGCCAATTGGAAGGCGACGGCCGAAGCGTTCATGGAGGCGTGGCATTCGATTACAACGCATCCACAGATCCTGCCTTTTACCGGCGATGCCAATACGCGTTATGATATTTATGGTGATCATATTAACCGCGCCATTACGCCATCTGCCGTCCTGTCGCCACATTTGGAGGATCAAGGGCATGACCAGGCTTTCATCCTCGCCAAGCTTGCAGCCTTCGTGAATCAATCCTCAGACAGTGATGAGCAAACGTCGGATAATGCCAATGCGCGTGCGGCGGGGCGTAAGAATGCGTCCGATCGGTTCAGCAGCAATGAGGAAGCCGCCTTTGGTGTGGACCCAATGGATCCATTTATGGCGCGCAAAACCACCGCTGAAGCCAATCGTGAGGCTTTCACGATGATGTCGGGGCTGGATCACTCAGAATTCTCCGACAGCGAGATGGTTGATAATTTTACCTATAATGTTTTCCCGAATTGGGCGCCGTGGGGCGGGTTTATTCCAAACATTGTCTATCGCTGGCGGCCATGGGGCGACCCGGATCATTGCTTGATGGAGGTCCGCATCCTGATGCGGAATCGAGAGGGTGAGCCGATGCCCAAATCTCCGCCGATGCATCTGATTCCGGACGATAAACCGTTTGCTTCGGCCGGACATCTGATTGGTCCCGCATTGGCATCGGTGTTTGATCAGGACATGGCGAACCTGCCTTATGTGCAAGATGGGATGAGGGAGTCGCCTGATATCGATATGCAACTTGGCAATTATCAAGAGATCCGCGTGCGTCACCTGCACCAGACTCTGGATAAGTATCTGAACACCTAACCTGACTGAAATTTGGACGATTGGACGCCCCATCCGGGAGCGGGAGAAGACGTAATGAGTATTGAGCCGATTAAGATGCCCAAATGGGGCCTTGCCATGGAAGAAGGCAAGATCGTTGAATGGTGGGCCAAGGAAGGCGACCAGGTCAAAGAGGGCGATGACCTTGTCGACATTGAAACGTCCAAGATTACCAATGTCTGCGAAGCGCATCAGGACGGAACCCTGCGCAAGATCGTTGCATCGCTCGAGGAGACATTACCTGTCGGGGCGCTGATTGCGGTTATGGCGGAAAGTGATGTCAGCGATGACGAGATCGAGGCGTTTATCGAAGACTATCAGGCGAGTTTTGATCCAGGTGAAGCGGCGGGCGAGGCCAGCGGTCCTGAAATTCGCACGGTCGATGTTTATGGCAGAACGTTAAGAGTGGGGGTCATGGGCGAGGATTTGTCCGGGACGCCGATTGTCCTGCTTCATGGCTTTGGTGGAGATCTGAACAATTGGATGTTGGTCCAGCCGGCTTTGGCTGAAGAGCGGCCGGTCTACGCAATCGAACTGCCAGGGCATGGGCAATCGGCCAAGGATGTCGGTGACGGAAAACTCGGCACAATTGCCACCGGAATTGTCGCGGCGATTGATGCACTCGGCCTGGACTCCTTCTCTTTGGCTGGCCACTCGCTCGGCGGGGCGATCGCTGCAGAGGTGGCGGCGCGGGCAGGAGACCGGGTGAAGGGACTTGGACTTGTATGTCCGGCCGCGATGCCGGGCGGATCAATCAATGAAGACTATCTCGACGCGTTCGTATCCGCGCGCCGGTCAAAAGACTTGCGTGAGCCCGCCAAGAACCTGTTCGCAGATGTGAGCTTCGTGACGCGCGATATGTTGGAGGATCTGATAAAAGCCAAGCGTTTGGACGGGGCTCAGAACGCGCTCACCCTGATTAAGGACAATCTAAAAGGTGCGGATCCTGATTATGCGGCGCTTGGGGGCCGACTAAGTGACATTGCGGCTCCGATAACCCTGATCGCGTCGAAGACGGATCAGATTGTCGGGGCGCCCGATCCAGCAGCCTTTCCCGCTGGAACGAAAGACATCTGGATCGAAGACGTTGGCCATATGCCGCATCTGGAGAAAAGCGCTGACGTGACGACCGCGCTGAAAGAGCTTGCCTAACTCAAGTCGATTTCGCCTTCGCGCAACATCAGGATCGTCTTGCTGACGAGATCTCTCACAGCCGTGCGACGTTTTCGATCGGTTATGATTTGGCGATTCGTGTAGAGGCCTTGAATGGCTGCAACGATCAGATCATTTGCAAGGCGAAGCGTTTCCTTTGAGCCGGCTTTCCATTCCGGGAAGAAAATCGGGATCTGATCGAATGAGTAAGCGTCAAGCTCGATTGCCCGGGTTTCAAAAATCTCGCCGAGCTCCGCGTCCTTGCGCGACGCAATGGAAAGCTCAAGAAACGCATCGAATTCGGGCGTTTGCACCCAGTTCCAATAGACTTCCACACCCCCAGTTACATCGCGGCGTCGTTCTTCACTCAGACGCGTAATCTCGCCAAAGAACAATTTCATACGTCGATAGAAAACGTATTCGATCACCGATGCGATCAGTTCAGATTTTGTGGCATAATGGTGGAGCATTGCCCCGCGAGAAATCTTTGCTGTCGCGGCGACTTGTTGTGTCGTGGTCTTTGCGTACCCGTGTTTGGCCAGGCACTCGACGGCGGCTGCGAGAATGGCCAAGCGCGTTTGTGCACTTTTGCGCTCTTGCCAACTTGCTTCATCATTCGCCGATTTGTCTGGGTCCAGCCTGATAATTTCAGCTTCCATTTGTGACATTGCAGCCTTCAGGGCCTCTTCGGCGGAGACGTCTTCAGGATCGGCACTTTTGATTTTCTTGATGACATTCATAGGCCTAATACCACTTTCGACATGATGTTTCGCTGCACTTCGCTGCTTCCGCCATATATCGTAGCGGCACGATTGTTAAGATATAGACCCATAATTGGCACATCTTCCGGTTCAGCAAGGCGCCAGTTCGATTTCCCATAGCGGGCATCCAGATAATCAGGCGCGGCATGATCGCCCAGAGCCTCGATGGCCAATTCGTCCAGTTTTTGAACCATTTCAGTGCCTTGCAGTTTCAGAAGGGACGGTTCTGCCCCCGACACATGTCCGTTGGACATGTTGGAGATCATTCTTTGCTCGGTGATATCAATTGACTGCACTTTTATCTCGGCATTCGTAACCTTGTCCTGGAACGCAAGATCGGTGCCCTTCGCCCTGGAGATAGTCTGTATTTGCGACAGACGTCGCTTCAATCCGGCGGCGAAAGAGCCGCCGCGTTCGTGCTCAAGAAGATATTTCGCCACCGTCCAGCCTTCGTTTTCCTCACCAACGAGGTTGGTCACCGGAACACGAACATCATCGAAAAAGACCTGATTGACTTCATGATCACCTGATATCGAAATGATGGGGGATATCGTGAGACCAGGGGCGTCCATTGGGACCAATATGAAAGAAATACCAGCTTGAGGTTTTCCATCATCACGGGTGCGTACCAGACAGAAGATCCAGTTTGAAAACTGCGCATAGGTTGTCCAGATCTTCGTGCCATTGATCACATAGTCATCGCCGTCTCGCACGGCTCGACACTTGAGTGCTGCCAGATCAGACCCCGCGCCTGGTTCCGAATAGCCCTGACACCAAAAGTCTTCGCCAGAGAGAATGCGCGGCAGAAAGCGGGCTTTCTGCAAGTTTGTGCCGTATTTCATCAAGACTGGGCCGCACATCCGCAAGCCCATGGCGGGGATTCGCGGGGCGCCATACTCTGCGCACAAATTATCCCAGATATAGCGCTGAACCAGCGACCACTCGCATCCGCCATAGGCTTTCGGCCAGGATGGTGCGATGAGCCCGTGCTGATAAAGGATCTTCTGCCACCGCATGCCGAGATCAAATTCCGCCCAAACACCGGCGCCGCGAGCCGTCTCCAGGCGCATGTCTTCCGTCAAATAGGTGTCGAAGAAAGTTCGACAGTCTTGTTCAAACGTTTTGTCCTCTGGGCGCAGATCGAGATTCATGAGTAGGCCTTCTAATAAAAACAGGATATCCTGATTGTTATTATCGCATCATGTGTTTAAACTGTCGAGCACAGATTGCTCAAGCGACAACACGAGAGGGAGGCAGCGATGGATCTGAAGCTCAATGGGAAAAAAGTACTGATCGCCGGCGCAAGCCGCGGAATTGGTTTGGCCACAGCAAAGGCGTTTGTCGCCGAAGGGTGCGAAGTTGCGATTTGCGCGCGTGGCGAGGCAGCTCTGGGGGCGGCTATCGGAGAGCTAACCGCGGGGGGAGGTCGCGCGACGGGTCATGCGGTAGATATTTCAGATGGGGACGCGTACCGCGCATGGGTAACCAAAGCTGCAAATGAAATCGGCGGATGCGACGTATTCATCCCAATGGCATCGGCGGGCGGCGGTCCGGCCTCGGAAGAAACCTGGAAGGCGGCGTTCGATATCGACCTGATGAGTGTTTTCCGTGGAATTGAAGCAGCCGCACCATTTCTGGAAGCATCAGACTCCGGCGCGATCGTCTGTGTGGCAACCACCGCAGCGCTGGAAGAGTTCGCTGGTGCGCAGGCCTATAACGCCATGAAGGCGGCTGTGATCGCGCACGCCGCGGCGCTGTCCCAGGCATTCGCGCCAAAAGGCATTCGGGTGAATACGGTCTCACCCGGGCCGGTCTATATTGAAGGCGGATCCTGGAATTTCGTCAAAGACAATATGAAGCCCTTCTATGACGCGACCCTTGCTGCCATTCCAATGGGACGATTTGGCAACGCCGAAGAAATTGCGAATGCGATCGTCTTCGCCGCATCGGGGGCCGTCCCGTTTATGACTGGAACCAATATCGTGATTGATGGCGGTGTGACCAAGCGTATTCAATATTGAGGTGCGACCATGACCGACACGTTGAATACCCGCATAGATGTCGTGCTGATTTGTGGAGGCGAATGGCACGATATTGATTTTGCCCGCTCAGAGCTTCTGAAACTGCTGGCAGAAGATGAGCGCATACGCACCAGAGTCTTCGAGAATTATGACAACGCTCATGCAGCCTTGAGCGATGCCGATTTCCTTGTGACGTTCACGTCGAACGTGGTCGCCAGCCTGGAAACGCAACAAGTATTAAGAACGTTCGTCGAGCAAGGCGGGCGCTGGTTCGCACTACATGGAACCAACTCTTTTGTTCGGTTCTTGTCTCCGGAAGGCGCCGATTATGGCAGTCTCCTCGTTGATGCGCCGCGCTGGGCACCGCTGATGATGGAAACTTTGGGCAGCCAGTTCATCGCGCATCCACCGATCGGGCCCTATAAAGTTGAAGTTGGACAGCCCGATCATCCCCTGGTAACTGACATCGAACCATTCGAGACGACTGACGAGCTTTATTTGCTCGAAACACATGGCGATCTCGAGGTGCTGCTCTACACAGAGTTTGAAGGGGAGGCACCTGGGTTCGTCGAAGACAAGTGGCCCAAACAAAAACACCCCATTCTATACCTGCAGACTGTTGGAGAAGGCAAAATTCTATATTTTACCCTCGGTCATTGCCGAGGACACTATGATATGGTCGGTATCACGGACTATTACCCCGAGGTCGAACGTTGCTCCTGGGAATTGCCAGTCTTCTACAAGATTCTCCGCCGCGGCATCGCCTGGGCTAGCGACCCGGCACTGACAAAAGCGCGGGAAACTGCGGTAGCGGAATGAGGGATCAACAGGTTGTGCTCGTCGTCGGCGCGTCGTCCGGGATTGGAGCGGCCATCGCCAAACGACTCATTGCCAAGGACCATATTGTCTATGGGACAAGCCGTGATGCCAGCCGGGTAAAATTGAGCGGCGTAAATGCCTTGTCGCTTGACGTCTTTGATGATGGCGCAATTGCAAAAGCTGTGGATACGATCACCTCTGAGCAGGGGCGGATTGATGCGCTGGTCTATAGCGCAGGTTTCTATATTGCTGGCGCTGTCGAAGACACCCCGATGGGTCAGTTGCATGAGCAAATGCACGCGTACTTTTTTGCGGCGGTGGAGTGCGCCCGGTCGGTCTTACCGCACTTGCGGGCGCAACAGTCTGGTCGACTGGTTTTCATGAGTTCGACCGCCGGCACGGTCTCCATACCCTTTCACGCGGCTTACTCTGCTTCAAAAGGCGCGCTGGGACGTTGGACAGAAGCGCTTCAATACGAGCTCGAACCATTTGGAATTCATGCGAGCTATATCGAAGCCGGGCCGATACAAACAAATGCCGGACAGGCCATGAGGGCGAGTGAGTGTACAGATAGCGCCTATGCCAAGAGGACGGAAAATGCCGAGGCCAGCTTCAAGGCTTCACTGGCCAAGGGCTTGCCGCCAGATCGGATCGCACGCGTGGTAACGAAGGCGATTGACAGTCCAAAACCCCGTGTTCGCTATCGCGTCGGTGGGGCAGGGGCCTGGTTCCCGAGACTGCAGGCCGTTCTGCCAGAACGAACCTTTCGTAGCATGAAGCGCTCGGCGTTCAAGATTTGAATTGGACGCCTAGCCAGGCATTTGAGCCTGAAATTCTGCAAGATCGAAATAATCCCGCCATTTGGCCAGTTTGCCTGACGGTGTCCACTCAAACACACCCATCACGCGGACGGTGATGCGATCTCCAGACGACAGCATAAATGTGTCGATCCGTTCTGTAAGCACCTCTCCGGAACTGGTTTCTGCGATCAAGGGCGTTTCCCAGTTTACGTCCTCTGCCATTTGGAGCAGCGGAGAAATCGCCGCTCGAAAAGCATCTTTCCCACTCACGACGTCCATCGGAATATTGTGATAAACAATTCCTTCGTCTATCGCGTCCACGATGGCTTCGATATCACCCCTGTTCCAGTGATTGATAAATTCGAGCGTCAGACGAACGTTATTCATCCCCGGACCTTCTTGGAGTAGGTGACGTTGAGATTTGTCACGCCACGCAACAAGACGCTGGGCAAATAAGTGAACTCACCTCTAGACCGATCGAGCTGCAAGTCTGACAGTCGGTCCAGAATGATGGGAAATGCGGTTATCATCTCTTTTCGTGCCAGTTGCGAGCCCAGGCAGGTATGAATACCAGCACCGAAGGCGAGATGCTCCTTGGCGTTCTTTCGTTCGATATCAAACGCATCCGGGTCTGCGAACTTGCAGACATCGCGGTTTGCGGAACCATACCTCAACAAGACAAGATCTCCTGGCGTGACAGAGACGTCGCCAATTTGATCTTCCGCCGTTACCACGCGCCACATATTGTTCGTTGGCGATAGATATCGCAGAACCTCTTCGACCATGTTCGGAGTCAAAGTCGGATCGGTTTTCAGACGTGCCATCTGCTCGGGGTTTTCAAGCAGGAATTTGATGCCTGCTGTCAGCGTGTGCGCCGTCGTCTCATTGCCGGCGACCAGGAGTTGCTGGAGAATTGAAAGCAGCTCCTCGTAAGTCATCTTTCGAGGATCGCCTTCATCGGCGAGGTCGGCATGAACCAGGTCGGAAATCACGTCGTCGGTCGGACGCGCGCGTTTCTCTTCTATGACGCCGACAAAATACTTCTGGAACTCGACAATCTTTTGCGCCCCCCAAAGTCGCATGTCCTTATCCGCAACGCCGGAAAGCATTAAAACGAATGCGTTGGACCAGGTTTCAAACTCATCAAACTTTTCGCGCGGAACCCCCAGAGCATCGGATATGACATACATTGGCAGCTTGTTCGCGAATGCGGTTTTGAATTCGCAGCCGTCGTCCGGCATTGCGTCAATCAAATCATGCACCAGTTCATCGACATACTCTGTCATTTGCAGGACGCGCTTATAGGTGAAAGCTTTCATGGCAAGCTTGCGATAGCGTGAATGTTCAGGTGGATCTGCCGTCAGCATCGTATCTGCGACGATCCAGCCTTGAGATAGAATCTCCATCTCTTCTTGTGACACCGACGACGTACTGCCGGACCGCAACTGCTCGGCGAACTTATTCGAAAAGATACGCGGCTTGGTGTTTACGTGTTTGACCAGATCATAAGTTGCGACAAACACAACATTCGTTTCCGGGTGGCGATACACGGGCGCTTCATTGCGCGTGCGCTCATAGAACGGATATGGATCCTGAAGAAACCCGGCATCGAAAGTGTCAACTTCGTGGATCGGACAGGTCATTGGATCAAGTTGAGTGGCTGTGTCTGCCATAGGCGCGTCTCCCTTGGATTAAGCCAGATAGCCGCCGTCGACAGGTAAGTCGGCGCCGGTGGTGAATGAGGATTCGTCAGAAGCGAGAAAAACGATGGCGTTGGCGGTTTCCGTTGCTGTCCCCAATCGGTTCATTGGGTGAACGCTCGCAAATCCTTGAATGACCTGATCGCGGCTCTGACCGGCTTGCTTGCCGGCGGCAATGTACCCTTCGACCATTTCTGTATGGATTGCCCCGGGGAGCAGCGTATTGACGCGAATATCATAACCTTGCGCCGCGCAATGAAGCGCGATTGAACGTGACAGCATTCGAACCGCGCCTTTTGAGGATGAGTATGCTGGAAATATTGCGCCGGAGCGGACACCTAAAGTCGAGCCAACATTGATAATGGAACCGCCCGACGCGGCTTTCATCGCTGCAACGGCGTGTTTGCAGCCAAGAAAAACGCCGTCCAGATTGATGCTGAGCGTGGCGCGAAACTGATCCAGATCAATGTCTTCAATAGAGCCGGGAATTGAAACGCCTGCGGAATTGACCAGTGTAGTGACGTCGCCTAAAGCCGAGGCGCGCTCAAAGGCGGATTGCCAGTGCTCAGGCTCGCGGACATCCAGTTCTGCGGCTAAAGCGTTCGGTCCCAGTTCGGCGGCGAGCGCTTCGCTCTTTGCGAGATCAATGTCACCGATCACCACGCGCGCGCCTTCTTCGACAAAACGTTTGGCGCTCGCAGCACCGATGCCGCTCGCACCGCCACTAATAATGGCTGTTTTGCCCGATAATCGTTCATTCCCCATCGCAGCGACTCTCCTCCCGTTTGTTCATTTTCCGCATTAAAACAAATAATACGGTTTAAAACAAGCACAGTTGACTTTTTTGGACGGAGACCGATAAAGTCGTCCCAAGAGGGCGGACCGATAATCCGCTCCCGGGAGGATAAAATTGATAATTCTTGGTGGCTTCAATGCGAACACTGGTTGGGTCGGTCCGTTACCCACAGCCAGCCATCCGAGCGCTTATCCGGTCCTCGAACCTCAATCAAACAGCGCACAAGCGTCCAGTGTTTCCTCTCAATCACAGGACGATGGCACTAACAAACAGGAAATAGCCCATGCAGTTGCAAATGAGTCGGGACGATCTGATTCGCGCTTATCGCCGGATGACAGCCATCCGCCAATTCGAAGAGCGCGTTGAAAAAGAATTCGCGCTCGGAAACATCCACGGGTTCGCACACGTATATCTTGGTCAAGAAGCTTCAGGTGTCGGCATATGCCATGAATTGACGGATGATGACTGGATCGGTTCAACCCACCGGGGACACGGCCATTGCCTCGCAAAAGGGTGCGAGATCGGACCTATGATGCTCGAGATCATGGGTAAGGAAGGGGGGCTCTGTAATGGCAAGGGTGGATCCATGCACATTGCGGATTTTGACAAGGGCATGCTCGGCGCGAACGCCATTGTTGGGGGCTCCCCACCCATTGCTGTAGGGGCTGCGCTGACTCAAAAGCTCAAAAAGACCGGAAACGTATCCGTTGCGTTTTCTGGCGACGGTGCCTCTAACCAGGGAACGACGTTTGAGGCCATGAATATGGCCGTCGTTCTCGAAGTGCCCGCGATCTTTGTGATCGAAGACAATGGTTATGGGGAACATACCGCTGCAAGCTATGCTGTTGGCGCCCCTTCAATTGCGGAGCGCGCCGCAAGTTTTGGCATGCCGGCGGAGACCGTGGATGGCACAGATTTTTTCGCGGTTCGTGACGCGATGTTACGTGCCCTGGAGCGAGGTCGCTCTGCAGAAGGTCCATATACGATCGTCACAGAGTGTCCGCGCTATCTCGGACACTTTGTTGGCGACCCTCAGCCCTATCGATCGGAGCAAGAGATTGCCGAAGCCCGCGCGCGGGATGGTTTGGTGAATTTTAGAGCGCGTGTCACTGACGCCGGACTATTGAGTGATGAAGATCTTGATCAAGTCGATCAGGAGATCGCCGCCGAAGTCGAGACCGCAGTCGAAACCGGCATCGCCGCTCCGCAACCCGATGTCTCGGCGCTAGAAGCCGACGTTTACGCCTCAGCATACTAGGAGACCGAAAGATGCCTATGAAATCGGTTCGAACCGCCATCAACGAAGCCATCGCACAAGAAATGGAACGAGACCCAAATGTCATCGTGTTGGGGGAGGACGTTGCCGGCGGGCAGGGGTCGTCGAACGGCCCGGGAAGCGTCGGCGGTGTGTTCGGCGTCACAGCCGGACTTTACGATCGCTTCGGTGGCGAGCGGGTCATAGATACGCCCATCTCCGAAAGCGCCATTATTGGCACCGCAAACGGCGCCGCACTCACCGGAATGCGCCCAGTCGCTGAGATTATGTTCGTGGATTTTATCGGCGTCTGCATGGACCAGGTGTACAACCAGGCTGCAAAGTTTCGATACATGTTTGGCGGCAAAGCCAAGACCCCTTGGGTGCTTCGTTCCATGATCGGAGCGGGGATGCGCGCGGGCGCTCAACATAGTCAGACGCTACATCCACTCTTTACAATGATACCCGGCTTGAAAGTCGTCATGCCGACCAATGCGTATGACGCCAAGGGACTCCTCATCGAGGCGATCCGGGACGATGATCCGGTCATCTTTCTGGAGTCAAAAACACTCTACGAACAAGAAGCGGATGTTCCGGATGAGGCCTATACAATTCCATTTGGCGAAGCTGAATATGTGCGCGAAGGCGATGACGTTACTTTGGTCGCGATGGGCGGGTCCATTTTGCACGCAAAGGCCGCTGCTGAGGCGTTAGCTCAAGATGGAATTGAGTGTGAGATCGTCGATCCAAGAACGACGTCTCCTTTGGACGAAGAAACGATCTTGGAAAGCGTCGAGAATACCGGACGGCTGGTGATTGTCGATGAGAGTCCACCGCGCTGCTCCTTGGCGTCGGACATCGCTTCGATTGTTGCGGATAAGGGATTCAAATCTCTCAAAGCGCCGGTCAAGAAGGTGACTTGCCCACATACGCCAGTCCCGTTTGCACCGTCTCTGGAAGATGAGTTTCTTCCCAATGCGAGCCGCATCATCGCCGCAGCGAAGAGTGCGGTAGACTATGCCTGATCGACTCGCCGG
>ERZ1740059.480-NODE-480-length-21062-cov-9.780073_pt1 | contig 21062 bp, 14 predicted proteins | sample MGYA00581744_ERZ1740059 | MGnify/ENA primary metagenome ERZ1740059 (study PRJEB43018, sample SAMN04849738) | marine metagenome | isolation source: floating plastic debris | place: Pacific Ocean | collected 2008-08-28 | study: EMG produced TPA metagenomics assembly... | reverse complement strand
ATAGTAAACTCTTAGCAGCAAAATAATCTTCCATATCCTTGTGGTAATCAAGGTGATCTTGGGTGAGGTTGGTAAATACTCCAACATCAAATTTGCAACCCAAAACTCTTCCTTGTGCCAAAGCATGGGAACTAACTTCCATGGTCCCATATTCATTACCAGCATCGAGGGCCGCTTTCAATTGTTTTTGCAATTCCACCGCAAACGGCGTAGTGTAAGCAGCAGTTTGTACAAAACCCTTCCAGCGAGTGTACAAAGTTCCCATCAAAGCACCGGGTAACTCAGCTTGCTCCAGAAAATATTCAATCAAATGGCTAGTTGTAGTCTTACCATTTGTCCCCGTTACGCCAATTAATTTTAATTTTTGTCCGGGATAATCAAAGAAAGCCGCAGCAAGTTGAGCACAAGCCTTAACCATATCCGCCGTCACAATAATGCAAGGCGAGCTTCCACCAACTCCCTCTTGATAAGGAGGAGCTAGAGGGGGAAATTTCTCAGCAGCTTGGGGAGAAATAATCGCAGCTATCGCACCAGCTTTTATAGCGCTTTCCCAAAAATCTCCACCGTCTACTCGCGTACCCGGCATTCCAATAAACACGTCTCCCACATTAGTTGCATGGGAATTCGTCGTTAAACCCTTTACAGAGGCATCCATAGCTGGATGTTGGGGTAATTGCGAAATACCATCAATAGCACCTAGTAATTCACGCAGTTTCATCTCATCAACCTCGTCACAGGCATTACTTGCGCTTATTCTGCAACATTTTTCACCATATACAAATACCTAAATATACTTCCGGAGAATTTTTTCTAGCTGAACAACCGAAGTACGGGGAGAAGGGCGCGGAATCATTTGTAAACGATCATTTTTTGCTACACACAGTACCGGTACTTCATACTGATAAGCAGCAAACCAATCTTCACGAGTATTAATATCTCGTACCTCCAACTCCAAAGACTCGAATAGGGCAGTTTGTAAAATTGTTTCCAACTTTTCCTGCAAACCCTCGCATAAATGACATCCCGGCTTGCTGTATAAGATTAATTGCATAATTTTTATAAGGCATTGAGCATGGAGGGAAAGGGGATAGAGGAGCCACTGCTCCCGCAGGGTTTCTGTGTCGATTGTACCAAGTGCCGTGATGGAGTAGGGGTAGAGAATAAAAACTTCCAAATCCCGTAATCCCAATTCCTAACTCCCTACGCTCATTAAATGAATGACACAGATAATTGACAACTAACTCATAACTGTTCACTGTTCACTGATAACTGTTCACTGATAACTGATATTTGGGAACAATAAATTTTAAAGACTGTAACTCCAAATTACATTTTTATCATGAAAGAAAATTCTATCACTATTGATAAAAGTATTTATGAATCACTTAAGCAAGAGAATAAACGTCTTATAGCAGAGCTCCAATACTCACAACAATTATTTCAATTAGTGATAGATAATATCCCGCATTCAGTTTTTTGGAAAGATAGAAACTCAGTGTATCTGGGCTGTAACCGCAATTTTGCTGAAGATGCTGGTGTCGGGAAACCGCAGAATATCGTAGGTAAAAGCGATTATGATTTACCTTGGGCACCTGCAGAAGCAGATTTCTTTCGAGAATGCGATACGCGAATTATGGAATCAGCTATACCCGAAATTAATATTATTGAAACTCAAGTAAAAGCAAATGGAAAGCAATTCTGGTTAGATACAAATAAAATTCCCTTGCGCGACAATGAAGGTAATGTTGTGGGTATACTTGGAACTTATGAAAACATTACCGAACGTAACCAAATAGAAGAACAACTCAAAAGGTTAAATGAAAAATTAGAAGCAAAAGTTAAACAACGTACAAGACAGTTACGTAAAACTGAAAACCGTCTTTCTCGGTTAACAGATAACGTACCGGGGATGATTTATCAATTTAAACAAAACCCCGATGGTACGATGTCTTTTCCCTACGTTTCTTCTGGGTGTCTAGATATTTATGAAATAGAACCTTATAAAATTTATGAAAATGCTGATTTATTGTTTGAACCAGTTCATCCAGAAGACTTGTTAGAGTTAAAAGAAGCAATTGCTTATTCCGCTCAAACTTTAAAAATTTGGGAATATGAATGCCAGATTATTACTCCCAGCGGTAAACATAAATGGTTAAAAGGTATTTCTAAACCTCAATTACAACCAGATAAATCTATTATTTGGGATGGCTGTGTCGTTGATATTACCGAACAGAAAAACACTGAATATGCACTTCAAAAACTCAATGAAGAATTAGAAACAAGAGTTGAACAACGTACTGCTGCACTTCATAAAACTGAAGCAAGATTAAAAAAACTAACAGATAATGTACCGGGGATGATTTACGAATTTTGTTTAACTCCCGACGCTACAATGTCATTTCCTTATATTTCTTCTGGATTTCAGGAAATCTTTGAAACCGAAGCATCACAATTACAATTTCAGCAAGATCCCAAATTATTATTTTCTGCTACCCATCCCGACTACCTTGAAGCCTTACAAGAGAGTATTACAAGTTCTGCACAAACTTTTGAAAATTGGCAATATGAATGGCTGATTATTACTCCAAGTGGTAAAGAAAAATGGATCAAAGGCATTGCTAAACCAGAATTACAATTAGATAATTCTATTATTTGGTATGGTTGTGTTGTTGATATTACTGAAATTAAAAAAACAGAAGAAGAACGAAAAATTTTAGTTTCATTAGTTGAAAATAGTAGTGATTTTATTGCTTACGCTACCTTGTCAGGGAAAAGTTTATTTCTTAATGAAGCTGGACGAAAACTAGTTGGATTTGACAGCGTGGAGCAAGTTATAAATACTCCCATAGTTGATTACTTTTTCGAGCCAAATGAAGAAGATATGCTAAAGCAAATTTATCCTGCTGTTAAACAGCACGGGATATGGAGGGAAGAAGCACGTTTCAAAAATTTTAAAACAGGTGAAGCAATATCAGTCGATCAGACAATCTTTTTAATTAAAAATCCTCAAACCGGAGAAGCCCAGTATTTAGCAACAATCACTCGCGACATTACCGAAAGAAAGCAAGCAGAAGAAAAACTAAAAGCCAGCCAGCACTTGATTCAAAGGATTACAGAATCTTCTCCAAATATACTTTATATCTACGATCTTGAAGAGCGGCGAAATATTTATGCAAATCAAAAAATTACTGAATATCTTGGTTACTCTAAGAAAGAAATTCAAGCTTGTGGAGACACAGTAATGTTCCATATAATTCATCCAGAAGACTTAGAAAAAATTATTTCCCAACAACAACAAGTACTTGCTGCCGCTGATGGGGATATCTTAGAAGTTGAATATCGCGCCAAACATTCTAATGGTGAGTACCGCTGGGTTTACGATAGGCAAACTATTTTCTCTCGTCAAGAAGATGGTACGGTTAAGCAATATTTAGGTGTAGCAACTGACATCACCAAGCGTAAATTAGCAGAAATTCAGGTAAAACAAAAAGCTATTGAGTTAGAAAAAACTTTGCAAAAATTACAACTAACTCAGGCACAACTGATTCAAACTGAAAAAATGTCTAGTTTAGGGCAATTGGTAGCAGGTGTTGCTCACGAAATTAATAATCCTGCAAATTTTATTTATGCAAACCTTTCTTTTGTTCGTGAATATAACCAAGATTTATTAGAATTATTAGAACTTTATCAACAACAGTATCCAAATCCAACAGTAGAAATTGAAGAAAAAATTGAAAATATAGAACTAGATTTTCTCAAAGAAGATTTGCAAAAAATCATTATATCAATGGAAGAAGGTACGCGACGCATTAGAGAAATTGTTTTATCGTTACGTAACTTTTCACGCCTAGATGAATCTGAATTTAAGAAAGTAGATATCCATGAAGGGATCGAATCTACTTTAATGATTTTACAGAATCGTTTGAAAGCTAAACCAGATTTTCCCGGGATTGAAATTATTAAAGAATACGGCGATCTCCCTTTAATTGAATGCTATCCTTCTCAGTTAAATCAGGTATTTATGAATATATTAGTTAATGGAATTGATGCTTTAGAAGAAAAAATAATCAAAAATAATAATCGCACCCCTCAAGTTACAATTATAACTAAAATAGCAAACAAAAAAGCTGCTCAAATACACATTCGTGATAACGGTGACGGCATTCCTAAAAATATAATATCAAACATTTTTGATCCTTTTTTCACTACTAAAGATGTAGGAAAAGGTACAGGATTAGGTTTATCAGTCAGTTATCAAATTATCGTAGATAAGCACGGTGGAAAGTTATCTTGTCAAACTATTCCCAGTGAAGGAACAAATTTTATGATTGAAATTCCTATTACTCATACCGATTAATTACTCCTATCCCGTTGGAAGATTTCCGGGCTGAGTGAGAGGGGGGAGTAGTACTCACTCCAAGGTGAATAGACGCATATCAAATCTAATCTTGTAAAAATATCCTCTTATCGAAAAAAGCGGCGATCGATAAAATATCTGCTTGGGTAAACTACAGAATAAAATACAAAACCTCTCTCAGTCACGAGGGAGGTTTTGTAAATTTATATTTGAAAATTAATATCGTCTTTGTTTTAAAACATATTCATGATAGTGATTACACTCGCGCCGGTAATCATAACCAAAAATCCCATAACCAAAGATTCTGTAAGAGCATTCGGAGCTTTTGATTCCTTCATCTTTTGCAACCTTTCAATTTTAAATATTTTTTAAGAATATCAATATCCGTATAATTATCTACAAAATCATATCAAAACTTAAAATTACGTAAACTTACTTAATAATTACATATGTATCTACTTTAGTAAAGAGTTAAGGCTTACCAGCAACAAATTATCCTTCAGGCATTGAATTTATAACTCAGCCTCAAGTGCCTCCACATCGTTTTTAGAACAAAATACTAAATCCCGACCGGATTATGTGCCTTTATGGGTTAAAATGATTTTATTCCTGATATACAAGCATTTGAGCAATTAACTGTTATGACTATTTCCCCAGCATCTACTAGAGCTAGCGATTCAAACTTGGAAAAGTTGAACCAGAAATACGAAAGCAAATCTAGTGATTTCAACTTAGAAGAGTTGAATCAAAAATACGAAACCGCTCATCCCAGAGAAATTTTGGCATGGTCTGTAGAGAACATCTGTACTGGGTTAGTGCAAACGAGCGCTTTCAATGTGGATGATATTGTCATCACTGATATTCTCTATCGGGAACTTAAGCAGCAAACACCCGTAATATTTCTAGATACCCTATTCCATTTCCGCGAAACTTTAGAATTAGTGGAAAAAGTGAAGCAGTTATACAATGTGAATCTAAAAGTTTACAAAAATGAGAATGTTGATAGCCGTGAAGCCTTTGCTGCTAAGTACGGTGAAGCGCTTTGGGATACAGATATTATTAAATTTCACGATGTAACTAAAATCGAACCTTTGCAGCGTGGTTTAGACGAACTTGATACCGTTGCTTGGATTACCGGGCGCAGACGCGATCAAGCGCCAACTCGTGCAAATATGCCGATTTTTGAATTAGATAAAAAAGGTCGTCTCAAAATTAATCCCTTAGCTACTTGGACTCGCAACGAAACTTGGGATTTTGTTGGGGAACACAAAGTAATTTACAATCCTTTACACGACCAAGGTTATCCCAGTGTTGGCGATGAACCGATCACTACTAAAGTGGCAAAAGGCGAAAGTGAACGTGATGGACGCTGGCGTGGTACTGGCAAAACCGAATGTGGAATACACATTTAATAGTTTGGAGGCGCGGAATGTGGACACGTGGCACTGCTACGTCTCTACAACGCCGGAGTGTGCGATCAAATTTTGAATTGTCTTTAACTACCTTGTGCTAACAGTCTTTCGATGAAAGTTGAAGCATTTATTTTTGTTTTTACTTTAAAATCTGCATTTATCTAATTAAATTCACTAAAACTGTGGCAGGCGCATAGCGCCTGCCACAGTTGTATTGTGGGCGATCGCGCTGAATACTAAATTTATATTTGAGAACCCGTAAATTAGGTTAGTATTCCTGTATTTTGAATATTCAGATACTTCAAGTTCTCAATTCCCTTGTCATGGGTGCCCGTCATAACAATAATTTTTCCTACCTATCTACTTATATAAAGATACAATTTGCATTGTATTAATAAATTTGTCAAACTCTAAATATGCATAGAAGTGTAAATTAATCCCCAATCCTTATGATTAAAATCCTCCACCTTTCCGATATTCACATGGGAAGTGGCTTTACACACGGACGTATTAACCCGGAAACTGGTTTAAATACGCGATTGGAAGATTTTGTGGGAACTTTATCTTTATGTATTGACCGTGCGATCTCAGAAAGAGTAGATTTAGTGTTGTTTGGTGGCGATGCTTTCCCTGATGCTACGCCGCCACCCTACGTGCAGCAAGCCTTTGCAAGCCAGTTTCGCCGCTTGGCAGATGCTCAAATCCCTACCGTATTATTAGTAGGTAATCACGACCAACATTCCCAGGGACAAGGTGGAGCAAGTCTATGTATTTACCGTACTTTAGGTGTCCCTGGTGTTGTTGTAGGAGATACTATAGACACGCACAATATTCAAACTCGTAGCGGTGCAGTACAGGTTATTACTTTACCTTGGTTAACTCGTTCTGCTTTGATGACGCGTCAGGAAACCCAGGGTTTAGCTTTAGGAGAAATAAATCAACTATTAACCGAACGTTTGCAAGTTGTATTAGAAGCAGAAATTCGTCGTCTCGATCCTGATGTGCCCATTGTACTTCTAGCTCACTTAATGGCAGATAATGCAAACTTGGGAGCAGAACGTTTTTTAGCTGTAGGTAAAGGTTTTACTCTTCCTTTATCTTTGCTGATTCGTCCATGTTTTGATTATGTAGCTTTAGGGCATGTACATCGTCACCAAAATTTGAATAAATCCAACAAACCTCCGGTAATATATCCCGGAAGCATCGAACGAGTTGATTTTAGTGAAGAGAAGGAAGACAAAGGGTATGTAATGGTAGAAGTCGAATCGGGTAGCGCCAAATGGGAATTTTGTCCTTTACCAGCGCGTGCTTTCCGTACTATCGAAGTAGATGTATCCAAAACTGAAGATCCACTCGCGGCGATCGCTAAATCAGTAGCCAAAAATAATATTGAAGATGCGGTTGTGAGATTAGTTTATAAGCTGCGTTCGGAACAGTTAGATTTAATTGATAACGCTTCTTTATACGAAATATTAAGTCCAGCCCATACTTATACTATTCATCCGGAATTAGTAAGTCAATTAGCTCGACCTCGCGTTCCAGAATTAAGTGCAAGTAGCAGTATCGATCCAATGGAAGCATTAAAAACTTATTTAAACAACCGCGAAGACCTTCATGATATCGCTAATCCAATGTTAGAAGCGGCACATAAGCTATTAGGCTTGGATGAAAAAGAGTTGTTAGATTCATTAAATAATAAGCATTTAGCAGACAGTCAAAAATCTATAGACAGTGATAATACACAGTTACGCTTACTCTAAAAATATATTTATACATTAATCATGCAAGGGATGTATGATGGTTTTGCTCTGGTAGTCTGGCTAAATAATGAGAAGACAAAGTTCTTTTTCCCCTCTCTGCTTCCCTGCCCTAACCAGGCAATATTAATGTGGTGAACTACTGCTTTGTCCCATAAAATATGTCGGGTTAGAAGAGGGAGAAGAGGATGGAGAAAATAAATTTGGGTTTACGATATACCCATCAAAATTAATACAGTTGATTGCCAAAAAACAATAAAGTGAAAAATTTTATTAATAGTAATTACGTTCTTCAAGCTTGCTTATAGAGCTTAGGATTTAAAATTGCGAAAGTAGGCTTTTTATAGGTAGGGAGCATCCCAATTTGTTAAAGACTCCTATTTTATATAGTAATTATGAATGAAAAGTAATAAAAGTGTGAAAATAAAGTAAGTTCTTTATATTTGATGAATAAAAGGTAATAAAAATATGAACCCAAAAATTATTTATTTATCTTTGAATGTATATAGAACTCTTTCCTAAATATCAAACTTTACTAAAAATTTGTAAAAAAATATCATTTTTAAATTTATTATTTAATTGTACAAACTATTTATGTGATATGAATAAGTTAGGGGTTGATTTTACTCTTAACATCTCTATGTTTCTTTATTTAGCTAAATCTCAGTAATAATCATAAAACTTACAAACTCGTTATAATTTTCTAATGTTTTGGTATGACAACAAGACCGTTGCAATCACTGTAATGAGCTTTTTCATGGGTAATTTCTCAATCAGTGTCTCTAATTATCAGGAATGGTCGCAATTGTCATAATACTTGGGTGGTGCTCTAGCCTCCGCAGCCTGATTATTAGGTTACAAATCAGTGTAAGTCCTAATTATCAGGATTTACGCAATTGTCACAATACTCGGCTGGTGCCTTACCCTGATTGCATTATTACTACCTTCAAAATTTCTCTAGGTGTCACGTGCCCCTACAAGTAAAATGTGCCGGTTGCGTAACTCCTAATTATAAAAGTCACTGTAATTGTAAATAAGATGATACATATAAACTAATTATTAGTTTTGATGCATCATTACTTCATTGGATAATCATAAATAGCATCAATGAAAAAATGAATAATATATTTAATAATGTTAATTATAATATTCCCTTTTTAAAAAGCTATATTGCTATTTTAAAGAATAAGCAAGTAGTAAGTAATAGGGATAAAACAAGGAAAGTTATTCAAGAAGCCACGGAAGAGTTAGCTTCTTATTTTCAGCATATGCCTTCAGATATTGATGAGATTTTTGATAGTTTAATAAATCACTTGCGAAAAAATCCCACAATATTTAGTAGTGCTTTTGCTTTCTCACCTGAAATATATTCCTCCTGTCCTTTTGTCTTGAGAGGTATAAATGGATTTGAAAGTAGAGATATTGCACAGGAATTTCAATATGCTAATACTGTTTGGTATGACGTTCCAGTAAAACAAAAAAAAGCAGTCTGGAGCGTTCCTTATTTTGATATTGGGAAAGCTGGTGAGGATATTCTTTTAACAACTTATTCGATTCCGGTGTTTTATGAAGGTTGTAAAGTAATGGGGGTACTTATAAGCGATCTTTTATTAGCAAGACTAGAAGATATCCAAAAAAATAATAGTTAGCAAATTAAAAATTTATCCCTGAGATATATATTTATGAATATGGAAATTCAGAGTGCATCTCATAATTTAATTATTATATATTCTCTATTCTCAATATCTTTTTTGATTAATTGGTTAATATTTCAGAAGCGTCACCCCAATTTATATCCAGAAGATAAATTTATTTCTTGTATTGTGATTTTAATTATTACCGTATTCTGGTCAGTAGCTCTACCTTTATATTGCATAAAATGTTTCAAAAAAAAATGAGCACAGAAACTCTCGCAAATCAATATTGCTGGGTGGAGGCTTCACCGGAGAGCAGGGGGAAAAGAATTTTAAGCTTGTATGATACATCCTTCAAAGTTGACTTTATAGAGTATTAAGTAGCTAAGCGTAATTAAATGTAAGATATAACCTCACCCCCAACCCCTCTCCGATATTTTGGAGAGGGGTGCCCCCCGTAGCGGGCGTAGTTACATATTTAATTTGATCCACTTACTTATAGGACTTACGCAAGCCCCCTTTTAAAGGGGGTTGGGGGGATCTAAAATGTCTGGAACACTATACTTTTCCTTATTGCTGCGTAAGTCCTAACTCAGTTGAAAAATCTACGAATAATTACTAGTATCTGTGAGAAAGAAGTAGATTTAATTGATTGATAATTTTGACTAAAAGCGCTTGACGTATTTATAACCAAGTGATAACAAAGAATGATTTAAATTTTAATTAATTAGGGGTTAGGGAGAATAAACAAAAGTTTTCGTATATATTCAGCTAGATATTGGTAAAATTAATGAGGTAAATAACTAAATATTTAGTTACAAGAGTAATGATATACCTGTTACCCAGGTAAGTACACTTAACTTATTTAACCTTATATTGTCCAGGTTTTCATTTACCTGTTATTATGCCTGCTAGACATTTTTTGTTTCCAAATACTTATAAATACTGCCAGTGGTTAAGTTTTGCTGTTTTATCGAGCATGATTTTAGTAAAACCACTTAAAGCTGAAGAAATAAAGCAAACAGAAGTATTTTCCCAATTTTATAAAAAATCTAATACTACTACTTCAAAAGCATTTAGATTAAAAAGTGCCATTGAAAAGAAGCAAGGAAAGACAAAAAATTCAAGTAATGAAATTTTTGAAAACACAACTTCAACACAACCTTTAGATATAGATATCTTCTTGAGGTATCCAGAAAATATTTCCCAAGTAGGGCAGCGTCTTCAATCTTCTCCTCAAGATACCACCAAGCCCCCATCAACTCAACTGCTACCGGAACCAGATTTACGTTTACCACCATCGAACGAATTATTAAAACCAAACGCAACTCCTACCATACCGGAAACAACCCCACCGGTGGAACTTCCTCAAACAATTAATGTCAAGAAAATTGAAATTAAAGGTAGTACGGTTTTTAGTGAGGAAGATTTTGAGGAAATTACGAAAAATTATACCGATCGTCCCGTAACCTTTGCCGAACTTTTGCAACTGCGATCGGATATTACGAAACTTTACTTAAAATCGGAATATATCACTAGTGGAGCTTTTCTTCCAATCCAGAAATTTCAAGACGGTATAGTTGAAATTAAGGTGATAGAAGGTGGATTAGAAGACATTAAAATCAGGGGGAACCGCAGGTTAAATTCTGGATATATCCGTTCTCGCATAGCTCCTGGTGCGAAGAAACCTCTCAACCGCGAAAAGCTACTTGGAGCCTTGCAATTATTGCAGCTTAACCCATTAATAGACAAGCTTTCAGCCGAACTTTCTTCTGGAACTCGCCCTGGAGAAAGTCTATTAGAAATCAAGATCAATGAAACGAAAACTTTTAATGTCCAATTGAGCTTGGATAACGCGCGATCGCCAGCAGTGGGTAGTTTTCGCCGCCAGATTCAAATAAGTGAAGCGAACTTGTTTGGCTGGGGTGATGCCATCGGTGTGGGTTACAGTAATACAGATGGTAGCAACACTTTTGATTTCAACTATACTTTGCCCTTAAATCCCCGCAACGGTACTTTATCATTCACCTACGGTGCTTCTGATAGCGATGTAATTGAAGATCCATTCAGCGTTCTCGATATTCAATCGGAATCTCGTTATTATGAAATATCCTTTCGTCAACCTATATTACAAACAGTCAGTCAAGAATTTGTTTTGGGTTTAACAGCTAGCCGTCGAACAAGTAAAGCTAGCCTCTTTAATGGTGAAGTACCTTTCCCTAATTCGCCAGGTTCGGATGACGAAGGAAGAACTCGTATTAGTGCGGTGCGTTTCTTTCAAGAATGGACAAATCGCACCAGTAGCCAAGTTTTCGCCTTACGTTCTCAGTTTAGTATCGGATTAAATGCTCTAGATTCGACAATTAACAGTAGTTCCCCTGATAGTCGTTTTTATGCTTGGAGAGGACAAGCGCAGTGGGTGCGCCTTTTGGCACCAGATACCCTGTTCTTATTACGGGGAGATATGCAGCTATCTGACAGACCCCTTGTACCTTTAGAACAAATTGGAATAGGTGGACAAGAAACTGTCCGAGGATACCGCCAAGATGCTTTGCTGACAGATAACGCTGTCTTTGCATCAGCCGAAATCAGATTTCCCATTGCTCGTTTTTCCGGGGAAAACAATATTTTACAATTAGCCCCCTTTATCGATTTTGGTACCGCTTGGAACCGAGGAGGTAGCGATGATTCTGCTGATGAACTCGACACCAATACTCTATTATCCTTAGGATTAGGATTGCGTCTGCAACTACAAGAACGACTTAGCGCCCGCTTCGACTGGGGAATTCCCTTAATTACAGTTGAAGGGGAGAAAGACACGTTGCAAGAAAACGGTTTATATTTCTCCGTAGTCTACAATCCATTTTAAAGCAATGGGAACCTTTGACAAGGGAGTAGTGAGTAGTGAATAGCGGTTCTCGAAGCCTGTCCGATAGGACATTTAGATATGCTGGAAAAGTAGTCCTCGTAGAGAGGTTTTATCCATCTACCAAAAAATGTTCAAATTGCGGAAAAATCAAAGAAATTAGTTTATCTGAACGTATTTATGTCTGCGAGAAATGCCATCATACTCAAGATAGAGATTTAAACGCAGGTGAAAATTTAGATAATTATGCACGGTTGGCCCGCGCCGTGCCTGGACGTTGAGGGATAACCGCTCCCATTGAAACATCAAATAATGTCTAGACTTGTCTTGGATTTATGTAGCAGTGTCGCTACTTCACATAAAGGACATATGCCAGAATAGGGATCTAGAGTGAAATAATCAAGGAAAAAATCCCCTCAGTAATTTGATTGCGAGAGGAAAATTCAATCTTGGTTATGTAGTTAAAAAGAACCGATATCCAAAACATCTCAAATCCTCTTAGGGTATGGACTTTAAATCATTAGAATCTAAACTAAACTCCGAAGTTGATCGTATAGGAATATGGTGGTTAATTGGAGCTGCTGTAGCTACGATTTTACTATGGCAAATACAATACGGAGACTATATTTTATACCCATTTTCCATCCTAGCTACTTGGTTTCATGAAATTAGTCATGGTTTAGCAGCCATACTATTAGGAGGAAACTTTGAGCAACTACAAATTTCTGCCGATGGTTCTGGGTTTGCAATTTATAGTGGTAAATTATTCTTAGGACCAATTGGTCGTGCTTTAGTGGCTGCTGCTGGACCGATGGGACCACCAATTGCCGGTGCTATATTAATTTTAGCATCTCGCAGCTTTAAGACGGCTAGTATAAGTTTAAAAATACTGGGCGGATTTCTCCTATTTTCAGTATTAATATGGGTACGTTCAATCTTTGGAATAATTGCAATTATCACATTAGGATTAATTATCCTCCTTATCGGTTTAAAAGCAAGCCGTTGGTTTCAAGGATTTAGCATTCAATTTCTTGGTGTCCAAGCCTGTATAAGTACTTACCATCAACTTGATTATTTATTTACTCCTACGGCTGGCGCTTTAGGACTTTCCGATACAGGACAAATTCAGCGACAATTATTTTTACCTTACTGGTTTTGGGGTGGAGTAATGGCGATCGCTTCTCTTGTCATTCTCGTACAAAGTTTACGAATCGCTTATAAACAGTGAACAGTGAGCAGTGAGCAGTGAGCAGTGAGCAGTGAGCAGTTAGCAGTGAATAGTGAATAGTGAAAACTAACCAGTTAACAGGATTTTGAAGAAATTAATAGTTATTGAATTGACACTTCTTTACTCAAAACTAGTTGTGTAATCACCGACTTCCAACAGTCAATTATTCAATTACCCCTGCCTGCCTCAACCATACCAACAACATTAATACTGTTGACTGTTGACTGTTGACTGCTCACTGTTCACTGTGTACAAACATAATAAAGTTGGAAACTGGAAACGACTGAAACCCATGATTTGTCGTTCTATGCTGCACAGCTTTTTATAATAAAGTTGGTTTCTCCAGATGCCCAATGGTTCTCCATCTAAGATTTGCGATCGTAATAAAGTTGGAAACTGTTACATAAAGATACATACCATTACTTGAAATTAGCTAAAAATTCTAAAGCAGTATCAACTGCTTGAAGAAAAAATGGTTCTTCTAGAATTTTTGAACTCCCTAAACCTGCTTTACGTAAAAGTTGATAGCGAGACGGACAAATCATCTCAAGTTGAAAACTCTGAGTTGCCCATTCCAGACGGCGAATAGCAAAATCCTCATAACTTTCAATCGAAGCCGATATAACTTTTGAAGTTAAAGGTAGTTGGGAGCGCATTTTTTTATTAAAGAGGTCTGGACGGTTAATAGCAGCACAGATTGCTTTTATTGTTATTTTTTGTGGGCGACCAGGAGCATTTTTTATCAAAGTTACTCCATTTTTAACAGAAGAGCTTAGTTCTTGGTCGCGTTTAGACCAGTCTACTAGAGTTCTAGCTCCTCCTCTACTTCTAGGTGGTAGATGAGCTTCAAACCATTCATAATCGTGCTTATAAAGCCAGCTATAAACAGAATTAAATTTTTGTGTTAGAAGCCTGTGTGTTGCTTGTGGATATTTTTCTCTAATAGAGAGCCAACTTGTACGTAAATGTTCTCGTTTTTCTTGAAACGTTTCTTTATTTTTTGCAGATAAATGTAAATTATGATTAGTAAGTTTTGATTGATGTCGCGGTCCAGTACGAGGAAACTCTAAACCGAGCTTGACGGCACGTTCTTTAATAGTTCTACCAGTAACACCAAGTCGTCGTCCAATTTCACACAAACTTAGGGATGAATCTGCCCAAAAAGTTCTTAAGGCCGTTTCCCATGATTGACTGTCGGGAGTACAGCGCGAGTAAGAAAATTTATCATTGATTGACTTGTCAGGAGGAGTTCGAGAATAACTAAAGCCACAAGCACAACGAAACTTACCGATGGGTTTTTTAGTTTCGTTTACCCGAGTCATACTATATTTATGGATTGTTAATTGTCTAAAATGTTCGCTGGTTGGGTCAAGACAAGGCCAAGGACCATCACCAAATGGTTTAAGAATAGTTTTTGAATAATCATTTTGGAAAAAAGACTCTGCTGTTAATCCTAAAAACTGAATCAGTAAAAGATGATGAATAGGATGGCTAGCAGAATTTTTATCTAAATTACGTAGCAAGTTAATTAACCAATTAGTATTTTTATTCTTATCAATTGGGCATGATAATTTATTTAATAAATCATCAGAATAATAATTTAAAAAATTTTCTACTAATGCTGTGACTTTGATAGTTTTATTCCAATTAGCTAATTGTTTCTCAAGCAAATTTATCATATACTTATCGTGCAATAAATTATACCCCGGCACCAATCTATATTGATTTAGTAACCAAAATGCATCCGCCGCAATTTGCATTTGTTGTTTATGGTTTTTATTAGATAAATCGATATAAGAGTATGGAACTTTTTTAATAGCTTCAGATGCAGAGATAAAAAGTGCAGGTTGATGTCTGTTTCTTATTTTTACATGACTATTTTCTAAAAAAAGTTGATGTTTTGGACACACAAACACTCCTGGAATTTGATGTAGACGATGCCAGTACAATTCACCTACATTTTCTAAGTCCTCACTAGCACATTTTGGGCAAAATCTTAACCATTCCGAAGACTCAATTCCACCGTGGTAAAGGCTTAAACAACTATAGACTGGGAAGTCATTTAAACCACTCATACTATCCACTAAACGTTTAACTCGAAATTCAGTTAAAAATGGGCTATAAAATCGCAGCATAGTGTGGTTATCAATAAGCTGCTCAATTGTATATTTATGCCCAGATGGTAAAACAGAAATAAGATGATTGAGGTAACATGGTAATTCTATGACTGCTGTAGCGCATTTTGAACCAAATAATTCAGACGCGACACTTTTAACTTGTGGGTATTGCACGCGACTACTGTATCTTGCACAAATACTGTAAAGTAGCTCATCCGGATAGGGGTCAGGGAAAAAACCAATCATTTGTCCTTGTATAAATTTATAAATTCGGTAGCTGGTCGGATATAACCCATAGATTTAAGTTGTTCATAAGCAGTAAATTTATTGTGTGATTTAGAGTTGTTAACTGCTAATAATCCATCTTGATTTGGCTTTTTCTTCGTATTTTTAATTGGTTTCTGTTGCTCTTTTTTCAAATCTAATTTTTGCTCTTCACAAATTTCCATCGTTGTTAAATCGGAGGAGGCTAAAGTTTGTTTGACAGCCGGTGAAGAGCTAAGTTTACCCGACACTTTTATATTATTAGTAGTTGATTTTATTACGGATGTAATATCAGTTGGATAAACATCATCAATATTATACAGAGCTTTAACATTGCTTGTTTTTAATGCATCTAAAATTGGTCTAGCTAAACGTAAGCTATCTGCTGCAACTGACTTAATTACGCCTTCATTAATAATCTCACTTTCAGTTGTCATTGCTCGGATTTGTGCAAGCATATAAATTTTGACAGCAAAGTCAGTAATTCCGCCACTACTTTCATAAAGAGCATGACATAGGGATGAAGTTAAAGGACAAGGTTTTCTTGCATACTGATACCGCCAAAGTGATTCAATAAATAATTGCCAAACATCATCTTCTTCCATTGAGTCCCATATTAAATCACCTTGTCCACTACCCCGACGAGCTTGACGGAATTCTCCACTCAAAACTGACATAGCTTTATAGGTTCCAACTAAAACAACAGGAACACCAATTGTATTAACTAGTTGTACAAAGAAATTGAGCATTTTGTTGGCTCCACCACTTTTAGCTTCGTTCAGGTGCTGAATTTCATCGATAACCAAAACTCCAATGCAGTGTAACGAAGCAACGCGAGCCATACTAGGAATTAATTCATCGACTGTACGACGTGATGAAACATAATTTTTTGAGTAATTAGTTTTTAAAATTTCATCAACAGCTTGAAAAAAATTAAGGCATAATCCTTTAATAGAACCATCAAAAGGGCAATCCAGTTTGAGCCATACAATTTGAGAATGAGTAAAATTTTTATTTTTGTAGCAACTATGAATAATGACTTGAGGATATAGGGATAAAATTGCTGAAATGGCAGTAGTTTTTCCTATACCTGAAATACCAATTATAGTAAAACCATAAGCTGAAGTATACATATAATTTGGTGGAAATTCATTATTATCAAAAGCAGATAATGCTGAGAATGAATTTTTCCAAAAATAAATTTGTATAGGATTTCTAAATTGATATCCACCTCGAATTAAACGAGAAAATCTTGCTTCTAAATCTAAATGAATTGGAAGAGGTTGAAAGAAATGAAGCACATTTTGAGCCAAATGTAAGCGCAAATGTAAAGGTAGGAAACGCTCTGTATCATCATAGCTTGGATAAGAAGCAATTGAGCTTATTACCTCTTCTGAACTTAAAATTTGAGGTAATGCTTCGATAAGAGGATTGTTACGATAACTAGAAATTAGTGGGTCGCGGTAAGATGCTTGTACAACTTTTCCTGAACCAACTAGGAGTGGTAATGTTGAATTAGTAAAAGTCATAGTTCTAGTTTCTTTGAACGCAGTTTGCGTAATTTTTCAATCGGTTTAGGAGGTGCTATATATTCACAGGTTTCAAATGTAGATAAATTAGATGCTGATTCTTGAGGTAAAGATTCTTCTAAATCCCAATACTCAGTTGAACGCTCATAATCACGTTCAGTTCTGCGATTTTCTCTAATTGAATTTACGCGGTGATGATTATTTGGCGTTTTATATTGAGATGTTTGCTCGCTAGCTTCTTTTACAATAGATTCAATAGTCGCGTGAAATTCGGCTTGGCTTTGAATTAAATCAGTTTGTGCAACGTACTTTTCAATGTTTTTAAGTTCAAAATAATCAGTCGTTTCGTACCAATCTCTACTTTTAAATGTCTGATTTGAATCAATTAAATGCAAAGTTATCAACTGTTTATCGGTATCGTCATACAGGTAAATATTGTCAAGGTTTCGTGGGTCAAATGCAATTTTGATTTTCCACCTACCAGAAACTTTTGCTTTTACAAACCATTGCTCCTCTGTTGCTTTTGCACAAGTGTAATACTTTGACTGAAAGTAAATTCCTTTTGGGGTAACTGAAGCTGTTGCTGTTGGCAATAAGTTTAAGCGAACAATTTCAGGTGATAAAGTTCTTAGATAACCATTTCGGTTTTGTACTCCCCATTTCCAAAGTTCTATCGGGTATGGCTCAACATGGTCAGTAATCATAAACTCGTCCATCTGATACCAGTCCATACGATGATTTTTGTTGTGGTCGAGTATACAGATAATCATTAACTTACGAAACTGGTGCAGGTCTAATACCGCATCTAATCGGTAGTCTTTATCACCTCTGTCATGGGGTTTTTGCACTGCACCTGGTATCCAACGAATCATTTTTTCATTACAGGTGTGGAAGTGACGTTCGATAATACCCTTCCAATCAGCCCTATAAGGAGGTGTATTCGATACCTTTATATTCAAGCTATTGACTAAGTTGTCGGCATTATAACCTTCGAGTTCACCTCGGTCAGCCAAGATTGCTTCGGGAAGGTGATGTGAAGGCCAATCAAAGTCGGTAATTGTAATACCATATGTACTGCAAAACGAGACCTTATCAGCAGTCGCATTTTCTAGAGCTAACATTGCTCCTAAAAAACTCGGTCCTTCTAAACTGACACTAAAACCTGTAATTAACCTGCTAAAAACGTCAATTATAAAGTAAATTACAGGACGACCAATTATTCGACTTCTATCTAAAGAGCTTACTAAGTAAACATCCCCTATGGTGGCATCTATTTGATAAATTGAACCTGGACCAAATGCCATTTGAGTTGAATTTCCTGTCACTGCTCGGTAATCTAAATTAAATCGACGTTCACCTTTTCGCGTGCAAATTTCGTGACTAATTGAGCGTTCTTTAAAATACCAATAACGAAATTGAGTCAACGTAGGTAGTTCGTCGATTGGAGGTAAGACAGGTACTAAAACTCCGTTGTGCGAAGTATAACCACAATGAAAGAATTTTTCTAGCGTCAGTTGAAAAGCTGACGTTAGTGTTGCTTCTTTTCGGTTTAGATAAAATAGCTTGATACCACGGCGAAATTTTTCTCGAATTTCTTCGTTCACATTCACCCCAATCGGTCTTTGTGTGGTTAAGGAAAGCTTTCTTGGACGACCGCGTTTACGTTCAGAGCTTTGATGTTCTAAACCTTTACCACCACATCGTTCAAAAGATGGAAGCAAGGCATTTTTTGTTTGTCCTCCTTGCCAATAAGAGCGTAAATATTTATAAATTGTCTTTTTAGAACAGCCTGTATGTTGAGAAACTTCACTTATTAAACTCCCCCTCAAACTCGGAATAAAGGCTTTACCATCATCCATTTCTATAATTGATGCAATAATTGACCATGCTTTATCTCTATAGTCTTGATACTTTGAAGAAATGGGTATAAAAAGCGAAATATTTCTTGCATAAGGGTCAGATTGAAGTATAAGAATGAAACCAAATTTAATCGCTTCTTCTATATCTATAAGCTTTTGCCATTTAGGAAGTGCTTTGGGATTATTAATTTCAATAGTGACTATATCTTTACCAGATGAACTAATCCAAAGTACCCGCTCAATCTTGCCTACATTAGACTCAGTTAGCCACTCTAATAATGTGTTAACAACAATACTCATAGTGACTCCTCCATTTAAATAATTCGCTCTTCAACTGTGCAGGTTTTTTCTAATATCAATGCTTCTGAAGGTTGAATTGGTTGGTTCATATCAACTAACCATAGTCGATTAGCAATGAGATAACGAACTACCGATAAACTTGTACCCGGTAATAATCCCAGTTGGTCGTCACAAAAGTTAGTGTTTTTTACTAAGGGTGTTTGACTCCTAGCCAACCGAATAAGGAGAAATTCTGCTATTCTTTTAATCAAATCTTGTGATATTTCAAGGTCTTCCAAATTTTTAAACGGATGTAACCACTCAACATTTTTAGCAAGAACTAATGGAATTTCTTGTTCGGTGACAATTCCCCAATCAATTTCTCTTTGACTCCAATAAAAACGTTCAATTTCTAACTTTTCTCTTGTACGCTTTGACTGTAAATCTTTAGCAAATTTAACTGTACGTGCTACTTCAATTTCTTCAATATTTGCTGCAATTGTAATCAAAAAGTCACAAGTCATTACAATTGGTGTCTTAGCTTGGGTTTCTTGTGGGTGACGAATACCACAATTAGATGCAATAGCTAAAGTTTCTTCCCTTGGCAACAAAGGGTACTGTTCTCGAATATCGGTAACAATACTTGACCATTCGAGTATATAAAAATAGTTAAGTTCCAGGTTACTTAAAAAATGATGAACTCTGTTAGTTTTCCATCCTTTGATTCGAGTTGCTAAACCAATGGAAGGAACATCTTGTATTTGCAACCAAGGTTTGTAAGAAGAACCTTTTCCCTGACCACGACCAGAATCTAGACGTTTAGAAATAACCGCATCATCTACAGTTCGATTTCGCTTCGCCATAAATAATACCCCCTAATCGTCGCACTTCGTCAGGGGAATTATTGAGCATACGCGGACAGACAGATTTTATAACTTATTTGATAGTTAAAATCATACCGACCCCCTTACGAGAACGAAGATTTAATTTTTATTTTCAAGGTTTTTTATGTAAATTAGCGACAAAATTTCTCAAATTTCTTTTTTTTAAGTATGCTATTAACCGCTTGCGGTTAATAGCTTTCTCGGGTTACGCATCACACCAATATCTCACCTGTTTTACCGACAGCAGGATAACGAAAGCCAGCTATCAAATAACAGTTCATACCATAAATTCTACTGTATGATGACAGGAGCATCGAAGCAGTCTTTAAGAAACTTTATTATTCAGTTTCCAACTTTATTATATTTGTACATAAATGCGGAACAGTTGATTAAATTAATTTACCCAAAGGGTTGTCCCCAAAGTTGCCAATTTTCTTTGTTAAAAGGGGATTTCCATTTTTGAATTAAGGCTAGTTCCAATTTTTGACGGGGTGTAGTTGAATGGGGCGCATCCCACCAAAAGGCAATATTAACTGCTGTCTTTAAACTGTATTGATAATGCAAGTCCTGATACTTTTCAATGTATCGCTTACAATCATGTATTCCTTTCCACCTATGGTTAGATTTACAGGTTTCACCAACATACAGTAGTAAATTAGCAGCCATATCTATAACAAAATAAAGACAAGCTTGACCGGGACTGTCGGCTGGTAATCTATAAAATGACAGCGAACAAGGTTTAAGTTGAAACGGATCTATTATATCCGGATCGACGTGTGCTTCTGACATTTCAAATAAAGCGACTTGCAGCACTGGTTCGCTTGTTCTCACTTGTTGTTGATGGGCGGATATTTGCTTTTTCCACTTTTTTAAAGC
>ERZ1740059.479-NODE-479-length-21078-cov-8.387766_pt1 | contig 21078 bp, 15 predicted proteins | sample MGYA00581744_ERZ1740059 | MGnify/ENA primary metagenome ERZ1740059 (study PRJEB43018, sample SAMN04849738) | marine metagenome | isolation source: floating plastic debris | place: Pacific Ocean | collected 2008-08-28 | study: EMG produced TPA metagenomics assembly... | reverse complement strand
TACCCAAGTTAAATAAATTCATCCGTCCCGGTGTTTGATTCACCGAAGCCCGGAAAGTATTTAAACCCGCCCGAATTTCTTCTATGGAAACATTTTGCACAAAAGCCGCTAAGGACGCTGCTAAAGCGTTAGCAATCATAAATGGCGCACGTCCGCCCATTGTCAAAGGAATATTATCTACTTTCTCAATACGGTGAGTCCAATCCCCTTTCAAAATCGATAAAAAGCCATTTTCATAAATTGCTGCCACTCCACCTTTTTCAATATGCTTCCTCACCAATTCCGATTCTGGATTCATGGTGAAGTAAGCAATATTCGCTTTCGTCCTTTCCGCCATTGCGGCAACTCGCTTATCGTCGGCGTTTAACACCGTATAACCATCGGGATATACTGCTTCAGCAACGACACTCTTCAAATGTGAGAGTTGGTCGATAGTATCTATATCACCCAATCCCAAATGATCGGCAGCAACATTAAGCACTACACCTACATTTGAAGCCTCAAAAGCTAACCCAGAACGAAGTATACCTCCACGTGCTGTTTCCAACACTGCTACTTCTACTGTCGGGTCTTGCAATATTAATTGAGCGCTTTGGGGTCCAGTATTATCTCCTACTTCTACTAAATATTCTCCAATATATGTTCCATCTGTAGTGGTATATCCGATTACTTTGCCAGTTTGTTTAAAAATATGAGCAAGTAATCTTGTAGTAGTAGTCTTTCCGTTGGTGCCGGTAATACTAAGAACTGGTACGCGAGTAGTTTTATCGGCGGGAAACAGCATATCGATCACATTTGATGCAACATTGCGGGGAATCCCTTGACTGGGAGCAACGTGCATCCGGAATCCCGGTGCGGCATTTACCTCCACAACTACCGCATCAACTTCCCGTAAGGGACGAGTAATATCTGTAGTAACAATATCAATTCCCGCAATATCCAATCCGATTATTTTAACTATCCGAGAAGCCAGCCAAGCGTTTTCTGGATGAATTTCATCAGTACGGTCTACGGCTATACCACCTGTGGATAAATTCGCCGTGGCTCGTAAATAACAAATTTCATCTCTATCTATAATGCTGTCAAGGGTATAACCTTGTCTTTCCATTAACGCATAACTGTTGCGGTCCAAAACAATCCGGGTCAGAACATTATCGTGACCATCGCCGCGATTTGGATCCTTATTGGTTTCTTCGACCAATTCAGCAATAGTTGATTTACCGTTGCCCACTACATGAGCGGGTAATCGTTCGGCGACGGCAACAACTTTACCATCCACGACTAATACGCGATGGTCGCGTCCGACGTAAAATTTCTCAACAATTACCGACCGTGAAACCGCCCTTGCAGCATCATAAGCCGCTTCAGCTTCTTGCCAATTTCTGATATCAATAGTAATACCGCGTCCGTGATTACCATCGAGGGGCTTGATGACAATGGGATAGCCGCCAACATAACTAATAGCGTCTTCGAGATCGTCGAAGAAATTAATCGTCATACCCTTGGGTACAGGTACCCCAGAAGCTTCAAGAACAGCTTTGGTAGCTTCTTTATCGCAAGCAAGTTCTACTCCTAAAATTCCGGTATTAGCCGTCATTGTGGCTTGAATGCGCTTTTGTTGCACCCCGTAACCGAGTTGAATCAAAAATCTTGATCCTAAAGGCATCCAGGGAATACCTCTCTTGGTAGCTTCATTGACAATTGATTCAGTAGAAGGTCCTAAAGAAGCATCGCGCCAGTAGTCTTTGATGTCTTGTAAATCTTGCTCTAATTCAGCTTTAGGATAGCGACCTCTGTCAACGATACTTTGACACAAACGCACCGCAGCCCTTGCCGCGTAACGTCCGGCTTCTTCATTTAAATACTCGAAAACTACTTGATAAATTCCCGGAGTCGAAGTTTCGCGGGTGCGACCAAAACCCACGTGCATTCCGGCTAATTCCTGAAGTTCTAACGCTACATGTTCGGCAATGTGACCCATCATAGTGCCTTCTCGCACCCGCATCAGAAAACCACCACGACAGCCAGGAGAACAGTAGTGACCTTCCAAACTTGGTAGCGCTTCTACTAATCCTTCGTAAAAGCCGGGGATCTGATTCGAGGGCGTTTCGGCAAGGTTTTCTAAATCGAGGCGCATGACGATTAACTTGTGGCGTCGAATGCTCCAGTAGTTTGGGCCGCGTAAAGTCTGGATCTTGAGGATTCTCATGATATAGGTAGATGGAGATTCGGAACCAAAATTCTAGTTTCTTACTGGAATTGACCGCATAACTGTTCGTAGGTAACAGTTTTTTTATTCTTAAATTCTATTATTGTTACTTTTTTTGCCGCAACAAAAAAAAACGCGGTCAACCCAGTGTAACCACACATACCTATTTCCGTCAGCTGGATATTCGCCCCACAGATGGTATCACGGTACGCCCGTAAAGATGGTAGCGATCGCCGTGGCTAAGGATGTGTACTCGTAAGTTATGGAGGCTCAGAGGTTCGGTTGCTCCTACACGAGGTTCGTTGGTATGAGTGAGTTCGCTTGAATCGATGATTGTTACGGCACCTTTGCCCATAACTTCAAGCCAACCATCTTTTTCAAACATGGCACAAGTGTCTTCATCAATGCCAATTCCCAAACGGTCTGGATGAGAAGCAATGGCACTCATTAAACGTACTATGCGATTACGGTTGTGAAAATGCTGGTCTACAATCAACTCTGGGATAAATCCCAAGCCGGTTGCCATATCTACTAAGGAACGATTGGGAGACTCTCCACTACCGCCTCCGGCAATCATGTGATGTCCCATAACCGCAGCACCAGCGCTAGTACCTGCTAAAGTTAATTCTCCCTTGGAGACTCGTCCCCGGATAGTATCCATCACTGGCGTATCAGCTAATACGCCACAAAGGCGCAATTGATCTCCTCCAGTCAAAAAAACTCCGGTACATTCTTCAAGGGATTCCTTGTAGTAACGGTCGTGACAATGGTCGCGCTCTCGAATATCTAAAATTTCAACCTTTTTTACTCCCATATCTTCAAAAATATTCACATAGCGAGTGCCGATAATACTCGGTTCCCGAGAAGCAGAGGGAATAATAGTAATATGGGCATCTCTTGCACCAGCACGGTCTATAAAAGTCCGCAGAATCTCTCGTCCGTGAACCTTATCTTCTGCGCCTCCAATTACCAGAACGGCGGTTTTAGTTGCTTGGGATGTGGTCATTTCCAGCCATTTAGCTTTTAGTTGCCGCATTGTGTTTCTCCTGTCAACAACCGGAAGGTGAATTTTACTTCGCGGACAGTTCGCGGAAGTATTATGATGAGCGGGACATTTTTATATATTTAAATGTCTTGAATGTCCTACTTTGGCGAGCTTATTGCAAAAGTTAGGACATTCAAAGTTTCCACCGGGGAATTTCTACTTTATGCTTCAATACTGAGCGGGCAGAAATATCCCCTCCGGCATAACGCCAGTTCCCTCTTATCAAGCCAGCGAGCGTATTTCACCTGTCCAATATCCCGCACCCCCGAGATGGAACCTTTATTTAGGGGCAGGCTAAGTTCATCCTAGATGCCGCTCTTCAAAACGAGTTAACTTGTTTTAAACCCTGTCCGGGGTCTCCTAAAAATCTTTAGGGTACCCCTGTCCCACTTTTTTACGGGAATTGTAACCCGCTCGGTCAAGTGCTTAGGAGTGAGCACCACTTTTTGGAGTACAGGATGTAATCTTCCTGCAAGTTGTTAACGCCGGTTAGAATCTTAATTTAAATTTAGATGTGACAATATTTAAACATAAATTAAGTAATTAGAAAAACTTTCGTATGAGAAGAAAATTTCCTGTGGGGCAGTACTTTTATATACTCTAAATCAAGTTTATATGTAATGTAGTTCACCAAAGCTTCTGCATAAAGCAAGCCAGTTCAATTTAAGATTAGTGTCCTCCCATACGAAATACTGTGCGTTTTGATATAGTTACGCTATTTCCCGATTGTTTTACTTCCGTTCTCAGTTCTGGGCTGATTGGTAAAGCTTTAGCAAAACAGATTGCCAGCGTGCATTTTGTAAATCCGCGAGACTTTACCACCGATAAGCACCGGAAAGTTGATGATGAACCTTATGGTGGAGGAGTCGGGATGTTGATGAAGCCCGAACCCATTTTTGCCGCGATGGAATCGCTACCAGTTTTAGAGCGACGGGATGTGATCATGATGAGTCCTCAAGGAGAAACCATAAATCAGCCCTTATTAAGAGAATTAGCAAGCAATTACGACCAATTAGTTATAATTTGCGGTCATTATGAAGGAGTTGACGAGCGAGTATTGGAGTTAGTTACCCGCGAAGTTTCCTTGGGAGACTTTATTCTTACCGGCGGTGAAATACCTTCCATGGCTTTAATAAATGGTGTAGTCCGTTTGCTTCCGGGAACGGTAGGTAAAACCGAATCTTTAAAGTTGGAAAGCTTTGAAGAAGGATTATTAGACTATCCCCAATATACTCGTCCTGCTGTATTTCGCGATCTCATAGTCCCCGATGTATTATTATCCGGTAACCATGCAGCAATTGCACGGTGGCGTTATGAACAACAAATTACCAGAACTCGCAAACGCCGTCCCGATTTATTTAAAGCTTGGGAAGAGGAGAAGGAGACAAGGGGACAAGGGGACGAGGGGATAAAGAGACAAGGAGACAAGGAGACAAGGGGACAAGGAGAAAATTAACTCCGCGAGCAACTAACAACTAACAACTAACAATTAACAACTAACCTTTTTGATGAATGTTCGTATTGGAAATGGTTACGATATCCATCGCTTAACTACCGAGCGCCGGTTGATTTTGGGTGGTGTGGAAATTTCTCATTCTCTGGGTTTGTTAGGACATAGCGATGCTGATGTGCTGACTCATGCGATTATGGACGCGATGTTGGGAGCCCTTTCTTTGGGGGATATCGGACATTATTTCCCCCCCAGCGATGCTCAATGGGCTGGTGCTGATAGTTTAATGCTTTTGGCGAGAGTTAATAATCTAATTCAAGAAGAGGGCTGGCGAGTGGGGAATATTGATTCTGTGGTGGTAGCCGAACGTCCTAAGTTAAAACCCCACATTCAAAAAATGCGCGAAAAGCTCGCAGGTGTTTTACAAATAGAACCCACTAGGGTTGGTGTCAAAGCTACTACTAATGAAAAATTAGGTCCCGTTGGTGAAGAAAAAGGGATTTGTGCTTATGCTGTAGTTTTATTAATGCAATAAGCCATGGGGTATGGGGAAAATTATCCATAACTCATAACTCCTAACTGTATGTCCCTCCGGGACACACTTCCCTAACACTGGTCACTGGTCACTGGTCACAGCTACAATCACAATCAATGTCATCAACTATTCGTATATCTACCTAAATGCTCAGAATCTCTTCCCTAATTTCCAACTTTCGGCGTTTGCGTTTACCGCTGATTCTAGCGACTATAACGGCACTTTTGGTTGCTGCTTGCAATCCAGCCAACTTTCAAACCCAAGCAGCACAAGTTCCAACACTGATAGCGACTCTTCTTGGCGACCCTTCAACCTTTAATTCCGCCCTTAATGAATCGTTTTATAGTACATATATACTGGGATTAGTATATGACTCAATGATTAGTCTAAACCCTTTAACTAAGGAATTGGAACCTGCCTTGGCTGAGTCTTGGAAAATCTCTGAGGATGGACTACGCATTAATATCACTTTGAAAGAAGGACTCAAGTGGTCGGATGGGAAGCCAATGACTGCTGATGATATTGTCTTTAGTTACAACAGCATCTACTTAAATCCCAAAATCCCCACACCTACCAAAGATTCTCTAAAAATCAATGAACGCGGCGATACTCCAAAGGTAAGAAAAATCGACGAGCGAACAGTTGAATTTAGTATACCAGAACCTTTTGCTCCTTTTTTACTATGGGTCGGTGGTATCCCAATTTTACCAAAACATGCCCTTGAAGAATCTATCCGCACTTTAGGACCTAATGGTAGCCCGCAGTTTCTCAGAAAGTGGGGTTTAAATACTAATCCCAAAGAAATTATCGGCAATGGTCCTTACATAATTGATAGTTATGTTCCTAGTCAACGAGTTATATTGGAGCGCAACCCTCATTACTGGCGCAAAGACGATGGAGGAAACACCCAACCTTATATCGAGCGTATTATCTACTCGGTTATTGAATCTACCGATAATATGCTAATTAGTTTTCGTTCCGGTCAATTAGATACTTTAGAAGTGCCTCCAGAAGGATTTCGTTTGCTTAAACGAGAGGAAAAGCGAGGAAAATTTACAATTTATAACGGAGGTTCAGATACCAGTACTACTTTTATTAGTTTTAATCTTAATAAAGCTAAAAATTCAAAGGGACAGCCTTTTGTAAACCCCACCAAATCTCGCTGGTTTAATAAAAAGGAATTTCGCCAGGCTGTAGCTTATGCTATTGACCGCGAAACGATGAAAACTAATTCTTTTCGCGGACTAGGTCAACTACAAAATTCCTTTGTATATGTTGATAGTCCTTTTTTCCTTCCTCCTGAAAAAGGTTTAAAAGTATACGATTACAACCCAGATAAAGCTAAAAAGTTACTTTTACAAGCAGGTTTTAAATATAATGCTCAAAATCAATTAGTAGATAATGACGGTAACATAGTCAGATTTACACTTTTAACCAATTCCGAACGGAAAGTCAGACAAGATATGGCAGCGCAAATCATGAAGAATTTGGCTCAAATAGGTATCAAAGTTGATTTGCAAATTCTTAGCTTCAATTCTTATCTAGAAAAGCTAAAAAATACTAATGACTGGGATTGTTATCTTGGCGGATTTGGTGGTGGTGGCATAGATCCCCATAGTGCGAGCAATATCTGGAGAATTAAGGGTGCATCTCATGCATTTAATTTAGGACCACAACCAGGAGGTCCGAAAATGACTGGTTGGGAAGTATCCGATTGGGAAAAGGAAATCGATAGCCTTTACATTAAAGCAGCCCAGGAATTGGATGAAAATAAGCGCAAAGAACATTATTATCAATACCAAAGAATTGCCTCGGAACAATTACCGTTTATTCACTTGGTAGAAAGGTTAGATTTGCAAGCAGTACGCGATCGCTTACAAGGCATTGAATACAATGCTCTTGGTGGTGCATTTTGGAATCTTTACGAGTTAGAAATTGCTGAAAATTAAATTAGTGGTGGTCAAGGGTTCCCATAAGAATTTTTTGATTCTAAAAAACTTTTAAGCCCGTCATTGTCCACCCTAATTCCTTAAAAAAATTTACAATTGCCGTGACTCAAGCTGATACTTTACGTTCCCTTCTTCAAGCTGTTGCTAACGGTAATTTATCAACCGATGCAGCATTTTCACAATTAAAAGACTTAGCTTACGAACCTGTAGAAGATTTTGCCAAAATTGACCATCACCGCTCTTTAAGAACTGGTTTTCCTGAAGTTATTTGGGGTCAAGATAAAACTCCCGAACAAATTTCTCAAATTATGCAGGTGATGCGTCAACGCAATCAAGTTGTCATGGCAACTCGCATTTCTCCGGAAGTTTACGCAATTTTACAACCCAAGGTCAGGGGATTGCGTTACTACGAAGCCGCAAGAATCTGCGCGATCGCACCTCCTAATATTGAAGTTCGATATCCCGGTAAAATTGGTATTCTTTCTGCAGGAACTGCCGATTTACCGGTTGCCGAAGAAGCGGCAGTTACCGCTGAACTTTCTGGCTTTCAGGTAGAGAGGTTGTGGGATGTGGGAGTTGCAGGAATTCACCGTTTGTTAAATAATCGCCACGTTATCGAATCGGCGACGGTATTAATTGTTGTGGCGGGAATGGAAGGTGCGTTACCGAGTGTTGTAGCAGGTTTAGCGGATTCCCCTGTAATAGCCGTTCCCACCAGCATTGGTTATGGTGCAAGCTTTGGTGGTCTTGCGCCTTTATTAACCATGCTAAACTCTTGTGCGGCGGGTATTGCAGTAGTCAATATTGATAATGGATTTGGCGCAGCCGTTTTAGCAGGTCAGATTTTGCGGTCAGCCGAAAAATTACGGATGGCATAATTGATACCTTTAAGCTATCACAGTGATGCTAACCAATAGATTAGTTAAAAATGAAACTTTGGTCAATTCCGGGTGTGTTTGCTATCAGTTTGTGGCTGACAATTTTACTATCAAATACTGTTAATGCTCAAAGCAAAATAACTGTAAACTGGACTGTAATAGCTCAGACAGTTTCCGATCCTGACCTTGTAGGTCAGGCTCAAAAAGCTTTTAATAATTTTGTAGAAACAGGTCAAGTCTGGGCACTTTTAATTGGATTAGTAATTGGTTATTTGATTCGCAATTTGACAAGTTACGGGTAACGGTAAACAGTGAGCAGTGAACAGTGAACAGTTAAGAATTTGTAATTCCTGGGTAATTTTTAACTCCCGTCTTCCCCCATCCTCTTGACATTCCCAATTTATGACACAACAGCAAACTTGGAGTCAGCGTTTTGAATCAGCTTTGCATCCTACTATTGCTCGCTTTAATGCCAGCATCCATTTCGATATAGCGTTAATTGAATATGATTTAACTGGTTCGGTTGCTCATGCCAAAATGTTGGCGAAGTGCGATATTATTTCCTCCGAAGAAGGCGAACGCTTAGTAACTGGTTTAGAACAAATTCGCCAAGAATTTCACCAAGGTAATTTTAATCCAGATGTCGATTCGGAAGATATACATTTTGCCGTCGAACACCGTTTGGTGGAAATAGTTGGTGATGTTGGTAAAAAGCTGCATACCGGACGTTCTCGCAACGACCAGGTGGGAACGGATACAAGGCTTTATTTACGCGAACAAATTCAGCAAATTCGTCAAAAATTACGAGAATTTCAAGCTGTTTTAATCGATATTGCCCAAAAAAATGTTGAAACTTTGATTCCCGGCTACACTCATTTACAACGCGCTCAACCCTTAAGTCTGGCTCATCATCTTTTAGCTTATTTCCACATGATGCAGCGAGATTGGGAACGTCTAGGAGATGTCGAGGGGCGGGTAAATATTTCTCCTTTAGGATGTGGTGCTTTGGCGGGAACTACTTTTCCGATTGATAGACATTATAGCGCTCAGCTATTGCATTTTGACAAGGTTTATGATAATAGCCTTGATGGCGTTAGCGATCGCGATTTTGCAATTGAATTTTTGAATGCTGCTAGTTTAATCATGGTTCACCTCAGCCGTTTATCGGAAGAGGTGATTTTGTGGTCTTCTGAGGAGTTTGGTTTCGTTACCCTCAAAGACACCTGCGCTACGGGTTCGAGTATTATGCCCCAGAAGAAAAATCCTGACGTACCGGAATTGGTGCGGGGTAAAACGGGGAGAGTATTCGGTCATCTCCAAGCAATGTTGGTGATGATGAAAGGATTACCCTTGGCTTATAACAAAGACCTGCAGGAAGATAAAGAAGGTTTATTTGACGGGGTGAATACGGTTAAAGCAAGTTTATCAGCAATGACGATTTTGATGCGGGAAGGTTTGGAATTTCGCGATCGCACTTTAGCCGAAGCTGTAGAGTCGGATTTTTCTAATGCAACCGATGTCGCAGATTATCTTGCTGCCCGTGGTGTTCCCTTCCGAGAAGCTTATAATCTTGTGGGTAAGGTGGTAAAAACCAGTATTAAGAAAGGAAAACTTCTCAAAGATTTGAGTTTAGAAGAGTGGAAACAACTCCATCCCAAGTTCGATTCAGATATTTATGAAGCGATATCACCCCGTCAAGTTGTGGCTGCACGTAATAGCTATGGTGGAACGGGTTTCAAACAGGTGGAGCGAGCATTAGTGTCTGCTCGTTCTCAACTCGATGGCAATTGAAACCCCGTCCTTAAGGACGGGGTTTAAAGAAAAACTTGCGGAGCATACATTTAAAGGCTCCGCAAATAAAAACTTTCAAAAATAAAAATTGGAGTAAGAAAATTAGTCAGTAGCAGCTGCGCCGGTATCAGACGATTGATTTTCCCCTTCTTCCGATTGCGGCGGTCTTTGTTGGTACCTTCTTTGATAACGTCCTGTATTAGTTCGTTTACGAAACTTTCGGGCATATGCCTGGTTCCGTAGCGCCTTTTCTTTCTTCAGGTTACGGCGCTTGGCCATACTCACCTCATGAATAAACAACGTTTAGCTTACTGGCGGGCATTACATAGATAATGTGAGTTATCTATTTTTATTGATGTTGTACAATCTTAGCTCAAACCAGTTATTAGCGTATCTTAAACAGCAATATAGTCTATCCCATTTATTTTTATGATGTCAATGGCTTGCACCCTCTTTATACTGTTTAATGTTTCAGATGTTGCACTGCTTTTTGTGAAAAACAATTATGATTGTAGACTTTTAGATTCTCCTAAGTTCTAATATTCTCAGGAAATTTATACCTGTCCAAAAAATGATGGAGTATCAAACAAATTTAAATAAATAAGTATGTATTTATTTACAGCCATTGAAATTATTCAACAATTTATTTTGATTCAAAATACACTGACTTTAAGTATTAAGCTGTAAAAAATATTTCTAATGATTATGTTGAAATTATTGTTACTCGATATTAACTTTTGCTTATTTTGTCGCAAAACAATTGTTTTGTATAACTTAAGCAAGAGTGTAACACCGATTACAAGGCGATTATTTTTTATGAACTATTGTTTGGAAAGTATCGTTATACACAATATATATCAAGTCTTTGGATGGTAAAATTAATCTGTTCGACGATAATCGTTAGAATAAAAGCCTGACGGGCAACGATGAGAATTTTTTTTCTCCTAAAAAAATCTCATGGGAACCCTTGACCCATGAATATTTTTGTATCAAAACAACTCTTATGACGATAGTTGTAGGAATGAATTTGTGGGTAAAAGTAAGTAAGTACAACACAGAAATTTGAACATTGAACGTTGCTGCTTTATTTGGTGCGACCATACATTCCGCGCGGACTGTATGGCGCTATGGACAAACAGTACTGGGTATTATATTTCGCCATCCGATAACCGGAACAAGTATTATTCCCATACTACCTGATGGTCGGATTGTACTGATTAGGCGACGGGACAACGGTCTCTGGTCTTTACCTGGTGGAATGGTGGATTGGGGGGAGGATATTCCGACCACAATTCAACGTGAATTAATGGAAGAAACCGGATTGGAGTTAGTAAAAATTCGGCGTTTAGTTGGAGTTTACTCAGCACCAGATAGGGACCCCAGAATTCATTCAATTTGTGTTGTAGCTGAAGCGGAAGTACGGGGGGAAATGGAGATTCAAGATACTTTAGAAGCAATGGAAATTCAAGCTTTTTCTCCCTTATCTTTGCCAAGCGAACCGATGTCTCACGATCACTATCGCCAATTGCAAGATTATTTAAATGACTTGACAATTTTGGCATAAAGCTATGTACTATTATCCAGATTTTAGGTTGTGAATTGAGTCTAAAATCGCGGACACTTGCTACAACGCGCTTGTTTCATGGCAGAATTTTAGCTCGGTAAACGTGCTACAGCAGTGTCCTTAAAATTTGTTAAATGTAACTACCTAAATTAAATTCAACATGGATACGATGTTATTTCGTAACTCTCGGAGAAAGCTTTCTCAAGGGTTATTATTCTGGCGTGAAGTTGGTGATGGTATTCCCGTAGTTTTTTTGCATGGTGCTTGGTGCGACAGTAGTGAATGGGTATCGACAATGGAATTGATCTCGCCTTCTTTCCATTGTTTTGCACCAGATTTATTAGGATTTGGTGAGTCAGAATATCCGAATATTCATCATACTATTGATTTACAAGTTGACTGCTTATTTGAATTTTTGCAAGCTTTAAAATTAGAAAAAGTGTATTTAGTGGGACATTCTTTAGGAGGATGGATTGCTACAAGTTGTGCATTAAAGTATCCAGAAAAAATTCAAGGTTTGATATTATTATCACCAGAAGGTGTGGAAATTGAAGGATTTAAAAAACGTTGGCAAAAAATGCGATTCTTAATAGAAGCTTCGTCATTTATATTTAAGCTTTTACAAATATTGCGTCCCTTAGTCAGAATGTTTGGTTGGGAAACAAAAATAGAGGAATATTTACACCACAGAGAGATTTTATTACAAAACCCAACGGCGACTCAACTCCTATATCAGCGTCCTTTTCCGGAAATCGAAGCAGAATTGTTACAAGATCAGTTGGATTTAATACAGATTCGGGTTTTAGTATTGCAAGGAGCAAAAGATACGTCTAATGCTTTAAAGAGAAGTAATATTTATGCTAGAGTTACTCCTCAAGCAGAGTTGAAAATAATCGATAGTCTAGCAGATAATTTACCCAGTAAATGTGTTTCTATTCTCGCTGAAGAAATTCATAATTTTATTAAAATTCATAATTGAATATATATAAATTATGTAGAGATGTAGCGGTGCTACGTCTTTGCATAATTCAATTATATTGAGAATTAGATGAAATTATATGACTGTTTGAAGGAATATCTTTTTTATATATTAATATCAATTGAATCGGCAGATAGATTATCTAGATATAATAGTCTCTACATTATTGTTTTTTGTATTCCCCACAAAATTAAATTCTGTTCTACAATTATCCGCTCTGCGATATCTGGATATTGAGATTTTAAATAGTTAAATAATAAAGTGCGATCGCCTCCGGTAATCACAATTTTACTTTCAGGATAATCGAACCACCAAGCTTCAATAAAATCTTTGATTCCTGCAATTATTGTGTAGATTATTCCGCTTTGGATTGATTCTGGAGTATTTACTGCAAATCTTTGTGGAAGTTGTTGCGGTAATTCTACTTTTGGTAATTGTCCGGTTTTTTGAGTAAGTGTTGCAAGTTGTAAGCCTAATCCTGGTAATATTGCGCCGCCAATTAAATTACGGTCATTATCGGCACCTGTAAATGTAAGTGCTGTACCTGTATCGATTACTAATATTGGAAAACCCCATGTTTCGCCAGCACCAAGTAAAGCTAGGGCTCTGTCAATTCCTAATGTGGGATATAAGTTTTTTAAAGGTATTTGATTTAAGGTAATAAAGTTAGTCTGGGGATAATTTTGCCAAATTTTTGTTTGACTGGGTACTACGGAAGCTATGAAGACAGGGGGGGAGGGGCAGAGGGGGGGACAAGGGGATGGGGGGATGGGAAGATGGGGAGAGGGGGTAGATAAATAATTGGTATCCCAACTTTGTGTGAGAGTTTCTCGGTTGAATAAACCCCAGTGTAAGCGGGAGTTTCCGATTATTAATGCTAACCATGTTTTTGAGGGATTAGATGACACTTCTTTAACGCAAAGGTACGCTGAGGTTAGCGCCGAGGTGCGCTGAGTAAAATAATAATATTATGGTTTGTGACGGCAATTTCAATGTCGAACGACGAAGATTATATAGTTTGCGATCAAGCTGCTTCTGAAGCAAGGAATAATTGGCGCAGAAAAATCTGTAGTAGCATTGAGTCAAGCTTTACTGGAGCCTCGTGGTGGTAGTCAATTAGATGATGTTTTAGAGACTATTATTGAATTTTTGGGAAAAATTGGTAGCGACTCACCAATAGAGGCGATTTTGAAACCTTTACCTTCAAATACCTGTTTAGATAAATTTGCGACTAACACCTTGAGAAGAGTTGGAAGTTTGAAAATTATTCCACAACTGTGGAATATTCCCCTCAAAGCTAAATATAAAACTTATTTTTGCGAGGCTATAGAAGAAATCCAGCCAATTACCAACTTTATAATCCCGAATTGGGCTAATTAATTCTCCGTGTATATCTTTCCTTTGATTTTTTATTCCCAGTATTCGTGGTGCGTGACGGTAAGTTCAAATAATTTCGTTATGGCTGATAAATTATCCTACAGTACAGCACTTTACAAAAATAATCTTACCAATGCCCAAAAATATTAATCTTCCTAAACTCACCTATAGAATTTTGATAAAAATTTACAATTAACTCGTGCCACAATAGTAACTGAGGCATAAATACCCAGTTATAAAAATCTATTAAGGAGACGAGTTATGGTAGCAATAACCGATAAGACACAGAAGAAGCTTACCATGCAGACTGCTGAAATTGCTGACGATACTACGGCAATTCGCTCTCTGGATTGGGATAGAGATAGATTTGATATCGAGTTCGGTTTGGAAAATGGCACCACCTATAACTCGTTTATCATCCGTGGCGAAAAAACTGCTTTGGTTGATACTTCTCACGAAAAGTTCCGCAAGCTCTACTTTGATACTCTCAACGGACTTATTAATCCAGCTGAAATCGATTATTTAATTATCAGTCATACCGAACCCGATCACAGTGGTTTGGTTAAAGATTTTTTACAGTTAGCACCAGAAGTTACTGTTGTTGGTTCCAAAGTTGCGATTCAGTTTCTAGAAAATCTCGTACACCATCCTTTTAAACGCCAATTAGTTAAAAATAGCGATCGCCTTGATTTAGGAAACGGACACGAACTCGAATTTGTGATTGCTCCTAATTTACATTGGCCCGATACAATTTTCACCTACGACCATAAAACTCAAATTCTCTTCACCTGCGATGCTTTTGGGATGCATTATTGTTCTGATGCCACTTATGATGAAGATTTAACAAAAATAAGTGGTGAATACAAGTATTATTACGAGTGTTTGATGGCTCCCAATGCTCGCTCTGTAATGTCTGCTCTCAAACGTATGGGTGAGTTAGAAACCGTCGGCATGGTAGCAACCGGACATGGTCCACTTTTATACCATAACGTTGATGAGTTGATCGGACGTTATCGTAATTGGAGTAAAAATAAAGCCAAAGCTGAAAAAACCGTCGGCATTTTCTACGTTTCCAAATATGGTTACAGCAATAAACTTGCTCAAGCAATAGCCGGTGGTGTTTCTAAAACTGAAGTTGCCGTAGAAATGGTAGATTTAAGCGAAGAAGTTGATTTACAAGAATTAAGGGAACAGGTAAGTCGCTGTACTGGAATTGTTGTCGGAATGCCCCCAGCAACAGATGAAAATCTTCAAACTGCTCTGAGTACCATTTTGGGTTCGGTAAATGGTAAACAAGCAGTAGGATTATTTGAAACTGGTGGTGGTGATGATGAACCAATCGATCCGGTGTTAACCAAATTCCGGGAACTAGGTTTAAAACCTGCTTTTGGTGCAATCAAAATTAAAGAAACACCTACCGAAAATACTTATAAGCAGTGTGAAGAAGCGGGAACAGATTTAGGACAATGGTTAACCCGCGATAAAAGCATCAAACAGATGAAGTCTCTTGATGCCGATTTAGATAAAGCTTTAGGAAGATTAAGTGGCGGTTTATATATTATTACCGCTCAACAAGGTGATGTTAAAAGCGCGATGTTGGCATCTTGGGTGAATCAAGCTAGCTTCAAACCCTTAGGATTAACCATTGCAGTAGCTAAGGATAGAGCGATTGAATCTTTGATGCAAGTAGGGGACAAATTCGTTTTAAATATCCTCGAAGAAGGTAATTATCAACCTTTAATGAAACACTTCCTCAAACGTTTCCGCCCTGGTGCCGATCGCTTTGAAGGAGTGAAAACCCAACCAGCCGAAAATGGTGCTCCTATACTTACCGATGCATTGTCCTATGTAGAATGCGAAGTTGCTAGCAGAATGGATGCTGGTGACCATTGGATTGTATACAGCATGGTGTATGCGGGTAAAGTCAGCAAACCCGATTCATTAACCGCCGTACATCACAGAAAAGTTGGAAATCACTATTAATCAGTGAACAGTTAGGAGTGAGGAGTTAGGAATTAATAATAATCTCCCTCTCTCCCCCACGCCACTTGCACATTCAGGGAACCCTGGTGCCTTCTTGGCTCCTCTTTCTCTTCTTCCCCCTCTTCCCCCATGAACATAACAAAACCTCGCGACGTTCAAGTTTACCCCATTGCTACAGATACAACTATTTTGCGATCGCGCAGTTGGACGCGGTTAAGATTTGAGATCGAGTACGCTTTGAGTAAGGGTACTACTGCTAATTCTTATTTAATTCAAGCAGATATTACTGCACTTATCGATCCTCCTGGGGAAACTTTTACCCAAAAATATTTAGATGCCCTGCAGCAAAGATTTGATGTCACCAAGATTGATTACGTAATTATCGGCCACGTTAACCCCAACCGCGCCGAGACTTTAAAGGCTCTATTACAAATTGCTCCCCAAGTCAAATTTGTTTGTTCTAACCCTGGTGCAATTAATTTACGCAAAGCTTTGGAAAATGAAGATTTACCAATTATGGTAATCAAGGGGGAAGAAACCCTCGATTTAGGCTCCGGACATAACTTACAATTTATTCCTACCCCTAATCCCCGTTATCCCGACCATCTTTGTACCTACGATCCCCAAACGGAAATTCTGTACGCTGATAAATTATTCGGCGCACATATCTGTGGCGACCAAGTTTTTGATGAAGGTTGGCAGATATTTATCGAAGATAGACGTTATTATTATGACTGCTTGATGGCTCCCCACGCCCGTCAAGTGGAAACTGCTCTAGATAAGATTGGGGATTTAGCTTTAAGAATGTATGCACCAAATCACGGTCCTTTGGTGCGTTACGGCTTAATTGATTTGACCGAATCTTACCGTAAGTGGAGCAAACAGCAAACAAGTCAAGATAACCGAGTTGCATTAATTTATGCTTCAGCCTACGGGAATACCGCAACATTAGCCCAGGCGATCGCACGGGGAATAACTAAAGCCGGAATAGCTGTAGAATCGATCAATTGCGAAGCTGTTGAACCAGAAGAAATCAAAACAGCAGTAGAAAAAGCATCCGGTTTTGTAATCGGTTCTCCCACTCTCGGCGGTCATGCACCAACACAAATTCAAACGGCTTTAGGTATTATCCTCTCTACCGCTGCTAAAAGTAAACTTGCTGGTGTATTTGGATCCTACGGTTGGAGTGGGGAAGCTGTAGATATCTTGGAAAGCAAGCTTAAAAATGCTGGATATCGTTTTGGTTTCGACCCCATTCGCGTTAAATTTAAACCCGACGATAAGACACTACAAATGTGTGAAGAAGCCGGAGTTGATTTCGCTCAAGCGTTGAAGAAAGCCAAAAAAGTTAAAGCTCCTTCTCAACCTTCCACAAGTGTGGAACAAGCTGTGGGAAGAATTATCGGTTCCCTGTGCGTCGTCACTGCCAAACAAGGCGATATCAAAGGCGCTATGTTAGCCTCTTGGGTTTCCCAAGCTAGCTTTAATCCACCTGGTTTAACCATCGCTGTAGCTAAAGATAGGGCGTTAGAATCCTTGATGCATTCTGGTAGTTCATTTGTTCTTAATGTATTAAAAGAAGGTAATCATTTGGGGTTGATGAAACACTTTCTTAAACCATTTAGTCCTGGTGAAGATAGATTTGCAGGAGTTGAGACTGAGGAAGCAGGGAACGGTTCTCCCGCTCTTACTGATTCTTTAGCCTACGTTGAGTGTTCAGTTAATTCACGTATGGAATGCGGCGATCATTGGTTAGTTTACGCCACTGTAGATAACGGTAAAGTGTTGAATAACGAAGGTGTGACGGCTGTGCATTATCGGAAGACGGGAACCCATTATTAAATACCACCGGAGTTAGTTATTTGTAGGTTGGGCTCGCGGCGCACAAACTCAATTTGATTGATAATTGTAATTCAAAGCAAGCGCTGTAACCCAATATAATTTATGGTAAAAATAGGGGAATTTATAAATAATTAAAAGTGAGCTATATTGACGGCTACCCATGTATCAAAATAATTCAAGTCGTAAAATAATGGGTCTCCTCAGCAGTATATAATCACAATCTTAATAGTAATCTTCTGCTTGGAAGAAACCGAGAAACCCGGTTTTTTACCGGGTTTCTCAATAGATCGAATTCTGACAAAGAATACTAAAAATTAAACTCTTTCAACAGTTACATTGAAAGTCAAATCGGCGAAGTTTTTATCGCCTCCACCATAAAAATCCTCGAAACCAAAGCTATTATCTGAAGATTTGAGATGCTCTATTCCGTCTGGGTTGGCATTTGAGAGAGCAAAGTAGGCATTTAATCCACTTCTTCGCCGATTATTGCTTGGGTTTTTACCGATAAACTCTTCTACAGTACCGTTGGCAATTAAGTATGGAGCTAAGAATATTCCTCCACTAACAACTGTCGCGATCGCTCCATCATTTTTATCGAATTCTAATTCAGGAATGCGTTGGTTGAGCGCTGCTGTTTCATATCCTTTTTCTCCAGGTCGAATCAGTTGATTTGTGACTGTATCGACTACAGTACCATCCAAGTCTAATACTTGATAGAAACCTCCTGAATTACGATAAGATCCCGTACTGTTAATATCATCCAAAATCAATGAAACTTGTTCGTCAGTTTTGCCATCCCCATCAAAATCAACGTCACGGAGATTTACTATTCCATTGACGATCGGTTGTGACGACTGAGGCTCGGGATTACTCGCACTTTGCTCCCTCGGAGAATTAGAGTTAGCTTTCAATGCTACTACATCTTTGATGGGAGAAAATTCAATGTAATCAAAGCGAGCTAATTCACCTTTATTACGACTTCCTTGGATTTTAAAGGTGTCGCCAGACTTTAGTTCTACTGATTCTATGGCAATACGACTAGTTTTAGTAGAGGCTTTTGCCCGATTTGCTGGTAAATCTTGGTCAAAAATAAAGCTTGTAGTCTTTCCCCCCACAGTAATTTTGGCTTTAGATTGGCCGTCGTTTTCATCATAGTAACCAACTTTAACTTGATAAGTTCCTGTTTCACCTTCAAATGTACCAATAGCCGAGCCTTTATTCCTGCGATTCTTGAGAGAGATATGCTTGCTTACTCTAGCGCTAGAGTTTTTTACAGTCTCAATTCGATAACCATTCAGAGTCAGCTCCTCGGCTTCATAACGTAAAGGTTCATGATTAATAGGTGCCGAAATTACCTCAGGCTGGGGGTTTCCTGTATTTAGAGGCGACTGAGGAACTGCATTTAATTGTAAATTATCAACAAACTTTGCTCCGGCGATCGCTCTATCTGTACCGTTTTTATTTTGAACAACATTCCCACCGCCATCAGTAACTTTGAAATTAACCGTATTCTCTGTTTGTTTATTACCCGAACGATTATCTGCAAACTCAGACTTGCTGATAGTTAGATTTTTCCCCTGTTGTTTCCCCGCAATCCAGATATTACCTGCTTGAGTACCTGCATAATTATCGATAAACGTTGAGTTGGTAATCCTCGATTTGGCTTGGGTTTTATAATTCAGAACAATTGCTCCACCGATTCCATTTTTTTGAGAATTCGTGATGCGGTTGCTAGAGAAAGTCGAATCTTCAATGGTGACTCCACCTTTAACATCTGTCCATAAACCTCCACCTTGAGATGTAGAAGTGTTATTAGCAATTATGGAATCGCGAATAATTAATGAGGCGGGATTTGCTTTATCTCGATAAGATTGAACGGCTAAACCACCTCCTTTGCGGGCTTTATTATTGACGATTTTGCTGTTCTCAATAATAATCTTGTCTTTGGAATATCCGCTGAGAAAAAAGGCTCCACCATAATCTCCACCGCCTCTATTATTCTCTGCCACAACGTTACGAATCAGGGTTGTTCCCCCGAAATTATCAGCTTTCTCCGTTCCGTTGGCTCCATCGGTAAAAATAGCTCCGCTTCCATTCACACCCTGGTTATTTCTAAAAACTGAATTTTCGACTTTGAGTCCAGTTAGTAAGGTGTAAACGGCACCATATTTTCCCTTATTATTCGTAAAGGTAGTATCGCTAATATTTAAAAAAGCACCTCCACCAACATTGCGCGATCCGTTACTATTAACAACTTTTGCTCTCTCTCCACCTCCATAAGTAGAGATTGCACCTGCACTAAAGCCGTCGTTAGCAACCGAACCGTCATTTCCATCAAAAACGCTGTTCTTGATAGTCGCACTCGAACCATAACCGACAAAGATTGCACCACCTCGTTCACCTACATTATCGATAAAGCGAGAATTTTCTACCACCAAGGTATTGGAATCGACAAGTTCGATTGCTCCACCTCGTAGAGTCTTGCTGGAATTATCAACTGCTTTACCGTTGGCAAAGGTAAGGTTTCGCAGCACTACATCTGAGTAGTCATAGCTAACACGTAAAATCCGCGTTTTATTTTGACCGCTAATAGTTAAATTAGCCGCATCAGCCCCATCGATGGTAAGACTTTTATCAACTACAAGTTGTTCTTTTAACCGAATAGTCTTGTTTGCAAGGGCTGAATTGAAGCGAATAGTATCCCCAGAATTTGCCTTTAAGATAGCTTCTCTAAGCGTTCCTTTTCCACTGTTTGCGGTGCTAGAAACTGTGATAATTGCCATATTTTCCAATGTTAAATTACATCAACTGGTAGAAGACACTGGTAAATACAATTACAAAAAAGCCACTTCGATGCTAACAGTGTTTATTCAGATTTGCAAACTTAATTTGTATCAATAAAAAAGAGAATGGATAAGTATAATTACTCGATTTGAAAAATAATTAATATAAATATAGTTATTGATATTATAGTCGCTTTAATATTATCAAATCATTGAAAAGTTAATATAGAATATTTTTGAAGTCAATTCTAAATAGTCCTAATTTCGGTTGAAAGTAATGAATATTGGAAAATTAGCTAGTACGATAATTTTAGCAAAATAAAAGTGGAATAATAAAGGAATTAATTTAGTCGCCGATCGACAATACAATTTAACATCATTTGTAAATAAAAAATTGATAAATTGGCTTTTTTCATGCAATACAGATGAATTTCTCAGTTGAAATTGGATATTAATAACTAGTGAACGGTTAAGAAGTTTACAGCAATGAAAATTGGTTTGCTCTGATAGGAGTAATTAACTTCTACATAGATAATTTATTTAAAATCGGTACCGTTCGGAAATTGTTCGCAACTCAAAGCGTTATATTAAATTGTTTTGCCAATAATATATCTTTTATCTATTGTAATAACAAAGGATCAATACAGCTTGTCGTAACTAGAATTAAATAAAATGTTCAAATCTACTTTTCAA
>ERZ1740059.477-NODE-477-length-21092-cov-4.247849_pt1 | contig 21092 bp, 19 predicted proteins | sample MGYA00581744_ERZ1740059 | MGnify/ENA primary metagenome ERZ1740059 (study PRJEB43018, sample SAMN04849738) | marine metagenome | isolation source: floating plastic debris | place: Pacific Ocean | collected 2008-08-28 | study: EMG produced TPA metagenomics assembly... | reverse complement strand
TCTTCATAAAGGCGAAACAAAGCTTGATTGGTGGTAATCATACCGTCATATTCTCCATCAAGCATTAAATTGTGAATTTCGTCATATTTGCCCTGTTTAATATAGTCTTTTACCGTCTCGGTATTAACCATAATGTCGTGATAAGCGGCTCGTTTACCATCGGTAGTACGACACAAACCCTGAGAAATTACAGCTACCAAAGATTCAGAGAGAGCCATTCGCATGGCATCTTGTTCTTCTGCACTATAAAGAGTCAAAATCCTTTCGATCGTTTTTACTGCACTGTTTGTGTGCAATGTTCCCATTACCAAGTGACCCGTTTGCGCTGCTTTAAGAGCGGTATTGACCGTTTCTCGATCTCGCATTTCTCCTACTAGGATAATATCGGGATCTTCCCTCAAAGATGCCTTGAGAGCATTGTCAAACTTTAAAGTATTGATACCAACTTCTCTTTGTTTGATCAAAGAACGTTTACTTTGATGAACAAATTCAATGGGGTCTTCAATCGTAATAATATGCTTGGCATGTTCGTTGTTGATATAGTCTACCATTGCCGCCATCGTGGTAGATTTACCCGAACCTGTAGGTCCTGTAACCAAAACTAATCCTTTATGGGCATCAGAAATATCCTGAAATACGGGAGGCAAACCCAATTGTTCCATAGTAAGAATCTTGAGGGGAATCAGACGCATCACTAAAGCAGGACCCCTTAAGGTGTCAAAGATGTTAATCCTAACCCTGGCAAAATCGTATTGAGTAGCCCCATCAAACTCTAACTCATTTTTAAATCTTTCTACCTCTTCATCGGTTAATACTTCATGTATCCAACTAATAAAAGTATTGAGGTCTGTTTTGGGATAGTCACTGGGAGCCATTTCACCGCGATCGCGCATTCGCGGTACTTCTTCAACTCCCAAATGTATATCTGAATAACCTTGTTCGTAGGCTTTTTTGATAATGTATTCCAGAGAAGGCTGACCAGAAGAACGTTTGGGACGAATAGCTTTTGTTTCGGCTCTAGTCTCAGCAATGCTTTTTTTGGCATTAGAGTCTTGCATTGCTGATGGTATTCCAGTCGATACATTACTTCTGCCCAAAGTTGATGGAGGAGGAGGAGGCAATGGTCTCGAACCTGTATTCTGATTCATTTTATTATTGCTGTTTTGAATGTCATATTTTCTAAATTTAGTATGCCCATTACTATAGAGTTTCTAACAAGCTATTCTGTGATTAAATAGCTTGTATGCTCTATCTTTGATAGATTTTGATAAATTTTAATTGTGGTCAATATTTTGGTTATCACTAAATACTTTAAACTGTAATTATTTGGAAACAATTGAATTACTTAAATAAAAATAATCTACTTTAAAATATTTCTGATTAAATCTCGTTAGATATTCAATGATGACCTAAGTTTTAATTTTATTGTTGGTCAGCAAAATGTAGCTCAAATACACTATAAGCAAGAATACCTATAGTGCAAAAATAGACTTAATATTTAAACCAGAAGTATATACAAAAAAATATTAAATAGCCTTATATAGATACTTAAATAGTAAAAACAGTCTATAAACCACTGGGGATCATTAAAACTCAACATAAATTTGCATATTTAAAAAAATCTTTTAGGGCAATTGTAAAATTATATTTAAATAGATCATTTTGTAGATTAGAGTTTCTTATACTTAATAGTAACGATACAAGCGAGCTAGAATTTAGCTCAAAATATCTTTTTTTGTTGTTGTTGTTGAGCCTTAAAAAAATGGAATTAGTACAAAAAAATAGTTACTTAGACTTAATCAAAAGCTTTTTAATTTGGAGTTTTACTCTTACAGTGTGCTTGCTAGTAGTTGGTTTTCCTGTAGGTGCTTTAATCGTTATGATTGGCATTTTGGCTACCATAATTTTGCAAACAGTAATTCCTGCTAGTGCAGTGCTAGTAGTCACAGGAAGCATTTTTGCTCTAAATATCGGTATTGTTTTATTTGGTGCAGCAATTTTGGCTTTCAAGGGAATTTATCCCGAACAAGTTAGTTGGTTGAGTTGGCTACACGGACAAAATAACCTGGCTCAAACTCCTGTATACGCATCTTGTCCTTTGACATGTCAGTTTGAAATTAACGTTTAAGATACAAAATATAAGTTAAAGCATTGGGGTTGAAAATTTCTTGTTTTTCAACCTTTTTTTGTATTTGGTTTTTAATTTTTATCAAAAGCTAAAGGCGATCGCGTTTAATATCATAAATTGCCTTTTCCCAGTACCAAACATCAGCTTTACCTGGATAACGTTGCATCAATCTTTCCACCAGGCTTTGAGCAATATTCCAGTTACCCACCAACACATAAAGCTGGTTTTGCAGTGAATTTTGAGGATGACTAGTGCGAATAAGTTGAGGCATACTATTCGTTTTTGCCACAATTTTGTCATAGGCTTGGTTCAACTCTAATTCTACACAGCGTCTTTCTAGTTTTTCTGATGCTGCAATATTCCCTTGAGAGCGAAAACATTGAGCAGATTGGCGTAAATCCTGTTTGCCATGATCGTATTCCCCTAATTCAAGACTAATATTTCCTCGACATTGATAAGCCTGAGCATCGTAAGGATCTAGCTTAATTAACCAATTACAGTCGCGAAATGCTTCTCCTAAATTACCCTGACTGACTTTTTGCTCAATTTGCTGTAAAAATGCCTGATTGGTAACTCCACCTTGAGCTTCAATTTTTTGCTGTTCAATTTGACGGATACGAGCAATGCAAAAACGACAGCTTTCTTTATCTTGACGTGCAAGATATATTTTCCCTGCTTGTTTGAGATAGTCGATCGCCTGACTATATTCCCCAAGACGAATACAGATATTTGCTCTGAGCTTATAAGCCTTATCGTAGTCGGGGTCGAGACTAAAAATAATCTGTAGGTCAATAATACTACTTTGAATATTATTTAACGCCAAAAATGCAGTAGCTCTACTAAAATAAACCTTTACTTGTTGAGGATTACAATTGAGGCTTCGGTCATAATCGGCGATCGCCTGTTCTATTTTTCCCCATTCATAATATCCCAATCCTCGATGATAATAAACTAGGTCGAGGCTATTTTCAGATAAGATTGCTCTGTTAAATAAAGCGATCGCAGTTTCATAGTTACCTTGACGAACTTGATCGATACCCTGCTGTAAAAATTCTTGTTCCATAAATAAATAGTATTTATAGTACTTCTCTTACTCAAATGTAACGTAGGGCGTGGGATCGATTGAGGAAAAAAATGCCTTTGAAGAGAAAATTATTTTTGGAGAAAAAGACCAAAAAATCTTAATTGAGATGTTAATAAATAATTAGTTTTAGGGAAATATATGGTTAAACAATACTTTTTCCGTAATTATTATCTATGGATTCTGCTACTGATTTATCATTAAATTCTTCCCCAAAAGATTCCATGCCAGTAGTACAAACCTGGAATTTAGGCAAAGTCTACCGCACTGGCTTTTGGATGAATCACAAGATAGAATCGCTAAAGAATTGTTCTTTAAGCATTTATCAAGGGGAGACTTTTGGTTTACTCGGACCCAATGGTGCGGGCAAAACTACCTTGTTAAAGACTTTACTGGGAATTACTCGCCCTTCTACTGGTAGAGCGGTTATTTTAGGTAAGCCAATTGGCGATCGCAATGTCAAACAAAAAATTGGCTACTTGCCAGAAAATGCTTATTTATATGACTTCTTGACCGCCTGGGAATTTTTAGAATTTATTGCTGGATTATTCCAAATCCCCAAAAAACAGCAGCGTCAAAGGATTACTGAGCTTTTAGATTTGGTAGGATTGGCTCAATCAACGGCACGCAAAAAGAAATTAAAGCAATATTCTAAAGGAATGCTCCAAAGGGTTGGTATGGCTCAGGCTTTAATTAACGATCCTGAGATTGTATTTTTAGATGAGCCAATGTCTGGTCTAGATCCTATGGGACGCTATAGAATGCGAGAAATTGTCTTATCTCTCAAGCAACAGGGAAAAACCATCTTTTTTAATTCTCATGTTTTGTCTGATATAGAACAAATTTGCGATCGCATTGCTTTCTTAGCTTTGGGAGAATTGATTTGTCAGGGATCTCTAGACGAACTTTTGGGGACAAGTAATGCCTATCAAGCAATTGTTCGAGGAGGAAACTCTGAATCTTTAGCACCTTGGATGAGTAATCTGATTCATGAAAACAATAGATGGCACGGTCAATTAAAAGTCGATCCAGATCGATTTGTCAGTCATTTAGATGGTGCAGACGCTAGTTTGGTCAGCATTCATTTAGCAAGACCATCTCTAGAAGAGTTTTTTATGCAGCAGCTCAGAGAAAGAGGAATTGAAGTAAGCCGTTAAATTTAAATAATAAATATATTTTTGATGGCGGGGACAAGTTTTTTAATCGGAAAGATTAGTTTTCAGATAAATGTACTCAACCCAAAGCTACTTTTTTTTCGCTTTCCAAGTACCACCATAACGATATTGAGAGTCATCTTTTACTTGTTCCCAACATTCACGGCAAACCAGTACCCAATCTCTTAGTTTCTGGTCTTGAACGCGGCAGCGAATGCTCACTAGATTGTTACAAAGATCGCATCGCTTGTTTTTAATTTTACTCATGTTAGATCATAAAAATCATCTTTGTTTATCTTAATTTTAAATAAGAACATAAGACCAAAATATATTAAGTATAAACACGACAATTAATATTGTGCTTTTCATAGTATATGCTTCCTATTCAATTTGATTTAATTTAATTTAATTTTGTTTTGGTTATAGAAATCTCCAATTATATTGATAATCATAAAATTAATGATAAAAGTTTGTACTTAATTGGGAACAATCATAACAAGAGTTATTAAAATGGTTTGACCAAAATTTTGTATATGAGTCAAATTTTAAATCCAGTAAAATTACTAACAGATTTATCTAATCCCAATACTAATGGAAGATTTCAGGTCACTAATGAACAAGTAACTTGGAATATCTATATAGAAAATGGAAAAATAAAATGTGCAGCCAACTCTGTGCAGTATTTGATGCTTACATTAGATCATCACTTACGTTTTCTTGGTTTACAAAGTGCAGCCGCAGCCGCAAAGTCAATTCCAACACCTGCCACAGACAATAATGTTCAAGCAATAAATTGGTTAGAGGGAGGAAGAATTATTCCTTCTATTAACTGGCTAATTTTACGGGAGCATCTCCAACGATCTGAAGCTAAAAAAATTTGCGCCAGCTTAAGTTTGGAAGCAATTGAAACATTTTTATGGCTTAGAGAAGGAAAATATAAATGGAGTAAAAATGCTGATTTACCTCAATATGCCTCTGCGGTAAGATTAGCATTTGAAAATATAGAAATATCTAGTTCAATTAAACAAATACAGCAAAAAATTGAAACTTGGAAGACTTTTAATCCTTCAATTTTGTCTCCTTATCAATGCCCTTATTTAGAAGATAATCAAAAGATAAATCAATCTTCTTCACCGATTGTTATAAAATTAGCAAAGTTTTTAAAAGGTTTGAGTTTTCGTCAGTTAGCTCTTATTTTGAATCAAGATGAGTTGAAAATTGCTCAACTACTGCACTCATCAATAAAAAGTGGTGAAATTGTTGTACGGCAGCCTCCATCTCCCTTTAATATTTTGCCATTTATTCCTGGTGAGATTTCAGACGTTCCTTCTACGAATAATGTCGGTCGGGGCAAAAAATTCAAAGTGGCTTGCATTGATGATAGTCCAACTATCTTAGATGAAATGCAGCGATTTTTAGCCGACGACATCTATGAGATTACCAGAATTGAAGATCCTCTAAAAGCAGCACCAATTCTACTACGTCTCAAGCCAGATTTGATTTTAATGGATATTTCTATGCCCAATATCAATGGATATAAACTTTGTAGCTTTTTTAGAGCTAGTGCTTCCTTAAAAAAAGTGCCAATTATTATGGTTTCAGGAAGAACAGGTTTCATAGATAAAACCAGAGCAAAAATGGTGGGTTCAACAGACTATTTAACCAAACCATTTTCTCAAACAGAACTTTTATCTGTAGTGAATAAATATTTATCTAAAGTAAAAGTGTCTGTGTAGCTAAATATCAATTTTACTACACATAAAAGTTTCAGTTCAAAGCCTAAAAAACAATTATCAAGAGTATACAAAATCATGAAAAATGTACTAGTAGTTGACGATTTAAAAGCACAATTAAATTTAATCTCAGGTTATTTAACTGAGGAAGGTTTTACAGTTACCACAGCTGAAAACGGCAATGAAGCATTAGCAAAAGCCAGTTCACAAACGTTCGATTTGGTAATTACAGATTTAGTGATGCCCGAAATGAGTGGTCTAGAATTTTGTCGTAAATTGAAAAAAAATCCTGAAACAGCAGAAATACCCGTAATTGCTTGTACCACTAAAGACCGAGATATGGATAAAAAATGGGCAAAAAAACAAGGAGTAGTCGCTTATTTAGTAAAACCTTTTACTAGAGAAGAAATGATCGCAACGGTTAAAAATTCAGTAGGTTAAAAGTAGTGAGCAGTTTAACAACTACAGATAGGCTTCAAGAACTATTGCCTCAACTATTTAATACTCAAAAGCTTGAGGGTGATTATTACCTAAGATTCCAGCTAACTGATGAAATCTCTGGATTAATTAATCTTAAATATGTCCAAGAATCTCTAACTATTAAAGGCGATCGCATTACAGCAGTTCCTAATTTACCTGAATATGTTGTCGGCTTAATGAGTTCTCGAAATCAAGTTTTCTTGGCAATAGATCTAGCACATCTGGCAGGATTATCACCAGAAACAGTCAATTTGAGACAATACCAAACTATCGTAGTCCAAACTAATTCGGCAGAAGAAGATAGTCAATCTAAAGAGAGTAATACTGATGGGATTAACTTATTTGGTTTAACTGTCAAAAAAATTGAAGGTATTACCAGGATGTTATCCAATCGCTTTATTCCTGTTACAGAAAACATTCCAGAGAGCTTACGTCCATTTATTACCAGTGCTGTTCGGCAAGTAAATGAAAATGCGACATCGGCCTCAGAAGAAAAATACTCGTTCTTAATTGATATTACTCAATTAATCTGCGATCGAATTCAGTCCTAAGTTTAATTTTTAGAGCAAAAAATCACTAACTATTGTTAAATCTATACAATTATGGCAAATAACCTATCTCATAAACTTAATTCAGCTATTAAAGAGAAAAAATCTAACTTGTCTAAAAGCTGGAAGTCTGGAGTTTTGATTTTAAGTTTGGGTGGTTTAATTCTACCAATTGCAAGTCTGCCTTCAATATCAAAAGCGATCGAACCTTTAGTTGCTCAAAAAGTATCGGCTCAAGAAGCCCCTACAGTTGTCAATTCAACCAGAGAAAACACACTTGTTAAAGTTGCTGTCTTGTCCAAAGAAGATGTCAACAGAACTATAGCTCAGTGGCAACCTACTGTTGACTACTTAACTAAAACTATTCCTGGCTATACTTTTGAACTTGTTCCTAAGACTCTTACAGAAATGGAACCATATGCTGCACAAAACCAGGCTCAGTTCTACATCATCAACTCTGGGATGTATGTGGATTTTGAAGCTAGTTTGGGGGCAAACCGTATTGCAACCCTCAAAAACCTCAGACTAGGTAATCCTTATACGAAGTTTGGTGGGGTGCTGATTACCAAAGCAGATCGTAATGACATTAACACTCTCAAAGACCTTAAAGGTAAAGACTTTATGGCAGTGACGGCTAACTCCTTTGGGGGATGGCACATGGCAAAAGGAGTTCTTTTCGACGAAGGTATTGAAAATCCCGAAAAATTCTTTGCCAAACTAGACTATGGTAATACCCACGATAACGTAATCAAAGCAGTTGCCAGCGGACAGGTTGATGCGGGAACAATTCGAACAGATGCTTTGGAAAGAGCCGTCGAAAGGGGCGACATTAAACTGGAAGATTTTAAGATTATTAACGAGCAACAAACACCAGGATTTTCCTTTATACACAGTACTCCTTTGTATCCTGAGTGGCCCTTTGCCTCAGCAAAAGGTAATGACCTAAAGCTAGATGAATTAGTAGCTCAAGCTCTCTTATCTATGCCCAAGGATGGTGCAGCGGCTAAAGCTTCTAAGTCAGAAGGTTGGACTGTTCCTCTTAACTATCGTCCAGTACATGAGCTGTTTATCGATCTCCAGATTGCACCCTACGATGAAATCGGTAGATTAACTATTGGTGGCTTTATCAAGAAATACCCCTGGATTGGTATTGGTGTATTGACAGCTTTAACAGGATTAATTTCCTATGCTTTTTATACCCAAAGACAATCAATTATCCAAGAAAAACAAAACCAAAAATCTCTAAACGAATTAAACAAATCTCTTGAGCAAAGTGCTGCCGAACAAAAACAACAAAGAGAAGAACTAGAAACAGCAGTTGTTGGTTTGATGGAAGCACTAGAGCCAGCAGCAGAAGGAGATCTTACCGTCCGCGCTCAATTATCAGAAGGGGATGTAGGAATCATTGCCGATTTATTTAACGCAATTGTAGAGAACTTACGAGATATTGCTCTCCAGGTAAAAGATTCGGCAGGACAAGTGGGTTCTTCCCTAAAGCAAAACGAAGGTTCTGTGCGGGAAATTGCCGAACAAGCAGAAGTAGAAGCGAAACAAATTCTGGCTACCTTGTCATCTGTCGAAGAAATGTCTACCTCAATTCAAGATGTGGCAACTAACGCTGAAAAAACTGCAACTATCTCTAACGAAGCTTTCGTCAGTGCCAAAGAAGGAAATACCGTCATGGATCAGACGGTAGATAGTATTCAGGGTTTGCGGACTACTATTGGCGATACAGCCAAGAAAATTAAGCGTCTAGGGGAATCTGCACAGCAGATTTCTCAAGTAGTAGCGCTGATTGATGAAATTGCTCTCAAAACCAACCTACTAGCAATCAACGCTTCTGTAGAGGCAGCCCGTGCTGGAGAACTAGGTCAAGGCTTTACTGCTGTAGCAGAACAGGTTGGTGCGTTGGCTGAACAATCAGCAAATGCAACCAAAGAGATTGCTCAACTTATCACAGGGATTCAGCAAGAAACTCAAGAAGTAGTAGCAGCGATGGAGACTGGTACAAGTCAGGTAGTTGATAGTACTCGTTTGGTTGAAGCTACCAAAGTTAGCTTGGGAGCTGTGTTAACTAAGTCCCAAGAGATCGATCTGCTGATGAAATCTATCTCTACCGCGACTATCTCTCAGGCAGAAACTTCTCAGACGGTGACAGAAGTAATGATGCTCAACAGTAAAACTTCCCAAGAGCGTTCTTTATCTTCTAGCCAAGTTGCTCAAGCAATTCAAAGTACCACTGCAATCTTGGGAGAACTACAGGAATCTGTGGCTCAGTTCAAGGTAAGCGAAACCGAAGAAGCTTCAGAAGAGGTAATAACTGCTTAATTATTTAAAAAAGGCGGTAATATTATCGCCTTTTTTCCTTTCCCCGTCTTGATGACGGGGCTATCGCCCTATCGTCTCCTTCGGAGACCAAAAAGGCTTCGCCTTTTGTTTCCCTTGCGCCAATCGTGCTTCGCGATTAGCCGACCATCTTTGATGCTCCCAGAGCTTTGCTCTGGACAGAACAGGGTTCTGTGCTGTCGGATTGTCGAAGGCAATTGTCGGCGCGGGGTCTCACCGCTTTCTCATTTCCCTAACCCCCCATATTGCAATGGACACGGATCAACAAGTAAGACTAGACTTTTTAGAAGAAGCAGAAGAATATTTTAATAGCTTAGAATCGCTCCTAATGGATTTAGATTCTCAGGGTGCTGAACCCAGCCTATTAGATTCTGCGATGCGGGCTGCCCATTCTCTTAAAGGTGGTGCTGCAATGATGCGATATGTTCCCCTGAGCAAAATAGCTCATCGTCTAGAAGATTTTCTAAAAATTTTAAGAGTTCGTAAAGATAATAGTTTAGTCGATCGCGAAGTAACAACTTTATTACTTAAAGGTGTTGACTGTCTTAGAGAAGCTAGAAATCTCCATCGACAGCAAATTGAGATCGATCAACTTTGGTTTGCCGACAATACCGAACCAGTTTTTGACCGTCTACGGGCTAGGTTAGGAGATCTCAAAGAAGAAGACGAAGATCTTTTGTTAGCTGAGGAAGAACAAGTTGATGTTTCTACTCTTATTTTTCAGAGTGGTGTAGAAGATTGTTTGGAAACCTTTGAAGCTCAGATAGGTGTTCTAGAACCTGCCCAACTTAAAGAAGAACTAGCTATTCAAGCCCAGCAGCTAATCGAAATTGCTCAAATGAGCGAAATCGAGCCTTTTATGAAGCTATGTCAATCTGTTTTGGAACAGTTAGCAGTTGTTTCTCTAGAAAATGTTAAAGACCTAGCTAATGAAGCTTTCAAACAGTGGGAGCGATCGCACGCCCTCGTTTTGGTTGGTAGAATGGATAAATTGCCCACTGATATTAGTGGTGTGGTTAAGTCTGCTGAGACGACAAATAAAAATATTTTTACTGCACCAGATGTTGCTGATTTGATCGATGTAGCAGAATTAACCGAAATACAAAACTTTACAGCGCAAGAATTAGCTCCTGAACTTCCCCTTGCCGAATCTGAATTCGATCTAGACGAATTAACTCCAAACCCAGCAGAAATTGCTCAGTTAGATCGAGCTTTTTTAAATCCAAATAACTTTGATTCAACCCCAATCGATGTCAAAGATTCCGAAAATATTAATGATTTTGTACCGACAGTTGAAGTCAATCTAGATGAGTTTGCTCTTGATGCAGGGGAGCTATCAGAATTAAATAACGCATTTGATGAAATCGAAATTCCTCAGATAGCAGAAGCAAAACAACCAGAACCCATTACTAATGATTCGGCTGTTAACTTAGATTTGGATGAATTTGCTCTTGATGCAGGGGAACTGTCAGAATTAAATAACGCATTTGCCGAAATAGAAGCACCAATTGCTGAAAATAATTCTGTTCCCGAACAGGCAATTGAAACAATACCTCTATCATCTAAAACACCGCAGCGTATACAAGAACCAGAAAGAATGGTTCGAGTCTCCGCAGAAAGACTCCAGAATCTTAATAACCTATCTAGTAAGCTAATTCTCGAACGTAACGCGGCAATTTTGCGCTTGAGTCAACTACAAAGCTATGTAGGGTTGACCAGAGATAGAATGCGTCGTCTAGAACAATCTAGTAGCAAACTGCGAAAACTATATGATTGGGCATCCCTAGAAGGAGTCGTCCCAATGGCTCAATCAGAAGTAGTTACCGCCAATACTTCTTGGGAAGAAGTTCCTAACTCTACTACCGATACTGAAAAATTTGACTCCCTAGAAATGGATCGTTACACAGATCTACACTTGTTATCTCAGGAGCAAATGGAAACTATTGTTCAATTACAAGAGGTAACTGCCGATATTGACCTAGGTAATCAAGAAATGGGTCAGGTAATTCGTAACTTTAGCTATACTACCCAAGAACTGCAACAAAACGTAACGCGATCGCAAATGCGTCCTTTTTCGGAATTGGTGGGACGTTTTCCCCGATTAATTCGTGATTTATCAACTCAGCATAATAAAGATGTCGATCTGGTAATTGAAGGAAAGACTACTTATATTGACCGTCAGGCTTTAGAACTACTTAGCGATCCCCTAACTCGCCTCCTGCGAAATGCTTTTGACCATGGTTTGGAAGATGCTCAAACCCGTATAGAAGTAGGGAAGAACCCCATAGGTACGATTTTCTAAAAAGCCATGCAGCAAGGTAACCAAACAATTATTACCGTCAGAGACGATGGTGAGGGAATTAATACACAAAAAATTCGCGAACGCCTTTTGAAATTGGGCTTTTCTAAAACTCAAGTTGGTCAAATCCCTGAAGCAGACGTAGTAGATGCTATTTTTGAACCTGGATTTAGTACCGCAGACCAGGTTACTGAATTGTCTGGTCGAGGTATTGGTATGGACGTTGTACGCTCAAACCTACAGCAAATTAGGGGTGATATTCAGGTTCAAACTGAATTAGGCAAGGGAACTACTTTTACTATTGCGGTTCCCCTATCTTTATTGGTATTGAGAGTAGTAATCGTGGAAAGTGCGGGGATAGTTTTTGCTGTTCCTGTTAACAGTATTAAAGAAATTCTTCATTATGATTCTGAGTTAATTGTTCGACAAGGAAACAACGAACAAATGATTTGGGGAGAAAAATCTCTTCCTTTAGTTCGTTTAGCAGATAGTTTTAAATTCCAACGTCCCAGTAAGCCCTTTGAGATGGAAGGAAGCCCTAAAATCGATCAACCCGTGGTTTTAGTCTTTGAAGAGAATTCCAAATTACAGGGAATTTATCTCGAAAAATATTGGAATGAGCAAGAAGTTGGTATTCGACCAGTTAAAACCTCTGTCAATCTTTTCCCAGGCTTCACTGGCTCTACTGTCTTAGGTGATGGACGAGTAATTCCTCTTATCGAACCCATTGCTTTGAACAAAGGAATTGTTAAGCAAAAAATGGATACTGCTTCTCAATCTCAAGCATCGAAAAATGAAAATGATTTTTCTAGTTTCGCTTTCCCTGTTTCTAATACTTCTACCATTTTGATTGTCGATGACTCAGTTAATGTTCGACGTTATCTAGCAGGAATTTTAGAACACAACGGCTATCAGGTTGAAGAAGCCAAAGATGGTCAAGATGCAGTCGATAAATTGCTCAATGGTTTGATGGTAGATGCCATGATTTGCGATGTAGAAATGCCTCGTCTCGATGGCTATGGAGTACTTTCTGAAGTCAAATCTGAACCTAATTTAGAACATATTCCTGTTGCTATGTTGACTTCTCGTAGTAACGACAAGCACCGCAAATTAGCAATGAAGCTCGGTGCATCAGCATACTTCTCTAAACCTTTTAACGAACAGGAAATGTTAAATACTTTAGAAAGTTTGATTGGTAGTAGTTAGTACAGTCAGTAGTGAAAAAAGAGTGAAAAAAGCTTGTAACCATCATTATCCTTATTAACAAATCAAATGGATAATGATGGTTATTGTGATTTCTTTTTGTAGTATATAAAAAGTATATTATAATAAATGACTCATATAAAGGATAGAAAAAATGAGTCTCAAAGAACAAATAGGAGAAGACATCAAAACAGCGATGAAGGCTAAGGACAAAATTCGCCTTCAAACAGTGCGCGGTATTAAAAAAGCAATTCTAGACAAAGAAGTAGAATTACGTCCGAAAGGTCAAGACAGTCTTACTCCAGAGCAGGAAATAGAATTACTATCCCAACAGGCAAAACAACGTCGCGACTCAATCGAACAGTTTGCCAATGCTGGTAGAGATGAGTTGGCTGAAAAAGAAAAGCAAGAATTAGCAATTATCGAAACTTATTTGCCAGAACAAGTAAGTGATGATGAAGTAGAACAAATTATCAACCAAATTATTGTTGACTCTGGGGCATCTACTATGAAAGACTTGGGTAAAGTAATGGGTCCTGCTATGAAGCAGCTCAAGGGTAAAGCTGATGGTAAAAAAATTCAAGAATTAGTTAAAAGCAAGCTTTCTTAGTTCGGTTATTTTTCCCTAATAGTTAATAATAGCAAGGTGGGTAACTTACCCACCTTACTTTATGTTGTAATAGTTCAAAGCTTGTTTAAGCTTTTGGTTTAAGAAAAACTAAAGCTTGTCGCCAGACGAGGGTTTGTTGATTGTAATGATCTACTAGACAGAGAGAATCAGCATCCTGCCAGAGAATTTTGCCAACAATTAAATCGTCTGTAACTAGTTTTAGTTCTACTTCTTGCTTGTCTTTGATATAATTTTGGACTTGTCTTATACCAGGCAGGGATGTATCATATTCAGTCATTTTTTCAGTTTTTGTATTCTTTTAGGAAAATCACAGATGGTAATCGAGTTTAGCAAATACCAAGGATTGGGCAATGATTTTATTTTGATTGATAATCGTCATTCTGCCGACCCTATAATCACCCCAGAACAAGCGGTACAAATGTGCGATCGCCATTTTGGGATTGGTGCAGATGGTGTCATCTTCGTCTTACCAGGACAAGAAGATACAGAATACACTATGAGAATCTACAATTCCGATGGTTCTGAACCAGAAATGTGTGGTAACGGCATTCGTTGTTTTGCTAAGTTTATCGCTGATTTATCTGGGAACACCGAAGTTAATAAATCTTACAGAATTCATACTCTAGCTGGAGTAATTATTCCCAAATTGGAAAGCAACGGAGAGGTTACGGTAGATATGGGAGAACCTCAATTAACTGCTGCCCAAATACCTACTACTTTGACTTCTGGCGAGGATAAAGTAGTGGCACAACCCCTAGAGATAGATGGTAAAACTTGGTCGGTCACTGCGGTTAGTATGGGCAATCCTCACTGTATTACTTTTGTCGAAAATAGCGATCACATTGAGTTAGAAAAGATTGGCCCTTTATTTGAACATCATTCAGTATTTCCCCAGCGTACAAATACTGAATTTATTCAGGTAGTCAAGGCAGACTATCTCAAAATGCGAGTTTGGGAAAGGGGTGCAGGAATTACTCTTGCTTGTGGCACTGGTGCCTGTGCCACTGTAGTGGCGGGTGTCTTGAATGATAAATGCGATCGCTCTTGTACTGTTGAGCTACCAGGAGGCTGCTTACAGATTACTTGGTCAGATAAAAATAACCATGTTTATATGACTGGCCCTGCAACTGAAGTATTTAAAGGAAAGTATTAAATTTTTTAACACCATCAAATTTGGATTTTGGCTAAAGGCTATAAGCTTTGCAAGATGGTTGTTCTAAGCTAAAGTCCAAAATTTTTTACCTCAAAATTATTGAATATAATTTGCAATAAGTGCAGATAAAGTAGTATATTCTGTATTAGGTGGTTTTAATCAATTTTTATTTCAATTAGGTTATCTAAGCCTTTAAGTTCAAATCGAGCAGATCATGAGTCAAACAAAGAATAATCAAACTAGCGGTATTCCTCAATGGCAATCAAACAAAATGAAGAGTTTGATTACCGAAAGATGGCAAGAAGTTTGGGAAATTGTCGAAGCCAGAAAAAAAGCAAAAGATTAAGCGAACCATAAACTATTGCAGTTTTATGGTGAAATATCTAATCGAATTTTAATAGTTTGGTTTAACTTTAGAGCCTTGTAAATACTTGCCTCATTACCACTAGAAGATGATTCTTCTGGTGAGAAAAGATCTCAATATTCAGCAGTTAAAGCGATCGCTAATAGTTTAAGATCTTGTACGTGATTTAAATAAGTGGCAGCAAACTTTCTTGCCAAGTCAAGATCGAAAAAAATCTTTCCCCAAGCATGTTTATCCCGATCAAACCATTTAAGTGTACCTATGCAAAAAAAATACTCGGTCATAAACTAATTTTTCATTCCAAGGTGTTGTTCCATCCTCTGTTCGAGGGCAGTTAGACTTTACAATATAGGTTGGCAGCAACTATAGAAGAAATAACAATGAGCGATTTTGATTACGATTTAATTATTATTGGTGCAGGTGTAGGAGGGCATGGCGCAGCCCTACACGCAGTCAAAAGCGGTCTAAAGACAGCAATTATCGAAGCACAAGACATGGGTGGTACTTGCGTTAATCGTGGCTGTATTCCCTCTAAAGCTCTGCTGGCTGCTTCTGGGAGAGTCAGAGAATTTGCAGACTCTGGACATTTGCAAGACATGGGGATTCAACTGGGAGGAATCCAATTTGATCGTAGCGCGATCGCCGACCATGCAAATAATTTGGTTAACAAAATTCAAGGAGATTTAACCAATAGTCTCAAGCGTCTTAAAGTAGATATTATTCGCGGCTGGGGTGAACTTGCAGGGACGCAAAAGGTAAAGGTGTCTGGAGAGGATGGTAATAAAACCTACACTGCTAAAGAAATCATGCTTTGCCCTGGATCTGTGCCGTTTGTACCTAGGGGGATTGAAATCGATGGTAAAACTGTTTTCACTAGCGACAATGCAGTTAGATTAGAATCTCTTCCTGACTGGGTAGCAATTATTGGTAGTGGCTATATCGGCTTAGAATTTTCTGATGTCTATACCGCTTTGGGTTGCGAGGTAACTATGATTGAAGCGTTAGATACTCTGATGCCTGGTTTCGATCCTGATATTGCTAAAATTGCCAAAAAAGTATTGTTGGATAAGCGAGATATCGAAACCTACAAGGGTGTCTTTGCCACTAAAATTACCCCTGGCGCACCAGTACAAATTGAATTAACCGATGCCAAAACTAAGGAAGTAGTGGAAGTCTTAGAAGTAGATGCTTGTTTAGTGGCTACTGGGCGTATTCCTGCAACGAAAAAACTAGGTTTAGAAACCTTAGCAATTGAAATCGATAAGCGTGGCTTTATTCCTGTCAACGATAAGATGCAGGTGTTGCGCGACGGTAAGCCTGTCCCCCACCTTTGGGCAGTAGGTGATGCTACAGGTAAAATGATGCTGGCACATGCTGCTTCAGGACAAGGCATTATTGCCGTCGAAAATATGTGCGGAGACGACAAAGAAATAGATTATCGCTGTATTCCTGCTGCTGCCTTTACCCATCCTGAAATTAGCTATGTTGGCTTAACTGAAGCACAGGCTAAAGAAGAAGGAGAAAAAGACGGCTTCAAAGTAGCCACAGTCAAATCTTTTTATAAGGGCAACTCCAAAGCTTTGGCAGAAGGTGAAACTGAAGGTATTGCCAAGATTATCTATCGTCAGGATTCAGGGGAACTATTAGGGGTACACATTATCGGCATCCATGCTTCTGATTTGATTCAAGAAGCAGCAAATGCGATTGCAAAACGGGAATCGGTACAAAATCTTTCCTTTAATATCCATACCCATCCTACTCTTTCTGAAGTCTTAGACGAGGCTTATAAGCGCGCTCAAGTAGTTGGAGTTTAATTAATTAATGGGGAGAGAAACAGCTCTTCCCTCTAACTATTGAGATAAATTACTCTAGCTAGGATATTCTAGTAAAAACTAGAATTTGGGAGTGAGCTTATTAATCGCGGTGGCTGGTCATTAAAACAAAGAGATCCTCAAATAATTGCCAATCTTATGCCTTTCTGGGAATGGTTGTATAAATATTATTTTCGAGTTGAAACCCAAGGATGGCATCACATACCTACTCAACAACAGGTGATGTTGGTTGGCTCTCATAATGGCGGTTTGCTAGCACCAGACATGATTATGTGTATGTATGACTGGTTTCAAAATTTTGGTACGGAACGTTTAGTATATGGTTTGATGCACAATTATGCCTGGAAAATAAATCCTAGCTTTGCTAAATTAGCCGAAAAGACAGGTGCAATTGAAGCTCATCCTAAAATGGCGATCGCAGCTTTACAAGAAAATGCTAGTATTTTAGTTTATCCAGGTGGAGCAGAAGATGTATTTCGCCCTCATTCTCAACGCTACAAAATCAATTTTGCAGGGCGCAAAGGCTTTATTAAACTGGCTTTAAAATACAAAACTCCAATTATTCCCATAATTTCTACTGGCGCACATGATACCCTCATTGTTTTAGGAGATTTTTATGACATAGCCCAACAGCTTCACAAAATGGGTATGCCTTGGTTACTTGATTTGGATCCTAAAATATTTCCTATTTATCTGGGTTTACCTTGGGGATTGGCTTTTGGACCATTGCCTAATATACCTCTGCCAAGCAAAATTAGGACACGAGTTTGTTCTCCGATTGTCTTTGAGAAATATGGGGCAAAAGCAGCCAAAGATAGTCAGTATGTAAATGCTTGTTATGAATTGGTAGTTTCTCAGATGCAAAAACAGTTAGACGATCTGGCTAATTTAAATTAACTAAAGAGGTGATAAGTAGTTAGACAAAATTAATTACATATTGCTTGCCAAATTCTCGAAGCATTGTTTCGACAGAATCAACCAAGCTTTGTCAATTTTTATAAGAATCAATTGTCATCGATTAATATTTTACGCCTAGTGTGAATTAAAACGTTTGGCTTACCGATAATGTACCAGCACAATACATTATCAATAGCTAACAACTTCTTCATCACTCATACATGGGGCGAACTAAACGCCTTTGTTCATTCCTTATCCCTGAAACTCTCACATAAGCCCCCTGAAACATGGCACAATAAAAGACACTCTTATTAAAAAAAGATTAACGGTTGATTCCACCAATTAACATAGCTGCTAGATAAATAAAAAACTAATATGACTGCAACACTTCAAGCACCTGCAAAAACTCGTCGTCAGGTTTTTCCCTTCACGGCTATTGTCGGACAAGAAGAAATGAAACTTGCTCTTTTGCTCAATGTGATTGACCCTAAGATTGGTGGGGTAATGATCATGGGCGATCGCGGTACGGGTAAATCCACTACAATTAGAGCATTGGCTGACTTGCTACCAGAAATTGAGGTGGTAGAAGGAGATCCTTTCAACAGCGATCCTAATGATGCTGATTTGATGAGTGATGAAGTTAGACAGAAAGTAGAACAAAATGAACCCATTTCTACCGTTAAAAAGAAGGTGCAAATGATCGACTTGCCCTTGGGTGCAACAGAAGATAGGGTGTGTGGCACGATTGATATTGAGAAAGCTCTTTCTGATGGGGTCAAAGCTTTTGAACCAGGACTGCTGGCTAAAGCAAATCGCGGTATTTTATATGTAGATGAAGTCAATCTCCTTGACGATCACCTAGTAGATGTATTGCTTGATTCTGCTGCTGGTGGTTGGAACACTGTAGAAAGGGAGGGTATCTCTATTCGCCACCCCGCTCAATTTGTGATGGTAGGTTCGGGAAACCCCGAAGAAGGAGAACTTCGACCTCAATTACTAGATCGTTTTGGAATGCACGCAGAAATTCGTACTGTTAAAGAACCCGATCTAAGAGTGCAAATTGTAGAGCAAAGAGCTGAGTTTGACGGTAATCCCAATGAATTTAGCGATAAATATTCAGACCAACAAATTGCCATGCAGGACAAAATTGTCCAGGCTCAACAATTGCTTCCTTCTGTAACTATGGATTATGACTTGCGAGTCAAGATTTCAGAAATTTGTTCTGAGTTAGATGTAGATGGCTTGCGGGGAGATATTGTCACCAACCGTGCTGCTAAAGCGATCGCAGCATTGGAGGGGCGTACAGAAGTTACCGTTGATGATATTCGTCGAGTAATTGTTCTTTGTTTGCGCCATCGCTTGCGTAAAGATCCTCTAGAATCAATTGATTCTGGCTATAAAGTAGAGAAATCTGTCGCTCGTGTATTTGGGCTAGAGCTAGAAGAGTAAAATTTCTATTAAACTAAGATTCTATTAAAAACTTAGTTGGCGATTACATTTATTTGACTCTTAGCTCATGGCAGTAACGACAAATAACGCAAAAGTCAGACAAAAAGGTTCGCGTACACCTTTGATTGAACTTAGAGGTGTGAGCAAATCTTTTGGCAGCAAAGCAATTTTAGACCGTGTAAATCTCAAGATAGATCCTGAAGAGGCATTGGTGATAATTGGCCCTTCAGGAACGGGTAAATCGACTATTTTGAGGATGATTGCGGGTTTGATGCCCATAGATAAAGGCTCTATCTATATCAATGGGCAAAAAAGAATAGGTTTGATTGAAGATCAATCAGATCCAATTGGCATTAGTATGGTGTTTCAGCAAGATGCTTTGTTTGATTCTCTGACAGTAGAACAAAATATAGGTTTTTCTTTACTGCAACATTCAAATCTTAGTCGCTCTAGAATTAAGGAATTAGTAGACGAAAAGCTAGAGATGGTCGGGTTGTCGGGAACGAATAATAGCTTTCCTTCCCAGCTATCAGGCGGAATGCGTAAACGAGTTAGTTTTGCACGGGCTATTATGTCTAATCCCGAAGATCCAAAAAGTAGACCAGGGATAGTACTATATGATGAGCCAACGGCAGGTTTAGATCCGATCGCATCTACTGTAATTGAAGATTTAGTGCGGGATTTGCAGTGTACAAAAAGGGGCTGTGGTACTTATATTATGGTGAGTCATCAGCATAGTACTATTCGCCGTACTGCCGATCGCGTGATTTTTTTGTACGATGGAAAAATACAGTGGCAGGGTACAGTAGATGAAATTGATTCTACTGATAACCCCCTTGTGCAACAGTTTTTCAGCGGCAGCGTTGAAGGGCCAATTCGCGTGATTGACTAGGTTAGAAATAATTAAGGTGAGAGGAGAAATATGCGATCGCGCACTCTAAAAGAAGGTTCAGTTGGCTTGATGATTGTAGGTAGCATTGTTCTATTTAGTGCATTAGCTCTCTGGATTAGAGGATTTAAATTTGGGGCAAAAAGCTACACTATAGTTGCCGATTTTCCTGATGTTAACGGTATAAGATTGGGGGATGGAGTACGTTATCGAGGCTTGAGAATCGGTCAAATTGAAGAGATCAAGCCTGGTACTAATGGAGTAGATGTGATCATTTCTATTGATTCGGACGATCTTTTGATTCCTAAAAACTCTGTGATTAAAGCTCGCAGTTCGGGATTAATTGGTGAAACTTTTATTGATATTGTTCCCGAATCTGATTTGCCTGCTGCTAGCAGCAATTTGACTCCTATTGGCAATCAATGTGATTCTACTCAAATTATTTGCGATCAGGCTCGTATTCAAGGAGAAAGGGCGATTACCTTGGATGATATTTTGCCTTATACCTATCGATTTAGTAAATCTTATGGCGAACCAGAGTTTGTAGAAAAGGTAGACCAAACAGTGCAAAATTCAGCATTAGCAGCTCAAGAAATTGCTAATTTGAGTCGCAACACATCTATCTTAGTCAAAGAGTTGCAGGAGGAAGTAAAAAACATTACTACCATTACTCAAACTGTCAACGATGTAGCCAGCAACACTTCTACTGAATTAATCGCCACGGCTCAAACCTACCAAGAAACAGCCAGACAAATTAGTCGGCTGACTGAAAGTGTAGAAACCTTGATTGCTCAAAACAAAACTAACCTTACTACTACTTTAAACAGTATTGGTACTACGAGCGATCGCTTACAGAATTTGGTCGCTAAAATTGACAAGACGGTAGATACTGCCGATACAGAGAA
>ERZ1740059.476-NODE-476-length-21098-cov-5.689968_pt1 | contig 21098 bp, 20 predicted proteins | sample MGYA00581744_ERZ1740059 | MGnify/ENA primary metagenome ERZ1740059 (study PRJEB43018, sample SAMN04849738) | marine metagenome | isolation source: floating plastic debris | place: Pacific Ocean | collected 2008-08-28 | study: EMG produced TPA metagenomics assembly... | reverse complement strand
GGGATCGCCGAAGCGCGGCCCAGCGCTGGGCCGAAGCGGACCGCGCGCGCGTCGACGCCCTTCGCCGCGAGGCGCTCCGGCGCAGGTGGCATGGCCCAGAGGGTGTGGTGGACCTCGGCGCCGCCATCGACGCCGTTGCGCGCTTCGCCGCCGCGCACGACCTCCCGGACGTGACGCGCGAGACCGAGCGGCTCCGAGACGACCTCGACCGCCCGCTGCTCCTGGCGGTGCTCGGCGAGTTCAACGCCGGCAAGTCCACGCTCATCAATGCGTTCATCGGCGCCGACGTGGCGCCCATGGGCATCGTCCCGACGACGGCGACGCTCAACGTGCTCCGGGACGGCGCCGAGCGCCTCGTTCGCGTGGTTCGGAGCGACGGCAGCACGCGGGAGGGCGGCTACGACGCGCTCCGTCGCCTCCTGGCTGACGCGGAGGCGGAGGACGCGGGACCCGAGGTCGACCGCGTCGAGATCGTGCTCCCCAGCCCGACCCTCGAGCGCGTGTGGGTCCTCGACGCGCCCGGCACGAACGCCCTCGATCCGGCCCACGAGCGGCTGGCGAACGAGGCGGCGCGGCGCGCGGACGCGGTGCTCTGGGTCTTCGACGCGGCCCAGGCCGGGAAGCTCACCGAGAGCGCGATGCACGAGCGACTCCGGGCGCAGGGCCGCCTGGTCGTGCCCGTGCTCAACAAGCGCGATCGCCTCGCCGAGGAAGAGCTCGCGCGCGTCACCTCGGTGGTGGAGGAGGGCTTCGGGGTCGCGCCGCTCCCCATCAGCGCGCGCAAGGCGCTCAAGGCCCGCCTCGCCGGCGATGACGCGGCCTACGCCGCGACGGGCTTCCCGGCGCTCTTGGCGCACCTCGAGGCGGAGGTCTTCGGGAGGTCGCGGGTGCTGAAGCGTGGCGCCGTGGCCGGCCGTCTTGCCGCGGCGCTCGACGACGCGCTCGACCTCGAGGCGACGCGGGCCTCCGAAGCCACCGTGCGGCGGGCTGCGCTTGAGGCTCGCTCGCGCGCCCTCGCTGCCGCACAGTCCGGCCTTCGGCTGGGCATCGACGACACGCTTCGCGCCTTCGAGCGCGACCGGGACGCCGCCTTCGAGGCCGACGCGGAAGCAGAACTCGCCTTCGTACGAACGCGCTCCAGCCGTTTCGCGAGTCACGGCGTCGACCGGGAGGACCGCGCCTTTCTGGCCGAGGTGCTCGAGCGGCGTTTGGGGGCGGCGTCGGCGGCCTTCGCGCGCCGGCTGCGGGCCCGCTTCGCGGGCGAGCTCGCGGGCGTGGCCGAGCCCGAGGCGGTGCAGGCTGCCGTGGCGGACGCGCTGCGGGCGCCCCTCGCCGGCTTCTGGGGGTATCAACGCGGCGTGCTCGCCGGAGGTGCCCTCGCTCGCTTCTTCGAGGACACGCTCCCGCGGGCGGAGCTCGAGGGGGCATCGCTGGCGCGGGAGCTCGGCCGGTCGCGGGCCGACCTGGACGGGGAGCTCCGGCCGGCCCTCGCGGAGGTCCTCGCCGCGCTGACGCAGGGGCTCCGCCGGGAGATCGAGGGGACGAGGCGGGCCGAGGACGAGGCCGAGGCGCTGCGGACGCAGCGTATTGCGGGGCCGCTCCGCGCGCTGCGCGAGGCGCTCGGAGAGCTCGCCCGCACGCCAATTCGCGAGCGGGGCTACGCGCCGGAGCCTCTCGACCGTTCTTGAGATGGCGTCCTCAGGCCGGATCGGCCCTCTGGAAGCATCGGCCTTGCAAAACCTGGACCTTCACCCCCTATACTGACGAGGACGGTCCGCAGCGCGTGCCGCGCCTGAGCCACGATGGAAATCAAGCAGCAACTCCGCCTATCGCAGCAGCTGGTCATGACGCCGCAGCTGCAGCAGGCGATCAAGCTCCTGCAGATGTCACGCATGGAGCTTTCCGAGCTTGTCCAGGAAGAGCTTCTCGAGAATCCGGTCCTCGAAGACACGCTCGAAGGCCGCGACAATCGTGAGGTCACGGCGGGTGAGGTTGCGGCGGAAGCGACGACCATCGAGAAGCAGGTCGCCAGCGATGATCGCGCCGCTACCGACGACCCGAACAAGGATAAGAAAGAGGATATCGACTGGGAGCGATACCTCGAGAATCACGCGCTCCAGGCGCCGATGCCCGGGGGCATCCGCCGAGGAGGGGATGACGAGCTTCCCGGCGTAGATCAGACGCTCACCCGGGCCGAAGACCTCACGGAGCACCTGCTCTTCCAGCTCCGCATGGGGGACTTCGTGGACGACGAGCAGCGCTTCGGCGCCCTGGTCGTGGGCAACCTCGAAGGCAGCGGGATGCTCCGCGTCGACGGCGTGGCTCCCGAGGACGTCGTGCCGCGGCTCGCCGAGGAAGCGGGCCTCCACCCGGAGGACGCCGAGGAAGTGCTCGCGATGATGCAGCGCTTCGACCCCGTCGGTTGCTGCGCTCGAAGCCTGGAGGAGTGCCTGCTGGTGCAGGTGGCGCACTTCGGCCTCGACGAGCTGACGCGAAAGGTCGTGGCGGGGCACCTCACCAACCTCGAGCGCAGGAACTACAACGCGATCGCGCGGGACCTGGGGGGCGAGGTCGAGGAGATCTACGACGTCGCGCAGGTCATCGCGGAGCTCGAGCCGCGCCCGGGCCGGAACTACGTCAGCGAGGAGCCTCGCTACATCACGCCGGACGTCTACGTTCACCGGGTGGGCGAGGAGTACTTCGTCGTCGCCAACGACGACGGCATGCCACGGCTCAAGATTAGCGGTTTCTATCGCGCCGCCATGGCGGACAACCCCAAGGCCAAGGAATACATCCAGGGCAAGCTGCGTTCGGCTCAGTGGCTCATCCGGTCCATCGATCAGCGCCGGAAGACCATCGTCAAGGTCACCGAGTGCATCGTGGAGAAGCAGCGCGATTTCTTCGACAAGGGCATCGAGTATCTCAAGCCCATGATTCTCCGCGACGTGGCCGAATCGGTTGGCATGCACGAGAGCACGATCTCCCGTGTCACGTCCAACAAGTACGTGCATACGCCGCGGGGACTCTTCGAGCTGAAGTTCTTCTTCAACAGCGCGATCAAGCGAGCCAACGCCGCGGATATCGCCTCGGAGAGCGTCAAGCAAGCGATCAAGAAGATCGTGGCGGGCGAGGACCCCAAGGCCCCTTTTTCCGACCAGAAGATCGTTCAGATCCTCCGCGAGTCCGACATCAAGATCGCGAGGCGTACGGTCGCCAAGTACCGGGAGATGCTGGGGATCCTCTCGAGCGCCAAGCGGAAGCAGTACTTCTGAGCGGAATTCTCCAGCGGCCCCCTCGCAATTGGATGCGGGGCCATCGTAGAATCGACGACCGGCCACTGGCCCACCACCACCCCATGCGGGCTCGCCGCCCGCCGCAGCCACAGGAGGCGCGATGCGTATTCAGTTCTCTTTCCGCAACGTCGAGTCGTCGGAGGGCCTCAAGAACTACGCATCGGAGAAAATCGCCAAGCTGCAGAAATACCTAAGGGCGCCACTCCAGGCCGAGGTGGTGTTCAGCCTCGAGAAACACCACCACCAGCTCGACGTCTCGGTGCTGGCCAACGGGCACCGCTACGCCGCGCACCACGTCGGCGAGAACATGTACGCCTGCGTCGACCTGGCCATGGACAAGATCGACCGCCAGGTGCGTCGCGACAAGGCGACCCACCTCGCGCGGCGACACGGCTGAGGCGACCTACGCGGGGAGCCGACCGCTCACCACGAGGTGGCGGTCGCTCACCACGTCGACGGCGAAATCGAGGCCGGCGGTCTCGAGCTGCGCACGGACCTCGCCGGGCTCGAAGGCCGCGTGCAGGCTCGCGCGGAAGTCACGCTGGAGCACCGGAGGCGCGTCGGCGGCGTAGCCCTCGACGAGCGCGTCGACGGCCGCCGCGTCGGCCGGGCGAAAAAGGTCGGCCACGAGCACGGGCGCTCCGGGGCGTCCGATGCGCTTCACGGTCTCCCAGAGCACGGCGGGGTCGGGCAGGTGGTGAAGCAGGCTGTTGCTCACGACGAGGTCGAAGCCGTGCGCCTCGGCCGGGCCCTTAAGCGCGGGCGCATCCGGGAGGCGCCCGCAGACGAAGCGGACGTTGGAACGCGCTCGGGGCCGCGCGAAGCGCAGCATCGCCTCGGCCCCGTCGACGCCGACCAGCTCCCACGCCGGGCGCGCCTCCGCGAGCGCGAGCGTGATGTCTCCGGGACCGCAGCCGAGGTCCGCGACGCGAAGCGCTCCCGCCGGCGCGAGCTCGATCACCCGCGCGATGAAGGCGGCGTTCGGCTCGTCGAAGTCGGCTTCGGCGTAGGCGAGGGCCTGCGCCGCCTCGTCCATGAGCTCGGGCTCGGGGGTGCGTTCCATGGGACCTCAGGCCGCTTCGCGGCGCAGCACGTCGACGGCGGCGTCCACGGACGTCGCGGCGATCAGGGCCTTGCGCGTGTCCTCGTGGCGCAGCAAGCGGCTGACCTCGGCCAGCATACGGAGGTGCTGGCTCGGCTTTTCGCGGGGCGCGAGGATTGCCACGAAGAGGCGGACGGGCTCTCCGTCGATGGCCTCGAAGTCCACGCCCGCCGGCTGCGTCGCGAGCGCGGCGCGGAGCTCCGGCAGCCCGTCGACGCGACCGTGGGGGATCGCGATCCCGTTGCCGATGCCCGTCGTGAACATGGCTTCGCGCGCCGCGAGCACCGCGCGGACGTCGCCGGCGTCCAGCTGCGCGTCGTCCTCCGCGAAGAGCGCCGCGAAGGCGTCGAGGACGGCATCCTTCCCGGCCGCGTCGAGGCCGAGGCGGATCCGCCGGGGCGGCAGGATGTCCGCGAGCACGGCGAGCACGTAGCGGGCAGGGCATCGGACTTCAAGGGGAGGGACCGCGTTCTTGCGCCCGCGTGGGTCCCGAAGGCCCGTCGTTGGGGAGGCCAGCGGCGAGGTGGACCAGCACGTCCCCGAGGTGAGCCTTCGGGACCTCGGCGTGGGCGACGTCCGTCGCGATGGTGCGTATCCGGGCGGTCCCGGAGAGCTCCCTCGCCACGGCGAGGTCGCGGGATCGAGCCCAGGAACGCAGGCGCTGGCTCTGCCGGGCCGTGCGGCCCCGGCCGTGGATGCTGATCAGCTCGCTCTCGGGGTGAGCTTCGGCCCAGCGAAGAAAGGCGGCGGTCCCGCCATAAAGCGCGTCGAAGAGGACCTCGGCCTTCACCCGGGCACCGAGCGCGCCACGGTGCATCACCGAGAGCGCCGTCTCGTACCCCGCCGAGTGCGCCATGAGGATCACCGGCAGCTCCGGCGCGGCGCCAAGCTCCGGCGCGACGGACTCGATGAGGTCGCGGGCGTATCCGCGGCGGAGGAAGCGCCCGGCGCTCCCGTCCCGCGCACGAAAGGCGAGCTGCGGCACGAGCAGCGTCGTCTCCGTGCCGGCGTTCAGGTGCGCGAGGCCGAGCCCCATGCCCGCCTCGGGCGTGAAGCCCGGCGCGCAGCGCACGGGACCTGCGTAGACGAGTGCGCGGGCACAGCCGCGCCAGCCGTGGAGGAAGAGCACGTGCGCCCGCGCGCGCGGCGCCGGCAGCGCCACCAGGTGCGGCGCGCCCGGCGGAACCGCGTGGGGCGCCTCCCGCAGGCGCAGCTCCCGCGGAAGGAGCCAGAGCGCGGCGGGCTGGGCGACGACCTGGCCCGCGAGGAGGCAGGCGCTCAAGCCCGCCGCGAGCGCCGTCCGCGTGTCCCACCTGCGAAGGTCCACGCACTCGGATACCGTCCTCGCCATGAGCGCGTCCACCCAGGCGACGCCGCGACTCGCCGTCGCGACCTTCCTCGCGCATCCGGAGGTTGCTGCCCTCGGCCGCCTCCGCGCCGGGGCCGAGAGCGCGTCGGAGCTCTTCCTCGACCACCCGCGCATTCAGAAGTCGGGCCTCGTCCTGGTCGGGCACGTGGTCGGCCTCGTTCCGACGCGCGTGCAGCTCCTCGGCGAGACCGAGCTCAGCTTCCTTCACGCCATGAACGCGGAAGAGCGCGGCCGGCGCTGCCGGGAGCTCATGGGCCACGGGCTCTCGCTCGTGATCGTCACGCGGGGCGCCGAGCCGCCGCCGGAGCTGCTGGCCGCGGCCGAGGCGAGCGCGACGCCGCTCTTCGTCGCGGAGCCGCGCTCGAGCCAGACCATCGCCACGCTCCACACGGTCCTCGACCGGATCCTCGCCCCGCAGGAGACCCGGCACGGCGTCCTCATCGACGTGCACGGCATCGGCACCTTGCTCCTCGGCCCGAGCGGCATCGGGAAGAGCGAGTGCGCGCTCTTCCTCGTCGAGCGCGGGCATCGCCTCGTCGCCGACGATCAGGTCCGCCTTCTCCGCACGCCGGACGGGACCATCCTCGGCAGCGCGCCGCCGCTGCTTCGCCACCACCTCGAGCTGCGCGGGATCGGCATCGTGCACATCCGCGACCTCTTCGGCGCCACCGCCGTCCGCGACACGAAGGCCGTCGAGCTCGTCTGCGAGCTCTGCCCCTGGGACGAAGACGAGGCCTACGAGCGGCTGGGCCTCGACGATCTCACGCACCCCGTGCTCGGCGTGGACCTGCCCTTCCTGCGAATCCCCGTGCAGCCGGGGCGGAACATGGCGGTCATCCTCGAGGTCGCCGCGCGCAATCAGCTCCTCAAGGGCGCAGGGCGCCACGCCGCCCGGGACTTCGTCGCGAGCCTCGAGCAGCGGCTCCTGACGGGTGACGACGTGCCCGAGGGCCGCGACTGACGCCTCGGCTGGGGCCCGGCACGCGATCCGCGGTATCGTCGTCCCGTGGGGCTGCACGTCGTCGTGGTCACCGGCATGAGCGGTGCGGGGCGCTCGACCGCCATTCATGCCCTCGAGGACCTCGGCTTCTACTGCGTCGACAATCTCCCGCCCGCGCTCGCCCCGGCGCTCGTCCAGCTCGCGGAGCGGGCGGACGAGCCCGACGTGCTCCAGCGCATCGGTCTCGGCGTCGACGTGCGCACCGGTAGCTTCCTCGAGGGGGCCAGCGACACGCTCGACCGGCTGACGGGGTCCGGTCACGAGCTGGAGGTCCTCTTCCTCGATTGCGGGGACGAGGTGCTCGTGCGCCGCTTCAGCGAGACGCGTCGGCCTCACCCGCTCGCGCCCGGTGGCGCGCTCCTCACCGCCATCCAGCGGGAGCGCGAGCGCTTGAGCGAGCTGCGGGAGCGCGCGACGCACGTCATCGACACGACGTCGCTCTCCGTACACGACCTCCGCCGCCGGCTCGTCGCCTGGGTGGCGCGGCCCGAGGGCGGACCCCGGCGCGAGATGGTCACGCGCATCACGAGCTTCGGCTTCAAGTACGGCGTGCCCGTCGACGCCGACCTGGTCTTCGACCTTCGCTACCTTCCGAACCCGCACTTCGTGCCGGAGCTTCGGCCGAAGACGGGCCTCGACCCGGAGGTCTCCTCCTTCGTGCTCGCGACGGAGGAGGCCCAGGAGCTCCTCGGCGATCTCATGCCGCTCCTCGAGCACACGCTCCCGCGCTACGCCCGCGAAGGGAAGGCGTACCTGACCGTGGCCATCGGCTGCACCGGCGGAAAGCACCGCTCGGTGGCGATGGCCGAAGCCCTGGCGGAGCGTCTCGCGGCGCTTCCCGGTGAGGGCCCGACGCAGAGAGTCGTCGTCGCGCACAGGGACGTGCGGCGCGGGAGGCCGCCGGCCAAGTGACCCAGGCCTCCCGACGCGTCCGCATCGTCAACGAGCTCGGGCTTCACGCGCGCGCCGCGGCGCGCCTGGTCAAGCTCGCGGGGCGCTTCAGCGCGGTCGTACACGTCGAGAAGGACGGTCAACGCGCCGACGCGAAGAGCATCATGGGTGTCCTCCTGCTCTGCGGCGAGCCCGGCGCCATCCTCACGATCCACGCCGAGGGTCCCGACGCGCAGGAAGCCGTCGACGCCCTCCACGCCCTCGTCCGTGGCCGCTTCGGGGAGGCCCGTTGACCGCACTCCGTGGAATCGCTGCGAGCTTCGGCGTGGCTGTCGGACGCGCCGTGGGTCTCCCGCGCAGCGGCCGCACGCCACGTCGCCGCGTCGCCGAGCCGGAGGCCGAGGTCGCGCGCCTGAAGACCGCGCTCGACGCGAGCCGGTCGAGCCTCGAGCAGGCCCGCACGGAGCTCCTCGCCGGGGCGCCGGAGGCGGCGGCGCTTCTCGACGCGCCCCTCCTCATGCATGGCGACGAGCTCTTCCTGGACGCCGCCCTCGAGATCATCCGTCGCGAGCGGGTGAACGCCGAGCACGCGACGCTCCGCGCCGTTCAGCTCCTTCGCGCGCCCCTCGATCACGCCGCGAGCGCCTACCTTCGGGACCGCGCCGAGGACGTGGCGCAGATGGGCCACGAGATCGTCCGGCATCTGCGCGGGACCTTCGCGGCGCCCGGCCTCGTTCCCGCGAGCGTGGTCGTGGCCGAAGAGCTCGGCGCCGCCGATGCGGCGCGGCTCCTCATGGACGAACGGGTGGTGGGCCTGGTCACCGAACGCGGGAGCGCGACCAACCACACCGCCATCCTGGCGCGGGCGCTCGGCGTGCCCGCGGTGGTGGGGGTGCGCGGCGCCGTCGACGCTGCCTTCGAGGGCGAAGGGGTGGTGGTCGACGGGCTCGGCGGCCGGGTCATCTTCGCCCCGGAGGCCGAGGAGGTCGCCCAGGCCGAAGCCCGCGCGGCGCATCACGCGACGCTCTCGCGCGCGCTCGAGGAGCGCGAAGGGGAGGCCGCCGAGAGCCGGGACGGCGTCGTGGTGACCGTGCTCGCCAACATCGAGATCCCCGAGGAGGCGAGCGCCGCCCTCGCCCACGGGGCCGAGGGCGTCGGCCTCTATCGCACCGAGTTCCTCTTCCTGGACCGAGCCGAGGTGCCCGACGAAGAGGCTCAGCGCACGGCCTACGCGGAGGTGGCGTCGCGCATGGCGCCACGGCGCGTGGTGCTCCGCACGCTGGACGTCGGCGGCGACAAGCTCCCCCGCTCCTTCCGCATGCCACCGGCGACGAACCCCGCGCTGGGTCTCCGGTCGCTTCGCCTCTCGCTGGAACGGCCCGAGCTCATGAAGACGCAGCTCCGTGCCATGCTCCGCGCCGCCACGGAGGGGCAGGTGGACGTCCTCTTTCCCATGGTCTCGGGCGTGGACGAGCTCCAGCAGGCCAAGGCGGTGCTCGCGGAGGTGCGCCGCGAGCTGGAAGGCGAGGGCGTGAGCGTTGGCGACGTGCGCATCGGGTGCCTCTTCGAGGTGCCGGCCGCCGTGCTCGTCGCGGACCGCATGCTCCCCGAGGTGGACTTCGCGTGCGTCGGCACGAACGACCTCGTCCAGTACACGCTCGCCGTCGACCGCTCCGACCCGGAGGTCGCGCACCTCGGGCAAAGCCTCGACCCCGGCGTGCTCGCGCTCCTCGCCCATGTCGTCGAGGCGTCGCGCCGGGCGGGACGCGAGCTCACGATGTGCGGCGAGATGGCCGCGGATCCGCTGGCGCTCCCCGTGGTGCGCGGCCTCGGCTTCCGGGCCTTGAGCGTGCCGGTGATGAGCCTCCCGCTCGTGCGCGAGCTCGTGAGGCGGGTGGATTTCGGGGAGCTGGAGGACCTCGCCAGGCAGGCGCGGGAAGCGCCGAGCGCGGCCGTCGTGCGCGGCCTCGTGAAGGAACGGCTGGGGGCGCGGCTCGGGGAGCTCTTCGAGCTTCGCGGCAGGTAGCGCACGGGACGGCCCTTGCGCCGAGGGCCCGGGACCACCACAGCCCGCTCATGGCCACCCAGGACCTCACCGAAGCGACCTTCCGCGACCTCGTGCAGAAGGAGGGCATTCTTCTCATCGACTTCTGGGCGAGCTGGTGCGGCCCGTGTCGCATGTTCGCGCCCATCTTCGAGAAGGTGTCCGAGGAGCATGAGGACGTGATCTTCGGCAAGGTCGACACGGACGCCGAGCAGGCGCTGGCTGGCGGCATGGGCATCCGCTCCATCCCCACGCTCATGCTCTTCCGCGATGGCGTGCTCCTGATGAACCAGGCCGGCGTCGTGCCGGAGGAAGCGCTGAACGAGATTCTCGCCAAGGCGAAGGAGCTCGACATGGAGGCCGTCAAGAAGGAGATCGCCGAGGCCCAGGCCGACGCGGAGGCCTGAGCGCTCAGCGGAGGGCAACGCCTCAACGGAGGGCTGGGCTGAGGAGCGGGACCTCGCGCTCTTCGACGCCCCCGCGCGCGAGCGCTGCGTCGAGGAGCGCGTCGAGCACCGCCGCGCTCGGAAAGCCCACGTGCGAGCCGACGGTCTCGCCGCGCGCGTCGAGCATCAGGAAGCTCGGTACGCCGGGGAGCGCGCCGACCGAGCTCTCCCCGCGGCGCACGCGTCCGTCGGGGTCATAGCCGAGGGGGAAGGGCGGCCCGACCGCAGCCTCGAAGGCACCGAGGAAGGCCTCGGCGTCGGGCTGCGCCGCCACGCCCACGACGTGCGTCTCGTCCCCGCGACGCTCCGCGAAGAGACTTACCGGGCGAAAGGTCGCCTGGCTCGTCGGGTCGTAGGTCGCGAAGAAGAAGAGCAGCACCGGACGGCCCCGGAGGTCCCCGACGTGGAGCCAGTGCCCGTCGGCGCCGCGCAGCGCGAGCTCGAGGCCCGGCTCCGGGAGAGCCGCCGCCGCCGGGCTCGCGGGCGACGGAGCCGGTCCCGTCGCCGCGCAGGCGAGGAGCAGGCAGCTCGTCAGCCCGCGGGAGACGCGCTCAGCCGCTCTTCTGGCCCGTGAACTGATCGCCCTTCTCCCGGAAGAGCACGTTGAACGTGGTGAGCGAGCCATAGCAGGCCGTGATGTACTGCTGGAGCTGCGCCCGCTCTTCGGCGCTGAGCGTCTTGTTCCCGTTCACCTTCTGCTCGAGCACCCGGAGCTTCTCGCGCACCATGGTGATCTTCTTGAAGAAGACGTCCAGGGGGATGCGCTTCTCCTGCGTTCCCTCGCGGCCCGGTACGAGCACCAGCTCGCCGCCGTTCCAGCGGTCGCCCATGGCGACGTCGCGTACCCCCAGCTCGTCGAGGAGCACCTCGCGCAACACCGTGCGGAACTCGTCCTGGTCCATGTCGATGCCCAACTCCTGGGGGATCGTCGGCCGCGGCGGCGGCTCGTCGTCCTTCCCTGCATAGGTCCGTGGCGCGCCGGCGACGCGCTTGCGCTTGAGCGCCCCCTTGAAGCTCTCGCCGATGGGCTTGTGGCTCGAGCAGGTGGCGCTGTCCTTGAGCGGCGAGGGCCAGCAGCCGAGGCGGCACTCGCCGACGCCGTGGCCGGCCTCGTCACGGCGGAGGCGGATGTACCAACCGCAGGTGCCGCAACGGCCTTGGAGATCGCGTGCCTCGCTCATCGGCGCGGGCAAGGTAGCAAAGGCCCGGCGAAGACGCGGCACCTGAGCTATCCGAGGGCGTGCACCACGCTCGCGCCCGCGCGCTCAAGACGCGCCTCGACGCGCTCCTCGCGACGCGCGATCCGGCGGAGGCACGCGCCGCGGACCCCGTCCAGTACGTGCACCGCTTCGCGGACCCCGGCGACCGGGAGGTCGTGGGCTTTTTGGCCTCGGCGCTCGCCTTTGGCAACGTCGTGGCCGTGCGCGCGAGCATCGAGCGCGTGCTCGCGGTGCTCGGGCCTGCCCCCGCGCGGGCGGTGGAGGCAGGCGAGGCGGCGCTGGCGCGCTCCCTCGAAGGCTTCGTGCACCGCGTCTACCGGGGCCCGCATCTGGCCCGCGCGCTGGCGAGGGTGGGAGCGATGCGCCGGGCGCACGGCGGCGTCGGGCTTCGCCTCGCCCAGCTGACGGGCGAGCACGGCTTCCGCGAAGGGTTGGCGCGCGTGGCCGACGCGCTCCGCGGTCCGGCTCCCCACGCGCGCGGACTCCGCCACCTCGTCCCGGATCCCCGCGCGGGCAGCGCCTGCAAGCGGCTTCTTCTCTACTGCCGCTGGATGACGCGCCCCGCCGACGGCGTGGACCTCGGCCTCTGGCCGCTCGCGCCGGCCGAGCTCGTGATGCCCGTCGACACGCACGTGCATCGCATCGCCCAGAACCTCGGCCTCACCGAGCGAAACGACGCGAGCTGGCGCACCGCCGAGGAGATCACCGCGGCGCTTCGGCGCCTCGATGCGGACGATCCCGTGAAGTACGACTTCGCGCTCTGCCACCTCGGCGTGAGCCGCGCCTGCCCGAGCCGCCGGGACCCGGAGAAGTGCCGGAGCTGCGTGCTCCGCCCCGTCTGCCGTCAGTGGAAGCGGAGTTAGCCGCGCGCCGGAACGCTCATCGATCCTCGGCAGCCGCTTCGAGCTGGGAGAGATCCGGAAGCTCCTCGAGGTTGGGGAGCAGCACGATGTCGGTGCGCCGGTTCTGCTGCCGGCCCTCCTCGGTCTCGTTGGACGCGACGGGCTGCGTGTCGGCGTAGGCCGCGGCGCTGACGCGCTCGGCGGGCAGGCCCTTCTCCACGAGGAAGCGGGCCACGGTGAGGGCCCGGGCGCTCGAGAGCTCCCAGTTCGAGGGGAAGCGCTGCGTCGAGATGGGGCGGGCGTCGGTGTGGCCACCGACCTGGAAGGCGCGTCCCGGGAGCGACGCGAGCACCGGCGCCAGCTGCTCGAGCACCTCGCGGCCGTTCGGGCGGATGCGTGCGCGGGCGGTATCGAAGAGCAGGGCGGAGGGCAGCTGGACCACCATCTGGTTGCGCACGACCCGCACGCGGAGCTGGCCGGAGTCGATCATCGCCTGCAGCTGCCCGATCATCTGCTGGAAGGTCCGAAGGCGCTCCTGCGCCTGTGCCTCCCGGGCGCGCACCTGCGCGAGGGCGCGCGTCGTCTCGGCGAGCGCTGCGCCCGCGTCCTCGAGCTCGCTCCGCAAGCCGGCGCGGTCCTCCTCGAGGGAGGCGCGGTCCGCCTCGAGCGATCCGAGCGCGTCCTGCGCCTCGGCGACGCGCGCCTCGAGCGCCTCACGGTCGCGGGTGAGCGCGTCGGCATCCGAGGACAGGCCCTCGATCACGCTCCGGAGGTTCGCGTTCTCCTCCTCGAGCGCGGTCACCCGGGCCTCGCTGGCCCGGCGTGCGGCCTCTTCCTGTCGCTCGAGCTCCACGATGCGCGCGTCCCGGGCCTCGAGATCGGCGGTGGTCGGTCCGCACGCGACGAGAGAGGCGGCGAGCAAGAGGCGCGGAGTGGCCGCGAAGAGCGTCTGCGAGTTCATGACGCGCGACATAGCAACTCACGTACCGCCAAAGGAACCCGAGAAGCGGCCGGCCCGCAGCGCATCCAGTGCGCGCTACCGCGCTCGAGCGCAACGGAGCGGAGGCAAGACGAGGTGTGCCGGCCACGTGGCCTTCCTCAGCACGGCCTCGGCCTCGCCTGCGCGGCTCCGCGCGCGAAGGCCGCTTCACCGGACCCCCTAGAGGAAGACGCAGGTCGCGCGGACCTCGATGCTTCGCCGCGGGTGCGCGCCCGCACGGCGGTCCACGAAGGCCGTATGAGGCGTCCAGAACGTGCCCCCGTCGCGGGCCAGGTCGCTGTCGAAGGTGCGAAACGCCACCACCTCGTCGAGCGCCATGTCGGGGAACGTGACCCATCGGTGTGCGCGCGAAGCCGGGGGCGCCTGCAGACCGAAGGTGTCGAAGGGCACGGTGTCGTCGCCGGCGTAGCTGGGCACGTGAAAGGTGACGAGGTCACCGCGAGGCACGGTCTGCGCGTCCACGAAAGCCAGCGGCCGGTCCATGGGCACCGGGCCCACGTTTCGCCAGAGCTGCAGAACGCGCAGCCGCGGAGCGGCGTCGACGACCCTCGCTGCGCTACCGGCCCGGGCGAGCGCGGCGGCGCCGTAGCCCTCGTGGACGCGGTAGGCGTCGCGGAGGCTGGCTCCGTAGGTCGCGGTGAAGTCCGAGTGCGCGAACTCGATGGGCGCGTAGTCGATGTGGCGCTGGGCGTTCTGAGGATTGCGGGCGATGTGCGCGTCGACGAGCGCGTGGTCGCAACCCGTGAGCCGCTGCGCGAGCGCTTCCATCGGCGCGTAATAGCGCTCTGCGACCGCCGCCTCGTCGTCCCAGTCGCAGGCGTTGACGGGGGACTTCACCAGCTCGAAGCCCTGCTGCGCCCAGCGCAGGCCGCGGACCCGCCGACCGTTCTCGAGCGTCACGGTGCGCGACTCCACGTCGAAGTCACCCTTCGCGTAGTGGATCTCCGCCTGGAACGACGACACCGGAGTCACCTCGGTCGTGGTGTAGGACCTCCAGCGCGAACCGCACCTTCGAACGCCCGGCGGGTCTGCGCTCGGCGCGGACGGCGGCGCTCCGGTCACGGTGGGGGGACGGATCGTCTTCTTCCCGCGGCCTCGGTATCGCGACCGATAGCGGCCACGTCGCCAGTGGCCCTGGTCCCGGCCGACGGATGCCGGCCAACGCCACCGTCTCCGGTGACCGTACCTGGGACGGATCCTCTCTACACCCGACTCTTCCAGCTACGCCAGCTCAACACTAGCTCAATACGGACGCGCAACCATTGGGGGACACACTGGAGGAATCTATGTATCGTCTCTCTTCTGCCTTGTTGTCCGCCTTCATTCTGGTGGGATGCGGCGACAACGGTAATGCCGCTGACCCTGCAGAGGTCCGCGAGAGCGGCCGCGGCAACCGCTACTGTGAAATCCTTCTGGGCTACCGGGAGGGCGCCTTGATCCAGGCCGAAGTCTGGGGCACTCAGGTCTTCAGCACGTGCCCCGAAGAGGAGTGGGGTGCCCTCGACCCTGACAGCATTCAGGCCGAGTACGAGGCCATCTTCATCCGCATGAACGGCCCTCGGTACTCGCTCGGCGATTCCGGCCGCTTCGATATCCCCGAAGATGCGCCGAGCCGATTCTATGGTGGTATCGAGATGAAGCAGTTCGCAGTTCTGGAATTGGATCCAACCGCGGATGCCGGTCCCTACGGAGAGTCAACCGTTCGCCGCGACAGCTACTTCGAGTATTGGGCCGGCAGCGAGATCTACGAGCTTACAGCTCCGGACGGGGAGGTCTACCGGATGATCTCGATGGCCCTCTACGTCGACACGACCCTGTCGTTGGCGGATCTGCCAACGCTCGACGAGCGCCTGGCGCTGCCGGACGGCTGGACATACCGGTCGCGTGTCCTCGAGGCAGACAGCGTGTTGAGCGCTGATGGCGAGGCCGTCGTGCTCACCGACGAGCTGAGCAACACCTACCAGCGGCTGTAGGCCGTCGCGGACCGGGCTTGGGACCGAACCGATTCGGTACCGCCCGCGGACGCTAGCCACCATGAACCGGCGCGACTTCACATGACGCCCCTTCGTGCGAAGGGCTCGCCCGGGTGCTCCGTCGGCCGCGCCGCCCGGCCAGCTTCAGCCCGTTTTCGCCGACGCCCCACCGCAGCGGGCAACACCGCCCTCCGCGAGCCCCACGGCGCATCCTGACGACCACCCACGCCTCTCGAATCGCCTATATGCCAGCATTTCACTCTCGTTCGGCTCTCGGCGGTCCAAGCGCGCTTCGAAACGGCCAAGCTCGCCTCTGCCCTCCGCTCATGCGCGCCTTTGACCCCGAAACTCCCGATTTCCCAGCCCCGACAGGTCGCCCTGCCCGGTTCGAAGAGCGCTCGGGGCGATTTGGAGCGCGCATGTTCGAATCGTCGAGCCTTGGGCGCTTCGAGCGGCGTTCGTGGGCCTTCGTCGCGGCGATGCCGACACGACCACGTGCTTTCGGGCGCCCCACGGACGCCGCCCGAAGGCCTCGCGTACGCCCCTGGGCGGCAAGTCGCACGATGGCAGCGCCTAGTAGACGCGGCAGGCGAAGACGCGGTTGGGCGTCTCCAGGTGAGCCAGCCGCGGGATGAGGTCCGGCGCGAGCACCTCGACGTCGTCGAAACCCGCGGCGCGGAGGAAGCCCTCGGCCGCGTCCTGGCTCGCGAAGTCGGGCTTGGCGCTGTGGCCGCGGGTGACCGCCATGATCCCGAGACGGATCGCGTTGCTCAGGGCCCGCGCCGTGCCGCTCCGCTTCATGCGCAGGTCGCAGAGGAAGACGCCGCCGCCGACGCGGCGGAGCCCTTCGGCCACGGCGGCGACCACCAGGCTCCGCTCCGCCTCCGCGAGGTAGCCGAGGAAGCCTTCCGCCACGATCACGGGCCGGGCGGCATCCCGCAGCGTCTCGGCGAGGAAGACGTCGAGGTCCGGCTCGAGCAGGTCGCGGGCCACCAGTGTCATCGCGTCGCTCTCGATGCCGTGAAGCGCGAGCTGGGTCCGCTTCCGCGCGATCATCGGCGGCAGGTCCACCTCCACGACGCGCACGCCGCGCTCCCGCGCCCAGGTGATGCCGCGGCGGCTGAGGCCCGCGGCGAGCTCCACGAGCATGTCCGGCTGCGCGCGTTCCACCGCGTCCTCGAGGAGCGCGTGACGCAGCTCGAGGTAGTCGAGCATGGAGGGCAGCTGCGGAAGGACGGCCGGCACCCACTCGCCCGCGATACGGACGCCCCAGAAGGCCCGTCGCCCCTCCGGCGTCACGAAGGCGAAGCCGTAGGGGAAGCCGAGCCGGTACCAGGCAGAGGCCGTGTAGTGCGCCGTGGGGGCGATGCCCGAGTCCTCGGCGGGCTCGGCCTCGGGACGCGGGTCGGCCTCGTTGCGCATCACGCCGCGGAGCATGCCACGGTCCGCGCTCTCCGCCGCGCCCTCAGCGGCGCCGGCGCCGACGCGCCAGGGCCAGCAGCGCGAGAAGCGCGCCAGACGCGCCGCTTCCCGCCGCGCATCCGCCCGCGCCCCCCACGGTGGGCGGCGGCGGCCGCGCCGCGATCACGGTCTCGTTCGAGCGCGTGATGGTGTCGGAGAAGGTGGGCGTGTTGTCTATTAACACAACGGGATCGCCCGACGTGGACAGCTGCTCAAAGCGAAGCGCGGCGGGTCCGCCGAGGACGGGCCAGGCCCCTGAGGCGCCGATCTCGACGACCTCACCCGAGGCCAGAGTCAGCCGCTGTGTGCGCCGGTCCCAGCCCTGCGGGCAGGTCGTGCGCAGCGTCGCCTGCCGCAGCCGCGGCACCGCCGGCAGGTCCGGGTTGAAGTCGAACTCGGGGTCCACGGTCATCTCCGCGGCGCTCATGGTCGTGTAGAGGCGCGTGACGTAGGGCCGGCTCGCGAGCAGCGCATCGGCGTCCCGGACCGGAGCGATGGCCTGGGCGTCCATGGCCTCGAGGAAGGCCGCACGGTCGAAGCCCCCGAGGTCGCCGCTCTCTCCCGCGCAAAAGGGGCACCGGAGGAAGTCGTCGACGCTGAGCTCGTCCGGCAGGGGAACGAAATCCCGCACCACGTCGCGTACGCCGTCGAGGTAGGTCTGCTGGAACCCACCGGGCCCCGCCGCGGTGGAGACGACGAGCTGGCGCAGCACGTTGCGCACGAGGCTCACGTCGTCCGTGCGGCCCCAGCGTCCGGGCGCGAGGAAGTCGCGGAGCACGGGCGGGAGGATGGGCTGCAGTGCGCTCGTCGGCTCGGCGTACTCGGTCACGAAGCCCTGGCCGCCGGCCTCGTCGGCCGCTTCGCTCACGAGGAGGTCGTAGTTGCTCGCGGGCTGGAACCAGTTGAGGCGCGCCTCGTTCAGCACGAGGTGCCGGTAGTTCAGGGGAAGCGCCCGGCTCTCGCCGAGCACCCAGACCATCACGCCCATGTCCTCCTCGGCGGCCACCGCTGTCGGCCGGATCGGGATCATCGGCCGCGCCGCCTCGTAGGTCATGACGATGGGCCGGATGGACCCCGTGTCGCTCCCCTTCGTGAGGCGGAAGGCGATCAGGTTCATGCCCGCCTCGAGGTAGGGGCGCAGCGTGTCCGGCCCGAGGTCTGCGACGTCGTAGCCGCCCTCGACGAGCCACTCGACGGCCACGTCCGCCGGGTCGTCGGGCATGCCCGTGACCGAGAGGATGACGAAGTCGAAGGGGCCGACGGTGCCCGCGTCGACGACCATCACGCCGCCGCCGCCCCCGCCGGGCAGGCTGCCATCGACCGGGCCGCCCATGTCGACGAAAACGGAGGAGGGCGGCGGGGTGCAGCTGTCGTCCATCACCCGGAGCAGCTGGAACTGCGGGTCGGTTTGCAGCTGCAGTGCCGTGAAGACCGCGTCGCTCGAGACGCCCACGTCCGGGCGGCCGGGGACGGGCAGCACCCAGGCGAAGTCCTCGCCGGGGCCCGAGTAGAGGATTTGCACGACGGCGGTGACGGTGCCGTCGCCGTTGTCCGCGAAGATGATCCGCTCGGCGGCCTGATTGACCGGCAGGGCGTTGTTGCAAAAGAAGCCGCCGCAGGCGGCGGCGGGCGCGGGGAGGGCAAGCCACGCGGCGCTCAGGGCGGCGCCGAGGAAGGGGACGACGAAGCGAAGCATCAAGGACTCCCGGAGCGAGGGTCGAAGGAGCGGAGCAACGCGCCCCGCGTCCCCAGTCTCGCATGGAACGGTCGGTTCTGCCCTTCCCGGCGTCGCCGGGGCAGGTAGGGTCCGCGCGTGCTCTATCGCGCCCTGCTTCGGCCCCTGCTCTATCTCCTTCCGGCGGAGACCGCGCACCACCTCGGCTTCGGCGCGCTGCGGCTCCTGGCGCGCGTCCCCGGAGGCCGGGCGCTGCTGCGCGCGCTCTTCGGGCACCGAGACGATGCCGCGCTCGCGACCGACGCCCTCGGCCTCCGCTTTCCCACGCCCTTCGGCCTCGCCGCCGGCTTCGACAAGAACGCCGAAGGCTGCGAGGCGCTCGGGGCGCTCGGCTTCGGTTTCGTGGAGGTCGGGACCCTCACGGGCCGGGGTCAGCCGGGCAACCCGAAGCCGCGCATGTTTCGCCTCCCCAAGGACGCGGCGCTCATCAACCGCCTCGGCTTCAACAACCGAGGCTCGGCGGACGCCGTGCCGCGCCTCGCCGCGAAGCGAACGACGCTCGTGGGAGTCAACGTCGGCAAGTCGAAGGTCGTGCCCGAGGAGGAAGCGGCGGCCGATTACGTGCGCAGCACCGCGCGCGTCGCGCCCTACGCGGACTACCTCGTGGTCAACGTGAGCTCCCCGAACACGCCGGGGCTCCGCAACCTGCAGGCGGTGACGAAGCTGGCGCCGCTCCTCCGCGAGGTGCGCGAGGCACTCGACCGGACGCCTCGCGCGGACGGCCGGCGCGTGGCGTTGCTCGTGAAGATCGCTCCGGACCTGGCGGACGACGACGTGGACGCCGTGGCCGACATGGCCCTCGAGCTCGGCCTCGACGGCATCATCGCCACCAACACGACCATCGAGCGCGGTGGGCTGGCGACGGACGCGGCGGCCGTCGAGGCCCTCGGCAACGGGGGCCTCAGCGGGGCGCCGCTTCGCCAGCGGTCCCTCGACGTGCTCCGCCGGCTCCGCGCCCGCGTCGGGGACCGGCTGGTGCTCGTCGCGGTCGGGGGCCTCGCCGATGCGGACGCGGCCTGGGCCCGCATTCGCGCCGGCGCGACGCTCCTCCAGGCCTACACGGGCTTCGTCTACGAGGGCCCCGCGCTGCCGGGACGCATCGCCCGCGGTCTCGCCGCGCGGGCCCGCGCCGAGGGCTTCGCGCGTGTGCAGGACGCCGTCGGCGCGGATCTCCCGTCGGGCGACTCGCCCGCCGAGAGCCCGGCTCCCTGACGGCCTCGAAACACCGAAATGTCCGTATCGTGGGACTCCGTAGCAACGGCAGGTCGGTGCAAGACTGCCGCGGCATGCCCACCGCATAGTGGGTATCACCGACTATTCGGTGGAAGGTTGACGTCCTAGCCTAGGAAATTGCTGGCCAAATCGCGGCGCGTAACAGGCACGCTGCGTGCAACGTCCCACTCTCACGATGCAGGATGCCTCCATCAGCCGCTACATCGACCGAGTACGTGCCATTCCGGCCCTCAGCGCCGAGGAAGAGGTGGCCCTCGCGCGCCGCGCCCGCGAGGGCGACCAGGCGGCGCAGGACGCCCTCGCCGAAGCCAACCTTCGCTACGTCGCCGCCATCGCGCTGCGCTACCGGCGCTACGGCGTGCCCATCGCCGACCTCATCGCCGAGGGCTCCGTCGGCCTCATGCACGCCGTGCGCAAGTTCGACCCGGACCGCGGGGTCCGCTTCGTCACCTACGCCGGCCACTGGATCAAGGCCTACGTGCTCGAGACGGTGTGCCGCTCCCAGACCCTCGTGGGACCCGGCGGCGGCCCCTTCCGCTCGAAGCTCTTCTTCCGGCTCCGCCGCGAGCGGGCCCGGGTGGCCACGCTCACCCGCGACCCGGAGGAGCGCCTGACGCTCCTCGCCGAGAGCCTCGAGCTCCCGCGCGAGAAGGTTGCCAGCCTGCTCCAGCGCCTCGACGGCAAGGACGTGAGCCTCGATCTGCCGGCGCACGACGACGGGCGCGAGACCCTCGGCGACGGGCTCGTCGCCGAGGCGATGCCGAGCGACGAGCTCGCCATGCGGCGCCAGCGGGCCGCGGCCCTCGACGACCGACTCCCGGTGGCCCTGGAGGTCCTCGACGAGCGCGAGCGCTTCATCATCGAAAACCGGCTCCTGGTGGACGACGACGACGTCAAGACGCTCGCCACGCTCGGCGCGGCCCTCGGCGTCAGCCGGGAGCGCGCCCGCCAGCTCGAGAAGCGGGCCAAGGAGAAGCTCGGAGCGCAGCTCCGGGACCTCGCCGCCTGACGCTCAGCGCTGACAGGCCGCGCATAGGTAGGTGGTCCGCCCGCCTTCCTTGCGCGTCGTGACGACCGCGCCGCAGCGCCCGCAGGGCAAACCGGCGCGGCCGTACACGAGGAAGGGGTTGTCCACGTGCGCCCCGTCCGAGAGGTAGGCGACCTCGTCGCCGGCCCGCGGGAGCGTCGCGCGGAGCGTGTGCTCGAGGCTGTCCCGGAGACCTTGGCGCAGCGCCTCGCGCTCGCCGTCCGAGAGCGCGTCCAGCCGCCGCGCGGGGTCGAGGCCGGCGCGGTGGCAGGCCTCCGCGGCCTGGATGTTGCCGACGCCGGCGAGGCGCCGCTGGTCGAGGAGCGCCGCCTTGAGGCGCGCCTTGCCCCGGAGCGCGTCGGCGAAGGCGTCCGCGTCGCCCGTGAGCGCGAGCGCGTCTGGGCCGAGCGCGCCCAGCCCCGCCCACGCGTGCACCTCCTTGGCGGTGCCTGCGGCCGTCGC
>ERZ1740059.474-NODE-474-length-21142-cov-10.278513_pt1 | contig 21142 bp, 16 predicted proteins | sample MGYA00581744_ERZ1740059 | MGnify/ENA primary metagenome ERZ1740059 (study PRJEB43018, sample SAMN04849738) | marine metagenome | isolation source: floating plastic debris | place: Pacific Ocean | collected 2008-08-28 | study: EMG produced TPA metagenomics... | reverse complement strand
TAGTAGTTGCCGGTAGGGGGGTATAGCAAGCTTCGCATTGGACAGCGCCATCTGGGTTGGGATGATTGCAGTTAGGGCAAACAATCATGAAATTAAACCTTTTTTCAAGTTCATCATAAAATAGTGCTGGCAAGCAGACGAGCATCTGTCGCTTTTGATTTTAACAATTACTTACTATTTCACCGTTAAACTTTGAGTTCCGCACCAGCGGCTTCATCTAAAAGCCACCAAAGTTCTTTTTGGGGTTGAATTAAACGAGAAGGGTAAGTAGTTTCAGATGCTGTTGGTGCGAAAACTTGAGCTAAAGCTGGCCTTTTATTTTCACCAGCAACCAAAAATATGACGCATTCAGCTGCGTTAATAAATGGATAAGTAAAAGTAAGACGTACAGAACTATCTTTGTTGCCTACTGTAACCAGCTTATCGGTAACTTTCAATGCCTCTGTATTCGGAAACAAAGACGCTGTATGAGCATCATCACCCATTCCCAACAAAATTACGTCAACTGCGGGGAACTCTCCTGTCCCAGAATTAAACAATTTCTGCAAATTTTGTTCGTACTGTGCGGCAGCTTGGGCGGGATCTGCTGCATCCGTAGGCATCGCGTGGATATTTTCTGCTGGAATCTCAACTTTATCCAACCACGCGCTACGTGCCATTAACTGATTGCTATCGGGGTGGTCTGGTGCAACATAACGTTCATCACCCCATAATACATGAATTTTATCCCAAGGTAGCTGTTGTTTACCTAATGCTTCATACAAGGGCTTGGGAGTGCTACCACCTGACAACGCAATAGTGAAACGTCCACGTTGTTGAATAGCAGTTTCTATTTTTGACAAAATTAGAGAAAGCGCCCGTTCTACCAGGGCATTCTTATCCGGTAATACTTCAACTTTTTTGCTCATGAGCTTTGCTTTACAACCTTGGTCACTTCTCGCATAACCATAGCGCTGATATCGACATTCTGCTTTTTACTTTGTGAAACTTTTAATATCTGGAAGAATATTTGGGGATAGGGAGATGGGGAGATGGGGAGATGGGGAGAGGGGGAAGTTAGGAGTTAGAGCTGTTAAGTTCTATACTATATTGCATTACCCCTTACCCCTTACTTCTTACCTATTTGCCGGCAAATATCTCCTCCCACTGGGGGATGGCTTCTCTTTGCGCTGCTAATAATTGGTTGATTCCTTTTTCGGCACAATCTAGTAATTGGTTAAGCTGGGTACGGCTAAAGCTTCCTTCTTCTGCGGTTCCTTGAACTTCGATGATTCCTTGATTTTGATTCATCACTACGTTGAAATCTACTGTAGCGGCTAAGTCTTCGGGATAGTTTAAATCTAAAAATGCTTGCTCTTCTAATAAGCCTACAGAAACTGCGGCGATTTGTCCGATTATTGGCGAACGTTCTAAAACACCTTCGCTCATCAACTTGGAAATCGCGATCGCCAATGCGACAAATCCACCGGTAATTGCTGTTGTGCGAGTTCCAGCGTCGGCTTGCAGTACGTCTGCATCTACTGTTAAAGTACGTTCCCCCAAGGCCTCAAAATCTAAAGCCGCTCGTAAACTACGTCCGATTAACCGCTGAATTTCTTGAGTTCTTCCAGATAATTTAATGGTTTCTCGTTCGTGCCGCTGTTGAGTTGCTCCGGGCAACATTCGATACTCAGCAGTTAACCAACCCTTACCGCTATCTACGAGAAATCTCGGAACCCGTTCGCTAAGGCTAACAGTACAAAGTACCTTCGTTTCACCACACTTTGCCAGAACCGAACCATCTGCATATTTTGTAAAATCTTTTACAAATATTACTGGACGAAGTTCATTAGCCTGTCTACCATCTGGACGCTGCCACACCATCATCGATTGCCTCAATCTTCCCATATATGTTATCAGTGAGCATTAGGGTTAACCACTTACGACAACAGAATCCCACTTGCTTTACTGGGAGGAAACTTCCCTTTTTGTAGGAGAATTCACTACATGAGGATTCGGCCAATTGCGACTATACTCCTCGAAAGTCCCTTCGATGAATGGAACACATAAAGGTGAAGAAGGTGAGGAAATATGGCGTAGCAGTCTTTTAGCGCAATGCAGTGATTTACCAGAGAAAAACTATTCTGCTAATAAAATTTGCGATCGAAAGCTTAGGGATATTCACAAATAGAAACGAATAGTTGCTTTTTTATTTAAACAAATCAGTATTTTTTGAATAACGCAATTGTTTAATGTCATCTCTATATGAGGCTTTTTAGAAGCCTACAAAAAATTCACCACTATAACTAATTGCTAAGTTCAGCAATACTATATTGCTCTATAATCCGTTTCCAATCAAAATAAACGGTTCCCAATCGTAGGGATGTTCAATGCCACTTTGGTAAGTCTCTATATTCTTCGTCTTCTCACCATCGAATAGCACCACCATATAGTTCCATTCTTTTGCTAATTCAAAGTATTTTTTAGCGGTTGCTAAATCATCTGTACTTGATTCTTGGTAGGGTTCATTCTCAAAAGGAGTTTGATAGGTAAATACACAGTATCTAGGCATTTTTTCTCTAGCTATGGTTCTATAACGCGTAACACTTCTTTACATAATAGTTCAAAAGTAACAAACGTCAATTATTATGTTAAAAAAATATTAAATTTTTTATTTGCTATATTTACTACATTTTATTTAAGATAAAAAATAGCTGTGTTTACAGATAGAATCGACTAAAAACTATTTTTATTTTTTTTCTCCGGATTAAATATTATTTATAATTAATCTTTTATTTGAATTTTCAAGACTTAGTTGAATCTCTTGTTCACGAAGGAAGAAGGAAGAGCCGAAGTTGAACCCACGTTTAAAAACGTGGGATTGAAATAAGGACGCATTATTTCCGAGCACTACGTGTCTCGAAATAAATATTTATTTTAAGTGGGCTTTAAACCCACAACTAAAGTTTTGAATTATATTCATCCTTCTTCCTCCTTCCTTCTAACTCCTTCCTTCTTTTGTAAAAGAATGTAAATGACTTTAAAAGCTTACTCAATCTCACTACTCACTACTCCCCTGTCAATCAATTTTGGATTTTGGATTTGCGGTCTTCGTAGCGTGTCCGTGCTTGACATCCGCAGGATTGTCCCCATAAATAAATTTAGGGGCCCCTCGGATTTTGGATTAACGATTTTAGATTTTTCCATAGTTAAAACTAGGGGCCCCTCAACCAATCAATATTCAATCCAAAATCTAAAATCTAAAATCTAAAATATTTCGGTCATGGGTGCCCGTCATAACGATAATTTTTCCCACGTACCTACTTAGTTCATGAATTTCAAATTATCTGATAATTAGACCAGACATGGAGATATTTTAGATAATCATCGATATAGCCTTATCGTTGAGTAGGGTGGGATTTCATTTTATGTAGACAGATAGGTACCAAACCAAACATCTATGAATTAAATTTATGGACTTCTTAACAAATAACTGATAACTATTAACTGTTAACTGTTAACTGAAAAAGCATGAATTCCACTCAAAAAAGCTCTTTTATTCCCGATTCGGCTTTGTCAGTGGCTGGTTTAACTGACTATATCCAATTGCTGTTGGAACAAGATTCAATATTACGACAAGTTTGGGTAACTGGTGAGGTTTCCAGCGCAAACAACCATCGTGCGGGATTATTTTTTACTTTGCAAGATACCGATGGTGATGCTTCTATTAAATGCGTGACTTGGAAAACTCAACTTTCAAGACTTGCCCAAATGCCTACTGTTGGGGAGCAATTGATTGTTTTAGGTAGCATTAGACTTTATCCGGTACGGGGAGAATATCAGCTTAGTGTGTGGCAAGCTATACCCGCAGGTGAAGGTTTGCAGGCTTTGCGTTACAAACAATTAAAAAACCGTTTGGATGCGGAAGGTTTGTTTGACACTCGAAGAAAAAAACCGCTTCCTACTCATCCGCAAACGATCGCTGTTGTCACTTCTCCTACTGCTGCGGCTTGGGGTGATATCAAGAAAACACTTAAGTCTCGGTATCCCGGATTACAGGTTTTATTTTCCCCCGCGACGGTACAAGGTGAACAAGCGCCGAATTCTATTGTTAAAGCAATTCAAAGAGTGGAAAATGATGGACGTGGGGAAGTCTTGATATTAGCACGTGGTGGAGGCGCAGTTGAAGAGTTAGCCTGCTTTAATGATGAGCGAGTGGTAAGGGCGATGGCAGATTGTTCTATTCCGATAATTACTGGTATTGGGCATCAACGAGATGAGTCTTTAGCGGATTTGGCTGCTGATGAAAGCGTACATACTCCCACTGCCGCTGCGGAATTAGTTGTACCATCCCTCTACGATTTATATAATCAACATTATGCTCGGGTTACTACTTTATCTGAAGTAATTAATTATTCGGTGGAATCGGCTGGGAATAAATTACAAACATTGCAGAATCGTTTGGTGCGATATCAGTTAGATAAACAAATTGAGCAAGAAATACAGGCTTTGGGTTGGAAGCGCGAAAAACTTTTACAAGCAATGAATTCAAAGTCACAAGCAGCAAAGCAGAATTTGGAAATATTACGACAAAAATTAATAACTTTAAACCCTAGGGCAGTTTTACAACGTGGCTATGCAGTGGTAAGAGAAGAAAATGGAAATATTGTTCGGGATGCTTCGGAATTAGAAGTAGGAGAAGAGTTATTAATACAATTAAGTCAAGGTGGGTTGAAGGTAAAAGTTATAGAAGTTAAAGATTAAAGATAATTCGCCCTTCATATACCATAAAATTCTCAACCGGAGCGGGTACCCATAAGAATTTTTTTAGAAGAAAAAAAATCTTATGGGAACCCCTCACCCCCTTTTCCCTCTCCTTAAAAAGGAGAGGGGTGTAATAAATAGAAAAATGCTATCACCATGAAAAAAAATTGGAATTACGAAACCAAAGTCGCAGAAATTGAAACTATAATATCTCGCATTGAAGCAGGAGAATTAGAGTTAGAAGAAGTTTTTGAACAGTTTGGTATTGCTGTCAAGTCTTTACGGGAATGTGAAAACTTTTTACAAGAGCGACAGCAACAAGTTGATTTAATGATTGAAACTTTACAAGACAATTAACAATTATCACACCCATCAATAGTTCAGCAAATAAACTCTCCCCCTCACTTAACACCAGCGATCGTAAAGGGGAGAAGAAAGTAATTAAATTTACTAAGGTGCGGAGACAACAGCTACTCCATTCTCCTGAAAACTCTCAAAGAAGGAACTATATTGTTCTTTTACTTCGTCAGTAATATTCCGATGGTGATTTGATATCAAGTCCGGATAATTAATTATTATTCCAGAATCTATGCAAAAATCCTCTTTTCCCCTTGCTCCCCGCCCTTTTTATTACAAGTGTTTAAGCGGACATGATTTGAGGGGTAACTCAATAATAAACTCTGTTCCCTTTCCCCGAGTAGAAACGCAGTTTAATTTACCCCCATGTTTTTCAACCACAATCGAATAGCTAGTGGATAATCCCAAACCCGTACCGCTACCAATGGGTTTTGTGGTAAAAAATGGGTCGAATATTTTATTTAAAACAGACTGATTAATACCAACACCGTTATCACCAATACTAATTAATACGTTATATTCATCTTTGAGTGAAGTATTAATTTTAATCTGAGGTTTTTTCTCCTGTTTCTGACGTAAAGCGTCAATCGCATTACCGATAATATTCATAAATACTTGGTTTAACTCAGAAGCATAACAGTTAACTTGTGGAAGTTGATTGTATTTTTTAATTACTTTAATTTCTGAATATTTTTCATTTGAATCCAGTTGATGCTGCAAAATTAACAGAGTGCTATCAATTCCTTCATGAATATCCACAGCTTTGAATTCAGCTTCATCCAAGCGAGAAAAATTCCGTAATGACAAAACAATTTCACGAATACGATTCGCACCTGTTTGCATGGAATCAAGTAGGTTTGGTAAGTCGTCAATTAAATAATCAAGTTCTATATCTTCAATTTTTTCTTCAATTTCTGGTAGAGGTTGAGGATACAGTTGTTGATATAAATTAATTAATTCAATTAAATCCAAAGTATAATCACTTGCTGGGGTAAGATTACCGTAAATAAAACTAATCGGATTATTTATTTCGTGTGCTATTCCAGCAACAAGTTGCCCTAGGCTAGACATTTTTTCGGCTTGAATCAATTGGGCTTGAGTGCGTTGTAATTCTTGCAAAGCTGATTCAATTTGAGTTGCTTTTTGCTTTACTTCAATAGTTCGTTCTTGAACTTTTTCTTCTAATGTATGAGAATATGTTTCTAATTTATTATATAGTTGAGCATTTTCTAAAGAAATGGCTGCTTGGGTGATGAGTAAATTGAGAATTTCTAAATGATTTTGTGTGAATGCACCAATGGTCAATCTATTTTCAAGATATAGCAAGCCGATCAATTTACCTCGACCTAAAATCGGCATACACAACAAACTTTTAGGTTGTTTGTCTAGTAAATATGAATCGGCGATAAAATCATTTGTTGTAGTGGCATCATCTAACAAAACTGTCTTTAAAGTGCGTTTAACGTAGTTAACTATGGTAATGGGAACTTCTTGACAATCTTCACATGGTATTTTGAGTAATGCCACTCCTGTGTTTATATCAGCTAAAGCTTCGAGTATTATATTTTCTTTTTTGAGTAATAGTAAAGCCACTTTTTTCGCCCCAGCATTTTCCATTACCACTTGCATTAACTGAGAAATTAATTGTTCTAATTTAATTTTGCTTGATAAGGCTTGTGATGCTTTCAAAATACTAGCAAAATCTAGAGCTTGAGAAATATTATTGCGACTGGAACTGATTGTTTGAATGGTTGAATTGAGAACGTTTTGAAAATCGTTGTTTTGGTTTTGTAAAATTGGTGTCAGTAATTGGGGATAGCGTTGTTCTAAATCATCAGTTTTGGCTTTAGCTCCCCACCGAGCATAGCAATAATAGGCTTCTTGCATATGCACGGCTGCAAATTTTTCTTTACCCCAATTGAGGTAAAATTTAGCTGCAAGCTCATTTGCAAGGGCTTCTTCTTGAATGAACTCATTTTCTTTGGCTCCAGATATAGCCTTTTCGTATAATTCGATTGCTTTTAATTTCTGTCCTAAAACTCGTGCTTTTTCAGCTTCTACTAAATCAACTTTATGTTGATAATTCATTGGAGCATAATTTGCCCATTGTTGTTGTAATTCTGATTGATTTTCTTCCAGTATTTGGAGTAAAGAATGATTCTCATTTGACTGCAAATTCCAATTTGCTAAGATAGTTAAAGATTCATAGAAATAAAACACTGGCTTGACTATCATTCCAGTGGTAGCAATTGCATACTTTCTTGCTTCTATCGAATTATTGATAGATTTATCAAAATCTCCAAACAAGTAACAAAGGATGACTTTATTTAAATAGAAGACAAATAATCCTAATAAGTCATTACCTTCTATTAGTAAAGGTAATAATTCTGAATCTTTCACAGCTTTTCCAGATAAATTACTCGGATTATCGCTTCCCAGTAAATTTAAAGTTGACTGCCAATAAATTCGACAGTAATTAGCTGTTGTTAATTGGTTTAATTGTTGCAAACTCTTATAGTAAGCTCGAGTTTCCTGCTCCAAATTAGTTAGATTTTCACCACACAATAAGGAAGAAAGACAATATAAATGAGCACCGTATCCAACAAATTCTAAACTACCGAATTCCAGACCAACCGTATAAGTTTGTTGCATCAACGGTAATGTTTCTCTTATGTGGGACTTACGGTGTAAAGTGAAACATGCTACTGTACCCAGAATATTTGATTTGATAGCTTTGGCATTAAATTTGTCAACTAATTCCACTGCTAGCTGACCAAACTGAAATCCTGTATCTACATCTAGCTGTATATTACAAGCTATATTGCCGTATAAAACATAGGGATAAAGTGAAGCGACATTGTTACCATACTCAATTGAAAGCTTGACCGACAAAGCAACCAATAAAGGAAGTAAAGCTGAACCCGCAATGTAAGCAGTTGGTGTAATGCTACAAGCAATATTAACGATCGCAATTTTTTCAGCATCGGTCATTATGGGTAAATCAACCAAGTCTTCGATTTTCCGGCTCCCAATCAATCGTTCAATTTCCGCGAATTCTTGTTGAATATCATTTTCGGTGGGGTTTTCAGGAAAAGTAACGCCCAATTTTTGCAAAAAATAACGCGCTATAGTAATTGCTTGGCCAAGCTTATTTTGAGAAAACTTTGCTTGAATTCTAATTCGATAAACGTTGACTTGTTCTACTAAAGAGTTTGCTTTGAGGATGACGGTTTCCACAAATTTTTCCATCGCTTCAAAGTCACCACATAGAGAAGCTAATTCAGCCAATTCATTGTGGAAGGCTAAACTCATTTCGTATTCTATTTCCCAATTATTTTCTCCTAGCAAAGATAATCCGATGTTCCCATATTCTCTTCCAGCTTGATACGCGGTAGCACTTTTAGCTTTACAACAAGCAATAAGATTGAGTTGGGCTAATTCATTTCGTTTGCATTGTTTGTTAATTAAAGCAACTCCATAATTTAATTGATTAACTAGCTCAAAAATTCTATCTTCTCTAGATTCTGGAGGAATTTTTTCCAGTAGCAGTTGTCCAATATGGTAATGAGTAACTTGTCTTTGCTCCTGGGGAATCAAAGAATAAGCAGCTTGTTGAATTCTGTCATGTAAAAATTTATAGCTTACAACCTGTTCTCGAAGTAATTTATTTTGCTTTTTTTCAGGTTCAAGATAAAACTTATAAACTTCACTAGTAGGCAAAATAAAACCAGATTCTAAAGCTTTCCATAAATTTTCGGCTGTTTCATTTTCAGATTTTTGAGAAACTATTGCCAGTGTTTTCAAATCAAATTTATTGCCAATACAAGCCGCTAATTTTAAAATATTCTGAGTTAATTCTGGTAATTTTTGTAGTTGTAATGCCATAAATTCAACTACATTATCAGTCAGTGAAATAGCTCTGACCTGACTAATATCGCATATCCACAAACCCGTATCAAAATCAAATTTAATTAAACTATCTTCATGGAGCGCTCTCAAAAATTGCGTGCTAAAAAATGGATTACCCTTAGTCTTTTGATATATAATTTCCGTTAACGGTAGTGCTATTTCAAAGGGACAATGAAGAGTATCAGCAACTAGTTGATTCAGATTTTCTTTCTTTAAGGGTGCTAATGTAATCGTGTTAATTATTGCTTCTGTTTTAGCAATTTCTGATAAAGTCAACATCAAAGAATGAGCGGGAAATACCTCATTATCTCGGTAAGCACCAATTAATAATAAATAACCATTTTCCGAGTCGCTCATCAGTAATTGTATCAAATTCAGAGAAGCAGAATCAGCCCACTGTAAATCATCTAAGAAAATAACTAAAGGATGTTCTTTATTTGTAAATAATTTTATAAAATTTTGAAATAATAAATTAAATCTATTTTGTGCAGCACTACCCGATAATTCTGGAACAGATGGTTGTTTTCCAATAATTTTTTCTAATTCAGGAATAACATTAATAACGACTTGTGCGTTATCTCCTAAAGCCTTTAATATGTTATATTTCCAGATTGACAATTGAGCATCCGAATCGCTCAGTAATTGTTCGATTAAACCCCTAAAAGCTTGTACAAAAGCATCTAAGGGAATATTACGATTAAACTGGTCAAATTTACCTTTAATAAAATAACCACGCTGTTTAACAATGGGTTTATGAATTTCGTTAATTACAGCAGTTTTACCAATACCAGAAAAACCAGCTACCAATATTAATTCAGCTTTAGATTTCGTGGTAGTTGGTGAATGGGAAACTCTGTTAAAGGCTGCTAATAATTCGTCAACTTCAGTTTCTCTTCCATAAAGCTTTTCGGGAATAATAAATCTGTCGCAAATATCTCTTTGAGCAATTTCAAAATTATCAATGGAACCACTATCTTTTAATTGGTAAAGACATTTTTCTAAATCGTACTTTAATCCTAAAGCACTTTGATATCTATCTTCGGCATTCTTCGCCATCAATTTCACAACTATATCTGAAATCACCCGGGGTATTTCTTTTTCCCTCTCCTTACCAAGGAGAGGGCTAGGGTGAGGTTTTTTCTCGAGGAGAGGGTTAGAGTGAGGTTTTCTCTCGAGAAGAGAATTAAGATGAAGCTTTTTCAATGTTGGAGGCTTTTTGGCAATATGACAATGTACCAACTCCATTGCATCATCGGAATTAAACGGTATTTCTCCCGTTAGTAATTCATAAAAAGTAACACCCAAAGAATAAAAATCACTGCGGTAATCAACGCCGCGATTCATCCTTCCGGTTTGCTCGGGTGAGATATAAGCGAGTGTCCCTTCTAAACTGTTAGGATTTTTGATTTCTTGGGCTTCCTTGGGTAATAATGAAGCGATACTAAAATCAATTAATTTAACTTGCTTTGTTTCTGGGTTAATTAATATATTGGCTGGTTTAATATCTTTATGAATTATTCTATATCTCCCTAAAATATCTAGTGCTTCGCATAGGGTAATTGCTATTTTTAGTAATTCTTGGAGAGACGTTATATCTAAATTGTTAAAATACTCTTTGAGAGAAATTCCCCCCATATCTTCCATTACCAATGCGTAGCCATTTTGATATACTTCAAGGCTATAATTTTTAATAATTATGGGAGAATTGATATTTTGAGTGATGGTATATTGATTGCGAAATTGCAACAGTTCGTTAAAATCCGGATAAGGATTTTTAAGCAGTTTGATAACTACAGGTTTTCGATCGTTTTCTCGAACCGCGCGATATACAATGGTTCTCAAACCATTATAGATTTCTTCTAAGATTTGATACCCCACAATGCTAACCATACTGCTAAATCCTTAACGCCTGTAGATTTAGTATTCCCAAATTATCCGGACAAATTATGGTTTATGTAGAATTTTTGATATTTTCAACTATCATTTAAACTTTCATGCAAACTTTTCAACATTAAATATACAGAAGTTGCACCTGGATCTTGATGCCCCGTACTTCTTTCTCCAAGGTAGATAGCCCTTCCTTTTTTCCCAATCATTGGGATCGTATTTTTCATTCCTTCTTCCGCTGCTAAAACAGCTTTTTCCATTGCATTTGTAACTGCAATATTATTATTTATAGCTTCCTCAAAAGAAAGGATCGCAGGGTGTAAAGCATCCACCATTGTTTTATCACCTAGTTGTGCTTTACCGCGTGCAATTATTCCATCTAAACCAGCTTTTAGCAACTTGAGTATACTTTCTCCATCAAGCTCTTGTTTACCAGTTACAGCTGCACTTGCTCGTAAAAAGAAAGTTTACCAGTTACAGCTGCACTTGCTCGTAAAAAGAAAGTTCCATAAAGTGGGCCACTTGCACCACCTATACTAGAAATTAGAGTCATGCTCACGGTTTTTAAAATAGTACCAATATCTCGATCGGTAACTGCTGGTAATTGTTCTATTACCTTTTTAAAACTACGTTCCATATTAATACTGCGATCGGCATCTCCGATAGCTGCATCTAATTCGGTTAAGTAATCTTTATTTTTTTCTATGGTATCGGCGAATTTTTGTAGCCAGTTGATGATTGTTTGTTTTTGCATAATTTCTTATTGTTGATGAATCTTTAGTACATGCTATGCTAAATTATTTTGTATCCCCTCAAAAACTGTAATCCAACCGGGCTAAAGTGTACACAGAAGTTTTAAAATACTATCTGGAACTGGATTTGAAACTATAAGATAAATATCTTAAAACCCTGTCATTGTTCGCTGTGCGAAGCAATGACCATTTAAAGTGACTATAAAAGCTGAAAACTATGCTGAGAGAATTGTGTACACATCATAGCCGAATCGGGAGAGAGATTCATATCAACAAAGAAACTTAGAAATCAACCCATAAGAATAACGTTGTCAATCACATGAATTACACCATTATCAGCTTCGATATCTGCTGCTAAAACTGTGGCATTTTTCACTTCAAATTTATCATTACAATTAATCTTAATAGGGGAACCTTCCACAGAAGTTACAGTTTTCAATTTTGCTAAATCAGCCTGCATTAATTTCCCAGCGACAACATGATATGTGAGAATTCTTGCTAGCCCAGGAATATTTTGCAACAGAGTTTGAATGGTTCCTGGAGGTAATTTTGCAAAAGCTTCATCATTGGGTGCAAAAACTGTAAAAGGGCCGGCACTTTTTAATGTTTCTACTAAATTAGCAGCTTGTACGGCTGCAACGAGCGTATTAAAAGAATCAGCACTAACAGCAATATCAACTATATCTGGCATATTTTCACCATTACTCTAGTGAGTATTATAAGAGATAGTGACGACTAATACCGCTGTGCGGAAGTAAAAAGTATTGATGGTTGTTAGTTGATAGTTGATGGTTGATGGTTGTTAGTTGATAGTTGATAGTTGATGGTTGTTTATTAACCACTAACCACTAACCACTAATCACTAACAATTAACCCCATTTCAAAGCAGCAGTCTTCACCGGAGCATCCCAAAGTTTAACCATTTCATCATCAACTTTGAGCAAAGTAATCGAACAACCTTGCATTTCCAAGGAAGTCATATAAGAGCCAATTAAATTACGGACAATTTTCAATCCTTTCCCTTCACAAACTTCTACTAACTTCCGATAAACAATATACAACTCCGAAATTGGAGTACCACCCATCCCATTAACAAAAGCCAAAACATTACTACCACTTGCCAAAGGTGAATCTGTCAATTCCACATCTACCCAATCACCTTGCGATTCATCCCATTGTCGTACCGTCCAGGTATATGCTGGATCTTCAATAATCCCTAGCGCTAGAGTTTCTGCAATATCATCCGCCCGAGCTATTGACATGCGTTCCCTTCCTGGTTAAAAATGAATGCCGCAACCCATTTAAATTTCGCGTTAAGCGAAGCTCACCGAAGGTATCGCTAATTTCAAAAGTCGGCGAACCTTTTGCGGGTAAGGTACAGGAAGTCAACGCTACACCCATACTTCTGCCATAACTATTAACCCTGGTGCATAAATCAGCAATTGGTGTAAAATTTACCTTAATTAAATCGGGATGAGCTACAGCCATACCTTCTAAACTTTCCCGCACAAAGTCATCAGGTTGATTAATCAATTTTTTCATAATCGTCTCCAGGGGGGTTCTCTAATTCTGTGTAAATCTAGGCAACTGAAGAATCAGCGTTTTGATCAACACATTCATGAGATGATTGCTGTTGGATCAAGCGCCGCAGGTAAATACTGGTGGTTGTTGTTCCCTGGATTGGAACTCCCTGTCTCACTAGTTTCAACGTACCCACAACCCCTGTGGGTGATACTTGCTTCCAAACTGATTGCTTCAAAGTGGAACTTGCTGGCAAGCCAACCGTGACCTATGGCAGAAGCGACAGTTTCTCCAATAGAATGCAAGTACCGGACTGTTGAGTCCATCAACACTTGCCGTACATCATCCGAAGTCATATATAAGCGAATCCGTGGATCGTCATACCTGGCTCGAATGTTGAGACTAGCGTTGAAATCACTTTGCAATACGTCCCCCGTGAAACGGATAAAACGATCCCCTTTTCTACTCCCCAGCAGAGTACCCGTTTGGGAATCCATTTGCGACGTATAGGCACAATTGACTGTAGCTACGGTGCTGCCAGTCTTGCGTCCTATGGCTATCAGTGAATCTTGAAGCTCGCCTTTCATCCACTGGTTCAGTTTTCTGTTGAGCGATATACTGCGCTTCTTTCCCGAAATAGGGCGAGATAAATCTTCAGCTACTATAAGAGTAGGTTGCGTGATATAGGCGTACAAACATGAGCGAATCATGGAACGAATCGTAGCTTTATCTTGACGTAATTGCTTGTTTTTCTTCTTTGAACCTAAATTGCTAGCTTTGATTCTCGCAGCTTTCTCTGTATCAGATTGCTTTTGTGCGTGCTGAAATAATCTATTCCTATTTTTGTTTCTCTTGTTGCTTTTTGCAGTCTTTTGAGAAAGAGTTTTTCCTAGATTTGGAGCGATAACAGTTTCGTCTGAAGAGTAGAAACCTTCAGTGTAACCTTTGTCTAGACCTATTCTTTTCTTTGGTTTGTCCGCACTAACAACTATTTTGTCGGTAAAAGGTGTGTGAACTTCCCAATCACCTTCGTCGTTGAGGATAAGCCGAATTTGACCCGTTGGTTTGCGTTGAGTGCGGATAACTACAGCAATATGAAGTCCACGTCGTAAACCTTGAACTTCCAACAATATAAGGTTTCTCTTGAGACGAGTTGCAGTATATCCTTGACCTTGGTAAACAATCTGATTCCGAAGGAAAGTGTGTCCAGGAACATAAAGTTTTCTAAAGATGCGATGAAGCTCAGGGTCTTTTGTAGGGTCTTGGTACAACAAACCAAACAAATAGTTTCTTCTAACTTCAGCTTCATTTGCAGGAAAATCTACTAACGCTTGCTCCCAAAGTCTTTCCTTGTCTTCTTTTTTGCACTTCTCCCCTAGTTCTTTGACTTGCTCCTCATGCCAGGACTTGCGTGCTTTCTCGACACAGGTGTGTGGATATCTTCTCCATATTTCGCGACGAATAAACACCTTTGCTGCTTCCTGTTGCGCTGAAATCGCTTTGAAGCAGTCATTGACCGCCCATTCACGCAGCTTTCCAGGCAATTCTTGTTGGGGTGGGCATAGTTCGCGCACTATCTTGTCTGCACCTTTCCAGTGCAGCCCCCAGCCTTGCAAGCTACCTAATTTGTTGTAGGTTGTAGCGCGGCAGCGCCCTTGACGGTCGGCGATAGAGATCAGTTGTTCTGGGTCTGCAACCGACATTACAGGAATAACCTGCGTGTAAGTATAGTCAGTAAGTTTTTCTTTCTTCTTTTTGCTTGCCATCTCAACTCATCTCATGAATGTTTTTGCACCACCTTCGGTGAACGACCATATTTAAATCATACACAGTTTTGCTAGGTTTATCGACACTCAATCTATGTATTTTCTAGAATTTCATTTGTAGCATCATGCAAAACCTGCATCCTCTTTAGATTCTTTGTGCTTCTACGCCCATAAAGTCTTGCACTGAAAACCGTCAGGATTGATAGGATATCATCGACAAATTCTTTCTCAGGTTCTACATCCGTCGGACGATTGAGTATAGTTACTTGCACATGGTTTAACTCGCACAAAGCAAATATCAACTCAGAGCCAAACCTAAGTAGTCGGTCTTTATCGGTAATCACTAGTCTTTCTATCTCGTCGCGTTGAAGCATCTCAACTAGTTTGAGGAGTCCTTTCTTGCGGTAATTCATACCCGATCCAATATCTTTTAATATATGAATGTTTTCCAAGCCTTCTTGCTGGCAGAAGGACTCTAATACCAGTAGTTGGCGCTGCAAGTCGTCTTTCTTTTCTCTAGTGCTTACTCACCCATAACAAACAGTAAATCTAGTTTTTTCTGGTTGATTAATTTGCAGAAGATCGGCAACTTTATACCTACGATCCCCGCCTTCCGTTCTGTGCGGAACTATTTTACCTTCTCTCTCCCATCGGCGCAGCGTATCGATGCTTACACCTTTTAATTTAGAAGCTTCTCCGATTGTCACCAAGTCGTCTAATCTATGCATATTCATAGCATTTACAGATATACATAGATTACCATAGGTTTAACGATAACTGTACAACCGCTGTGGTGCTTTCTTAAGATTATTGTTGTTGGTGCGTTAGATGCACTAAGATTATACTTTTTAATCGAATATAGTCGTGCATCTAACACACCCTACAAGAATTTGATTTCGCTCTTACTCCTCCCCCTCTTCGCTATCGCGGCATAGGAATAGTTGTTAGTCGATAGTTGTTCAACTAACAACCAACAACTAACCCCTAACCAAACTTCACGCTAACAGTTATGTCGTTAAAGTCATTATCCGAATTTTCAATTAAATCCTCGAATGCGAAAATATTATCTCCTAGCATTCTTACATGATCTAATTGGTTCGGATTAGCATCAGTATAGGGGAATAAAACTACGGGATCGTTGTCAGGATCGTTATCTAAGAGTTCATCGATAGTACCATCAACGATAACCATTGGCGCAAATAGCGATCCTGCTTCAAATTCACCTGTAAATTCCGCTGTATTTTCGTTGGCAACTGTGAGGTTGATACCATCAACGCGGTTTTCGATCGCAGCAGTAATATAACCTGAGTCTCCAGGAAGTACATCTGCTACGCCGTCGTTATTGGTGTCGATACCCCCGTCAGCGTCTGCAATTCTGTAGAAAACAACTTCGTTATCATTTTCAGCTTCGCGGTTAACTGTAAATGTTGCCGTTTGTTTGGTAGTTACACTTCTCAAGTCTATAACTTCACCTTGTTCCTGATTTTGCAAGTCGGTACCTATGGCTATGGTGGCTTGGTTATCCAATTGCATTTGTATGGTTATGTCGTCGCCGTCTCCAGCATCTTCGGAGAAACCCAAATCAAAGTTACTATCACCGATATCAGATACTTCCAAGGAACTTGACAAACGTACTTGTGATGAATCAACTGAACCTTTACGCAAACCATCTAACGTACCGTCTTCAACCATTAAGAAGCGGAAATTTTCGCTGTCATTTAGTTCAATTGTTCGACTAGGATTACTTGCAAAGCCTTGGGGGGGATTTGGTAAAACGGAGAAAACCGTCCTAGAATTTTGTAAAGCTACTTCTATGTAGTTGGAATCCGAGGGATTAACTCCGTTAATTGAACCTATTTCGTTATCTACTTTAAATAAGGCGATTTCGTTTACAGAGCCACCTTCACTCCTTTGGAGTAGAAATCTGATTTTTGCTGTATCACCATCGAGTGTAAATGTTTTATCGCTTTTTGATATTTTAGTGGCTGCCCTTCTAACAACACCACCGCCGGGATTCTCCCCACCACCGGGATTTCTTCCACCACCAGGTTTACTTTCTCGTCCGGGATTCTCTCCACCACCGTGATTTTCTCCACCTCCGGGATTCTCTCCGCCACCAGGATTTTCTCCGCCACCGGGATTCTCACCGCCACCAGTGGTTTGTTGATCGTCATTGGTAATTTTAGCGATGACTGGGGAAGCTGTAGCAATTTTGTAATCAACCCCCATAGCTTGCATTAATTTACCAACATTTTCTGGTTCAATTACCCTTTCTTCAACTGCTTCTTGTGGTTGAACTTCAGTGGTTTCAGTTGCTTCTTCTGGTTTTGTTTCTGGGGTTTCTTCAGTCGGTTTTTCTGTGTCTTTATTGTTTTTGTTTGCAGCGACTAAAGTTAAATTGATCGTTTCATCTGGCTCTATCGCCGTATCATCTGTAGCGTCAATAGTAATACTAGTAGTAGTTTCTCCCTGTGCAAAGGCGATCGTTCCTTCGGTAGAGGTGAAACTCTGTGCACCAGTTTGGGTATAGTCTTCCCCAAAAATAGCATCACCACCAACCATGAAATTAACCGTTAAAGGATCGGTATTTCCGCCGGTGCGAGTAAAAGTATAAGTTAGCTTCTCATCACCATCTTCAGGAATACTCACAGGTTGGGTATTTCCGCCCTCATCACCATCTTCGGCAATACTCAATGGTGATGATACAGCTAGAGTTACTTCTGGCATTTCCTCGACAAGTTTGACAAGGAAAACATCCTCTTCACCTGCCTGAGTTATTTCGGTACCGTCAATTTGTGCTGTATTCTCAAAACTTCCCGTAACGTAGGTTTCGCTGTCTCCCTTAACAGCAATACCAAAACCTTCATCTGCGGAATCACTACCTAATTGTTTTGCCCATTTCACCATCCCCATTTTATCTAGCTTGGCGATAAAGACATCTTGATTATCTTCATCGTCATCTTCTGTTGTAAGGGTAGTGCCGCCGAATTCGATTGTATCTTCAAAGCTTCCCGTCAGGTAAATATTTTCTGCTTCATCAAGGGAAATACCAAAACTTTCGTCGCTACTATCTCCACCAAACTTCTTCGCCCATTGAACATTACCGTTTGGATCTAACTTGGCAACAAAACCATCCTCTGAACCATTACTCTTTAAAGTAGTATCGCCAAAAGTCGCAGTTCCTCTAAAATACCCAGTAATGTATGTATTTCCTGCCTTATCTATAGTAATATCATAACCTTCGTCATCAGATGTACCACCGAAATTCTTTGCCCATTCAACCTTGCCACTTGGATCCAGTTTGGCGATGAAAATATCATCATTGCTGTTAGTTGTCAGGGGAATATCATCAAAATCAGCAGTACCTTGAAATTTTCCTGTAACGTAAGTATTTCCCTCCTCATCAACAGTAATACTATTAACTCGATCGGAAGATTCACCCCCAAAGTTTTTTGCCCATACAACCTCGCCATTTTCATCTAACTTGGCGACATAACCGTTAAAAGAATTCTCACTTGTAAAGCTGTTTTCTTCACCAAAAGTGGCGGTATCTAAAAATCTACCGGCGATATAGCTATTACCCAACTTATCGACGGTAATACCTTCACCATAGTCACGGGATTCACCCCCAAAGCTTTTTGCCCATTTTACTTTACCGCTGCTGTCTAACTTAGCAACAAAGATATCTTCATCATCAATGCTCTGAAGAGTAATACTAGTTTCTTCTGTTTCCTCTTCGCTGTCGTCGGATTCTCCATCGGCGACAACCATTTCTAAGTTATCTTCTTCTAAGTTATCTTCCTCCTTAAAAGATGTTGGCTTACCAAAGATAACACTACTTTTAAATCTTCCAGTCACGTAAGTATTTCCAGCTTCGTCTACAGTAATATCTTTTGCTTCATCAGCAGAAACACCACCGAATTGCTGAACCCATACAACTTCCCCAGCTTCATCTAATTTGGCTACTATTGCATCACTTCTACCGTTACTTTCAAGAGTAATATCATCACCAAAACTAACACTATCTTCAAAACTTCCGGTAATGTAAATATTGCCTTCCTTATCTACATCAACCCCAAAACCTTCATCACTAGACTCACCCCCAAAGCTTTTCGCCAAATTAACCGTAACTTTTGGATTGATGGTGGTATTTGCACTCCCAGCTTCCATTGGAGCGATAGATGAGATTAATTTCTCTTGTGAATTATTTTCCATAGTTTTACTTAGCACCTGATACTACTGGATCAAAAAGTTTCTAGTCAGTTGTATCCTATGCTACGTAGAATGGCAAAATTAGAATGGGAAGGTAAAAGAGTTATAAGTTCTTTCCCGTGACATGAGGTATGAGACATTATTTATTGATAATCTAGAACTGTTTATTGATTCCATGTCTAACCGTACATACGCGATTCTGGGAACTGGTGCATTAGGAGGATTCTACGGTGCTAAATTACAAAAAGCTGGTAGTAGCGTCCATTTTTTATTGCATCGGGATTATCAACAAGTTTCTTCACATGGTTTAATAGTTGAGTCAAAAAATGGTGACTTTAAGCTACCCCAAGTTAATGCTTATAGCGATGCAAAGAAAATGCCCAGGTGTGATGTGGTAATCATTGCACTTAAAACGACTCAAAACCATTTACTGGCACAAATGTTACCAACTGTCGTTAAAGATGATGGTGTGGTTTTGGTATTGCAAAATGGACTTGGTATCGAAGAAGAAATTGCAGAAATTGTCGGTAACGACAAAGTCATGGGTGGGTTATGTTTTCTATGTTCCAATAAAATAGCACCAGGACATATCCGTCACCTCGACTACGGAGAAATTAAATTTGGAGAATACGCCGCAAACTATAACCCGGTAGGAATTACAGATAGAATGCAGTTCCTAAAAGAAGACTTTGAAAACGCTGGGATTAAGATTGAATTAACAGAAGATTTAAGCAAAGCACGTTGGGAAAAATTAGTGTGGAATATCCCTTATAACGGACTTTCTGTAGTTCTTGAAGCTACTACCGATGAATTAATGGCGGATATTTATACTCGTAAATTAGTTGAACAACTAATGCATGAAGTAGTCGCAGGTGCAGAAAGTAACGGAAGGATAATTGATGAAAATTTTATTCAAAAAATGATTAGTCATACCATAAAAATGAAACCTTACAGCACCAGCATGAAAATTGACTACGATCAAAATCGTCCCTTAGAAATTGAAGCGATTTTCGGCAAGCCACTACGGAAAGCCCAAGAGAAAGGTGTTAACTTACCGCAAATTCAATGTTTGTATCAGCAACTTAAGTTTTTAGATGCTAGAAAACAATTGATGTAGAGATATAGTAAGATTATGTCACCTTAATTTTACAACCCGAACAATTCCATTTTTAACATTACGATATTTTCGCATTTTTTCCTCGGTGCGTGACGCTACAAGCTAAAATATGTCCTACTATATTTGTTAAAGCGTCACACACCCTACAACTAAATAACAAATTCGATTTTCACAATTATTTTTTCAACAGACTTCTAATTTCAGCAATGGTTTTTACTAGCTTATCTATCTATCTAACAACTAACCACTAACAACTAATAACTAACCACTAATGTCCAAAACAGCATAAACTATGCAGATGGTAAAGCTGACACAGGGGATTAAGAAACGTGGCTAGATTTCTCTTCGTAACGGACTTAGATAACACTTTTGTCGGTGATGATGACGCACTTAGAGAATTAGAGCAACTGTTGAGCCGACACCGCCAAGAATATGGCACTAAAATTGTATATGCTACAGGGCGATCGCCAGTTCTATATGAAGAGCTAAGAAAGGAAAAAAATCTGATAGATCCAGATGCTTTAGTCTTATCCGTAGGAACGGAAATTTACTTAGATAAAAGCGATACACCTGATTCTAGTTGGTCAGAAAAACTTTCTCAAGGATGGAACCGAGAAGTGGTATTATCTAAAACTGCTGAATTTTCGGAGTTAAGTCCACAACCAGACACAGAACAAGGTCAATTTAAGGTAAGCTTTTTCCTTGAACAATCTGTAGCGACGGGGGTTTTACCGCAATTGGAATCTATGTTGCACAAATGTGGTTTAGATGTCAAATTAATCTACAGCAGTGGTATTGACCTTGACATTGTACCCAGTCGTAGCGATAAAGGTCAGGCAATGCAATTTCTCCGCCAAAAGTGGAACTTTGTAGCAGAA
>ERZ1740059.473-NODE-473-length-21171-cov-3.948996_pt1 | contig 21171 bp, 20 predicted proteins | sample MGYA00581744_ERZ1740059 | MGnify/ENA primary metagenome ERZ1740059 (study PRJEB43018, sample SAMN04849738) | marine metagenome | isolation source: floating plastic debris | place: Pacific Ocean | collected 2008-08-28 | study: EMG produced TPA metagenomics assembly... | reverse complement strand
CACGACCACCGAGGCGATGATGCCAAGGATGACCACGACGATCAGCACCTCAACGAGTGTGAACGCCCTGGTGCGGGCAGGAATCGAGCGGGTGGTCCGCGGCATGTGTCGCTCCATAGCTGCTTCGCTGGCAGTGCAGCCCTCGAAGGGAAGTATCGGATACACCGCGAACCGGCGACACACGGTTTCTTGAAGGCGGCGGCTTCGGGTAGCGGTCGTGCTTGCCGTGAGGCTCGGGCCTCTCAATCGGCGTGACCCGCCGAGGCTTCCCTGCTTCGCACCGAGCGCATCGGTCTGGTTATCGGCGCGGGTTGCGGCGGGAGACCGATCGCTGCCTCTGGCTCGGCGTCGCGTGCGGGTTGGGGCCCATCGGCGACTGACGGCGTGGCGGGCGATCGGTGCCGTTTACGTCGTCGTGCACGGGCTCGATCGGCTCGGCGGCGTCCGGTACTGCGCCGTTTTCGGACTGCCGCGCCTCGGCCGGGCTCGGCTCCACCGCGTCCATCGCTTCCGCTTCGTGCACCGCGATCGGCCCGGCAGCCGGCTCGGCAAGCGACGCGAAGATCATCCGGCCTGCCGCAGTTGGGATCGTCGACTCCACGCTGACCACCGTCTGCGACCCGATCGCGTGCTCGGCGTGATTCACGACGACCATCGTGCCATCGTCCAGATAACCCACGGCCTGGCCCGGCTGCTCGCCGGCGCGGACGAGACGGAGTTGGAACGACTCCCCCTTCACCGTCACGGGTTTGCACGCTTTCGCCAGCGTGTGGATGTTCAGGATCGGGATGCTGTTGATTTCGGCCACGGCAGCGAGCCCGGTATCGGTCGTTGCGATCATCGCGCCGCTGCGCTGGGCGAGATCGACGAGCATGCGGTCGACGCCGCGGGCGGTGAGCAGCGTCTCATCGATCACGACATCGAGCGCGGGATCGCCTTGCAGCTGGGCGATGGTCTGGAGCCCGCGTCGGCCCCGGCTGCGTACGCCCGCGTCGGGGTTGTCGGCGAGCAGCTGAAGCTCCTCGGCGACGAACCTCGGCACGATGAGCGTGGTCTGCAGAATACCGACCCCGGCGATGTCGACGATGCGGCCGTCGACGAGCGGCGATGAGTCAATGAGCAGCGGGCGCGGGCCGCGGATCTGCTTGGCGAACTCGACGTAGGGGATGACCAGGCGGAAATCGTCCTTGGTTTGCAGGACGGTCGAGATGCAGATGTAGCCGATGCCGATGCCGAGCAGGACCTGGATGGTGTCGATGATCGCCGGCTGCATGCCGTCGGCGGTGCGGATGCCCCAGAGATCGGTGATGAGATCGATCACGCTGCCGAGCGCGAACGACGCGAGCAGCGCGACGACGAGGCCGAAGAAAATCGCACCGAGCGTCGAGATCTTCTTGTTGGGTGTGAGCCGATCGGCGGCGAACGCGAGGCCGCCGAAGATCACCGCGAGCACGGTCGTGAGCCACCAGCTGCTGAGGACGGCGAACGGGCCGAAGCGGACGCGCTCGAGGTTGTAGTCATCGGTTGCCGCGAGCACGGTGAGAACCGTGACGGTGATGAACGCGATGAGAAACGCGGCGCGGACGACCTTGAGCAGGCGTTTCTGCTGCTGCTCGGCCCGGTTGTAGGGCAGCAGCTCGGGCTGGGTCGGGCGGATCGCCATCGGTTGAGTGTACGGAACCGGGCCGGAGGCGGTTCAGGTGGCCGCGGGGCCTAACATGGCGTCTTGCTCTTCGGAGGTCGGTCGGGTTGGCGGCCGGGCCCGGTGCACGGGCGGCACGTGAACCTGGTCAGGGCTTGACCGCAGCAGCCATAAGCGGCGTCGTCCGGGGCGTCGGTGTCCTGGCCGCCAACCCGATCGACCCGCCGGGACCCGACCCAAGCACCTGGGATTTCACTCGATGAAGTGGTGGCACGGCTCACTGATCGGACTCGGCATCGCCGCGGTCATGGTCCTGCTCACGCTGCCGATCACGCTCTACATCGCCATCGACAAGATCACCAACGAGCTCAGGCCCGCGTCGGTCGGCGTGTTCGGCTTCTGGATCGCCGCGGTGATCGTTGGAACCGTCGGCGGCGGGCTGGTGCCGAAACTTCTGGGCTCGGTCGACCGCGACACGATCGAGCAGCGCCGGCAGAAGCGATCGTCAGCGGCCGAGCGCGAGCGGGAGCGCGGTGCGTAGGCCGTTGGCGAAGCTGCGCTCGGGCTTGAACAGGTCGGCCCGGCGTTCGAGGGCCGCGGCGCACATCGCGTCGTATCGCGGCTGATCCGTTGCGAGGTCCGTGATCGCTCGCGCGAGGCCCGCTGCCCCTTCGGCGACCGGCACCACGATGCACGCGCCTTGCATGACCTCGGCCGACGCGACGACCTCGGTCACGATCGCGGGCATGCCGAAAAGCATCGATTCGAGCGATGACTTGGCGATGCCCTCGTTGAAGCTGCGCTCGGTCGGCGTCACGGTGACGTGCGTGGTTTTGTAGATATCCGTCAGCTCTTCGCCGCCGATCCAGCCGGGCAGGCTGACGACGTCCGTCAGGTTCCGCTCGGCGACCGCGGTGCGCAGCCAGTCGAGCTCTGCCCCATCGCCCGCGATGGTCCAGCGGACCTCGGGCTTCGACGGATCGCTCGCGCGCGCATCGCGCAGCATCGCGGCGGTCTCGATCATCGTGCGCACGCCCTTCATGCGCTCGAGCCGGCCGGCGAAGATCACGTGGAAGGGCTGGCCGAACGGCGCGGCCCGCAGGTCGTTCTGCATGTCCGAGTACTGCGGCACGTGCTCGATGATCGGGTAGTCGCCCGGCAGCGTGGCCCGGAGCTGCCGCGTCGCCTCGGGCACAACCGAGAGCGCCGCGCGAACCGTCGTCGATGCGGTCCGCCTCGTCAGCGTCCGAACTACGCGGTCGGCGAGCCGGGGCGTCGTGGACATGGGCCAGAGCGTGTTGTGCAGCGTGAGCACGACCGGGATCGATCGCTTGGCGAGCGCGGCGATCATCGGGAAGCCGTAGTGGATCGACATGAACACCGCATCAGTACCAAGGTCGGCGATGCGGCTCGCCAGCGCGTCAGCGGCGGCGAACCAGTCGCGTATGTATCGGATGCCGCGCGATTTCGGAATGAACGGCTCGTAGTACAGCTTGAACGGGTCGCGCTCGACCGGCTCGGCGTGGGGCCGATCGACGAAGACCGTCGATGAGCAGCCGAGCTCGTGGCAGACCTCGAAGAACTGGATCGAATAGGCATCGGCGATGATCCGGCCGTCGGCCGCGCCCTCGGCCCACTTCTTGAGCGTGCCGCCGGCGTCGCCCGGGCCGTGGAGGTAGACAATGTGCTGCCGGTCTGCGGGCATGGTCGGGCCTCGGCGCTGCCCGGCGCCAATGCCGGGAGCGGGTGTGTAGGGCGGTCGCGACATGGTACACACCGCACGGCTCCGCGCAGCCTTGGCTTCAGTGCTCGCGGTGGTAGGCGATCCGGCCAACGGGCTGGCCCGACTCGAGCATCTCAAGCACAAGCCGGTCGCCGATGAGGCTGAGCCGCGCCGCGGCCTCGCCGGTGTTCTCGGGCTCGAACGTCTCGGCCGACACATCGCCGGGCTGCGTGACGATCACCGTCACGGTCTCGGGCACGAGCGCGAGACTGGCGCCGTCGACGGTCCACGAGCCGGACTCGCCGACCTCGATGCGGCGATGGTCGCGCTCGATCGTGGTGACGCGGTCGAAGCCATGCTCGGTGACACTGATCGTTGCGTCGGTCACGCGGACACCCTCGCCGAACTCGTCGCCGGGCTGGGCGATCGTCCACTCGCCGAGGGTGGCACGGCTGTCGATGGCGGCGGTCGGCGTTGCGATCGAACAGCCGCCGCGCACCAGAGGGCAGCAGGCGAGCATCAGGAATCTGCGGGCGGCGTTCATGTGACGGAGCTTACCCGAAGATCGATCGCGTTCCTAGGACCGAGAACAGGTGTCCCGGAGGCGGTTCTACACTGGTGGCATGTCGTACACCGCACTCGCCAGACGCTACCGCCCGCAGGATTTCGACGACGCCGTGGGCCAGGAGCCGGTGGCCCGGACGCTCCGCGCCGCGATCGACGCCGACCGTGTCGCGCACGCATACCTCTTCACCGGCCCCCGGGGCGTGGGCAAGACCACCATGGCCCGCATCTTCGCCAAGGCGCTCAATGGGAACGGCACCGACGAGGTCAACACCGCCATCATGAGCGGGCAGGACACCGACGTGGTCGAGATCGACGGCGCGAGCAACAACAGCGTCGAGCAAGCCCGCGAGCTGATTGCCAACAGCGTCTACCGCCCGATGCGCGGCCCGTACAAGATCTACATCATCGACGAGGTGCACATGCTGTCGACGGCGGCGTTCAACGCGCTGCTCAAGACCATGGAAGAGCCGCCCGAGCACGTGAAGTTCATCCTGTGCACGACCGAGTCGCACAAGGTGCCGCCGACGATCCAGAGCCGGTGCCAGCGGTTCGACTTCCGCGCGATCCCGGCGACCGTCATCGGCGAGCGGCTGGGCGCGATCCTCAAGCAAGAGAAGGTCAAGGCCGACGCGGAGCTCGTCGCCATGGTCGCGCGGCTCGGCAACGGCTCGATGCGCGATGCGCTCAGCCTGCTCGATCGGCTGATGGCCTCGGGCGAAAAGAAGCTGACCGTGCAGCTGCTCGAGGACCTTCTGGGGCTCGCGCCGCGCGAGCTCGTCGGCCGGCTGATCGACTCGCTGGTGCAGGGCGAGCCCGCGCCGGCGCTCGATGCCGCGGGCGAGCTGGTCGCGTCGGGGACCAGCATCGACCAGACGCTCGAAGCGCTCATCGAGCGGCTGCGTGATCTGATGGTCCTCGCCGCGTGCGGGCCCGAGACGTCGCTCGTTGAGCTGTCGGGTGATGCACGTCGCGAAGAAGTCGAGCGTGCCAAGCACTTCGACCCGGCCGGGCTGGTTCACATGATCGCGCTGTGCGAGGGTGTGCAGCGGGCCGCGAAGTCGAGCCCGAATCCGCGAGCGCTCATGGACGCCTTGGTCGTGCGGCTGGCGATGACCGAGAAGCTCGCGGACGTGACGGGGATCCTGAACCAACTGCAGGGTTCCGGTATGGGGGCCGGCGCGGGAAAAGGCTGAGGGCGTCGGCCGGCGCGACCCCAGCCGCGTCGCGACCGCCGCCCGCTGCGAAACACGTTGCGACGCCCGCGCCGTCGAAAGACGTGGTACCCGCGAATGGCGCGGCACTCTGGCAACAGCTTCAGCAGGTCGCACCGATGATGCTGCGAGCGTTGCTGGCCGACATGCGCCTGGTGAGGCTCACGGAGTCCGAGGCGGAGCTCGCCTGCGCAGGCCACGCTCGCAACACGGCCGAGAAGAAGCTTGACGATCTCTCGAAGCTCATGACAGAGCTCTCGGGCAAGCAGATACGTGCGAGGCTTGTCGATAGCGAGCCCGAGCCGGCGGCGAGCGAGCCAAGCCAAGCGCCGACGCCGGATGTGCCGCCTGACCTGGATCATCCGGTCGTGCAGAAGGCGCTCGAGGTCTTCAACGGACGGATCATCGATGTGAAGCCGGTGCGGTCGAAGCCGGATGACGGCGGAGGGGCGATCTAGATGTTCGGCAACATGAAGAACCTCGGAGCGATGGCGGGCCTGCTGCAACGCAAGGACGAGATCGCGGCCGCCGCGAAGGAACTCGGCGAGCGGATCGGCGAGCTGCGCGTCGAAGGACAGGCCGGCGGCGGCGCGTGCCGGGCGTGGGTGACCGGCAAGCTGCGTGTCGACCGGATCGAGTACGACCCGGTCGTGCTCGCGGGCGTTGCCGCATCACCCGAGGCCAAGCACCAGCTCGAACGGCTGACAACCGAGGCCGTCAATGATGCGGTCGAGAACTGCCAGCGCGTGATGCAGCGGATGGTCGCCGAGGAGGCCGAGCGGCTCGGCATTGAGGATCTGATCCCCAAGGGCGCGGGCGGCGGCGGCCCCCTCGGCGGGCTGCTCGGCTCGTGACACCCTCGGAACTGATCGAGCTGGGCGAGACCGATCCCGCGTCGATCACGATTCACATCACAGATGAACCGGTGCCGCCGGCGACCCGGGCGGTCGTCGAGTGCTGGGATGCCATGCGGACCGACAAGCCGCGGCTGTTCAACGGTCCGGTGCTGTCGTACACCGGGCACCGTGGCAGCGAGATCACCGTGCGGCGGGACTCGTACCAGCGGCTCGCTGTGCAGGAACGCGAGCCGGCGATCGTTAATCCGCCCGTGATGCAGCTGTCCGTCACGGGTGTCGTCACCGCGCTCGACGATCGCGCCGTCCGGCACGTGCTCGTCGGCAGACGTTCCCACGCAACGCGTGTCTACGGCGGCATGTGGGAGTTTGGCCCATCGGGCGGCATCGACCCGCCACCGTCTTCGGTTGACACCCTCGACGGACTGCGCGTGTTCGAGCAGCTCGCTTCCGAGATGCAGGAAGAAACCGGGCTGCGGGTCGACGCCGAGCCGGGGCCGATCATCGCGATCACGGTCGACCGCATTGCGACTTCGGCCGACCTCGTCATGCGGCTTGAGTTGTCGCGGCCGATCAACGAGATCGTCGCCCAAACCAACCGGCCCCGCGAGCACGATTGGGAATACGAAGCGACGCAGTGGATCCCGTGTAGCGGCATCCGCCGCTTTGCGATCGAGTCGCCGTGTATCCCGCCGACGATCGCGCTCGCAACGCTCGGCGAAGCACTCGCCTAGCGCTTCGGGACGCTGGCCGTCGTCAGCAGCTCGGCCAGCTTCTTGACGTCGCGCTTCTCAACGATCGCATCAACAACATGCGGCTTGATGTTCGTCTTCTTCAGGTGATCGTGCGCACGCTTCCAGAGCGTGTCCGCCTTCTTGCCTTCCGCAAGATAGATCTCGGTCACCAGTTCCTGGAGCTTGGTGATCGTGATCGTGTCGGCGTTCTCGTAGTAGCGTTTAACGATCTTCTGCTGGTGCGCAGAGAGGTTCTGCCCCTTGGCCATCGTGCGGAGTCCTTTCCGGGTCAGCCCGAGCCGACGAGCTGGGTGCGGGCGAGCGTGCGGTAGACATCGCAGCGGTCGAGCAGCTCGCCGTGCGTGCCCTGGTCGATGAGCCGGCCCGCGTCGAGCACGGCGATGCGGTCGGAGTTCACAACCGTGCTCAGGCGGTGCGCGACGACCAGCGTTGTGCGCCCCCGGCTGAACTCGTTGATCGCGTCGGTGATGTGGGCCTCGCTGTCGGCATCGATCATGCTTGTCGCCTCGTCCATGATGAGGATCGCCGGGTCGCGCAGGATCGCGCGGGCGATCGCGATGCGCTGCCGCTGGCCGCCCGAGAGCGTCAGGCCCTGCTCGCCGACGGGCGTGTCGAGGCCCTCGGAGAGCTGCTCGATAAACGGCATCGCGTGCGCGCGGCGGGCCGCGTCGACGATCCGGTCTTCCGTTGCATCCTCAGCGCCGTAGGCGATGTTGGAGCGGATCGTCCCGGGGAAGATGACCGTCTCTTGCGTGACGACGCCGATCTGCTTGCGCAGGCTTTCGGTCGCGTGCTCGGTGATGTCGAGCCCGTCCACGAGCACGCGGCCCGAGTCTGGATCAAACAGCCTCGGCACCAGCGAGAGCAGCGTGGTTTTGCCCGAGCCGTTGGGCCCGACAAAGGCAACCCGCTCGCCGTGCACGGCTTCGATCGAAACATCGCGCAGCGCCGGGCGGTCCGCCCCTGGATACGTAAACGTGATCGCTTCGATCCCGACCGAGCTCTGGTGTCTCGGGAGATCGGGCAGCCGCTGGCGTGCGCCGGGCTCGGGCTCGAGGTTCATGATCTCCTCGACGCGCTCGCTCGCGGCCGCTGCGGCCTGGATCTCGTTGATGATGCCGGTCAGCGGCCTCAGGCTCGCGGCGGCGATGCCCAGCGACATCAGCGCGAGCATGAAGTCTTTCGGATCGAGCTCGTTGTCGAGCACGGCCTTGACGGCAACGGCGGCCAGCACGCCGACGGCCGAGATCGCAACGACTTCAGAGACAGGGCTCGACAGCGCACGTGCCGTGCGTGCCTTGAGCATCTCGCGGATAACGCGCGTGTTCGTCTCGCGGAAGCGGCGGACCTCGTCGCCTTCCGCGGTCTGGACCTTCACCACACGCAAGCCGCGCAGCACGTTGCCGGCGCGGCCCAGAAGCTCGGCCTGACCCGCGAAGGCTCGCTTGCGCGCTCGGCGGACACGCTGGCCGAGCGCACGGATCACAAGGAACAGAACAGGCGCGGTGACGAGCGATACGACCGTGACGAGCGGCTCAAAAATAATCGCGACGGTCAGCGCCGCGAGACCCTTGCCGACTTGTGTCGCGCCCTTAGACAGAATCGCGGCGAACCCCTCGGCGAGGCGTTCGGTCTCGTCAACAACGCGGCGGGAGATATCAGATGAATCGCCGGTGACCACCGTCCGCAGAGGCAGCCGAACGACATGCTCGAACGCGCGGTCGCGGATGCGCTGCGACGCTCGATACACGGCCGTCAGCGAGAGAAACTGATGCCCGAACGTCGCGAGCGCGCTGAGCATCGTGAGCAGGCCGATGCCAACCATGATGACAACCACGCTGCGCCAGGGCCGCGTCGGGAGGATGTCGATCACCGCCTGCGGCACCTGGGGCTCGAGCGGCCAGGCGAGCAGCGCGACGTTCGCTTCGGTCACCATCTCTTGCAGGCCCTTGGCGCCGTCGGGGCCGGCGAGCATGGTGTTGAGCACGGGCGCGACCGAGGCGATGCCCGCGCCGAGGCCCACGCTGGCGAGCAGCGCGAGCAAAAGGGCGCACGCGACTAAGCCGCGGTCGTGCACGAGTTCTTTGGCGAAGCGCCAGAAGCTATCCATGCCCGGCGTGTCTCCATGCGCCCCGCGCGTCGTGCTAGCTAAGCGGCGTCAGGCCGCCGAGGATGGTGGGCGTGACCGTGAACCGGCGGCCCGCGTCCTGGTCGACGCGGGTGAGCGACGCCGTGACCGGCTGCGCGTTGGGGCCGTCCGATGTGACCAGCACCGAGAAGTTGCTGAACCGCTCGGTGTCGCCGAGGATCTTCGAGGCGATCGCGATAACCTGGCTGCTGCTCCTTCGGGCCAGGTTGAACTCGGCCCGGCTCTCGGCCTGCGCAGTCGTGGTGACCGAGAGACGCTCGCCGTCATCGAAGATCGCGGTGAACGTGATGTCGGCCGCCTCGGAGTTGGGGTTGTAGACGCTGATCACCTCGCTGAAGCTGCTCTCGCTGATGAACGAGGCGTCGGTGAAGATCTGGCGTGTCGCTCCGAAGGGCGCAACGAGTGCACCGCCGCCGCCGATGCTGCTCGCCGCGGTGTACTGGGCCGCGAGCTGCGCGCCGGCGGTCAGGCTTGTTGCCCGCACACTGATCGGCGTGTCCTCGGCGATGGACGAGCCGGGGAGCCCGTCGAGATCGAACAGCCTCCTCCGGCCGGCCTCGATCGTGTTGAAGATGCTCGATCGCTCGACGCCGTCGCTCGTCACGAAGTCGAGCGTGACGATCGCGTCTTCAGTACCCAGGTTGACGATGGAGATCTGGCCTGAGCCGTCCTGCGGCCGGCGTGCGTCGGCGAGCGCCACAACGCCGCCGGCCTCGCCGGGCGACCCGAGCGAGAGCGCTGCGCCCGTGCCTGCGGGGTCGCTCTGATCGAGCCGGAAGATCGAGCTGCTGGCGACGATGGGCACCGTCGAGGTCACGCGGGCGGCGAACGGCTTCTGCGGCAGCACGCTCTCGCCGATGCCCTCCAAGTTGATCCCGCCCCGGCGGTACGCGTCGAGCTCGCGCGGCGTCACAAGCTCGGTCGAGGGCTGATCGGCGAAGAAGAACTCGATCGTGACCTCGCCGGACTCGCCCGTCAGGTTCTGCCAGGTGATGAAGCTCTCGAGCGCATCGTCGTCGCGCTCGAGGTCGGCGAACGTCCACGTGGTCAGCGTGTCCTGCCGGCCGGCCTCGGGGAGGGCGAGCGGGTCGAACAGCGACTCGCCCGCTAACGGGTCGAGCCCCTCGCTGCCGTCGCTGAAATCACCGCGCGTGAGCGTCGCGGTGATCGGCAGCGCGATCGGGTTGGTGAACGCCGAGTGCACCTCAATGGCGTAGGGATTGAAGCCGATGAGCCTGCCGTCGTCGCCGGTGCCCTGCAGCTCGATCTCGAGCCGCTCGCCGCCTTCGAGCGTGCCCTGCGTGACGACAATGTCGCGGTCGAGGCCCTGCGCGAAACGGGCCACAACCTGGTACGCGCCCACGCCGCTATTGGGGTTGACGACCGTCAGCGTCTCCTCCGTGCGGAAGTTGCTAAAGCCCTCGGGATAGAACACGGCCTGGTCGAAGAAGCCGCTTTCGCCCTCGGGCTTGATGACCTCGGCGGTGATGATGTTGACTAACTCGTCGGGCGTGAAGCCGTCCGATTCGTCGAACGACTCGGTCACGGGCGTGGAGCGGAACGGTCCTCCGCCGAAGTCGGGGTCGCTGAGCTGCTGTGACAGGTCGAGCCGGTCGAGCTCTGCGATCGCGGTGACGACATCCCACGAGCGATCATCGAGAACCCGACCGAAGACCGCGAAGCCGCCGTTGCTCTGCACGTCCGGCCCGAGAACGCTCTCGTTGTCGACAATGTTGAAGAACCACTGGCTGGTCGCGCTGTTGGGCGCGCCGGTCTTGGCCATGGCGATGGTGCGGGCGTCGTTCGAGCGGTCGACCTCGTCGACGATGGTGTCGCCGACGTTGATGGCCGTCGCGTTGCCGTCCTCGTCGATGCGGTTCCGGCCGCCCTGGATGATGTCGCTCGGCGCGTCCGGGTCGGCGTTGAGCGCCTGTGACCGCTGGATGATCAGGTTGTCGTACTGACCGTCTCGCACGTATCCCAAGAAGTTGTCAACGGTGACCGTCGGGTCGCCGTCCTCGGACACGAACAGCTCGATGTCGATGTGGCTGAAGCCATCGGCCGACTCGACGTTGGTCTCGAACCGGACGATCGGGTTGCTGGCGTTCTCAAGGTCGGCGATGTCGGGCAGCTCGGCACCGAACAGGGTCGAGAGGAGCACGCGGGGCTCAAGCTCGTCGAAGGCGCACGAGGGCAGAGCGGGCGGAAGCGATCGGGAACGGAACAGCTGCATCGGTCGGCTCTCCGGGTCATCAAGGACATGGGCCCGGCCCGAGGACTGTGGGCGGCAGTTGCCCTCGGCGGGAGCCAGCGTCGGCCTTGGGCTAGGCTGCGCCGGCAGTCTCACCAGAAGGATACGCCACCAGAGCGATGACCGAGTCCGAGCCCGCACACGAACCCGCTGACGAAACCGCTGCTGCCGGGCCGGCTGCGGCGGTCGCCGTCACCGCGGTGATCCCCGCGTGGAACCGGCCCGCCGACCTTGTGAGGCTGCTCGGCGACCTCGCGGCCGTCGAAGCCGACGCCCGATTGTCCGTGATCGTGGTGGATAACGCCTCGGACCTTCCGCTCGACCGCGTCGACGCGGTCGCCGCCGCCGCGCGGCAGCTCCGCGACACGGCACCGGTCGAGTTCATCCGCCTGCCGACCAACACAGGCGGCTCGGGAGGCTTCAACGCCGGGCTGACGCGAGCGCTCGGTGGTGATCCCGCGTTCGTGTGGCTCGTTGACAGCGACGCAAGGGTCGAGCCGGGCTGCGTTCAGGCCATGCTCGCCGCGTTCGACAAGAGCGCAGCCGCGGTCGGTGCCGCGATCGGCGACCCGCGGACTGGCAAGATCTTCGAAGTGGGCGGACGGCTGAACCGCCGCACGGGCCGGATCGAGGCAGCCATGCCGGCCACCCGTGAACCGTTTGAAGTCGACTACGCCGCGGCATGCTGCCTGCTTGTCCGGGCCGACGCGGTCCGGAAGGCCGGGCTGCTGCCGGATCTGTTTCTGCACTCCGATGATGTCTCGTTCTGCCTGCGGCTGCGATCTGCGACGGGGAAGCGAATCGTCGCCGCGCCGATGGCGCGGTGCCGGCACCCACGGTTCGATCGCTACAAGACCTGGGCGCGGTTCTACGAGGCGCGGAACTGGATCGTGCCGGCGCTCGCCGCCGGGCTCGGCAGGCGCGCACTGCTGCGGCGAGCGTGGCGCGAGGTTGTCCTCGCCGTGGGCCAGACGCTCATTTGCCGTGATGATCTCGCCCGGCTGCACATCCGCGGACTGTCGGACGCCGCATCGGGACGGATCACCGGCAGAGCCGAGGCATCACGCACCCAGTGCGCGCGCACGTGGCCGATGCACTCGCTTGGCCGAGCCCTCGACGCGATCGCGACGACGCTACCAGAGTCGGCCCAGCCCATCGCGTCCATCCACACCGATGCGCCGCTGACTCAAGACGTTCGCGCGAAGCTGCGCGCCAACCTTGAGCGCAAGGGGCTGACCGTGGTGGATGTGCCGCCGAAGCCGGTGCGCTCGTCGGGCGAGGCGCTGCGCGGCGTGCTGCGGACGGTGTTCACGCCGCCCGCGGTTCTCGCGGTCGTGAACGCGAAGGCCCCGCCGCACGCGTGGAGCGCGGGGCGCGTGGTGCTGTCGATCGCGCCGACCGGGTACACGCTGCGCCGGCTGCGCTACTCGGACCGGATCGCTGCGCTGCTTGCAGTCGTCATCCGCGGCACGCTGGCGACAACGCGGATCACGCTGCTCCCGCCCGCATCGCCCCGCAGCCCGTCGGCCGAGTCCCCGCCCGCACCCGCCGAGCGCCGGCCGACGCTCTCGGTCATCATCCTCACGCGCGACCGCGTCGAGCAGCTCCTGCACACGCTGACCAAGCTGCGCGAAGACGACGTCGGCCGAGATTGCGAGATCGTGGTTGTCGACAACGATTCCAGCGACGGCACACCCGGCACTGTGCGCGAGCGGTTCCCCAACGTCGTGGTCGTCGAGACCGGAGCGAATCTGGGCGTCGAGGGCTTCAACCGGGGTGTCGCGGCTTCGACGGGCGAGGCCGTGCTGATCCTCGATGATGACGCCTGGCCCGCGGACGGCGCGCTCGCGGGCGCGCTCGATCGGCTCAAGACCGAGCCGGACCTCGACGCGATCATGCTGCACCGCCGCCACCCGAAGACACACGAGTGGGAGTGGCCGTTCGACCACGAGCTGTCCGACGACTCGGCGTGGCCCGACATGGGCAGCGGCAACATCATCCGCCGGGCCGCGTGGGACGCGGTCGGCGGCTATGAAGCCGGCTACTTCCTCTACCGCAACGACACGGACCTCGCGCTCAAGCTGCTCGCTGCGGGCAGCCGCGTCGCGTTTGCGCGCGACCTGCACGTCTGGCACGACTCGCCGATCGCCAAGCGCAAGACGCCCAAATGGATCTGGCGCTCGACGCGCAACTGGGTCTGGCTCTGCCGACGCCACGGCAGGCGAGGCTCGGGAATCTGCGGCGTCCTGCTCGGCTGGCTCTGGGCCCACCGACTCGCATGGCTCTCGCCAGCGGGGCACCTCATGGCGCTGCGGGGGCTGCTCGAAGGCGTGCTCAAGCCCGCGCCGGAGCTCGAAGAGGGCGTCCGCCCCGACGGCGAGGCGCTGCGGAGGCTCATCCGGCTCAAGATGCGCTACCGAGGGTGAGCGGCACGAACGGGTCGCGTAATTCGAACTCGACCGGCATCGACGGCGCACTCAGAATCCCGGCGTCGATGAAGCAACGCAGCAGCGCACGCCACTCGGCGTAAACGTATGGGATGCCGAAGCGGTCGTGCATCTCGCGCACCAGCGATGCGCCGCGCTCGGCGAGGTCCTGCACGAACTGCTCGCGCGTCGGGTCGCAGAAGTACACCCGACAGCCCATCGGCCGCGCGGGGTGCACGCCGCAGCGGCTGATCGAGCCGTCGGCGATCAGAAACGGGCAGTCGCCGCGCGACTCCGCCGTGTCGATATCACCACCACCGATCGCACGGTCAGTGGGGATCCGGTCGAGCGTCCACGCGACCTCAAGGCCCGTCACGAAGAGGTCGTGCCCGGTGCGTGCAAAGTCGCAGCACCGCCCCGACGCCGTGCACACGGGCCGCGATGCCCGCACATCGCGGACGCTCGCGTCGTGCGCGCCTCGGATCATCTCATCGACGTCGGCGCGCCGCGCGATCGCGACCCATTGCCGCAACACATCGTGCTCGATGACGGGAGCGCGCAGCACGGCGTTCAGATCTCCACGATGTCGCGCTGCCGACGGATCTCGTCCGGGTGCGTCGTCTTCGAACCCCGATCGATCCCCGGGCACTCCATCGCGGCCCGCCGCCACGCGTGCTCGCTCGACAGGTTACTCTTCCAGAAGGGCCACGTCCGGCACTGCGCGGGCCGGGCGTCGTACAGGCCGCAGATCGCCTTGCCGGGGAGCGTGTCGCGATCGAGGAACACGCAGTCGTAGCCGAAGTCGGTGACGCGCTCCGTGAGGCTCCGGCCCATCGGTGTTTCGTGCGTGTACGAGCGCATGAACTCGCCGATGCTGATCCCGAGCTTGGCCGCCATCGCCTGCGCCTCGTCGTCGGTGAACTTCACGTAGCCGCTGGGCCCGGTGCAGCAGCCGCCGCACTGCGTGCACTCGAACCGCAGTCCGTTGTCCGACGATCGGGCGTCACGCGAACCGGCACGCGGGCCGCGGTGATCGAACCACTGAAGCGGCACCGTCCGGCTCATGCCGTCGTCCCGGCGTCGGGCCCGTTGTAGCGGACGACCACGAGCGTCTGGTCATCGGCGCGAGGCCGCGAGCCGGCGTGCGCCGCGACCGCGTCGAGCACCGCGCGCCGGATCGCGATCGGCTCGGTGCCCGCACTCGCGATCGCCGCATCGAGCCGGTGCGTTCCGAAGAGCTCGCCGACCGGGCTGAACGCCTCGGTGATGCCGTCGGTGTACAGCACGAGCGTGTCGCCCGGGTGCATCACGAAGGCGTCGCCGACGGGATCGAGATCGGGCAGGATACCGCACGGCGGGCCGCCGCAGCCCTCGATCGCTTCGACGGCTCCCGACGCACGCCTCAGCCTGGGCGGGTTGTGGCCGCAGCACGCGTAGATCGCCTCGCCCGTCGCCGGGTCGATCGTGACCAGAAACGCAGTGACGAACATGCCGGGCTCGACGCTCTCGCAGACCATCGTGTTGACATCGGGCACGGTGCGCGCGGGGTCGGTGGTGTAAAGCCGCGTCGCGAGCATGGCGGTGCGGAAGACGGACATGACAACCGACGCGACCGGGCCGTGGCCCGAGACATCGCCGATGACAACGCCGAGAAGGTCATCGCCGGCTGCCGACTCCGACCCCCGCGGCCGCGGGAACGTGCGGTAGTCGTAGTAGTCGCCGCCGGCGGCCTCGGATGGCTGGTAGCTCACCGCAAACGTAAACCTCGGGTCCGTCGGCCAGCTCGCGGGCAGCAGCGACCGCTGCACGCGCCCGATCGCGTTCATCGGAACGAGGGTCTCGATCGACGTCGACATGAAGTTGATGTTGCCGATGCCGATCCGGAGCATCTCCTCGTCGAGCTCGCGCAGCGCGGGCGGCATGAACATCGCGGAGTACTCGTGCACGCGCCCGTTCGAGAACACCGGGACCGCCAGCACGTCGCACGGCCCCGGCAGCCAGCCCTCAAGAACCGAATCGCCCGCCGGGTCGAGACCGCGAACAAGCTTCGGGCTCTCGCCCTCGACGAGACGCGACAGGTGAGCCGAGCGCACGACCGGCGTCTCGTCCAGCGGCAACCAGTACCGCGTCATCGCCCGGACGCACTCGGGCGTGAGGTCGCCGTCGCCGAACGCTTGCTTGAGCATGACGCGGAACGACCCCGGCTCGCAGCCTTCGACCCGGAGCCCCAGCGCGTGCGTCACACCCGAAAGCTCGCTGAACCGCTTCGAGAACGCGGCGTACAGCTCGTCCTCGTTGGTCGCGAGGCTCACCTCGCGCAGCATCTCGAGCGCCGCCCGCACGCTTGCGAACCGGTCGAGCCTCTCGATGTCGATCGCATCGGTCGCCATGCCGCAAGTCTACGGGAGAGCGAGCCGATCGCGAAGCAGCTTCATCGAACCGAGTTGTGCATCCGCCTCCGCGAGCACCCGCGATCGATCGGTTTCGTCGGATAGCTGCGGCGCGTTGACCTTGACATTGAGCGAGGCCGTCTCCGCCGACGCGTACGCCAAGACGGCGGCCGCGACGAGATCGCTGCGCAGGTTCGGGTTGCTGATCGGCGTGAGCTTCTCGCAGAGCCGAAGCAGATCGGATGCCGCCGCCACGACCGCCCGCGGCACCTGTATCGCCCGCCGGACCGCGGCCTCAAACTCCCCAGGCTTCTCGGACTTGCTGCCCCACAACGCGTTCAAGCCGGCGTAGGCATCGGCGTCCGCATCGGCGAGCGACAGCATCACCCCGCGCGCGTTATCAAGCTGGACGGCGATGGCTTCGAGCTCGGCCTGGTGCTCGGCGAGGCTCTTGCGGCCGAGCGAATAGCTCACGACCATCCTCGCGAGCGCCGCCGCCTGTGCGCCGACCAGGCCCGCGACGGCGCCGCCGCCGGGGGCCGGTGACTTCGAGGCGAGCGAGTCGAGCAGGTCGGCGACAGTGAGGCTGGCGAGGGTGTCCATGCCCGAGTTGTAGGTGGCTCAGCTCTACCGCTCGATCGGCACGCCGATCATCGAGCCGTACTCGGTCCACGAGCCGTCGTAGTTCTTGACGTTCGGCAGCCCCAGCAGGTACTTGAGCACGAACCACGTGTGGCTCGACCGCTCGCCGATGCGGCAGTAGGCGATGGTGTCCGTGCCCTCGCTGACGCCGGCGTCCTCGAAGTAGATCTTCTCCAGATCGCCGCGGCTCTTGAACGTGCCGTCGGGGTTCACGGCCGTGACCCACGGGACGCTCTTTGCGCCCGGCACGTGGCCGGCGCGCTGCGCGGTCTCGCTCCTGCCGGGCGGCGCGATGACCTTGCCGGAGCACTCGTCGGGCGAGCGGACGTCGACGAGGTTCGCGTTGCCGTCTCGCGCGACCTGCAGCACGTCCTGCGCGAACGCGCGGATCTGCGGGTTGGTCTCGCCGACGGAGTATGTCGTCGGCGTGGGGTTCGGCGTGTCTGTGGTCAGCGGCTTGTCTTCTTCATCGAGCCACTTGCTCCGCCCGCCGTTCATCAGCTTGACGTTGTCGTGGCCGTAGTACTTGAAGACCCAGAACGCGTAGGCCGCGAACCAGTTGTTGTTGTCGCCGTAGATCACGACCTCGTCGTCGTTCGAGATGCCGGCCTTGCCCAGCAGCGCTTCGAAATTCTCTTTGCTAATGATGTCGCGCTGGGTCTGATCCTGGAGCTGGGTCGTCCAGTCGAACGCGACCGCGCCGGGGATGTGGCCCGCGGCGTACTGCTGCGTATCCACGTCCACCTCGACGATCTTCAGATCGGTGTTGAGGCGCTCGTTGACCCAATCGGTGCTCACCAGAACGCTGGGGTCTGCGTACTCGCTCATTGCTATCTACTCCTTCGCGGCGCCCACTGGCCGCGGATTCTCGTGGTTCATGGGTGACGTGCCCTCGGTCAGCTCGGGCATGTGCTTGGCAAAGTTCGTGGCGTACTTAAAGGCGTCATCGCAGAAGATCATGACGCCCAGGCCCGTCTTGTCGCGCTCGGCGACGATCCGGCCGCCCTCGAAAATCAGCCCCGCGCTCGGCCCGGCCCGCAGGCCCTCGTGGCTGAACAGCTCGGCCGCCCGCGTGTACGCCAGCTCGTAGTCGATCTCGAGCACGTCGTCGATCAGCGACTCGTCGTAGAGCGTCGTCACCGAGAGCTGGCTCATGTTCCGCAGCCCGGGCACGTCGTGCCCCTCGCTCGGCGCGACGGCGATGACCTTGATGTCGGGGTTCTTCGATTTCAGAAACTTGGACAGCCCCGTCACGGTGCCGCAGGTGCCCAGGCTCGTGATCATGTGCGTGATCTCGCCGGCCGTCTGCTTCCAGATCTCCGGGCCGGTGGTCTCCATGTGCGCACGCACGTTGTTCTCGTTCTCGTACTGGTGCGGCATGGCGAACTTGTTGCTCTGCGCCCGCGCGATCGTGCGGGCCAGGTTGATCGACCCCTCGCCCATGCCAGGGCTCGGGCAGAGGTCGTCGTTGACGACTTCCAGCTCCGCCCCGGCGAGCTTGAGCATCAGCTTCTTTTCCAGCGGCACCTTGTTGGGCAGCACCGCCTTCATCGGGTAGCCCTTCACGCCCGCGAGCCCGGCGAGGCTCAGACCCGTGTTGCCGCTCGTGGGCTCGACGATGCCCTTGCCCGGGTCTTCGGGGCCGTTGGTGCCCCGGGCGCGCAGGCCCTTCTCTTCTTCCATCTGCCGAAGCAGATAGCTCGCGGCCCGGTCTTTCACCGAGGCAAACGGGTTCATCCACTCCAGCTTGGCGTAGAGCGTGAAGCCCGGCTCGGGGTTCAGCCGGTTGATGCGTACGAGCGGCGTCGGGTTGTCCTCGTCGGGCAGCATCTCGAAGATGTCGTCGTAGACGCGGGTCTGGTGGTTCATCGGGGGCTCACAAGGAGTGCGGCCGGGGATCTGGACCGGTCGTTCCAAAGCACGAACACGGCCGGCGGCGGTTTCATTCGATTCTTGGTGGATGATTTTGGATCGGCGGCCGACTCAGCGACAACAACACCCGAGGCGATAACACCCCGGGGCGGTCAAGCCGAGGAACTGAAGCGTGTGCCTACCGGTCTTCATCTCCTGAATATATGCACGCATCCCCGGGACGGATGGCCGAGAGCCGTGAGGCCGGCCAACTTTGCGGAATCCGCACACGCCGGGACCCCGAAGCACCACGCTGAGCAACCCACTTGACAGCAACAGGAGGCGGTTCGTGGCGGATCAGCACGCGATAGGCATCATCGGAGCAACCGGCGGCATTGGGTCCGCCCTCGCCAAGCGGCTCGCCGAGGCGGGCCACCCGCTGGCGCTCGCCGCGCGGGACCAGGGCAAGCTCGACGCGCTGGCCGAGTCGATCCCGGGCGACCACATGACCCACGTGCTCGACGCCACCCAGCCGGCGCAGATCGTTGAGTTCGGGAAGACCGCCGCCGACCGCTTCGGCGGGCTCGCGGGCCTCGCCAACTGCGTGGGCTCGATCGTGATCGCCCCCGCCGACCGCACGACCGACGAGCAGTTCGAGACCACGCTGCGGCTCAACCTCTGGAGCGCGTTCGGCACGGTGCAGGCCGCCGCCAAGACCATGCGGAAGACCGGCGGCTCGGTCGTGCTCTTCGCGACAGCCGCGGCGCGTTCAGGGGTGCCCAACCACGAGGCCATCGCCGCTGCGAAGGGTGGGGTCATCGGCCTCGCGCAGTCGGCCGCCGCGACCTACGCGACCAGCAACATCCGCATCAACGTCGTCGCGCCCGGCCTCGTCGACACGCCCGGCGCGAAAGACATCGTCGGCAGCGACATGGCCCGCAAGGCGAGCGAAGCGATGCACGCGCTCGGGCGGATCGGCCAGCCAGAAGACGTCGCCCCCCTCGCCGCACTGCTGCTCTCCGACCAGTCCGGCTGGACCACCGGCCAGGTCTTCGGTGTCGACGGCGGCCTCGCCACGCTCAAGACACGGGTGAAGGTCTAATGGCAGGCTCCGCAAGCACGCACGCACGTCCCTGGATGACCACCGTCCTGCGGATCGCGGGCGTCTACAACATCCTCTGGGGCGCGGCCGTGGTGCTGCTGCCCACAACCACCCTTGGCCTGCTCATGAGCACCGAGCAGATCACCGGCACCGTCGTCGTGTTCTGGCAGTGCATCGGCATGATCGTGGGTGTCTACGGCGTCGGCTACTGGGTCGCTGGCTCTGACCCGCTGCGGCACTGGCCGATCGTGCTGGTCGGCCTGCTCGGCAAGCTCTTCGGACCGGCCGGCTTCGTTGATGCCGTGCTGATCCGCGAGGTGCTGGATCCGAGCTTCGGCATCACGATCATCTTCAACGATCTCATCTGGTGGGTGCCGTTCTTCTGGATGCTGCTCGCAACGCATCGGCAGCACATCGAGAACCGGCAGCGCGTGCTCACGACCAACGGCAACGCCGACGCGTCGGCCGCCCTCGAGTCAGCCACCACCTCCGACGGCCGATCGCTGCTGGAGCTCTCGCGCGACAAGCCGACGCTGATTGTCTTCCTCCGCCACTTCGGCTGCACGTTCTGCCGCGAAACGCTCGCAGACCTCGCATCGCAGAAAGACGCCGTGCGTTCTATGAACGTGGCGGTCGTGCACATGGTCGGCGACGACCGGGCGGCCGAGTATCTCAAGAGGTACGACCTGCCCGAGCACGTGCGCATCAGCGACCCCGACAAGTCGCTCTACGCCGCCTTCGAGCTCGAGCGAGGCAGGCTCGGCCAGCTCTTTGGCCTCCGCGTCTGGTGGCGCGGGTTCCTCGCGGGCGTCGTCGGTCGGCACCTCGTCGGCGGGCTCGCGGGCGACGGCTTCCAGATGCCCGGCGCGTTCATCGTCAAGGACGGCACCATCGTGCGAGCCTTCAGGCACCAGGACGCCGCCGACCGGCCGGACTACCAGCAGTTCTGCGATGCTCTGCCCGCGTAGGCGTGTGTAGAGTCGCCGCATGACCACATCTGGGACCGAATCGCGCACCGTCATCATCGGCGGCGGGCTCCCGGGCCTCGCCGCGGCCACGCACCTCGAAGCCGCGGGCCACGAGTGCCTCGTCCTGTGCGCCGGAACCGAGGTCGGCGGACGCGTCCGCACCGATCGCCACGAGACTGACGCCGGCAACTTTCTGCTCGATCGCGGCTTCCAGGTGTATCTCGACGCGTACGCCGAAGCGGGCACCATGCTCGATCTCGAATCGCTCGATCTGAAGCCCTTCTACCCCGGTGCGCTCGTGCGGATCGAGGGCAGGTTCCACAAGGCCGCCGACCCGTTCCGCAAGCCGATCGATGCCGTCAAATCCTTCGGTAGCCCGATTGCTTCATTGGCAGATAAAGCCCGGCTGGGCCTGCTCGACCAGCGCATCCGCCGCAGCAGCATCGATGCCATCTGGCAGCGCCCGGAGCGGACGACGAGCGATGCGCTGACCGAGGCCGGCTTCGGCGAGGCAGTCATCGAACGCTTCTTCCGCCCGTTCTGCGGCGGTGTGTTCTTCGACCGCTCGCTCCAGACCTCAAGCCGCATGCTCGAGTTCACCTACAAGATGTTCGCCGCCGGCGACACCGCCCTGCCCGCT
>ERZ1740059.472-NODE-472-length-21215-cov-6.519518_pt1 | contig 21215 bp, 14 predicted proteins | sample MGYA00581744_ERZ1740059 | MGnify/ENA primary metagenome ERZ1740059 (study PRJEB43018, sample SAMN04849738) | marine metagenome | isolation source: floating plastic debris | place: Pacific Ocean | collected 2008-08-28 | study: EMG produced TPA metagenomics assembly... | reverse complement strand
TGCGCCCCGATGCCCTGGAGCTCGCCGCCGCCGACCACCAACGCGTCTTCGGCTACGCCCTTCATCCCTTCGCCGGCGTCTTCCTCACCCCGGAGGCACGGGTCGGGGGCGCCTGCACCGCTGCCCTCGAGCCGCTCTACGCCCGGGGTGGTGTCGACGCGCGACGCGGGGAAGGTCCCGAGCATCTCGCGACGATGTGCCACGCCCTCGGGCGCCTCTCCGGCGCGGAGTCCGACGCGCTCGCGGACGGCGCGGCGGGCATCGTGGGCCACCTGAGGGACCTCCAGCGCGAGCTCCTGGATGCACACGTCCTCGCCTTCTTCCCGCCGCTCGCGGCGGCGGTCCGGCGTGTCGCGCGTCCCTTCCCGACGGCGCTCGTCGACGAGCTCGAGGGGCTGCTCGCGCTGCATCGCGCGGCGCTGGGAGGTCCGGCGCGCGCGGTGGAGCTTCCGGCGTCGGCGCTCGACCTCTCGGACACGAGCACGGGCCTCGGAGCCATCGCCGACACGTTGACCACCCCCTGCTTCGCCGGGGCCTTCATCGGACGTCATGAGCTCGGGGAGGTCGGTCGCCGTCACCGGCTCCCCAAGGGGTTCGGAGGTCGATCGCTTCAGGCTCGAAACCTGCTTCGGGCAGCCGTACGCTTCGACGCCTTGCCTTCGGTCATGGACGAGCTCGCCGCGCTCCTCGAGACGCCGGCCACCCTCGCAGAGCCGCTCGCGGCCTTCGTGGCGCCTTGGCAGGCGCGCGGACGCCAGACGGCGCGGATGCTGCGTGAGGTGGCGGCCCGAGCCGAGCGCTTCGACGCCGAGCACGACGCCGCTGCCGATGCCGAGGACCGGACGAGGTGAGCGCCCGCGTGTCGCGCCCCTCGCTCGCGGCCAAGGGCCCCGGTCAGCGCTGGGCGGCCGACGTCGTCGCAGGCCTCTCCGTCGCGCTCGTGCTCATCCCGCAGGCGATGGCCTACGCGGAGCTCGCCGGGATGCCCGCGCATCACGGGCTCTACGCCGCGGCGCTCCCGCCGCTCCTCGCAGCCCTCTTCGCCAGCTCGCCCTACCTCCAGACCGGCCCCGTCGCGCTGACGAGTCTGCTCACGGTGGGCGCACTCGGGGCGCTCGCTCCCGTGGCCAGCGCCGACTACGTGGCGCTGGCAGCGCTCCTCGCCGTGGTCGTGGGCGCGGTACGCCTCGCCCTGGGCCTGCTTCGCGCAGGGACCATCAGCTATCTCATGAGCCAGCCCGTGCTGCGAGGCTTCACCGCGGCGGCCGCCGTGCTCATCGTGAGCTCGCAGCTACCGGCGGCGCTGGGTGTCGCGCCGGCGGGCGAGGGCATTCTCCTTCGCGCGCTCCGAGCCCTCGGTGCCCCGGAGGCATGGGAGGCCGAGGCCCTCGGCCTCAGCGCCGTGACCCTGCTCCTCATGATGGGCGGACGGCGCCTGCACCCGCTCTTCCCCGGCGTTCTGCTCGCCGTCATCGTCGGCGTCGTCTTCAGCGCGAGCACGGGTTATGCGGGCCCCGTGCTCGGGAGCGTGCCCGTCGCGCTCGTCCCTCCGTTCACCGTCGACCTTCCCTGGGCCCGGGTGCCCGAGCTGCTGGTCGGCGGAGTCATCATCGCCCTCGTCGGCTTCGCCGACGCCGTCAGCATCGCTCAGGCGTTCGCCGAGCGGGCGCGGCGCCCCTGGGACCCGAACAAGGAGTTCGTCAGCCAGGGCGTGGCGAATCTGGTCGCCGGGCTCACGGGCGGCTTGCCCGTGGGTGGCTCCTTCTCGCGCAGCGCCGTGAACGCGCTGGCCGGCGCGCAGACCCGGGCCTCGGGCGCCGTCGCGGGCGCCGCGGTGCTCGCCTTCCTGCCGGCGAGCGACGTGCTCGCGCCGCTGCCGAAGGCCGTGCTCGGCGCCATCGTGCTGGGCGCCATCCTCAAGCTGCTCGACCCGCGGCCGCTCATCAGCCTTTGGCGCCAGTCGAAGCTGCAGGCGTGCGTCGCCTACGCGACCTTCGGGCTCACGCTCGGCCTCTCTCCCCGCATCGATCTCGCCGTGCTCGGCGGCGTCGCCCTGGCCATCGCGGTCCACGTATGGCGCGAGCTCAGCGTGGACGTCCGCGTGCGCCGGGAGGGGGCCACCCTTCGCCTCATCCCCGAGGGCGTCATCTGGTACGCCTCGGCCAACCAGTTTCGCCAAGCCCTCGCCCAGGCCGTGGCCGCACACCAGGACGCGGACGAGGTCGTGCTCGACCTCCGGAGCGTGGGCCGCATCGATCTGCCGGGCGCGCTCGCCCTCAAGGAGCTCGCCGAGGCGCTTCGCGCGGATTTCCGCTGGCGTGTCGAAGGCCACCCGCAGCACGCCGAGCGCATCCTCGAGCGCGTCTGCCCGCAGCTCCTCGCGCCGGTGCGCGACTCCCACGCGCCTGCTAAGCCCCTCGCCTCATGAGCGGTCGCCGCTTCATCGTCCAGACCATGGGCTGCCAGATGAACGTCCACGACTCGCGGCGCCTCGAGGAGGTGCTCGGCGGGGAGGGATGGGAGCGCACCGACGACGCGGCCCTCGCCGACGTCGTGGTCGTCAACACCTGCAGCATCCGCGAGAAGTCCGAGCACAAGCTGATGAGCCTCCTCGGCACGCTGCGCCCTTGGAAGACCCAGCATCGCGACGCCCGCATCGTGGTCGCCGGCTGCGTCGCGCAGCAGGAAGGCGAGGCGCTGCTCCGCCGTTCGGACCTGGTGGACGTGGTCATCGGCCCCGACAACATCCCGGAGCTGCCGGCGCTGCTGCGCGAGGTCGCGGGCGGCGCGCCGCCGCTGGCGCGCACCGTCTTCGACATGGACGACCCGCGCTTCCTCGTCGCGCGGCCGCGCACCGCCGAGCGGGAGACGAGCGCCTTCGTCACCGTGATGAAGGGCTGCGACGAGCGCTGCACCTACTGCATCGTGCCCACCACCCGGGGCGCGGAACGCTACCGGCCGGAGGACGAGATCGTCGCCGAGGTCGCGGGCCTCGCCGCCGGCGGCGTCCGCGAAGTGACGCTCCTCGGTCAGACCGTGAACTCCTGGTACGACCCGGCGCGGCAGGCCGAGGTGAAGCTCCGCAGCAAGGTCGCGCCCTCGCGCTCCGAGTTCCCCGGCCTCCTGCGCCGTATCGCCCGGGAGGTCCCGGAGCTGGCGCGCCTTCGCTACACCTCCCCGCACCCGCGCCACCTCACGCCGGACCTCATCGACGCGCACGCGGAGCTCGGCCTGCTCCCCGCGCACCTCCATCTGCCCGTTCAGTCCGGTTCGGACGTGGTGCTCAAGCGCATGAGCCGGCGCTACACGGCTGCGGACTATCTCGTTCGCGTGCGCGCGCTCCAGGCGCGCCGGCCCGGGCTCACGCTTTCCACGGACATCATCGTCGGCTTCCCCGGTGAGACCGACGCGGACTTCGAGGCGACGCTGGAGCTCGTGCGTGCCGCGGGCTTCGTCCAGGCCTTCTGCTTCAAGTACTCTCCGCGGCCCCACACGGCGGCGCTTCGCCTGGGCGACGACGTCGACGAGACGACCAAGGATGCGCGGCTGCAGCGCCTCTTCGCGGTCGTGGAGGCGCAGGGGCGGGCGCACCTCGAGGGCCTCGTCGGCGATGAGGTCGAGGTGCTCGTCGAGTCCTTCGACGCCAAGACCGGCCGCTACTCCGGCCGCAGCGAGCGTAACGAGATCGTGCACGTCGAGGTCCCGGTGGGCGAGGACCCGCGGGGCCGCCTCGTGCGCGCCGAGGTCCTCGAGGCCTACAAGCACAGCTTGCGCGGGCGCATGGAAGGCGCCGCCCCGCCCCGGCCGATGCGGCGCGGGCTGCCGGTGGTCGCGGGCGGCGCCGCGTGAGCGCGACCCGAGGCCGGGAGCGCGTCCGGGCTTGGGTGCCCGTCCTGGCCTACATGGTGGTGATCGTCGCGCTCTCGTCGGTCCGCATCGACGCGCCCTCCATCGCGCGGCTCCCCTTCAAGGACAAGCTCGTGCACTTCGTCGAGTACGCCGGCCTCGGACTCCTCACGATGCGCGCCTCGTCTCGAACCTGGCCGGGCCATCCGCCGCTCCGCCTCGCGGCCTTCGCCGTTTTGCTCACCAGCGCCTTCGGGCTGAGCGACGAGCTTCACCAGGCCTTCGTGCCCGGGCGCACGGCGGACGCCCGGGATCTCCTCGCCGACGTGCTCGGCGCGATGCTGGGCGTCGCGCTCTGGCTCGCGCCCTCCGCCCTCCGTCGCCGCTCCCTTCGGACCCGCCGCTCATGACGCTCCCTCCCGCCCCGCCCCTTCATGCGCCGCCCGCCGTGATCCTCCCCTACGGCGCGCATCGCCCGCGCGTCGCCGCGAGCGCCTTTCTGGCGCCGCAGACGAGTCTCATCGGCGACGTCCACGTTGGCGAGGAGAGCTCCATCTGGTTCGGGTCCACGCTGCGGGGCGACGTCCAGCCCATTCGCATCGGCGACCGGACGTCCATCCAGGACAACTCGGTCATCCATGCCACGGACGGCTGGGCCCCCACGGTCGTCGGCGACGACTGCGTCGTGGGCCATGCCGTCGTCCTCCACGGCTGCCATCTTGGGAGCCGCGTGCTCATCGGGATGGGCTCCATCGTCATGGACGCCGCGCGCCTCGGCGACGACGTGATCCTCGGCGCGGGATCCCTCGTCACGGCGCGGAGCGAGATCCCCCCCGGGACCTTGGCCATGGGCCGGCCCGCGAAGGTGAAGCGCGAGCTCACGGACGAAGAGCGCGCCCGCATCCGCGCTGGCGCTGCGCACTACGTCGCGAAGTGCCGGAGCTACCGGGAGACGCTCGCCTCGCTCTGAGGCCCCGGCGCCCGCGCGGGTGCGTTTCGGCAACGGACTCTTCCGCGCCGGCCTCCTGGTGTCCTCGGGCCCGGCAGGCATGATCCCTTCGAGGAGGGACGCACGCCATGACCGCACGCCAGCCGACGCTCTACCTGCCGCACGGGGGTGGACCCACGACGTACGTCGACGTCGGCACGCCGGCCGACGAGGTCGAGGCGCTCGGCGCCTACTGGCGTGGCGTCGCGGCGAGCCTCCCGGAGCGGCCACGCGCGCTCCTCGTCGTGAGCGCGCATTGGGAAGAGGACGTCCCGACCGTGATGACCTCCCCGCGGCCGCCGATGCTCTACGACTACTATGACTTCCCGCCGGCCTCCTACGAGATCCAGTGGCCGGCGCCCGGCGATCCCTCGCTCGCCGTGCGGGTCCGCGGGCTCCTCGAGGCCGCGGGCTTCGCGAGCGCGGAGGACGCCGAGCGAGGCTTCGACCACGGCACCTTCGTGCCGCTCGGCCGCGTCTTCCCGGACGCAGACGTGCCCACGGTACAGCTCTCCCTCGAGCGCGGCCTCGACCCGGCGCGTCACCTCGCCATGGGGCGCGCGCTCGCGCCGCTCCGGGACGAGGGCGTCTTCCTCGTGGGCAGCGGCATGAGCTACCACAACATGCGCGGCTTCCGAGCTCCGGGCGCGGACGAGCACGCCGAGCGCTTCGACGCGTGGCTTCGCGAGACCTCACGGCGCGACGCCGTTGCGCGCGACGCCGCGCTCGCGCGCTGGATGGACGCGCCGGCCGCGCGGGAGGTGCACCCCCGTGAGGAGCATCTGTTGCCCCTGATGGTGGTGGCGGGCGCCGCTGGCTCGGACGCCGGCAGCGTGCCCTTTCAAGGGCGTTTCATGACCAAGGCCATCTCGGCCATCCGCTTCGGGTAGCTCGGCCGCGCCGCGTGGCGCGCTCAGCCGTCGACCTTGAGGATGGCGTGGAAGGCCGCCTGCGGGATTTCCACGCGCCCCACGGCCTTCATGCGCTTCTTGCCCTCCTTCTGCTTCTGGAGGAGCTTGCGCTTTCGCGAGATATCGCCGCCATAGCACTTGGCGGTGACGTCCTTGCGGAGCGCCCGGACCGTCTCCCGCGCGATGATCTTCGAGCCGATGGCGGCCTGGATGGCCACCTCGAACTGCTGCTGCGGGACGATCTTCTTGAGCTTCTGCGCCAGCGCGCGGCCGATGTAGTAGCTGTTGTCCTTGTGGACGATGGCGCTCAGCGCGTCCACGCGGTCGCCGTTGATGAGCAGGTCGAGGCGGACGAGCTTGTTGGGCTTGTAGCCGGCCAGCTCGTAGTCCATCGAGGCGTAGCCCTTGGTGGCGCTCTTCAGCTTGTCGAAGAAGTCGTAGAGCACCTCCGCCAGCGGGAGCTCGTAGGTCACGATGACCCGGTCCTCGCTCGCGTATTGGATCTGCTTCTGGATGCCGCGGCGGTCCTGGCAGAGCTTGATGACGGGGCCGACGAACTCCGCGGGGACATGGATGGACACGTCGAAGTAGGGCTCTTCGATGTGCGCGATCTGGCCCGCGTCCGGCAGCGACGAGGGATTCTCGACCTCCACCATGGACCCGTCCTGCAGGTGCACGTGATACACGACGCTCGGCGCCGTCGTGATGAGGTCGAGGTTGTACTCGCGCTCGAGCCGCTCCTGGATGATCTCCATGTGGAGCAGGCCCAGGAAGCCGCAGCGGAAGCCGAAGCCCAGCGCCTCGCTCGTCTCCGGCTCGAAGAAGAATGCCGCGTCGTTGAGGTTCAGCTTGTCGAGGGCGTCGCGAAGCTCCGTGTACTGGTCGCTATCCGTCGGGAAGATCCCGCAGAAGACCATGGGCTTCACTTCCTTGAAGCCGGCCAGCGGCTCGGTGGCGCCATGCTTGGCGAGGGTGATCGTGTCGCCGACCTTCGCGTCCTCGACGGACTTGATGGAGGCGGCGAAGAAGCCGACCTCGCCGGGCCCCAGGTGGTCGACGGTCTTCGGGAAGGGGTCGTAGACGCCGAGCTCGGTGACCTCGTAGGTCGCGCCCGTGGCCATCATCTTGACCCGGCCGCCCTTCTCGATGGTCCCGTCGACGACGCGGATCATGCTCATCGCGCCGCGGTAGGGGTCGTACCAGCTGTCGAAGAGGAGCGCGCGAAGGGCCGACTCCGGGTCCGTGACGGGCGGCGGGACGCGCTTCACCACGGTCTCGAGCACTTCCCGCACGCCGGCCCCGGTCTTGCCGGAGCAGGCCAGCACCTCGTCGACCTCGAGGCCGACCACCTCTTCGACCTCCCGCTTCACCCGGTCGACGTCCGCCGAGGGCAGGTCGATCTTGTTGAACACGGGGATGATCTCGAGGTCGTTCTCGAGGGCCAGGTAGACGTTCGCCAGCGTCTGCGCCTCGACGCCCTGCGTCGCGTCGACCACGAGCAGCGCGCCGTCGCAGGCCGCGAGCGAGCGGCTCACCTCGTAGCTGAAGTCGACGTGGCCCGGCGTGTCGATGAGGTTGAGCTGGTATTCGGTCCCGTCGTCGGCCGTGTAGGGCAGGCGTACGCCCTGGGCCTTGATGGTGATGCCGCGCTCCTGCTCGAGCTCCATGCGGTCGAGGAGCTGGTCTTTCTGCTCGCGCTTGGTGATGGCGCCGGTGACGTCCAGGATGCGGTCCGCGAGGGTGCTCTTCCCGTGGTCGATGTGCGCGATGATGCAGAAGTTGCGGATGCGCTCGAGGGGATACGACATGGCGGGCGAAGGCCGCGGCTCGGGAGGCCGCGGGGCCCCGGGGAGCTAGCTCCCTTTGGTCGTGGCGTCGAGCGTGAGCTGGCCCGGAAGCTCCGCCTCGTGGCGCTCGAGCACGAGGTCGATGCCCTCGCGGATGTAGACCGCCACCGGGACCTTCGTTCGCTCGTGAAGCAGCTTCAGCTTCTCGTTCTGCTCGGGCGTGATGTAGACGGTCGTCGAGATCTTCTTGCGCGCCATCGTGGCCTCACGGGAGAGGGGGCCGCCCGGTGAATCGAACCGACGTGAGCGTATATGGCAACATGTGTACCGTCAAATTGGCGCCACGCATCCGGTCGACGTCCGAGCGCCGCGGGCTACGCTATGAATCGTGGGAACTGCCGTACACCTAAGGAGCGTGCGGTCGTGTCGGGCCGGCGAAGCGAGGACGACGAGATGAGGACAGGTCGGAGGGGGGCGCAGCCGCAGCGCGCGGGGCTCGTCGTCGTGATGGGGCTCGCCGTCGCGTGTGGCGGCCGCGGCGAGGCCGACGGCGTCGGCCAGGGCGACGTGCTCGCCGGGAGCCGCGGCGAAGGAAGCGTCCGCGAGCAGTGCGAGGTCGCGGGCTCCACGGTGCAGGCCGTGGACGTGAACAACGACGGGCGTCCGGACATCCGACACGTCATCGCGAGCGGCACGCGCCGCTGCACCGAGATCGACATGAACTTCGACGGCCGCCCCGACGTCACGCGCTTCTACGACACCGACGGTGAGACCTCGGTGCGCGAGGAGCACGACTTCGACTTCGACGGCCGCATGGACCAGATCGCCTACTACCAGGACGGCGAGCTGGTGCGGAAGGAGCTCGACACCAACTTCGACAGCCGCATCGACACGTGGATGTGGTGTGAGGACGGCCGGGTAGCCCGCGCGGAGCGAGACCGCACCAACGACGGGGACGCCGACACCTGGGAGCGCTACGACCGAGGGCTCCTCGTCGAGGCGCGCTACGACGACAACAACGACGGCGTGGCCGAGAAGTCCGAGGTCTTCGCGGACGGGCAGCTTCGCGCCGTGCGCTACGACCTCGACGGGGACGGCGCCGCCGACCGCGAGGACGTCATCCCTGCCGAGCAGGCCGGCCCGCGCGACGAGCCGATCATCTGCGTCGTGGCCCCAGAGGCCGACGGAGGGTCCAGCGCTGGCGGCGAGGCGCCGCCCGCCGATGACACGGCGGCGGACGACGCTGCGCCGGCCGAGGGCGACGTGAACGACGGCGGCGTGAACGATGCGGCGGCCGGAGACGAGGGCAGCGAGGACGGCGCGATGCCCGCGGGCGAAAACCCCTTCGTGGACCCGCCCGACGACCCCAGCCCCGACGCGGGGACCGAGGAGGAAGCACCGTGACGCGCGTGATCTCGACGCTGGGCTTGGTCTTGCTGGTGGGCTGCAATCGCAGCGAGCCCGAGCGGCCGCGTACCTCCGTGCACGCCCGCGCCGCGACGAGCGCGGGCGGCGAGCGCGCCACGGACGACCAGGGGCGTTGCTCCGGCGAGGGCGCCGGCCGCGAGGTCAGCGAGTACGACACGAGCGGCGACGAGTACGCCGACGTGCGGAAGGTCTTCCTCGTCATCGGCGAGGGGCGCCTCGCACGCCTCGTGCTCATCTGCCGCGAGGCGGATCTCAACGGCGACGGCATCAAGGACGTCGTCCGCTACTACGACGACGAGGGGCGCCCTCAGCGGGAAGAGTCGGACCGCAACTTCGACGGCCGCATGGACCAGGTCACGACCTTCGAGGAGGGGCGCATCCTCCGCGTCGAGACGGACACGGTCGGCGACGGCCGCATCGACACCAAGGTCTTCTACGAGAACGGCCGCCCCTCCCGCGCGGAGCGTGATCTGAACGGGCGCAGCACCGCCACGGAGTGGCAACCGGACCGCTGGGAGTACTTCGAGGACGGTCAGATGGTGCGCATGGGCACGGACCTCGACGGGGACGGCCGGGTCGACCGCTGGGACCGCAACGCGGACTGGATGCGCGCGCAGGTCGAAGCCGAGCGTCGTCAGGAGCGTGAGGCCCAGGAGGCGGCGGAGCGCGCCGCCAATGGCGGCGAGGAAAGCGACGGCGCCTGATGGCGCGGCGCTCGGCCCTCACTCGACGGGCAGAAAGCCCGAGGGCGTCCAGCGCCAGACGCGAGGGCTCACGGGGTAGGGGCCCGCACTGAAGCGTTGCTCCGCCTCGATGCGGAGCGCTTCCCGAGCGCCGCGCACGTCGCCGCGCGCGAGGAGCATCAGGTCTCGCGTCGGCACGGCTGCGTGGAGGCCGCCCGCCTCCCGCGCGAGCGTGGCGAAGTGCCGGGGGAGAAGGAGGCGCGAGGCCGCGTAGCCGTCGCCCGCGTCGACGCGGAGAAGCGGCGCGCCGAGACCGGCGAAGGGAACGAGCTGCGGCTCGGGTGGGAAGCCGGCGCGCAGGTTGGCGCGCGCGAGCCCATCGAGGCTGGCGTCGTCGAGGCCCAGCGCTCGCGCGTCGTCGGCGTCCAGGAGGCGAAGGGAGCGTGGCAGGTCCCGCACGTAGACGACGACGAGCTCGCCGCCGAAGGGACGGGTGAGCGGTGCCGGCGCCTCGGCGGGAAGCGCCCGCACCCAGGCGAGGGGCTTGAGCACCGCGCGCACCTCGGCCCGGTCGACGGTCCGCTCGCCGGCGGCCACGGCCTCGACGGTGGACGCCACGAAGTGCTCGAGGACCGAGAGCGCCGCCTCTTCGCTCCCCGCCTGGGCCATGGCGACGAGCAGGTTGTCCAGGCTGACCCGGGCGGTCGGCCCGTCGGTGCGCGTCAGCGCGATCGTGCCGGGCTCCCAGCTGACGCTCATCTGCGGAAGGCCCCGGCGGAGACCCTCCGCCACGACGCAGGTCAGCGCCTCGAGGCTCTCGAGCGCGCCGCAGGCGTCGGCGAGGCTACGGCCCTCACCGGTCGCCGGGCCGCCGGATACACGCGCTTCCTCCGGCGACGCTGCCGCGCCTTCGCTCGCGGCCGGCGCGTCTGGCGTCGCGGTGGCAGTGGGCGCTCGATGGCAGGCGGCGAGGAGCAGGAGCATCGCCACTCTTCCGCGTCCGCGTCGCGCCGGCCCGCGCCGCATCAGGGCTCCTTGCCCTCGTCCGCTTCCTTGCCGACGACGCTCTCCGCGGCCTCGAGGTCGAGCACGGTCAGCCGCGAGTAGCCGACCTCCACGGCGCCTGCGGCCTCGAGCTCGCTGAGCACCACGTTCACGGTTCGCTTCGAGCAGCCCGCGAGGCGCGCTAGCTCCTCCTGCGTGATGTTCACGGCGCCGAGGCTCTGCCCCGGGAACTCCCGGTCCCGAGTGAGCTCCCGGAGGTGGTACACGATCCGCTCGGTCGCCGGTGCCCGTCGTCGGTAGAGCGTCTGCTGCTCGTTCAGGCGCGACACGAGGCCGAGGAGGTTGCCCAGAGCGGCGAGCATCGACTCGGGCCGGTGGAGCAGCTCGCGGCGGAGAGCCTGCGCGTCGAAGACGAGGCAGCGCGTGCTGTCGGCGCCGCCGACCACGTCCGCCGTATGCGGTTCATCGAGGAGCGCGCTCAAGCCGAAGAAGGCGCCCTTGCGCTGCACTCCGAGCACCACGTCGTCCCGGCGCACCTCGAGCCAGCCCGCCCAGACGAAGGCCATCGTGCCCGCCGATCCCTTGCGCCAGAGGGGCTCGTCGCGGCGGAGCCGCAGCGGCGTGGCGTTCTTCGTGAGGGTACGCGCCACGTCCTCTGGGAGCGCCTGGAAGAGCGTCGTCCGGCGCACGCGGCGCAGCCGCTCCTCGGGCTCGGGGTCCCAGGGCGTGTCGGGAAGCTCACCGCGACCGCTCCGCCTCCGTGCCATCCCGAGCAGGCTACCTCACCCGGCAGGGACCCTGTCCGACATTTCACCCTTCGGCGGTCACCGCACCCGGTGCCGTCACCGGAACGTTCAGGAGGCCAGCCCCTGGCGCGGCGTCGTCACGCCTCGAGGGGCATTGCGGAAAAGCGATGCAGGGGAGAGGATTCCCCTCATGGCGGCACGTTACGTTCTCATCATAATCGCTGCAGGAGCCGTCACGGGGGCCATCGGCTGCGGCGACGACGCCAGCGACAGCAGCTCCGCCGTCACACCCGACATGGGTCCCGAGGACGCGGGCTCGGGGGACGCCGCCGTCCCGGACATGCCCGTCATGCCGGACCTTGGGATGGACGAGGGCATGCCGGACGCCGGGCCACCGGACTTCGGCGTGGATGCCGGGCCTCCGCCCTGCTTCCGCGACGCGGATTGCGACGACGGGCTCTTCTGCACGGGTATCGAGCGATGCCGGCCCGGGGAGCCGGGCACCGATCCCTTCGGTTGCCTGCCGGCGGCGAACCCCTGCCTCGAGGGCCAAATCTGCGACGACCTCATGGACGCCTGCGTCACGGATTGCGCGGCCGTTGGCGACGCAGACGGCGACGGCGTCGACTCCATCTTCTGCGGTGGCCTCGACTGCGCCGACGAGGATTCGAACCGCTTCCCCGGGAACGTCGAGATCTGCGACGCGGACGGTCACGACGAGGACTGCGACGTGACGACCGTGGGCGACCGCGATGCGGATGGCGACGGCGAGGCGCCCACCTTCTGTTGCAACGCCGTGCCGGGCATGGACACGGTCTGCGGCCTCGACTGCAACGACGCCTCACGCAGCATCAACACGCGCGCCACGGAGGTCTGCGAGGGGCTCGACAACGATTGCGACGGGACCATCGACGAAGGCGTTCAGGTCGCTGGCTTCGACGACCGCGACGGCGACGGACGCGGCGACGGCACGCGGCCCGTCATGGCCTGCGCCGGCAGCCCCCGCTTCTCCGTCTTCGGCGACGACTGCGACGACGCGAACCGGCGCGTCAGCCCCATCTTCGCGGAGATCTGCGACGGCATCGACAACGACTGCAACGGCATCGCGGACGAGTTCACCGTGGACGTGCCCTGGTACGTCGACGGCGACGGCGACGGCTTCGGCATCGCGAACGCCGCAAACCCCCCGATCCTGAGCTGCGATCCGGTACCCGACCGCGTCGTCCTTTCCGGCGACTGCGACGACACGGATGGCGCCGTCAGCCCCGTCGCCGTGGAGCGTTGCAACGGCCTCGCCGACGACTGCAACGGCCGCGCGGACTTCGCCATCAGCCCGGGCGACACCGAGGACGACGACCGCGACCGGGTGCCCGACGCGCGCTGCGCCGCGACGCTCTCGGATTGCGACGACCTCGACCCCTTCACGGCGGAGGGCTTCGCCGAGATTTGCGACTTCCGGGACAACGACTGCGACGGAACCGTGGACGAGATGGCGGGAGACGTCGGGTGGTTCACGGACGCGGATGACGACGGCTTCGGTGACGACGAGAGCCGCGTCGTGAGCTGCGACATCGTCCCGGGGCGCTTGCCCCGCGGCGGTGACTGCGACGATGGCGACCGCGAGGTGAGCCCGCTCGGCTTCGACGGATGCCTCGGCCGCCCGCGCGTCGACGACGACTGCGATGGGACCGTCGACGAGACCTTCGACGAGGTGTCGACCTACGAGGACCTCGATGGCGATGGCGTGGGCGTCGGCGCCGCCCTCCTGAGCTGCGCGGGAAGCCTCGGCCGGGCGAGCCTCTTCGGCGACTGCGCGCCGCGTGACCCCGACGTCTTCCCCGGCGCTGCCGAGGACTGCAGCGACGGCATCGACCAGGACTGCGACGGCCTCGTCGACTGCGACGACGCCGACTGCGACATGGCGATGGTCTGCGCGCGCACCAGCTCGGGCACCGTCGCCATGGGGGGCTCGCAGACGGCCGAGACCGCCGTCTTCTTCGGCAGCGAGGTCGTCGTCCGGGTCACGGACCTGATGGGCGCACCGCTCAGCGGCGTGGCGCTGGACCTCGCGCCCGGGCCCTACGAGGCGTCGGCCTCTCCGGTGACCACCGACGGCACCGGCCTCGCGCGCTTTTCGGTCCGCGCCGCCGCCTGGCCCGGCGTGCGCGACGCGGTCTTCACGGCCTCCGGGCTCCGGCCGGTCTTCGTCCCGCAGACGTCGCCACCACCCCTGCCCGGCATCGTCTCCACGATCCTCAACGCGGCGAAGTCCTCCACGACGGATCGGACGGTGCCCGTGGCCGCGCCGGGCTTCCGCCCCGGCGTGTCGCTCGGCGACGTCGAGGTCGGTGCCGACGGGACCACCTACGTCATCGTCGACCGCGCCGTCTACGCCATCGACGAAGATGGCATCGCGGATCTCTTCGCGGGTGGCGGCACCGGCGGCCTCGGCGACGGGGGGGACCGGCGCGCCGCAAACCTCGGGACGCCGGTCGGTCTCTTCGTCGACGAGGCCGGGGACCGGCTGCTGGTGGCGGCCGAGTCGCGCGTGCGGGCCATCGACCTCACCACCGGCCTCGTGAGCACCCTCGCCGGCGGCGCCAGCGTCGGTGGACCGGGCTTCGGTGACGGCTCCGCCGCGACCGCCGCAGAGCTGAGCGAGGCCGAAGACGTGGTGGTCACGGCCGACGGGCGCCTTTGGATCGTCGACGACGGCGCGAAGCGCTCCATTCGCGTCGTCGACGGCTCCGGCATCATCGACACGGTCGTGCCGCAGGGAACGACGGCGCGGCTCGGCATCACGCTCTGCGGCGGCCTATCCCGCTGCAGCCTCGCCCTCGACGAGGACGGGGACGTGCTCGCGGCCGGGATCATCTCGGGTCCCTTCGCGGGCTCCTCGACCGCCGGCATCCTTCGCATCGACGCGACCACGGACGCCGTCACCCGTGTGCTCGGCTTGCCCGCGGCGGGAACCGGGGAGGGGGTCTCGGCTCTCTCCTTCGGTCCGGCGAGCGTCGGCGACGTGGCGGTCACGCCGGAGGGGCTGATCCTCTTCTCGAGCTCGGACCATCGCGTGCGCTCCATCGATCCGGGTACGGGCCTCGTGGAGACCTTCGTCGGCACGGGCGCCATCGGGGCCGGGGGTGATGGAGGCGCGGCCGGGAGCGCGCAGCTCTCGGACCCCGAGGGCCTCGCCATCCACCCGGACGGCCACCTGCTGATCGCGGACGATGGCAACCGCGCGCTACGCCGCGTCTGGGGCCCGCTGCCGACCCCGGGGCTCGCCCCGACGGTCGCCGCCGTCGGGACCACCATGCTGCCGAGCCGGGCAGCGGGCGCGGCGATCCCGGGGGGGCTGAGCGTCGAGGTGACCACGGACGCGATGCCGCCGGTGCCCGTGAGTGGCCTCGGCGTCGAGTGGGAGGTCGTGAGCGGCGCGGGCTTCATCGAATCCGCCACCACACCGACGAGCGCCTCCGGTCTGAGCGTCGCGACGGCCTTCACCGGTCTCGAGGCCGGCCCCGTGACCTTCCGGGCGCGCATCTTCGACGCCTCGGCGGTGGAGCTTCCGGACAGTCCCATCGACTTCATCGTCCCGGCCACGCTTCCGCCCGCGGGGAACGTATCGACGGTCGTGAACCTCACGCGCAGCTCCGGCCGTGCGGGCGTCCCGGGAGCTGCCTCGACCGCGCGCATCACCGGCCCTCAGGGGGTGGCGACGGCGAGCGACGGCACCTTCTGGCTCGCCTCGCCAGGCAATCACCAGGTCTACGAAGTGTCGCCGGCCGGTGCGATTCGGCTCGTGGCCGGGACGGGCATTCGCGGAAGCACCGGCGACCTCGGCCCGGCCGCGCTCGCGACGCTCGCCGCGCCCCGGGCCCTTTGTTACGACGAGCCGAACGATTACCTCTACGTGCTCACGGGCGCCCTCGCGAACCCGGGCCGGCTCCGGCGCATCGACCTCGGCGCGGCGGACGAGCGCATCACGACGGTGGTCGGCGGCGGCACGGCGACGGCGCCTACCTACGGGGACGGAGGGCCCGGCACGCTCGCGACCTTCTCCAGCCAAGGCACCGATTGCGAGGTCGCGTCGACGGGCCTCGTCACCTTCGCCGACGGCGTCCGCATCCGGAGCTTCGACCCCGCCACCGACACCGTGGACCTGCTCTTCACGACCTCGCCGAGCAGCGCCGCCGTGCGCTTCCTCGGCTGCTCGAGCGTGCGCTGCTTCATCGCCCTCGACGCGATGGACCGCGTGCACGTGAAGGGGAGCTTCTTCGCGAGCGCGCCCCTCGCCATGGGCGGCTTCAACACCGGCTCCTTGTCGACCTGGGGCATCGCGCGCTTCGACCCGATGACGGGGTTGCTCACCGGCGTGCTCGGCAACGCCCGAGGCAGTAACGCCGACGGCGCGACCATCGCCGAAACGCAGCTGCTCAGCGGCGGCGACTTCGTCGTCCGCGACGACGGCTCGGTCTGCTTCAACGAGCGTTTCACCACCGCGGTCACCCGCGGCACGCTCCGCTGTACGGACCCCGTGGCCGGCACCACGTCGACGGTGCTCGGCATCCGCGGCTCCGTCGGTTCGAGCGGCGAGCAGGTCCCGGGGACCACCGCACGCATCAGCGACCAGGTAGGCCAGATCATCGAGTGGCGCGGCAACCTCATGATCGCGGACGGGAGCAGCAACGCCGTCCGCGTGCTCTGGCAGTAGCCGCGCTGCGTTCACTCCGCCGGCCGGCCGAGGCCGAGCGGCACGAGCGCGCTCGCGGGCGGCTGGCCCCAGCCGGGCTGGTAGCGGAAGTGGTCCCGGGCGCTTCGGCTGTCGAGCTCCTCACCGAGGAGCTCGAAGTCGTCGAGCGTGACCAGGCTCGGGTGCGCGGCGCCGGCCGCGCGCGTCAGCCACATGGTCTCCTTGCGCAGCGTCACCAGATAGGCGGCGAGCCGCTCCGCCTTGTCGGTGGGGTCGACGCCGCGGGCGTAGCGCGCCTTCTGCGTCGCGACGCCGGTGGGGCAGTGGCCGCTCTGGCACTCCTGCGCCTGGATGCACCCCAGCGCCAGCATGGCCTCGCGGGCGACGCCGACGAGATCGCAGCCCATGGCCATCGCGAGCAGCGCTTCGTGCGGGAAGCCGAGCTTGCCCGCGCCCGCGAAGACGATGCGCTCCGTCAGTCCGCGCTCCGCGAAGAGCCGGTACACGCGCGTGAAGCCGACCTTGAAGGGGAGCGAGACGTGGTCGGAGAACACCAGCGGCGCGGCGCCGGTTCCGCCCTCGCCGCCGTCGATGGTGATGAAGTCCACGCCGCGGGTCCCGCTCTCCATGCGCTCGGCGAGCTCCGTCCAAAAGCCCGTCTGCCCCACGGCGCTCTTGATGCCCACGGGCAGGCCCGTGCGCTCGGCGATGGCCTCCACCACGTCGAGCAGCTCGTCGGCGCTTCGGAAGGCCGTATGCGAGGCCGGGCTGATGCAGTCCTCGCCCGCGGGGATACCTCGAATGCGGCTGATCTCCGCCGTCACCTTCGCCCCGGGGAGCACGCCGCCGCGCCCGGGCTTCGCGCCCTGGCTCAGCTTCACCTCGACGGCCCGCACCGGATGCGACGCCACGAGCTCGGCGAGCCGCTCCAGGTCGAAGTTGCCCGTGGCGTCCCGGCAGCCGTAGTAGCCCGTGCCGAACTGGAAGATGAGGTCACCGCCGTGGCGGTGGTGCGGGCTGATGCCGCCCTCGCCGGTGTTGTGGAGCGAACGACTCTTCCCGCAGCCCGCGTTGATGGCCTGTACGGCGCGGGCGCTGAGCGAGCCGTAGCTCATCGCCGACACGTAGAAGATGTTCTCGGGCCGGAACGCCTGGGCGCGTCCCCGCGCCGCCCCGAGCACCTTCGCGCAGGGAATCGAGTGCAGCGGGTCGTAGTCGGCGTCGCCGGGATGCGGCTCGCGGTGCGTGAAGGCGGCCTGCTTCAGGATGAGGTGCCCCGGGCTCCGCTCAAGATCGTTGTCCGTTCCGAAGCCGAAGTAGTTGTTCGTCCTCGCCGAGGAGGCGTAGACCCACTGCCGCTGGTCGCGCGTGAAGGGCCGCTCCTCGTCGTTGCGAGCGACGATGTATTGCCGGAGCTCCGGGCCGACGCTCATCAAGAGCTTCCGGAAGTGCCCGACCACCGGGTAGTTGCGCAGGATCGGATCGACGCGCTGCGTCACGTCATGAAGAACGACGAGCAGCACGAGGCCCCCGACGCCGAGCAGCACCCCTAGACCGACGCTCATGCGCACCCTCCCTTCATCGGGACGCGAGCGTACCGGAAACCGAGCAAGTCTTCGGCCGGATCTGGGCCTGCTCACACGTCCCGGCGCCGTGACCGGATGAAGCCGGCCCGGTGGCCGAACGATGACAGAAAGCTCCCCCGCGCGGGACTATGAGCGTCGCGTGCACACCAGCATGGCGACGTGGAGCGCAGGTGGTGCGACGGGCAACGGGACGGAGGCGGGACGCGCCGGCTTCGACGCGACGGCCCTGGTGCACGCGGCGCAGGCCTTCCGCGAGACGACGCACATCGTCCGTGAGCCCGCGAGCGGCCGCATCGGCGTCGCCTTCGGAGGCGGGCTCGGAAACGGGCCGGACCAGGCGGGCTACGCGCTGCTGGCGACGCTCCCGCCCCTCTACCCCGAATGGCTCGGCGATCGCGCCTTCAACGAAGCCCACGGCGTGCGCTTTCCCTACGTCGCCGGCGCCATGGCGAACGGCATCGCGACGGTGGAGCTCGTCGTCGCCATGGCTCGCGCTGGCATGCTCGGCTTCTTCGGGGCCGCGGGTCTCGCCCGGCCACGCGTCGAGGAGGCGCTCGGCCGACTGGAGCGTGAGCTCGGCGACTCGGTGCCCTGGGGGATGAACCTCATCCACTCGCCCAACGAGCCCGAGCTCGAGGCGTCGGTCGCCGACCTCTACCTGCGGCGCCGCGTGCGTCGGGTCTCGGCGTCGGCCTACCTGGCGCTCACGCCGAGCATCGTGCGCTACGCCGCGAGCGGCCTCCGCCGCGGGGCGGACGGACGCGTGGCCCGGGCGAACCACGTCTTCGCGAAGATCAGCCGGCCCGAGACGGCGCGGCACTTCCTGGCGCCGGCCCCGGCCGCCATCCTCGACGGGCTCGTTCGGGGCGGGCTCCTCACGGCCGAGGAAGCTGCCCTCGCCCGCGAGGTTCCCGTCGCCGAGGACATCATCGTCGAGTCGGACAGCGGCGGGCACACGGACCGGCAGGCGCTCGGCGCGGTCTTCCCCGTCATCTGCGCGCTGCGCGACGAGCTGAGCCGGACGCACGGCTTCGCGCGCCCGATTCGCGTAGGCGCGGCCGGCGGCCTCGGTACGCCGCGCGCCGTCGCTGCGGCCTTCGCCCAGGGTGCGGCCTTCGTGCTCACGGGCTCCGTCAACCAGTCGTCCCTCGAAGCCGGCCTCAGCCCCGCCGGGAAGGCGATGCTCGCCGAGGCGACCATGGCCGACGTGGAGATGGCGCCGGCCGCCGACATGTTCGAGCAGGGCGTCGAGGTCCAGGTGCTGAAGCGCGGGACCATGTTCGCGTCGCGCGGCAAGCGGCTCCGCGAGGCCTACCGCGCGTACGCGAGCCTCGACGCCATTCCCGAGGGCGAGCGCGACAGGCTCGAGCGCCAGGTGCTCGGCGTGAGCGTCGCCGACGTGCGCCAGGCCACGCGGGACTTCTGGGCCGAGCGCGACCCGGCGGAGAACGCGAAGGCCTCCGCCGACCCGAAGCACGAGATGGCGCTCTGCTTCCGCTGGTACCTCGGCCTCTCGAGCCGCTGGGCCATCGCCGGCACGCCAGAGCGGCGCCTCGACTACCAGATCTGGTGCGGCCCCGCGATGGGTGCCTTCAACGCCTGGGCGAAGGGCTCGTTCCTCGAGGACCCGTCGCGGCGCGAGGCGGTGCAGATCGCGAAGAACCTGCTGGAAGGTGCGGCGGTCGTGACCCGCGCCCACCAGCTCCGTGCCTATGGCGCGGCGGTCCCCGCCGCCGCGTTCCACTTCGAACCCCGGCCCCTCGACTGAGCCCATGCGTGATCAGCCCATCGCCGTCGTCGGCGTCTCCGCGCTCTTCCCCGGTTCCCAGGATGACCCGGCCCTCAGCGGCAGCGCGTTCTGGCGGAACATCCTCGAAGGCCAGGACCTCATCAGCGACGTCCCCGCCGAGCACTGGCTCATCGAGGACTACTACGACCCGGACCCCACGGCGCCGGACAAGACCTATGCGAAGCGCGGCGCCTTCCTGCCGGAGGTCGACTTCGATCCGCTGAGCTGGGGCGTGCCGCCGAGCGTGATGCCCGCGACGGACACCTGCCAGCTCCTCGCGCTCATCGTCGCGCAGCAGGTCCTCGCCGACGCGGCCAAGGGTCAGTTCGCGTACACGGACCGGGAGCGCATGAGCTGCATCCTCGGCGTGACCAGCGCCCAGGAGCTCCTCGGCACCATGGTGAGCCGGCTGCAGCATCCGGCGTGGCGACAGGGCCTTCGCGAGGCGGGCTTCAGCGAGGACGAGGTCGAGCGCGCCGTCGCGCGCATCGGCGACCAGTTCCAGCCCTGGCAGGAATCGACCTTCCCGGGCGTGCTCGGCAACGTCGTGGCCGGGCGCATCGCCAACCGCCTCGATCTGGGTGGCACCAACTGCGTCACCGACGCGGCCTGCGCGAGCACCTTCAGCGCGCTCAGCATGGGCGTGAACGAGCTGCACCTCGGGGATTCGGACGTCGTGATCTGCGGAGGCGCGGACACGATGAACGACATCTTCATGTACATGTGCTTCAGCAAGACGCCGGCGCTTTCGAAGTCCGGCGACTGCCGGCCTTTCAGCGCCGAGGGCGACGGCACCATGCTCGGCGAGGGCCTCGGCATGGTGGCGTTGAAGCGCCTCGCCGACGCCGAGCGCGACGGCGACCGCATCTACGCCGTCATCAAGGGCGTGGGCCAGTCGAGTGACGGGAAGGGCACCGCCGTTTACGCGCCGGTCTCGAAGGGTCAGGCGAAGGCCATCCGTCGCGCCTACGAGCGCGCCGGTTTCGGCGCCGACACGGTCACGCTCGTCGAGGCGCATGGCACGGGCACCATCGCCGGCGACGCGGCCGAGTTCGAGGGCCTCCGCATGGTCTTCGACGAGAGCGGGCGCGAGGACCGGCAGTGGTGCGCGCTCGGGTCGGTGAAGAGTCAGATCGGCCACGCCAAGGCCGCGGCCGGCGCCGCGGGCCTCGTGAAGGCCGTCTTCGCGCTTCACCACAAGGTCCTGCCCCCCACCATCAAGGTGGATGCGCCCAACCCCAAGCTCCGCATCGACGAGAGCCCCTTCCATCTGGCGACGCGGGCGCGGCCCTGGGTGCAGCCCATGCGGGGCGGCAAGCCCGTCCCACGGCGCGCGGGCGTCAGCTCCTTCGGCTTCGGCGGGTCGAACTTTCACGTGGCTCTCGAGGAGTACGCGGGGCCCGCCGCCGCCGGCCCAGTTCGGCTACCTCGAACCGGTCAGCGCGTCGGCCGCGCCGGTCGATCCGTATGCGCCGGCCCCGCAAGGCGACGCGGTGTTCGTCCAGGTGACGCCGCTGGATGGACGCGTGGATACGACCGCGCCGGGCTGCAGCGACTCCGTGCAGAAGGGCGACACGCTCTGGTCGAGCGCCAGCCGGGTCTACGGCAACGGACAAAAGCACCGCGACATCCTCGCGGCCAACCCGCAGGTGAACCCGAACCGCTTGTTGGTCGGGCAGACCCTGGTGATGCCGTAAACCGAACGACGGATGTTCACGGCGGCGTGATTAACCGACGGCTTCGTCCGCGCCGT
>ERZ1740059.471-NODE-471-length-21248-cov-5.158307_pt1 | contig 21248 bp, 7 predicted proteins | sample MGYA00581744_ERZ1740059 | MGnify/ENA primary metagenome ERZ1740059 (study PRJEB43018, sample SAMN04849738) | marine metagenome | isolation source: floating plastic debris | place: Pacific Ocean | collected 2008-08-28 | study: EMG produced TPA metagenomics assembly... | reverse complement strand
CCATTATCCGGATCAGTGTATAGAACCTCAAAGTCGGCTAAAGCCGCTTCAAAAATTATATCTACGTTATCTATTGGAAATTCTTCACAGCCGTTTGCATCCTCCACTCTTACAATTGTATAACTCACAGATTCTGTGGCCAAAATAATATGCCTACTTGGTAAGTCCGTGAGTGTCTCCCTTGTTATCACACCATTTTCGGCTCTATCTAGGATCAATTGAAATGGTGCAGTTCCAAACAATTCGAATTCAATTGCTTCGGTATTACCTGCACATCTGAATCTTGTATTCTGGCCAACTTCAGGGTCAGGAGTTATTTGAGCGTTTACCGGTGGACTTAATGTCAAAGTAACAAATCCAGGTGCAAATCCTTCACATTGCGGTTCCCCGGGATCATCGGCGCTTAACTTATTATAAAAAGCTCTAATCGTATATCTGACAATAGCTGGGGTCATACCATTATTATCGAGTACATGATCGATCAGATCACCATTGCTTCCGACTCCACTAACTGTTGGTAAATTAACTGTTCCCGAAACAACTTGGGCTTCCCAAGTAAAGAAATTACCTACACCTTGAAGTGGTATGCCAGCCTCGTCACCTGAACAACGTACGGGAGAAGCATCGAAAATATCAACTTCAGGAAGAGGATTCACAATCACATCTATTTCAATAGGGTCTCCGGTACATGAATTGTCAAATAATGAAAACGGTGTGACTGTATAAGTTATGGTTTGAGGCACATCTGAATTATTGATTAACGATAGGAATAGTGAATTGCCCAGGCTTTCAAATTCACCATCTACGTCAGGGTTATCAGTTACAGTCCATGAAGAGATACCGTTGGCAATATCAATCGGTAAATCAATTGTTCTAGGCTCGCTACTACACACCTCTATCGTAGGTCTGGCTATCGATGGTATTAAATCAGCCGGATCCGGAATAACCACGGGCCTTGGAGTAACTGTAACCACCAGATTAACATCATCACCTACACATGTCCCGGAAGTTGAACCTACTATACGTGGAGTAAACCTGTAGGTTACCGTTTGATTGGCACTTGAAGGGTTATCAAATGTATCGGTAATTTCATCTCCCGGGCTGTAGACTGTACCTCCTAAGCTAAATCCAGTTACGCCACCAGTAGCTACAGGATCGCCATTTAAAACAAATTCTACATTCCCAGCTGATGGAGTTGTCGGTGTTGATAAGATATTATTGATATCATCTAGGCTAACTCCTTCGCAAATACTGATGAAGGTCTCTGAAAACTCTAATTTCGGCTCGGGCTCTACATTAACAGTAACCACGATCGGTGTGCCTGAAGTACAACCCACTCCATTTTTAGCGCTAAACATCTGCGGTGTTATGGTATAGGTGAGTGTGCTGACTGTATTATCCAGGTTACGCGGTGTATCGTCTATAACAAACCCCTGAGGAAGATTTTGTCTAACAGGTGTAAAACCTGTTACTGCACCCGATGAGGATACTGTCACCGAGAAGGTTACATTTCCTGACGTAGGTACCGTGTTAGATTGCAGCGTTATTGATGTTGGGTCCTGGCTGCAAATAGCTTCATCAGGCGCTGGAATTACCGTTGGTTGGGCTTCTACCGTTAAAACAACAACTTGTAAAGGTCCCCTACAACCAGGCCCACTTATTGGCGCTATGTCATATTCGACAGTTAGTGGATTATCTGTAGGATTAGTAAATATGTCGTTTCTAATGTAATCAATATTACTACCTGTAAATCCGATGGAAGCGTTTCCTGCATTTGGAACTAATCCTGCAGCCGGACGAATATCAATGATTTCATAATTTGTAGCAACGGCGCTACCTGAAGATGTCGTTAGTTGAATTTCAGAAGTTTCGTCACTACATGTTATTGTATTCAGGTCAGCTACTTCCGGAGCAGGGTTAATTGTAAAGATTACCTGTGCATTCTCACCAATACACCCTGTTGCACTCACTGGAGCTATTGTATAAGTAACTGTGAGAGAGCTATTGGTTGTATTAGTGTAGGAATCGTTGAAAATAGCATTGGCAGCCACACCGTTTTGAATAGTAGAATTTGAGCCTCCCGGGATCAGTCCGCTTTGTACCGCTATTCCCGTGATGTTAAAGCTCGCGGCGGCAACTGTTCCAGCCTGTTCAACCAAGGTTATCATCGATGGCAAATCACTACAAACAGGTGCAGGGCTCAATGAAGGATCCAAAATAGGTTCAGGTTGAACGGTAAGCAATATTACTTCCTCTTCACCTAAACAGCCTGAAGGACTCACTGGTACGACTCTATATTCGACGACAGCATCAATGGTACCTACATTTTCAAAGAGATCATTTATAATTACATCTTGGTTATACGGTCCTCCAGTAGCTTCATTACCTGCTTGAGGTGTTGCCGCACCAGAAATAATATTAACAGCGGTGAAATTGTATGACGTCGCAGCAACTGATACCCCATTTGTACTCAGAACAATATCCGATATTTCTCCGCTGCATATTGTAGCATCTAAAGACGGGTTAACGACTGGCTCAGGGTTAATCGTAACCGTAATCGTAGATTCATCGCCTAAACAATCACCGTCAGCCACGGCACTTCTGCCTCGAACAGTATATATCACCTGGAGTGGATTGGATGTGGTATTCGTATATGTGTCATTTTGAATAGCGTTATCTGCTAAGCCATTTGCAGGCGAAACATTACCAGCATTCGCTACCAGAGCTGCATCGGGCACCACAGAAATCAAATCATATGTGTCGGCTCCGACTGAGATCCCATTTGTATTAAGGATAATACCTATCACATCATCGCTACAAACCGAAGCCGTTAAGTTAGGATCAACAACAGGTTCGGGATTTATTCTCACCACAACGAATTCACTGTCTCCAATACACCCATCTGCACTTACCGGACGAACCTCATAAGTGACATTTACAGATGAACCGGTTTGGTTAGTGTAAGTGTCATTAGTAAAGTAATTGATACCTACCCCATTGGCTGGCGCCGGTACGTTAGAGCCACCTTGCGTAATACCTCCGGGAATTGTTTTGTTTATAACGTTGTAGTTTAACGCAGCAACAGAACTAGGAATAGTGTTTAACGTTACACCAACTATTTCATCACTACAAACTATGGTTCCCACGGTCGGATCAAGCACCGGTTCCGGATCAATGGTAATTGTAATTAACCTACTATTTCCCGGGCAAGTAGAAGAACTAACACCCACCACTTCATAAATTACATCTAGGGGCGCGTTTGTTGTGTTAGTATATATATCTCCTGACAGATAGCCTGCCACAACACCGTTAAAAGGTACAATGGCATTTGTAATTGCAGGTATGGCTCCCGCAGGCACAGTTATATTTACGATATCATATACCGAAGCGCCAACAGAAGATCCTTCGGTAGCCAATATCAAGCCGACGGCCTGATCACTACAAACGGTTCGATCAAGGTTAGGATCAACAATTGGCTCCGGATCAATAGTAACAACTATGAACTCACTTGGGCCGATACACCCAAGTGCGCTCACTCCGCGAACCTCATAGCTCACTGTAAGAGGAATCGATGTTGTATTCGTGTATGTATCTGTAGCAATGTAATTATCTGCCTGATTAATTGCGGGTACTGCGTTTGTGACTGACGGCGTAAGACTAGGGTTTGGCGTAACGCTCACCAGATTATAGTTTACAGCAGGAACTGATCCTGCAAAAATATCAAATATCACCCCTACAGGCGTATCGCTACATACAATTGCATCTAAATTGGGATCGACGACCGGACCTGCATCAATAGTAACAGGTATGAATACCGGATCGCCTAAGCAGCCATCCGCACTCACTCCTTGAACCTCATAAATTACATCAAGCGGGCCACTCGTAGCGTTAGTAAACCTATGCCCTGATACATAAGTAGCTGCCACACCTGTAGCAGGTACTACGACATTCCCTGCATCTGCCGCTAAACCTCCGGGTATAGTCAATCCTAATATATTATAATTACTTGCCCCCGTAGATATCCCATCAGTATTAAAAACCAGGCCCGTTGCCTGATCGCTACAAGCGGCTGTCTGAGGTGCCGGTATTTGCACAACGGGCTCTGGGTTTATTGTGACAGTTATAGTTTCTATATCACTAAGACATACATCTGCACTTGTAGCTCTTACCTCATAGACGATACTATGCGGCGCATTAGTTACGTTTTCGTAGCTATCATTTTGCAAATAGTTAGCCGCTACGCCTGTCGCTGGAAAAGCGGCATTACCAGCAGCTGCAGTAAGATCAGGATCGATAGTGACGCTCAATATATCATAATTCGCAGCGCCAGCTGATGTGGAAGTCGTACTCAATAGAAGTCCTATGGCAACATCGCTACATTCTGTTAGGTCCAGGTTTGGCATTATGACTGGTTCCGGATTTATGGTAACCGTAATAAATTCACTCTGACCCGTGCATCCATTACTTACTCCTTGGACCTCGTAAATAACATCAAGACCCCCATTAGTGATGTTGTTATAAATATCATTTAGGATCGCCAGGTCCGATAAACCTGCAGCTGGAAATGCAACATTCCCGGGATCTGGCGTTAAGCCTACCGGTATGGATACGTTGACGAGATTGTAGGTATCTGCTCCAATGGAAACACCATTAGTATTTAATGTAATTCCTGAAATGTCATCACTACAAACCGTTTGATCCAAATTATTATCAATTACTGGATCCGGATTAATAGTTACGGTAATTACTCTGGTATCTCCAATACAACCATCAGAGCTTATTCCTTGTACTTCGTAGAGAACGTCGAGCGCCAGATTAGTAACATTGTTATAAACATCATTAGCTACATAATTTGAACCAATACCATTTGCCGTCACTACATTGGCAACTCCCGGCGTTAACGCCGGCGGCACCGTTATCGATAATACGTTATAATTTGTAGCTGTCACAGAACTCGGGTCAGTATCAAAAATTAACCCTATCGGTAGGTCGCTACAAACTGGTATATCTAAATTCGGATCTACCACGGGCTCAGGGTTAATAGTTAAATTAATTAATTCACTGTCTCCAACGCATCCGTCTACACTTACCGCTCGTACTTCATAAACTACATTCTCGGAAACGCTTCCCGGATTTGTGAATACGTCACTCTCTAAATAGTCAAATGGTACATTACTGGCTGGAAAAACAGCGTTAGCGCCTGCGGGTGTCAGTCCGGCAGGTATAGTAACATTAATTATATTGTAGGCTACTGCACCAACGGAAACCGGTTCCGTTAGCAAGTTAATACCTGAAACTTCATCACTGCAAACCGTAGTACTCAAGCCCGTATTAACAATAGGTTCCGGATTAATAGTGATTGTTATATCCCTTGTATCGCCAAGACAGTTGACAGAGCTTACTCCTCTCACCCTGTAAACAACATTCAATGGTCCAGTTGTGGTGTTAGTGTATTCATCGAGGCTTAGGTAATTATCAGCAACAGAATTCGCCGGAAAAACTGCATTTGCAACATTGGCAGTTAAGCCACCATCGATGGTAACAGTAATCACATTGTAGTTTGCAGCATTGATGGAAGCACCATCTGTATTAAGGACTAGTCCAATTGCCTGATCACTACAAATAACATCATCCAGGTTAGTTGCAATCACCGGCTCAGGTTGTATTACCACGGTAATAAACTCACTTTCACCTTCACAGCCGTCTGCACTTACACAACGCACTTCATAAACAACATTTAGATCTGAATTAGTCTGATTTGTGAAAAGATCTGATGTGATGTCCCCCGTTGCCACAGCATTTGCAGGAAATGTCGCATTACCACCATTCGCAGTGACACCTACAGGTATGTTAACATCGATGAGATTATAATTCGCCGCACCAACAGAAATACCGTTAGTGGCAAAATTCACATTAATTGGCAAATCACTACAGACCGTTGTTCCAAGAGTAGAATTTAGTACTGGTTCAGGGTTATAGGTGAGTACTATATTTTCTATATCACCCCGACAACCTAGTGCGCTTGAAGCTCTTACCTCATATACTACATCCAGAGGCAAAGGACTGGCATTATTGGTCCATTCATCATTCAAAATATAATTAGCAGATACTCCATTGGCTGGTGCTACGTTGCTAACTCCTGCAACCAAAAGGGCATCAGGGGTAATTGACAAAATATCAAAACTTGCTGCACTGACCGAAGTAGCTTCAGTAAGAATAGTTATCCCTGTATTTTCACCACTACACAATACGTCATCGAGATTGGGATCTATTACAGGTTCAGGATCAACCGTCAAAACCACAACTTCATCATCACTTTCACAGCCGTCAGCACTTACGCCTCTTACTGTATATGTTATATTAATTGCAAGATTGGTTTGGTTGGTAAACGTATCACCATTTAGATAATTATCTGCCACATTGTTAGCGGGGATCACCGCATTCCCAACAGCTGCTACCGCACCTGTTGGCACATTTATACTTATAATATTATAATCATTAGCGGCTACCGAACTTGCCAGCGATGAAAGTATAAGGCCAGATGCCTGATCACTACAAACCGTACTTACGATTCCCGGGGTCACTACTGGCTCCGGACGTATGGTGATAGATATAAATTCGCTATCTCCCTCGCAACCGTCAGCGCTGACACCTCTTACCTCATACACCACATCTAATGCATTAGTATTTGTATTGGTATAGGTATCAGCAGCAAGATAGGACGCATTTACATTGGAAGCTGGTATGGCTACATTGCCAGCGGAAGCTGACAGTCCCACCGGCACTGATACACCTATTATGTTGTAATCCATGGCTCCAACAGACACCCCATTAGTTGCTAAATTGAGCCCTGTAGACCCATCGCTGCAAGCAAAACCATTTAATGAAGGGTCTATTACAGGTTCAGGGTTGATTGTAGCATTAATGATAAGAGGATCGCCCACACACCCATTTGCACTTACGGGGGCTACCGTATATTCTACAATTACAGCAGTAGCGGTAGTATTAGTGTATTCATCAGTTGCTAAATAGTTATCAGATACAGCGTTCTGTGGTATAGTGGCATTGCTGGCAGCTGCAGTAACCGTCGCTGGAATATTAACCGCTGTCACGTTGTAGCTGACTGCTACAGCGCTACCTGCAGCTGTATTAAAAAGCAAGCCAATAGGGGTATCACTACATTCAGTAATATTCAGGTTACTGGCGATTACAGGCTCAGGATCAATGGTTATGACCACATTGACAGGTGTTCCCGCACAGTTATCAGCACTTATCGGGGTGACCACATAGGTTACATTCAGGGGGCCTCCGGTAGTATTGTTATAATTATCATTGAATATAGTACTTGGTAATAGTCCCGTTCCTGTTGTTGGACCAAAATTCGAAGAAAGTCCGGGGGCAACTGAAGCGGTTATATCATAGGTAGTGGCTGCTACAGGGCTGGTCCCATCTACTATCAGGGTAACTTGGATATCGTCATCGCTACAAACGTTTTTGCTTAAATTAGGGTCTAAAACGGGTCTTTGATTAATCGTAACCGGCTTAGGTGGTACGGTACCTGAGCAATTACCTGTAGTACTTGTAGGAATAACCTCCACGTTTCCGCCAGTTGATCCAAAGTTAACTGTAATGCTGGCAGATCCTTGACCAGAAATAATGGAAGAACCGACCGGTACGGTCCAAGCATAGGTTGTGTTAGGTAAACTAGAAGTGCTAAACACTACACCTGCCTCACCGTCACAAACCTCATCAGGACCTACAATAGAAAGTCCCGTCGGTGCATTTTCAACGGTAATGGTTTTAATTTCAATATCACCATCGCAAGTAACATTTGTGAAAGCAGCTGTTTCAACCACAGAAATATTGCCCATTCCGGCTGTTGGAAATTGAAGAATAACAAACGGGTCGTTTATCGTACCACCTCCGAATTGGGTAAATAATGGATCTATTGTCCAAGTATATGTGGTCCCCGGAGGACCCGGAGTAATTTGATATATCTGCAATGAGCTAGGGTCAACACACTGAAAATCATTACCAACAATGTCATTGTTCCCAGGTCTTGTGTTCACTGTTATTTCGACCTGTGCATCGTTAAAACAGCTTTGACCGGATGCCGTTTCTGTTATCCTGGCATAAAAAATGTCTCCGTTGGTCACCTCCACATCGTTAGGATTAGGAACCGCCGTACTGTATGTGGGATCTACAAACCAGGATACTGTACGATTAGCTATTATACCATTCGCAACATCATCATCCATGGTCGTCAAATCAACCCCGGGAAGAGCTCCGGCCCCAAATACACCGGAACCAGGTGTATCTTCGCAAAATTCTGTTTCCGGATTCGAAATGTCTTGATCTGCCACAGCAGGTAGTCCAAAGACCGTAAACGTTATTGATCCTGGTTGTGAAAAGTCGTTTATACAATTATCACCACTGGCCGTTTCAGTGATTAAAGGGTAAAAGATGTCACCATTGCTAACGGTAACAATAGGATCGCCTGTAACTGCAGGGACCAAGGGAACTGCAATAGTTCTGGTCTGATTAGAAAACCATTCAACAGTTCTATTGGCTACTCCGCCTGTTACCAGACCATCATATACAGATAGATCAATTCCGGCAGTTGTGGTGCCATTAAAAGTATCTTCACAAAACTCATCAGTGATATCTACTCCAACCGGAGGCAGTATTTTTGTAATTATTACTTCCTCACTTAAGGGCATACAAACACCAAACTCACTGACAACATTCCAAAAAACACTATTTGCACCGTCCTGTAACCCTCTTACAGTTGTGCCTGTATCAAAGATATCATCAAAAGTCAGCGTTGAAGTAGAAGCCTCACGAACTATAATATCGTCAAACCCTTGAATGTCATCTCCACCATTACTACGCATCCTTACTTCCAACTGAAGATTGTTTACTCCAGACACATCTAGCGCTAAGCTGGAAACAGGTAATTCCACGAGGGCGGGATCCGGCGGAACCACGTCATTGACCGACCTGACAAGTTCACCAAACTTAGTAGGTGTGCCGTCCAGTAAATAGTAGATCTCTACAAAGTCTCCTGTTTCAAGATCTCCATTTTTATATAATAATGCGGTAATATCAATAGAGCTGATACTAGATACGTCAATTATTTCAGAAAACCAGAAAGCCGAAGAACTCACATTGCCTAAATCCAAACCTTCAAATCTTCCTGATCTCACCGCAAAGTAATCATTGGGTCCTGGTCCTGTAAAACTAACTAAAGAAGATATATCCGTTGTCCAGCCAAACTGTCCGGCGTCATTAGTTGCATCGTCTAACTGATCATCAAAATTCTCGTAGTACAATGTTCCTGTAGTTGACCAAAAGCCAGTAGCCCCGGCTGGGCTCGCGGCTGTTGCGCTCAGTACGTAAAAGTCGTCACATGTCTGGTCGTCAGCTTGAGCGGAAATTGGATCAGGGTTAGGGTCTTCTGTAATATCAACAGCCACAAACCCGGTACTTTGGCAAAATGTTGGCCCAACAGTACTTTCAACCACGGCATAATAGGTAAACGTCGTTGACGCACTGGGCACAAATATTTCATCTCTAGTGGCACTACCAGAAATGGACCCAAAGGCCGGTACAGCATCTATAGTTAGGGCCATATCACGGTACCAGCGTATTCTTGTATCAACAGGTGGAACATCAACAGATAACGCAACGCCAGTACCTGGATCACTACAAGCGATCCCATCAACCGGATTAGTTGGATCTGCAGGCGTTGGGTTTACAACAAAGTTCAAAGGGGTGTTAAAAGTAGAAAGGCAGCCTACCGGGCTAACTATTGATACTATTTCAACAACATGTGGAGATGGTATTGTTACATCAAGTTCGACATCATTGAATATTATACTTACAGTCGGATCTCCAGAAGCATCTGTATCAAAATTAATTGTTCGATTGGCTCCTCCATCAATATTATAGGTCAGCACAAAACCTGATTGTGAAGCTGAACCGGCATCATCTAGACTGAAAATCAATTCAGGATCAGTTGTGGTACCGCCATCATCACAGACATCACTCACACTTAGCGTCGGAGGTGTATCAAATGTTGGTGGGGTTCCGCCTATCACAATTGTGGCTACTCCTCCTAACGAAGTTCCCGAACACGTATTAGCATCGGTCAATGCTGTAATTTGATAGATTCCTGCATTAAGCGTAGTTGGATTTGTTAAAGTAAAAGTATTAGTGGGCTCTGCAATTGGACCAAAAGTTGAAATTCCATCAGTATAGGTTACCTGAAAAGGCGCTGTTCCTATCAACGTCCAAACGATATCGGGGGCAGGATTTCCAGAACATACGGAACCTCCACCTACTGGATTGGAAGCACTTGGAAGTGGGTTAATGGTTACCACCGTTGGAGTAGATTGTGCACTTGTACAGTTAGTGGGTGCAATACCAATTGCTTCAACAGTATAAGAACCTGACTCTGCTACTGTTCCTAACGTAATAGTAGAATTCGTTGCACCACCAACCACTACACCATTTCTATACCACTGATAGCTATCAGCTGCTGCGTTACTGGAGGCCGTTAGAGTCGTAGATCCGTCTTCACAAATGTCTACAGTTGGAGCAGGACTAATGGTAGGTATCGACGGAAATGGATTTACAATGATTGTGGTAATAGAGCTCCTCTCTGTAGTACAAGGACCATTATCTACTACTGCACGATATTCATAAATGCCGGCAGTTGCCAAATTCTCATTGAATGAATTATTACCATTATTACCAATATCAAAAAAACCAGTACCATTTACCTGCCGTTCCCAGTTTAAAATAGTCCCTATTTCTCCAGTTAAACTAATGACACCTGTATTATCCCCTTCGCAGATAGTGTTATCTGGAGTGGTGCTACCTCCGACAGTTTGTCCATAGACAGTAACTGTTATGGTCCTAAACGGAGAGTTACATCGAGGATTATTTATATACCTCCTCCTGACTCTAATCGTTCTTGTCAAAGTTGTAAAGCTGCCTGGTAAGTTAAAATCAACAGTTATTGATTGGCCTGTGGTGGCGTCTAGATTGACACCAGCACCGCCTATATTACTCCATTGATACTCAGTAGCCCCTCCAAAAGTGGTCGAACCGGCTGGATTTGGAAGCTCAAAAGTTACATTGTTGGTACCATTACAAACAGAATTTGAAAAGATAGAGAATGCATCAGGTTGGTCAAGATCTTCCCGAACAGTAATCAATACCTCAACAGGGTCGCTCTCACAACTGTTCGTAGCCCCAAGCACATATGTAGCCCACATTGAGTAATTACCTGGGACGTTAGTATCTAAACCACCGGGAAAACTCGATGCCGGAAAAGTTGTACTATTATTGCCATTGGGGTTAGCTACAAGATTGCCCCCTAGGTTTGGATCATTATCATACCAATTAATTGCAGTACTTGCACCCGTTCCGGTAATAGCAAAGTTTATTCCACCAAGCCCATCACCTTCGCATATCTCGTCAGGAACTGGCGTAGGTGGTGGCGGTATATCAATGATTTCAATAAAGTTGTTCGTAGTGACTTGATTGTTTAACGGATTGCCTATAGTATAGGGATTACACACATTCCAATACTCCAAAGTCACATAAAACTGATCTCCAACATCCCTGCTTTCACCCACAGTCATTATTGTCGTAATTTGATCTAGCACTCCTGCCGGGAGTTCAGTAAGAGGAGTATTAAATTGAACAACACCTATTGCATCTCCAGTACCTAAAGCGGCTGTACTGTTTCCAAAGGTAGGAATATATTCACCCGCAATGAGTGCTCCAGTATCATCTGTAATCTGTACACCTCCAACGTATACATTCGGTATTCTATCGGCATCAGGCCTTGTAGCATCTCCATAAATAACCCTGACCCATCGCATATCCGTATTCGGTTGATTTGGATCAGCAATACAGTTTAATGTAGATAAATCTGAGAAAGACATATCAGCCTCGTCATTGAAACATACTAGCTCCGTATTTGCAACTGTCGGCTGAAGACTTAATACTCCATTTCCTTCATTATCTTCATTGTGAGATGCATAAGTAACGAACTGATTAGGATCAGAAACGGCGCATATTCCGAGCAAACCCACTACCTGAATACGCCATGCTGATGTATATGAACATTCAGGTTGGTTATCTGGGTACGTAAAAGCATTACTTCCCCCATCTCCAGTAATGAATGAAGTCATTGCGCTCGCATTCCCACTTGCATCTGATTCAAATGGGAAAATTACCGTTTCTGCCGGTGTTTCACCACCTCCCCAAATTGCTCTTATCCTAAGATTATTTATATCATAATTGGATGAATTTCTCGCTCCTGGAGTAACACTAAACGTCATTCTAGTAATCGGATTTACAGGTGCACATGGGGGTGTTGGAGTATTGGTCGCCTCCCATTGAAAATCTGCACAGGCAATCGCTCTATTATTTTCAGAAGTTCCATTACTTCCTGTGGGAGTATACTGTATAGCAAACGAACTTAATCCAACCGGAACAACAGACCCTAATGTTAAGAAGGCAGTATTTCCAGAAACGAAAACGCTGGCCACGGGGATCACCCCTCCATTTAGAACATAATCACCTGATACACTAGATGGAGGAGAATCAAAGATTATTTCGACCTGAAGTTGGTCATCAGTCTCATGTGTTGCACTAACTATATTTTGGGCCTTAATCCAAAAAGGAAAAATTAAAAAGAAAGGAATGATTAGGGTTAAGCGAGTTGCATTCATTAAAAGTGTACGCGTTTAAAGTCCAACTTTGGATAAGTTAAGCCAACACTTTGTGTTGATACCAAATTTCCGAATATAGGTAACCGTATTATTTTTTAGCTACCTTTTTTGTAAAGGTAGACGCTAAGTTTAAATAATTGTACTTGAACGTAATAATCCATGATATTCCTCTACATTTGCATCCCATAAGGTAAAGAGCAACCTAGTAAAACTTATGGCCAAGGCAAAATATATTTTCGTAACAGGTGGCGTTACGTCTTCCCTGGGCAAAGGGATCATTTCAGCTTCTCTGGGCAAACTTCTTCAAGCTAAAGGGTTTAAGGTTACCATTCAAAAGTTTGACCCCTATATAAATATTGACCCTGGCACACTTAATCCTTACGAACATGGAGAGTGTTATGTAACGGACGACGGTGCGGAAACTGATCTTGACTTAGGTCATTACGAACGCTTTTTAAATATACCGACATCACAGGCAAACAATATCACTACAGGTCGTATTTATAATAATGTCATTACCAAAGAGCGCAAGGGTGAGTATCTCGGTAAGACCGTGCAAGTCGTTCCGCATATAACTGATGAGATCAAACGAAACATATATTTGCTTGGCAAAAGTGGTGAGTTTGATTTTGTAATTACCGAAATAGGTGGATGTGTTGGCGATATTGAGTCCCTGCCTTTTATTGAAGCCGTCCGACAGGTAAAATGGGATGTAGGTCAGAACGATTTTTTGGTTATCCATCTTACTCTTATACCTTACTTAAAAGCAGCACAGGAGTTAAAGACTAAACCTACCCAGCATTCAGTAAAACAGCTTCTTGAAGCGGGTATTCAACCGGATATTCTTGTCTGTCGCGCTGACAGGAAATTACCTGCAGATATAAGAAAGAAATTGGCGCTTTTTTGTAACGTACATTATAACTCGGTAATAGAAGCTCTGGACGCAGAAACTATCTATGATGTTCCTGTGCAAATGCTGAAGGAAAAGTTAGCTGAGCGGGTGTTAACAAAATTAAAAATGAGCCATAAAAATGAGCCTGCCTTAGACCAATGGAAGGACTTCCTGGGTAGATTAAAAAATCCTACTGAAGAAATTAGGGTCGGCCTGGTTGGAAAGTACGTTGAATTACCCGACGCTTATAAGTCTATTGCTGAAGCATTTATTCATGCTGGCGCAGAAAATGAATGTGGAGTTGAGATAGAATGGATTTCGTCAGAGTCCATTAACGAAGAAAACTGCGAAAGTCTGCTTGGTCATCTTGATGGTGTGTTAGTAGCCCCAGGCTTTGGAGAACGTGGAATACCCGGAAAAATAGAAGCTGTTAAATATGTTCGTGAAAAGAAGATTCCCTTCTTCGGTATATGTCTGGGCATGCAATGCGCTGTTATAGAGTTTGCCCGTAATGTCCTCAAATATAAAGATGCTGCTTCGACTGAATTTGATGAAAAAACCAAAGAAGCTGTTATAGATTTAATGGAGGAGCAAAAGAAAATAACAGATAAAGGTGGAACTATGCGTCTGGGTGCATATCCGTGTAATCTGGAAAAAGGTAGCAAGGCGGCAGCTACGTATGGTAAACAAAAAATTAGTGAACGCCATCGACATAGATATGAGTTTAATAACAAATATTTAGATGCTTTCAACAAAGCCGGTTTGAGGGCATCGGGTATAAACCCTGAGACAGGTTTAGTAGAAGTTGTTGAGTTAGTTGACCATCCCTGGTTTATTGGTACACAATATCATCCTGAATTAAAAAGCACAGTGCTTAATCCCCACCCACTATTTGTTAAGTTTGTGGCCGCATCGCTGCAATACGCAAATAGCAAGAGTTAACGTAAGACTAGAGAAGTAGATAGAAATGGATAGAAATCAAGCCACTGGCTTAATATTAATTGCATTAATGGTGATTACGTATTTCACCTTTTTCGCTCCTGAGCCTCCAACACCTCAACCTGAAGTAGCAGAGGAGGTAACCCAGGATTTGACCCCAACAATAGAAAATAATATTGATTCTGTACAAGATGAGACTATCATCTCAGATTCACTACAAGCTGTAATGAACAGTCAGAAATACGGAATTTTTGGAGTTGGCGCCACTGGAAATGAGAGCGTCAAAACTTTGGAAAATGAAGATATCAGGGTTGAAGTGAGCACTAAAGGGGCTTCCATCAAAGAAGTAGAATTAAAACACTTTGAAACTTTTTTTGACGAACCGCTTGTCCTGCTTACTGATAAAAGTAATCAGTTTAACCTAACGCTGAATACCCCCGGGAAAGTAATTGAATTAACCGATCTTTTTTACTCATACAGCAGCAGTGCAGATAACGATACTACCGTACATATTTTCGAGTTAAGTATCCCACAGATAGGTAAAATTCGTCATACTTATGAAATGCCCAACGCAGGGTACGAAGTGGGCTATAAACTTGAATTGACCGGACTTGATAGCTACGTTACCAAAGAAGCCCTTATTTTAAAATGGGAGGACCACATACGCCCGCAAGAGAAGGATATTGAGCTCAGCAGAACTAATACTACGATCAACTATTTTACCGCCTCCGGAGATTTTGATTATCTAAGTGAAAGATCAACGGGACTGGAAGAGGAAGTTATAGATGAAAGAGTGAATTGGGCATCTATAAAACAACGGTTTTTTATAGCTGGAATAGTTGCTAAGAACGACTTTAGTAGCGCTGCAGTAAGCACAGACTTTAATCCGGAAGACGAGTCGGAGGTCAAATTTGCACAGCTGGCTTTAAGTATTCCTTACGCTGATCTTACTTCCAATAAAGGAGAATTTAAATATTACTTCGGTCCAAACGACTACCATATTACTAAACACGTGGCTGAAGATTTTTCCAAGAACTTATGGTTGGGCTGGCCACCTATGATTTGGGTCAATAAATTTATTATTATACCACTTTTCGACCTTCTAAATAACTTCCTAAGTAATTATGGCATAATCATCATGATTATGGTGCTTGTTATAAAGCTGGCGTTGTCTCCACTCTCCTACAAGTCATATGTCAGCATGGCAAAAATGAAAGTGCTCAAGCCTGAACTTGATGTCATCAAAGAGAAGCATGGCGATGATATGCAAAAGGCTCAACAAGAACAAATGAAGCTATATTCAAAAGTTGGTGTTAATCCGATTAGTGGATGTATTCCAATGTTACTTCAGATGCCAATACTGCTTTCAATGTTTTATTTCTTTCCTCAATCTATAGAACTAAGAGGGAAGTCATTCTTGTGGGCAGAGAACTTATCGACCTTTGATTCAATTCTTGACCTTCCATTCGAGATTCCATTTTACGGTAGTCATGTCAGTCTTTTTGTATTGTTGATGACAGTTTCCACCATTTTCATTACATGGCAGAATCAACAGGTAAGTACCGTTCAAGGACCTATGAAGTCCCTTTCATATATGATGCCTGTTATTTTTATGTTTGTACTTAACTCCTACCCGGCAGCATTGAGTTTTTACTATTTTGTATCTAACCTTGTTACTTTTGGTCAGCAGGCTTTAATTCGAAAAATGATTAATGAAAACAAAATAAAAGAGATTCTTGAAGAGAATAAAAAACGCAGAGCAAACAAGAAAAAATCTAAGTTTCAGCTTCGCCTGGAAGAAGCAATGAAGTCAAGCCAGCAAGCAAAAAAAAAGAAGTAAGAAAAAATCAATCTAATTGATTACAAAGGTGGGCTTCGACTTAAAGATAGCCTGCCAAAATTCATTTAAAATTATATCTTTGCTGGCTCGAAAATAGAGTCTATGAATAGAAGCTTTTTCGAAAAATTCCTAACCTCAGTCGACTCTATTTATGAGTAAAGTAATTGCAATAGCAAATCAAAAAGGTGGCGTTGGTAAAACGACAACAGCAATAAACTTAGCCGCCAGTTTAGCAGCCCTTGAATATAAGACACTTGTAGTAGATGCCGACCCCCAGGCAAACTCAACTTCTGGTTTAGGTATAAACCCAAAAGAGGTTGAAAATAGCGTTTATGAATGCATGGTAGATGATGTAGATGTAGTTGGCGCTATAAAAGAAACGGAAATCGACTATTTATATGTGCTGCCTTCACACATAAATCTTGTCGGAGCAGAAGTGGAAATGGTCAGCATTGACGACAGAGAAGAAAAAATGAAAGACACTCTTTCTAAAGTAAGGGATAGTTATGATTTTATTATTATCGATTGTTCACCATCGTTAGGACTCATAACCATTAATGCGCTAACAGCAGCAGATTCCGTCCTTATACCTGTACAATGTGAATATTTTGCTTTAGAGGGACTTGGAAAGCTTTTAAATACAATAAAGATTATTCAAACGAGACTGAATCCAGGTTTGAGTATAGAAGGTATTCTACTTACAATGTATGACGTAAGGCTTCGTTTGAGCAATCAAGTAGTTGAGGAAGTGCAGACACATTTCAAGAAAATGGTATTTAGAACTATTATTCCCAGAAATATTAAATTAAGCGAGTCTCCCAGTTTCGGGGTTCCAGCAATAGCGCATGATGCCGAAAGCAAGGGAGCTATAAGTTACCTTCACCTGGCCAAGGAAATAGCGGATAAGAATAAATAGATATGGCAAAAACCCCAAAAAAAAGAAACGCATTAGGTCGTGGTTTAGGGGCTCTATTGGAGGACACACCATCTAAAGAATCTGAATTAGGCAGTAAGACTGTTATAACCAATAACATAAACGAAATTGAAATTGCTTCTATTGAGGTAAATCCTTTTCAGCCGCGTACACATTTTGATAAAGAAGCTCTGGAAGAACTTGCCGAATCGATTGCTGTTCAAGGTATTATTCAACCCATAACCGTTCGTAAACTCACCACAGGTCAATATCAACTGATATCAGGAGAACGGAGACTGCAAGCTTCAAAACTGGCAGGCCTAAAGAGCGTACCAGTTTACATTAGATTAGCAGATGATCAGCAGATGCTGGAAATGGCGTTGATTGAAAATATTCAACGAGAGAACCTGAATGCGATAGAAATAGCGTTGAGTTATCAAAGATTACTAACAGAATGCGATCTGAAACAAGAGGAACTGGGAGATCGCGTTGGTAAGAATAGATCGACCGTAAACAACTATCTCAGGCTCTTAAAGCTACCACCGGACATTCAAATTGCGCTGAGAGATAAAAAAATAAGTATGGGTCACGCTCGTGCATTAATAAATGTCGACAACGTCGATAACCAACTCGATGTTTTCAATAGGATCATTCAAAATGATCTCTCCGTAAGGAAGGTAGAAGATCTCGTCAGGGCTTTGGGCAAAGATCAGTCAGATCAAAAACGAAAAGAGAATTCGGATACTGATTCATCATCTGGCAAGGAAATTGCAAATCTACAGTCGCGATTGGCTAGCCACTTTGGAACTAAAGTGCATGTGAAATCTGACGGAAAAAAAGGTGAAATAAAAATACCCTTCTTATCAATAGAGGATCTAAATCGTATTTTGGATATTCTTGAAATTAAATGAGAATAGTACTTACATTTTTTTTATTGCTTATGGGTGTGGAGTTGCTTGCACAAATTACTCCGCCTGGTGTACAGACAGATTCTCTTGAATCGGACGATAAAATTATTAGCAGTACCGATACGGTACAAAATATAAAGGAAATTCAGTCCTATGCTTCACAGTTTGTCCCCAGACGAGCTTCATTAAAGGCTGCTATATTACCAGGTCTTGGGCAAATATATAATAAAGACTATTGGAAGCTGCCTTTGGTCTACGGCGGATTTGTAGCGTTAGGACTTACCGTAAATTATTGGTCGGACCTATACAACGGATATCGGGTAGACTTGTTCGATCTACTCGAAAACGATTTGGACACTTCTCCCGATGGACTATCGGAGGAGCAACTAAGATCATTAATAGACGATACCAGAAGAGAACGGGATTTTTATATGATCATGACCGGAGTTTTCTACTTGCTCCAAATAGCCGAGGCTCATATATCAGCGCATTTAAAAGAATTTAAGCTTAATCCTGATCTTCGGGTTAAGGTTGAACCTTCCTTTGAACAAATACAATTTGAAAGCTACAGAGCGGGACTAGCTCTTAAGTTTAGGTTTTGAGTATGCAAATTTTATTACTCGGTTATGGCAAAATGGGTAAGACTATTGAAACTCTTGCGCTCAACGCCGGTCACGATATAACGGGCCGAATAGACGAATCAAATACACATTCATTATCTGATTACACATCAAAAAATACTGACGTAGCCATTGAATTTAGCCAGCCCAATGCGGCGTATAGAAATATTGAATACTGCTTACAAAATAGCATTCCTGTAGTCTCCGGAACTACAGGATGGCTGGATAAAAAGCCTCATTTAGATCAACTATGCTTGGAAATGGAAGGGGCCTTCTTCTACGCATCTAATTATAGTATCGGCGTTAACTTGTTTTTTGACGTTAATAAGAAATTAGCCAGGTTGATGAATAGCTTTAGCAACTATAAGGTAAGCATGGAAGAGATTCACCATACTGAAAAAAAAGACGAGCCAAGTGGTACCGCTATTACACTTGCTGAGGGCATAATTCAAGAAAAAAAAGGGATCGATCATTGGGTACTAGGGAGTGGCAATAGTAATAATCTTCCTATTCGATCCAAGCGTGAGGGTAAGGTCCCAGGGACTCATATAGTGACTTATTCATCAGCAGTAGACGATATTGAAATAAAACACACCGCACATTCAAGAAAAGGCTTTGCCAGCGGAGCATTGATGGTGGCTGAATGGATATTGGAAAAGAAGGGAGTTCTTACCATGCAAGACTTTTTGAAGATATAATTTAAAGACGATGTAAGGATGTGATGTTGTATTGCACTCTTACAGCAAGAAAGATAAAAAATGAACTGGAAATTTTGGGTTAAAAAGAAAGAAGAAGAAAATAAGCCGCCTAAATCAAAACTCAGGGAATGGGGGGATGCTATTCTATTCGCAGTAGTAGCGGCAACACTCATTAGATGGCTGATTATGGAGGCATTTACCATTCCTACTCCTTCCATGGAAAAATCGCTGTTAGTTGGCGACTTCCTCTTTGTCAGTAAGTTCCATTATGGAACACGAACCCCAAAAACACCTTTACAGGTACCATTAACACATCAGAAAATATGGTTAACCAATATACCTTCTTATCTGGATTGGATTCAACTTCCTCAGTTCCGACTTCCGGGTTTCACTCATATAAAACGAAATGATGTGGTTGTGTTTAATGTACCTGGGATAGAGGAGAACAACTTTGAAGAGTTTGATAAAAACAAATGGATAGATTATCCGGTAGATCTAAAAACAAATTACATAAAAAGATGCGTGGCTGTGCCGGGTGATGTTATTGAAATAAGGAACCAACAGATTTTTATAAACGGTGAAAAGGGAGCGAATCCTGAAAAAATGCAGTTTTCATATGTCGTTCATTCCAAAACTCAGCTTAGCGACAGGGTATTGGATAATTTAGGAATTGATAACGGATCTGGCTATCCTGATATTAATGAAAGAGGAGCTTTCCAACTATTTTATTTGACCCAAGAAGAAAAGGACAAACTTGTGGAACTACCATTTGTTCTAAACATCAGACCGTATAAAGCCTATAATCAAGGTGAGTGGGAAGGCAATATTTTTCCCCAAGATCGAGAACTCTTTCCATGGAATGGAGATTGGTACGGTCCGTTGAAGATTCCAAAAGAAGGGGCCACTATTAATATTAACAAAGAGACTCTAGCTACCTATGGCAAAGTAATAACCTTGTACGACCATAATGACGATGCCGTAATACAAGATGGCAAGCTGTTAATTGACGGCACGGAGGTCAAGCAATATACATTTAAGCAGGACTATTACTTTATGATGGGAGATAACCGACATAACTCTCTGGATTCAAGATATTGGGGTTTTGTACCCGCTGATCACATTGTAGGTAAAGGCTTTTTCATCTGGTTATCACTGGACGCTGATGAAAGTTTCTTTAGTAAAATACGTTGGCGCAGGTTTTTTAATCTTATTGAATAGTTACCAATCGATGGTTTGCTTGCCTTTTTCAGTAAGGTAAGCATTTGCTCTACTGAATGGTTTGCTACCAAAAAAACCTCTATCCGCAGCAAAAGGTGACGGGTGTGCTGAACTTATAATGTGGTGTTTTGATCGATCTATGACTTCTCCTTTTTTCTGAGCGTAGGCCCCCCATAATATAAATACCACATTTTCTTTTTGGTTGGAAACCAGTCTTATTACACTATCGGTAAAGTCCTCCCACCCTTTCTTCTGATGAGATCCGGCCTTATGTGCTCTAACTGTAAGTGTAGCGTTTAGCAATAAAACACCCTGATCTGCCCACCTTTCCAAATTCCCTGATTCAGGCACAGGTTTTCCTAAATCGGCATGTAACTCCTTGAAAATATTGAGCAAAGACGGTGGTTTTCGAATACCATCACTAACAGAGAAGCAGAGTCCATTAGCCTGCCCCGGACCATGATAAGGATC
>ERZ1740059.470-NODE-470-length-21261-cov-6.316986_pt1 | contig 21261 bp, 17 predicted proteins | sample MGYA00581744_ERZ1740059 | MGnify/ENA primary metagenome ERZ1740059 (study PRJEB43018, sample SAMN04849738) | marine metagenome | isolation source: floating plastic debris | place: Pacific Ocean | collected 2008-08-28 | study: EMG produced TPA metagenomics assembly... | reverse complement strand
CAGTTGCTGGGAGCGGGCCTGCAAGGCCTGCCGGGCAATTTCATCCTGGAGTTGGGCCGTTTGCTGTTCGACGGCGGCCAGGTTGGCGGCGGCGGCGGCGGTCGCGTTCGGCGGTGGCGGCAGCGCCGGAGCCGGTGGCCATGCCAGAGCCGGCGGCGGCAGCGCCGGTGTCGATGGGCACGCCGGAGCCGATGGCGACGCCGGAACTGGTGGCGTTCATGATCCGCCACACAAGCGGCATTCTGTGCACGCCCCTCGAAAGCGCTGAGGCCAAGCGGCTGCAGCTCACTCCGATGGTCGCCGAGAATGACGCGCCGTTGTCGACCGCGTTCACGGTATCGGTCGACTATCGGCACGGCACGACGACCGGGATCTCCGCTGAAGAGCGTTGCGCGACGATCCGAGGCCTCGCGAACGGCAACTCCGGCGCAGAGGATTTCGTGCGGCCGGGTCACATTTTTCCGCTCGTCGCGCGCGATGGCGGCGTTCTGATGCGCACCGGGCACACAGAGGCCGCGGTCGATCTCGCGAAACTGGCCGGGTTGCGCCCTGTCGGGTTGATCGCCGAACTCGTCAACGACGACGGCACCGTTCAAAAGGGCCAGCAGGTCGAGCGCTTCGCCAAAGAGCACGGCTTTGCGTTGGTGTCGATCGACGACATGATCGCGTACCGTCAAGGCCGCGAGAAGCTGATCGAACGGGTGGAAGAGCGGGAGGTCGAGACGCTCGTGGGGCCGGCGCGGGCGATCGTCTACTCGTCGCGCTACGACGACGCGCAACACGTGGCGTTGGTGTTCGGATCGCCGGACGCCGCCGAGGCGCCGATGGTCCGTCTGCATCTGGAGAACGTGGTCGACGACGTCTTTGGCGGTTTCGAGCAACAGATCTGGACGGCGTTGCGGAAGATCAAGCAGGACGGCGACGGCGTCTTCATTTATCTGCGCTCTGGCGCCGTTGGCGTCGCGGCCCCGCCGCCCGACGACGCGGAGGAGATGGGCGCGATCTCGGCCAAGACGCGCAAGGAGCATTGGCGCGACGTGGGTCTGGGCGCGCAGATTGTGCGGGACCTCGGCTTGAGCCAGATCCGCGTGCTGTCCACCAAAGACCGGCAGTATGTCGGCGCGGCCGGCTTCGGCGTCGAGATCGTCGGCACCGAAATCCTTTAAGGATCAGGGCTGCTCACAACAGCGGCCCGGTTTCCAGGTCATCCGCCGTCAGCGGCTGTTTCGGGCGGCTGATGGCGTATCGAGTCGCCCAGATCAGGCGTTCCTGCGCGCGGGTGATCGCTACGTAAGCAAGTCTGCGCCAGAGCGGCGCGCCGGCCTCGATCCGACCCGAGCGAGCGGCGGCGTACATGTCCGGCGCAAACACCTGCACTGTATTCCACTGCGACCCTTGGGCCTTGTGCACGGTGCAGGCGGCGCCATGGACGAACACCGCGCCCATCTTCGCCGCAGACGGAATGAACGGCTCTTCCTCGCCGGGGCGCTCAATCTGAATGATCGCCGCCGCCTGCAGCTTCGGTTGCTCCGCGCCAGCGATGTAGAGCCGCGCGACGCTGGGTTGCTTGCCTGGACCGCGGTAGAAGGCCTGCGCGCCTTTCACGAGGCCCATCTGCTCGAAATCGATGCGCCGATTGCGCTTTTTCATCGGCATCTCGAGCCCGTCGCAGATCAACGGCTCGCCGGGCGCCAGTTCGTCTTCCGACAAGCCGTAGGCGCCGCGAAACGCGTGGATCAGACGGATCCGCGTCGCGTTTCGCCACACCAGAGCCGGGGAGCGCGACATCGCATCCGAGTCCAACCTTGGGGCGACGACGACGCGTTCGTCCTGCTCGGCGGCGGCTCTCACTTTGTCCTCGAACGCCTCGAACGAAATGTCGTCTTGCAGGGCGTAGGCGAGGTCGATGATCGGGTTGTCGGCGGCTTGTCGGTGCACACGGCTGAGTTCAAGCCGGGCGGGGGCTGGGAGGCCGTCAAACACCATCTCGCCGTCCTGACCCACTGGCGCGAGCTGCGCCGGGTCGCCAAAGAGGCAGACCAGATCGAATATCTCTTTCAGGTCGTCGAGCTGCTTTTCGTCGAGCATCGACGCTTCGTCGACCAGTCCGACCGACAAAGCGTCTTCGCGCCGCTGCCATCCGGTGATGAACTCGCTGCCGCGGATGCCGACCGTGGCCAGCGCGGCCGGGATCGAGTTTGTCTGCTCATAGTACTTGAGCGCCCGGTCAAGCTGATCGTCGGAGACGCCAGCCTCAGCGTCAGGTCGCGGCGCCTTCTTTGGCTCCGCCAGCCACTGCGCGATCTTTTCGTATTCGGGGTCGTAGACCGGCGAGTAAATGATCCTGTGAATTGTCGTCGCTGAGACGCCGCGGGATCTCAGGACGCTCGCCGCCTTGTTGGTCGGGGCGACGACGGCGAAGGTGATCTGCGACTTCTTTTTCGCCTTGCGACCCTCCCATTCCTGCACGACCTGCTGAGCGCCTGCTTCGACCATGCGACCGACGAGCCAGGCGAGCAGGTGCGTCTTGCCGCTTCCAGCCTTGCCGAGGATGGCGAGAACACGGCTTTTGCCGTCGCTGGCGTCGGCGTCCGAGGTCATCTCGACAAGATCGACGCCGGCGCTTTTGAGGGCGCGGACGAGCGCGTCCGCCGCGGCGCGTTGATCCTCGGAGAAGTCTTCCGGCACGATCTGCGAGAGATCTGGCTCGAACAGCTCGGCGTTTGGAATTGGATCTGTCATCGCCCCTCGTCTACGACGCTGAGGCGAGGATGGGGAACACAAAAAAGGCGAGCTGCCGGCCCGCCTCTTGTTTCACCCAGGTTTTCTGGCGCGCCTTAGCCCGCCGGCTGTGGCGCAGGGCCGCCGAAACCGCCTGTATTCGGGTCGTTTGTCGCGGGCGCCGCCTGAGGTTGGGCGGTGCGCTCCCGCATGAACTGGTCGAACTCGGCCTTGTCTTTGGCCTGGCGCAACCGGTCGAGGAACGATTTGAACGCGTCGCGTTCTTCCTCGAGACGACGCATCGTCTCTTCACGATATTCGTCGAAGGCGGTGTTGCCCGTGCCCGCGCCGCGCTTGCGGCTCCAGCTGCGATGCGACCGACCTTTACCCCAACAACCCATTCTTCCACTCCATAGCATGTATCCCAAGATCACGAGGCCAATCGGCACGAACACGATAAAGCCAAGCACCATGGCGGCGAGCCAGGCGGGCATGCCGTATTCGTCCAGTTTCTCCTCAGCTTTGCGTAGCCATTCCATCGTTGTCCCTTGCGTCTGTCAGCGTCATCAAAGTTGATGTGAATAACATTCACATGTCGATAGCTGGGTGTGCGCCAGCCGGTAGTCAAGCGTCAAACGCAGAAAAAACGTTAATCCGTCGGCAGAACGCCAAGACCGCGCAGATAAACCGCGACCGCGCTTTCCAGAAGATCCTCCGCTGGGAGGGGAGAAGCGCGCCGGCCGTCGTCGCCACGGCCGAACAAGGCGGCGATCCCGTGGGACAGAGCCCAGATATGCGTGGCCATCATCAACGCCGGGGGGCGTCGCTCGGGCGGGGCGCCGGCTGCGACCGCGTCGCAGGCCCGGGCGAGAAGGTTGAATGCGCGATCCGCCTCGCGACGAAGGTCTGGGTCCACGCCTGGCGATACGCCCGATTCGAACATCGCCGAGAAGAACGCTGGTTCTTCCTTGGCGAATTGCAGATAAGCGCGCCCCTGAGCGTCGAGCGCCTGTAGCGGCGTCAGCGACGGGGCGCTCCAGGCGGCCTCCAACGCATCGGCGAACCGCGTGAAGCCTTCCTTGGCGACATCCACGATCAGCGCGTCGCGGTCCTTGAAGTGCCGGTAAGGCGCCGACGGACTCACGCCCGCAAGACGGGCGGCTTCAGCAATGGTGAAGCCCATCGGTCCCTTTTCGGCGATCAAGGCGCGCGCGGCGTCCACCAGCGCGGCGCGCAGGTTTCCATGGTGATAGCCGCGCTTGGCGCGATTTCGGTCGGATGGCGACATGACGGGCATATAGCGCATCGGGGATTGTCATGCGCAACGTCTGTTCGCATCAGCCGTCTTTTGCGGCGGTCCGATCGGCGACGTGAAGGAGAGTCAGATGATCAGTCCAGACCATGTTCGGACAATGGCCCGGTACAACCGCTGGCAGAACCGCAGCCTCTACGGCGCCGCCGACAGTCTGCCCGACGAGGCGCGCCGGGAGGACCGGGGCGCATTCTTCGGGTCGATCTTTGGAACGCTCAACCATCTGCTGTGGGCGGACCAGATGTGGATGAGACGGTTCGCCGAGACGCCGGCGCCGGCGGTTCGGACAATCAGCGAGTCGCCTGAATTGCATGCGGATTGGAAGTCGCTGTCGGCGGCTCGCCAAGACTTCGATCAGGTGATCATCGACTGGGCGCGGGATCTGAAAACTGAAGCTGTCGAAGGCGACTTGAGTTACTACTCTGGCGCGCTTCAACAGCAGATCTGCAAGCCTCTGTGGCTGTGCATGACGCATATGTTCAATCACCAGACGCATCACCGGGGACAGGCGCACGCCATGCTGACGGCGCTCGGCGCATGGCCGGAGGACACTGATCTTTTCGCAATGCCGGACGACGCGTGAGCTACAAAAGGAAAGACCTGAAAGAATGACGGCACGATCCGAAACCGAAGCGCTGTTGCGCCGCTACTATGATGCGTTCAACGCCGGCGACGTCGACGGTATGCTCGGCTGCCTATCCGAGGACGTTCGCCATGATGTGAACGAGGGGGCCGCTCGCGTTGGAAAGGCGGCGTTCTCCGAGTTCTGCGCTCATATGGCCCGCTGTTATCAGGAACAACTTGAGGACATGCGGATCTTCGCCTCCGAGGACGGGGGTCGCGGCGCAGCCGAGTTCACCGTTCAAGGCAAGTATGTCGGAACGGACGATGGCCTGCCCGAGGCGACCGGACAGCGTTACAATCTGCCTGCCGGCGCGTTCTTCACCGTTGAGGGCGGCCTGATCGCTCGCGTGACGACATACTACAACCTGAGAGACTGGATCCGCCAGGTTGCAGGAGAGTAACGGCGGGCGGCTACGCGTCTAGCGGGGCGTGCAGGCGGGTCTCTTTGGTGATGATCCCGCCGCGGTCGCCAACGTCGATCGACCCGTAGCGTTGCCGGAAACTGTCAGGCAACTCTCGGTCGCCCGGGATCGCCAGCCACAAGCGGAACAGATGACGGCGTTGGACGGGGTCGGGCCAGTCCTTGAACCCGGTCCGATCGTGCAGAAGCGCGTGGTTGTAGACGAACTGCATATCTCCGGGCTGCAGGCGCATCTTGAAGTGCAGCTCTGGGTCGTTGGCGAGCTCGTCGAACAGATCGAGGGCTTCGACATGCGCTTCGGTCAGCCGCATCGCGTCAGGAAACCGCTGAGCGCTGTCGATGTACTGGCGCTGATAGACGCCTGTGAGCTTGCCGGCGTGCCAGTTCAGAACCGGGATCTCGAAGAACGGCTTTTCGCCCTCTGGCACTTCTCCACGGCGATCGGTGGCGATCGGGTCGAACAGCAATGCCGCCAAATCGGGTCGGCGCGCCTGCATCTCGTTGTAGATCGTGACGGTGCTGACAAGCAGGGAGTCGCCCCCCTCCATCGCTTCGCGCAAACACAGCAGCCCGACGACGTCGGCGGAATCCGTATGGAACGTCTGACGTTGCGAGGTCTGGTAGATGCGCACTTTCGGGTCGGCGGCGTTGGCGCCGGTGTCGCGCACATGCCCCAGGATATGGCCTTGCGCGTTCTGGGATCGCGCCGAGCCCAGATGCGCGCCGATCCCGCAAAAGATCGCAGCGGCGGTTTCCTGGGAGTAGCCGGACACGGGCAGCCCGCGCAGGACCTCAAACCCACGACCCTGGATCAGCGTGGCGCGAAGCGCTTCCAAGCGTGATCCCAAGCTCGGCAGCGGGAACGCATCTGCGCTGATCTCTCCAACGTCGCGCCCAAGCGAAAGATAATGCGCCGCAGCCGCCTCCAGTTCGGCGATGTCGGTCTCCGACAGCTCCGTCAGCCAGATCGACGGGTCTGCGGCCATGTCCGCGCCGCGCCAGGCGGTGGGTTCGTTGATGGTTTGGGGCGGGGTCTGAGTGACGGTCATGTGTGGCTCCGCGGGCGTTTCCTCAGATCTCACAGTGACGCGCCAGTTTGCAAACTGTTGTCGGAAAAAGGTCTCGTTTCAGCGGTTATCGCGCTCGTCGCCAGAGAGAAGGATCAGCAAATCGACCAAAACCGGCGGCGGCGATGACCAACAGCCCGACCGCTGCGATCGGGTCGAGCACGTCTGCGAACACCACCCAGCTGAGGCCAGCCGCGCTGATCAACTGGGTATAGACCAGCGGGCTGAGCACGGCCGCGCGGGCGGAGGCCAATGCGATGATCGTCAGCAGGTTCGCCAACGCTGAACACAATCCCGAGCCGAACAGCCATCCGGCGTGGACGACCCCGTGCTCCAGAAACTCCGGCGCGGCGATCGGCGTCAGCACCAAAGCGCCGACCGTCATCTGGCCCAAAAGCTGAGCGAGCGGCGGACCAACTCCGGCCGCCCAACGCGTGGCGGCGAGGAACGTGCCGTAGCATGCGCCGCCGGCGAGCGCCCAAAGCAAACCGGGGTTCATCTCGGCGCTGGGTCTGCCGACCATCAGCACGCCGACAAACCCGATCGCGACCACGCCCCATTCAAAGCGTCGAACCTCTTCTCGCAGGACGAGCCGCGCCAAAAGCGTCGCGATCAAGGGGCCGATGAAGAACGCGCCGAAGACATCCGCCAACGGAGCGACGCGCGCCCCGGTCAGAATGAAGCCGATGGTTCCCGCGAGCAGGACGCCGCGGATCGCTTGCGCGACGTAGAAGCGCGCGCTCAGCCCTCGCAGGTTGATCGTCGACAGAACAATCGGGGCGACGATCGCGATCCCGACCACGAACCGCGCCCAGGCGGTCGCGCCCCCGGAATACGGTCCCGCCATGGTGATGAGTTTGGCGAACGCGTCGCCTGCCGGGATCAGCAGCATGCCGCAGAGCATGATCGCTGCGGCCCGCGCTGTTTGTCCGTCGCCCGCACCCGCGACCGTCATGTCACATTCGCCATCTTGCCGCGTTTCCCTGGGCTGGCGACCTTGCTCCGCCGCCATGCCGTCTCATAGCGTGCCGGGATGCGCGTCGGGAAGCGGTTTCGCCGCGCCCGACCAGAGGGGTGGATATGCGTTTGATGACGAGAGCAGCGCGCGCAGCGTTGGCCGGGGCAGCCGCGCTTTTCACGAGCGGGTGCGGGTTCTTTGTGCCCGATTATGTCCACACCGAGTGGCGCGACGCGGTCACGACCAGCGTGCTCGCCCGTCCTGAGCAGCCGCGGGAGATGGTGGGGCTCGCGCTATCAGGCGGCGGCACGCGCGCAGCCGTCTTCGCGGCAACGGCGATCGAAGAGCTCGACCGGCTGGGCATCGCTGAGAAAGTGACGCACCTCTCCAGCGTCACCGGCGGCGCTTTCGCGTCGACCTGCCATGAGCCGCCGCCGCCGCCCGACTGTGCGACGCCCCAGTGTCGCGCCGATCATTTCGCGACGTTTCGCGAGACGCTGCGCTCGAACCTTGGCGGCGCGACCTTCCGGCGCCAGCTGACGAATCCAGGGCGCTTCACCAGCCCGACGCGGCGGTCGGTTTCGTTGAAGGAGAGCCTAGACGCAGCGTTTCTGGAGGGTGCGACCTTCGGCGATCTGCCGCGTTCGCCGGCGCTCTTGATCAACGCGGCGCGCTACACCGACGGGCGGCGGTTCGTGTTTTCGAACCTGGCTCTGCCGGACGAGGCGTATGACCACCGGTTCCTGAGCCAGCCTGCGCTGCGCGCCGCCAGTTTCTCGCGCCCCGGGTGCCCGCGGCCGGCGCCCGACGCCATGCCGCTCTCCTTTGCGGTGGCGGCGTCCGCGTCCTTCCCGCTCTTCTTCGGTCCGGTGACGCTGGAGGCGCCGGTGGACTGCGCGGGGACGTCGACCGAGTACTGGCATTTCGGCGATGGCGGCGTAATCGAGAACCTCGGCACGGAGACGTTGCGTGAGATCGTGTTGCGCGCAGCGCTGGAGGGGCGGCCGTTCAAGCGCGTCACCATCCTATCCATGGACGGAGAGCAATTGCACACGCCAGCGGAGATGCTGCAGCAAGCCGATGTCGGCATCTGGACCAGCAATCCCGGCATCGTGGTGGACACCACAAAGACCCGCGCGCGCGCCTACGCCGAACTGATCTGGGAGCGGATCGCGCGCGAGTTGGGCGTCGAGATCAAGATCGTCCGGATGCGCTACACCGACTCGCAGCTGACCGAGTGGCCCGAGAGCTGCGCCGTCGAGAGCCGCAGCGGCGTCAGCATCCTCGCGCATCTCAAGCAGATCGCGACCGGCCTCAGCATCTCCGACTGCGACGCCGACCTCATGGAAGCCGCCGCCCGCGATCTGGTCCGCCGGAACCTGGGGACGGGGGAATTGTTCGCTTTGAATTAGACGCGCGGTGCTGCTTTCTCTACGTGCATCGGCTGAGGGCAACGATGTCTCTGTGAAAGCGTACCCACTTTTCGATAGGCAGTACGCTACGAGTTACGAGCTGATACGTACCCTCACCAGTTCGTAATGAACTGTTTTCTGCGCCAAAGTATATATCTCTATATTTGTGCAGCTATGATTTGATTTTTTTTGCTCATATTCAATCCAGCCACTTGTTTTTTTGCGAATATTACTTGTCTGCGATTTAGCTGCTCAACTGATGAGATGCTATTCAATGTGCCGAGGTCTTTCTGCCAACGTCCTATCAAACAGACTTCCTTAGAAACGGGAAATGCGATCTCGCATCCTTCACCACCCAGGGGCATGCCATAGATTCCTGGGGTCAATCCGGGATGAACGAAGGTGATCGGATGATCTCTGATAATCAGACGGCCTGACTCAGAGACGCACACGCTATACTCGAAGGCAGCCAGAAGGCTGCAGATACTTTCGAACGCCTTCTGAATTGCTTCCAAAAAACTGAGTTATCGATCTCAATTTTTATGGTGCCGCTCTCGATCAATTCGGTAAAGGACTTGCCATGCAAATCTGATTCTGGCGCATCCATTGTGGGAAATTCGCCGGCGGCATCCAGCAATCGCCCAGTCTCTTCAACGCCAGAACGGTATATTTCGATCACCGCATCGCGCCACACCGGCGTTCGCAACATCGCGCAGGAAAGGTATGCTACGACCGCTGGAACATCTGACTGGTCGATCTCTTTTGCGGAACAAACCCTTCGCACCGATGGGAAGGTTTCGTCTTCGAAGCGGCTCAATGCAGTCTCGAAAGATGTCTCGATTTTCTCATCGATTTTGTAAGAGTAAAGCTGTTTCTCCACGAAGAGATTTTTTTGGCGAAGTCGTGAAGGCGTTACCGGACTTGTCGTAGACAGTCACATGGTTCTGGTCTCCACAGAAGCCACGTATGAGTGCCTTCTGTACAAAGTGCTGTCGAACTGGCTTCGGCATCGCGAAGACTTAGTTACTACCCGCAATTTAGACAATGTGCTGAGCTAACCTGACCTTCACAGCGAGAGCTTGTTTAATTTGTTTGCCACTCGCCGCCTTGTGCGCCGCGCGGCGCAGACCGCGAACAGCGCAATGAGTGTCACCGCGAAGGCGACGGCCGCGATCTCGCCTCCGGCGCAGGTATGCAGGTACTCGGTCCCGGCGCAGATCGGGGGCTTGGCAGGCGTCCAGATCAGGAATTGAGCAGGCAAGCGGCGGTCTCCCTAAGCCCTCGCGAACTTCTTGTACTTGATCCGCTTCGGCTCGATAGAATCCGGGCCGAGCCGGCGGACCTTGTCTTCCTCGTAGGCTTCGAAATTGCCCTCGAACCACTCCACATGGCTGTCGCCTTCAAACGCCAGGATGTGGGTGCAGAGCCGATCCATGACCCAGCGATCGTGGCTGATCACCAGCGCGCAGCCGGCGAAGTTGGCGATCGCGTCCTCGAGCGCGCGCAGCGTGTCGACGTCGAGATCGTTCGACGGCTCATCGAGCAGGATGACGTTGCCGCCTGACTTCAGCAGCTTGGCCATATGTACGCGATTGCGTTCGCCGCCCGACAGCAGACCGACCTTTTTCTGCTGATCGCCGCCCTTGAAGTTGAACGCCCCGACATAGGCGCGCGAGTTCACGGTGGCGTCGCCGAGCTCGATCACGTCCGTCCCGCCGGTGATCTCCTCGAACACCGTCTTTTCGCCGCCCAGCGCGTCGCGCGACTGGTCGACATAGGCCAGCTCGACCGTATCGCCCAGCGTGATCGCGCCCTCATCCGGCGCCTCCTGGCCGACGATCATCCGGAACAGGGTGGATTTGCCGGCGCCGTTCGGGCCGATGATGCCGACAATGGCGCCTGGGGGGATCGAAAAGCTCAGATCCTCGAACAACAGCTTGTCGCCATAGGCTTTCTTCAGGCCCTCCGCCTCGATGACCTTGCCGCCGAGGCGCGGGCCGTTGGGGATGATGATCTGAGCCTTGCCGACCCGGTCGCGCTCGGACGCGCTGGCCATTTCCTCGTACGCCTTCAGGCGCGCCTTCGACTTCGCCTGCCGCGCCTTCGCGCCCTGGCGCACCCATTCCAGCTCGCGCTCCATGGTGCGGCGCTTGGAGGCGTCTTCCTTTTCTTCGCGGGCCAGACGTTCGGCTTTCTGCTCGATCCAGGCCGAGTAGTTGCCCTCGTACGGAATGCCGCGCCCGCGATCGAGCTCGAGGATCCAGCCGGTGATGTCGTCGAGGAAGTAGCGGTCGTGGGTGATGATCAGCACCGCGCCCTTGTAGTCGATCAGGTGCTTTTGCAGCCAGGCGATCGTCTCGGCGTCGAGATGGTTGGTCGGTTCGTCGAGCAGCAGCATCTCGGGCTGGTCGAGGAGGAGCTGGCAGAGCGCCACGCGGCGGGCCTCGCCGCCGGAGAGGTTGGTGACGGCCAGATCGTCCGGCGGGCATCGGAGCGCCTCCATCGCGACGTCGATCTGGCTGTCGAGATCCCAGAGGTTCTGGGCGTCGATCTGATCCTGGAGCTCGGTCATCTCCTCGATCAGCTCGTCCGAATAGTCTTCGGCCAGCTTCATCGAGATCTCGTTGAACTTGTCGAGCTTGGCCTTTTTGTCAGCGACGCCCAGCATGACGTTCTCGCGCACTGTCAGATTGGGGTCGAGCTGCGGCTCCTGCGGCAGATACCCGACGCGCACGTCCTCGGCCGCCCAGGCCTCGCCGGTGAAGTCCTTGTCGATCCCGGCCATGATCTTCATCAGGGTCGACTTACCCGCGCCGTTCACCCCGACCACGCCGATCTTCGCGCCCGGGTAGAAGAACAGGCGGATGTTGTCGAAGACCTTCTTGCCCCCGGCATAGGTCTTGGACACGCCGTCCATGTAATAGGCGAATTTTTCCTGGGCCATGCCGTCCTCTATGCCGTCCTCGGTCGCGCTTTGGGTGTTGGTGAGCGCCCTCTCTTATAGGGGCGCGGCTAGCCGGGCAACGGGCGATGCCGGCGTCAACGCAGCAATTCAAGCCGCTGCATGACTTCCCACAGCGTCATCTTTTGGCCGTTCAGAAAATAGCTCGGCGCTGATTGATGCTCTTCGTCGGAGAACCGCCCGAGACGCGTCTTCATCCGCGCGGATGCGTTGGCGCGATCGTCGAGGCACGCCGGCGGACCATAGTCGATGGCGCCGCTGAAACTTGTTATCAATACGCTGCCGGGCTCTAGGTCTCCCACCATTCGTCCTTCGGCGAGATCGGACGGCGTCGCGTAAACCCAGTCGGACCATTTCTCCATGCCGTCGCCGCCTGGCATATCTTCCTTCAGGACGGCAATGAAGGTCGCGATCAGGTCAAGGGCGCGGTTCGGGTTGTGACGAACGGCGCAATCATAAACCCAACCAGCAGTCATCGACTGTCGCGCCGCTCGCCGATCGGCCTCGGCGTCTTTTCTACGCAGCGCGGCGAAACCGGAAACCTCGTTCAGATCGATGCGCAGACGGCCAGCGGCGACGAGTTCCTTGAGCACGCCGATCCTGCCGTCGAGACTGGTCAGGCAATGCGAACACCCAAGCGCGATATGCATCATCAAGACGTTCGGAGCGCCAGCGCGCCCCAGGAACGCGCTGCGGGCGCGGCCGTCGCCAGCGGACGGGGCGGGGCCGTTGTTCGGCCATTTGGGAGTTATGAAGGGCGCCCAGAACTGACCATGCGCCGAGCCGACGCCTTCGATGTATATCTGTTGCGGCGGCGTGAGATGCGCAAACCATCGGCGGCCGAGGTGCTGAAGCTTGACTTCCATTCTCACGGAGCGATTTGCGAAGTCGAGCGGCATGTCCAGACCTCCGGTCAGGGCGCGCGTCATCACGGTCGCCGCGTCCGCCTGGACCTGTTCGCCAATCGTCAGGTCAAACGTGCAGGTCCCGCCTAAAACGCCCCGCATTTCGCAGGACTCGTTCTCCACGCGCAGGATGGTCCGGGTGACGGTGATCAGCGCGCCCCCGGCGCGGCGGACGGCGCGCAAACCGTTGGCCGTGTGAACCATCTGCGCGTCCCCGCCAAAACCGTCGCGCAGCTCCTGCCTCGTCCGGTCATAGGTGCGGTGCAGGTAGTATATCAGGGCGTGCCGGATCGCCTCCGAGCTGATCACGTCGGCAGGCTCTTTGGTCGCGCGCCGCGTTTCGAGGATCTGCTGGTCGATGTCGTTCGCAAGGGCTTCGCGCATCTGGCGGTCGAGTTGCGCCGACTGTCGCTCCCGTCGTTCCGCTCTGGCGAGGCGTTCAGCCTCGCGCTTTTCCTGGACGGCGCGGCGGGCCTCTGTTCGTCTGGCAGCCTCATCCGCGGCGGCTTGCGCGTCGGCCTGCCCGGTCAAAGACGTCAACTCGGCACGCAGAGTTTCGACGACGGCGCAGTCCGGCTTCGCATAGCCCGGCGGCAGGCGGCGCCCTTTGCCGCTGTCGTCGAAGTGAAAGTCATAGACCTGGCCCAGCGCGCCTTCGTAGCTGCGGATCATCCGGTCGCAGTCCAGGCGCAACAAGCCTCGCGCTGCCGCGGCGCGGTCTCCGCGACTGCGCGTCTGCGTGTAGCCGACGAGGCAGCGCTCCAGATGCTCGTCGGAGCCGTCATAATCCATGCAGTCAAGCCAGGCGGGCGGCGCGCCGTGCAACGCTTCGACGACATGGGCGATCACCGCGCAATCCGGCGGGGCGATACTTTCTCGCACGCTCTTGGAAAGCCGCTTCTTCAGCTCCGGGTTGTCGGCGACAAGGGCGAGGTCGCGCACGTAGTTCTGGCCCGCCCAACAGGTTTTCGCCGGGCGGAACCGGGACATCATCCGGGCGGGGTTCTCGAGATTGGTCTGGACGCAGGCCAACACGGCATCGGCGGACTTCATATCCAGATCGACGCAGGCGGCCCCTTCCGCACGTGCGCCGCCTTCTGAAGTCAAAAGCGCTCCAAAAGCGATCGCGAACACCAGACGCCACATGTCGTTCCCCTTCGACAACGGTATAGGAGCCTGGACGCAAGCTGATCCGGCCTCGCGGCTCCAGACTGTCGCGACACGGGACAAAGGTCAAACACGGTTCTGGTCTGTCGTGGAGGGCGGGCGTAGCGTAGGGCGATGCGGGTCGGCTTGGCTCGCCGCGGGGCGACGTCGCTCTGGCTGAGCCGTTTTGCCCGCCCGGCTCTGGAGCGACGGTTCCGTCGACGCGAGCATGCGAAGACGTTGCCGAGCGAACGAGCAGCGCAGGGAGGTCGCGATTTCTGATTTGAACAGATTTCGGGCGGCGCAAGAGCGCGATCATGCGCAGGCGTTGGCTGAGCTGCGGGCCGGCCGCAAGCTGACGCATTGGATCTGGTATGTGCTGCCGCAGCTGCGGGATCTCGGGCGATCCGAGCGAGCGCTCTTTTATGGGATATCTGACGCTGAGGAAGCCGCGGCCTACCTCGCTGACCCCGTGCTTGGGCCGCGCCTAAAGGAGTGTGTGACGGCGGTGTTGCAGCATTCTGACAAGACGGCGCGCGAGATCTTCGGCTCGCCGGACGATCTCAAGTTTCGGTCATGTCTGACGCTGTTTCACCTCGTGGAGCCGAGCGAGCCCCTGTTTCGTCAGGCTTTGGACGCGTTTTACGGCGGCGATCTGGATGCGCAGACGGAACGCCTCCTGCGGACGACGCGCCCTAGCGCCGCGCCGCAATCGCCGAAATAAGACGAACTGATTGACGCCGCTCTCGAAAACCGCCCTATGTCCCGGTCTGACGTCAACGCCAGCGGAAAGGGGCGGGCGGTTGCTTTACGACGGACCTCCGGCGGCGCCGGGACTGCGCATCGGCCTGCTGGGCGGCTCGTTTGACCCGCCCCATGGCGGGCATGTGCATATCACTCATACCGCGCTGCGCACGCTGCAGCTTGATCGCGTGTGGTGGCTGGTGACGCCCGGAAACCCGTTAAAGCCGCATGGCCCTGCGGATCTCAAGAGGCGGATGGCCGCCTGTCACGAAATGATCCAGCACCCGCGGGTCGTGATCACCGATATCGAGTCCCGGCTCGGGTCGCGATTTACGGCCGACACCCTGGGCGCTCTGAAGAACTTGTATCCCCATGTTCGCTTCGTTTGGTTGATGGGAGCCGACAATCTGGTTGGTTTCCACCATTGGGAGCGCTGGGACTGGATCATGGAGACGGTCCCGATCGGCGTTTTGGCGCGCCCGAACGCGCAAGTAAACGCGGGGCTTTCCCCAGCTGCGCAAAGATATGCGCAGTTTCGTGCGCCGCCGCAGGCCGCCGCCCTGCTGCCCTTTCTCGACCCGCCAGCCTGGACGTTGGTGACAGGCCCAATGTCGCCGCTCTCCTCGACGGCGATACGGGAAAAGGGCGAGTGGCCGTAGAGTTGGGGATACCTCCGTCCCGAAAGAGCGCATCCGCGGCTCTTTCATCTGAGGCGGTCAATCGCGTATGGTTCTTGCGTAGGTCGGATCGGGTGACGCGCTTCGAAGGCGTTGTCCAAATTCTGGTTCGGCGCAAATCACCTGCGCGGGCGCAGCTGAGGGAAAGACCTTGGGAGCCATGATGCAAAGCCGCTTAAGGAAACCAGCTTATCGGTTGGCCGCAAACGGGGTGCTCAATGGCGCAGCTCCAGGGTTTTTGATCCTTTTGATGATTGCGGGCGCGGCTGGGGCCAAAGCGCCGGAAACCTCGCCACGGCCTTCGCCGCGCGCGCCTGTCGAGGACGTCAGCCGTCTCGCGCCACAGCTGACGCCGCGCCCGGTCAAACGGGTCGCAGGCTCCGAAGCGACTCAGGCTGCGACGTTCACGGCCGCAGGGGCGGTGAAGAAGACGGCTCAGGCGCCGGACAAGGCGGTCTCGAAGGGCGTTCTCGACGGGCCGTTGCCGCAGGAGCCGGCGTCGGGCGAGAGCGGCTATGCGCTGATCGACATAAAGACCGGCAAGATGCTTGAACAGCGTTTGGCTGCGCAGGCCTTCATTCCGGCGTCCGTCTCAAAGACGCCGACGGCTTTGTATGCGCTCGATGCGCTGGGCCCGGACTACACCTTCAAGACGCGGGTCTACGCGGTCGGCAGCATTGTGAACGGCGTTCTCAAGGGCGACCTTTATCTCGTGGGATCGGGCGATCCGGTTTTGGACACGTCGGAGCTCTACGAGCTGGCGCAGGCGGTCGCAGCGAAAGGTATTCGCAAGATCGACGGGGTTCTGCTCTACGACGCGACCGCGTTGCCGTTCGCGGAACAGATCGAGCCGACGCAGCCGGTGCATGCCGCCTACAACCCCTCGATCAGTGGTCTGAACCTCAACTTCAACCGGGTGCTTCTCAAGTGGGAGCGTCAGAAGGACAAGAGTTACGAGGTCGGCCTCTTTGCGCATTCGTCCCGCAAGGTGATCGAGGCGGAGACCGTCGCGGCGTCGGTCGTCCCCAAAGACTTGAAGCCGAAAAACGTCATCGCGTACCAGCGGCTCGCCGGCGAGGCGGAGAGTTGGAAAGTCGCGCGGAAGATCCTGACGCGGCGCGGCAGCCGCTGGCTGCCGGTTCAGCGCCCTGCGCGGTATGTCGCCGCGACCTTCAAGGCGCTGCTGCAAGAAGTCGGTGTCGAAGCGCCGCGCGAAATGCTCGCCGACGTCGTGCCCAGCGGCGCGATGCTTATCGCTGAGCACGAGAGCATGCCGCTCAAGCGCATTCTGCGTGGGATGCTGAAGTATTCCACCAACCTGACAGCCGAGGCGGTTGGGATGCAGGCCAGCCGGGAGCTGGGTTTGAGCGCGTTGAGCTTCCACAGATCGGGCGCTGAGATGACCAAGTTCATGCTGGCGCGCTATGGTCTCACGCCGCAGACGACGCTGTTTGCGAACCACTCGGGCCTTGCTTCGAAGTCGCGGATCTCCCCGGGCGATATGGCGCAGCTCATGGCGACCGTGGGCGCTGACGACGCGGGATTCGAGGCGGCGAGCTGGCTTTTGTCGCGCTATAAGGTGCGAAAGCTCGGCGGCGCCGAGATCCGCGCCAAGACCGGCACAATGTATTTCGCGCGCGGGCTCTCGGGTCTGATCGCCTGCGACAGCGGCAAGCGACTGGCGTTTGCGTCCTTCACCAACGACATCGCGAAACGCGAGAAGCTGGATCGAACCGCGGATCCGGCCTCGACCGACAAACCTCGGGGCGGCTCCTACTGGCTGAAGCGGGCGCAGAACATCGAACGTCAGCTTTTGCGCAACTGGGTCGCCAAGCACTGCTAGGGCCACCAAGGACGACAAGTGTATAGATGCTCTGCGAACGGGGTTCGAAGCTGCGGAAATCTGCTGCGGCCGGCGCTGTTTCCGAAGTCTGAATATATTGGAATTTAAGCGTTTTTCCTTTGGATTTGCCCTGAATCCCGCACACAGCTTTTAAAGCTGTTTACTAGTTTCGGTGACGTTTCATCCGTCTAATAGAGGATGGAACTCCCATGTCGGTGCAGGTCACTCGTCGGTTTCTCGAAGGTCGGTATTGGATTGCGACGGGCGCTATTCTCGTCGTCTTGGCGCTTACGGCGGTGTTTGGCGCCTATCAGTTCAGCGCTTTGAACAACAACGCGCGGTACTCCGCAGCGTTCGTTGAGCTCGCCGAGAGCGCGAACAGCGTCGAGCGCGAACTGTTGAACCTGGCCGTGTCCGACCAGGTCGTTGCGGACGCCGAGGAAACCGAGGCCGCGTACGAGAAACTGAACAGCGCGATCGTCGCGCTGGCGGAGGTTTACACCGCAATCCGCATGTCTGATCCTGACGCCGACGATGTTGAAGGCAACTCCGAGGAAGATGAAGAGAACGAGATCATCGAGCAGCTCTCTCTGGACACCGCCGCGCTCGAAGCAAAGTACGGACTCTCGTCGCGCGGCATGCCGTTTGAACTCGTCGCGGTTTGGGAAGACGAAGACGACGATGAGGCGGAGGGTTCGGCGGAGGCGGCCGAAGAGGAAGAGCTTCTGGAAGACGGGATCGGCGAGTTTCTTGGTCTTGCCATCGCAGTTCTCAACACCCGCCAAACCGCCGGCGCCACGCTCGTAGAAGCCACTAGAGAGGCTCGGCAGGAGTTCGAGACCTCGATTGGAAGCGGCCTTGAAGATGTGACGATCGCGATCCGCGCGAGCGCTGAGCGCAGCGCCAACCAGGCCACAATGGTTCTCTATCTGGGCAGCCTCTTCTGTGCGATCGCCGCGTTGGCGAGCGCAGTCTTTCTTTTCCGGCCCATGACCAATGTGGTCATCCAATCACAAGAAGATCTTCTGAAAGAGCGGGATCGCGCGATCTCTTCCGCCCAAGGCAAAAAGGATTTCCTGGCGGTTATGAGCCACGAATTGCGCACGCCGATGAATGGTGTGCTGGGCTTCGCCAATCTGACGCTCCGGACGGATCTGAACTCCGAACAGCGCGAATATGTCGAGATGATCAAATCGTCGGGCGAAGGCTTGCTGGAACTGCTCAACTCCATTCTCGACCTGTCGAAGATCGAAGCCGGGTCGCTTGAGCTGGAGGAAAGCAATTTTTCCGTCAACGAAACCGTCGACGCGGCGGCTCAATTGATGGCGGCGCAAGCGCTCGAGAAACGGCTGGATCTTTCGGTCTTCATCGATCCGGAACTGCCGAGCGATCTGCACGGCGACAGCGGTCTCATTCGAAAGCTTGTTCTCAACCTGCTTGGAAATGCGATCTAGTTCACCGAAAAGGGCGGGGTGACCGTCGAGCTGAAGCGAATGATTGCAGCGTCCGATACGCCTGCCGATCCGGATCGCCCGGTTGAGGTCGAACTCAAGATCACGGACACCGGCTGCGGAATTCCGCAGGACAAGCTGGGGACGATCTTCGACCGGTTCGCCCAAGCCGATTCCTCGACCAATCGCCGCCATGAGGGAACAGGTCTGGGGCTGGCGATCTGCCGAGAGATCGCGGCTTTGATGGGCGGCGACATCGTCGTCGACAGCAAGGTTGGCGTCGGCAGCACCTTCACCGCCACACTGAAGCTTGGCCATGTCGAGCCTGAAGCGCCGTCGATGCGGGCCGTGGCCAACACGGATCTGAGCGACGCAAAGATCCTGGTCGTCGACGACATCGAGCCAAACCGCCGGATCGCTCGGTTGCAGCTGCAAGCTTTTGGCGCCGACGTCGTCGCCGTTGCTTCGGCAGAGGCGGCCATGCTGGAGCTTTCCGAAGCGAAGGCTTCCGATGCGCCGTTCAGCGTCGCGGTCATCGATCAGATGATGCCCAACACCGACGGCTTGAAGCTGCTGAAGATGATCCGCGATGATGGCCGTTACGAGGATCTGATGACGGTTCTGTCGTCCTCAGCGGGCATTCGGACGCAAGCCGACGCTCAGGCTTTGGGCTTTGACGCCGCGGCGCCAAAACCGGTGAACCAAGAGCGGTTGATCGCCACCTTGGCGCGGCTGACGCTGAAATCCGACGCAGTCGTCGCCCTCGATGCTGAAGAGGGCGAGCAGACGGATCGCTCGGCGGCGGAGGGCGAGCGCCAAACTCAGAGTTCCAAAGCGCTGCACGTTCTGGTGGTCGATGACAACACGACGAACCTGAAACTGGCCGAGCTGAACCTGCAGAACATGGGTTATACCGTCGACAAGGCGAGCAATGGATTGGAAGCGCTCGAGGCGGTTTCGCAGTTCAGCTACGCCGCGATCCTGATGGACGTTCGCATGCCGGTCATGGATGGCGTCGAGGCGACGCGGCGCATTCGTCAGCTTCCCGGGCCAGCTTGCGAGACCCCGATCGTGGCGATGACGGCGGACATCGCGAACGATGGCGTGAACAAGTTGATCGACGAGGGAATGGACGCGGTGATCGCGAAACCCATTAGCGAGCGCGCGCTCGCGACGACCCTCGCAAACGTGATCAATCGGAATGAAAGGCTCGCGTCCTGATCGCGCGCTGACGGCCGCAGACGCGCCGCGGTCAGAGCGACCGTGGCGCGTTTCAAGTCTTGCTTCGCAGGCGCCTATTCCTTCCAGATCGTTTCCCACCAGGGTTTCGGATCGGGCAGGGCGTCCGCGTCCTGACCATGCTCCGCCATCGCGGCGCGGATACCGGCGATGTCCCAACCGGTGAGGTTGGCGAGCATCTTCGCCTCGCGGCTGTAACGGTTGTTGAGCTCGGTCAGGTAATCCTGCCCAGCGGCGCAGTTCAGATCGCCCTTGAAGGCATGGCGCGTGATGTAGCGACCCTGGAAGTTCTCGCGATCGCCGGTTTCATGCAGGCGCAGATCTTCCGGAAAGGTCTCGGCGTCGTAGCGCATGTGCAGGCGCGTGACGAAGACGTCGACGCCCTGAGGCGGCGCGATGCGCTGGCCTTGCGCCGGGGCAGGGCGATCTGGAAGCCAGAACACGCCTAACTCGCGCAGTTCCGAGACGGACAGAGGGTCCGCCGCGCACGGGTCGCACCAGCCCATGTCCCAGGCGTATTCGGTAAACACCGTCGACCCGCCTTCACGCTCGACCACCGTTGCGAACATCGCCTTGTAGAAGTCGCCGAATTCGGCCTGCACATAGAGGGGAACCTCGACGTTCGATGGGATTTTCTGGGTTCTGTAATTGGCGGCCTCAACGCGTCCGGTGCGGGTCAGCGTGAACAGCACGAGGTCCTGCTTACCCTTGGCGTTCACGGTGCCCAGCCTAATCGGCAGCATGAACTTCTCGCTTTCAAAGGCGATCTGCAAGGGACGGAGGAACTCGCCGCCGAGCTTGGCTTTCTCCTCCAGGTTCACCTTGGCGACGAAGAACTTCATCCCCTGCGCCAGATAGCTTGCAAGCACCTTCCGAGCTTTGGCCGGCACGTTGTAGCCTTCCTGGTCAAGCCAGGTCTGCAGCCCCGCGCTCTCCTTCGCCGAAAGGATCAGGATGTCGTACTCCCCGACCGTGTATTCGGCCTCGATCGTGACGCCGCGCGCCTTTGCGCGGTCTTGTGGCGCGCCCGCCGGCGCCGCCTCCATCGCCATCGTGCCGGACAGCATCCGCAGAGTGACCGGCGGCTGGCAGGGATCTGGGTCGAAATACTCGACCATCCGTGGCGCTGTGTAGGCGTCGAGATGGTCCACGATGGCGTTTTCCGTCACATGGATCTGTTCGCGTTGCAGCACCACCGGGGTTGGAATCACCATGGCGAACTCATCTGCGGCGCCCTGATAGTCGTTGACCATCGTGATCACCGTTCGGTCCTGGTCCCGGACCATCACCACTTTCGAGGCCTCGTTGAACAAGTCTCCGTCGGCTTTGGCGACGTAGAAGCCGCAGAAAGCCGAAGCGCTTGTCGTCAGGAGACCGGCGCAGATCAGGGCCGCGCCGGCGAAAGCTCGGGCGGTCGAGAGGGTGAACATGGGCGTGTCTCCCGTTTTGAGGAACGTTGAGCCGAGAAGCGGTTTAGGACAGGCACGATCGGAGCGAGAAGCACCAACGCCATGATCGCGCCGGCATTCGTGATCCACGCGGTCTGGAGGGCAAAGCCGAGGCCCGCCACCGCAATGGCGTGCAAGATCCTGGTCGATCGATGGACTGGCGTTGTGGCCGGGTCCGAGATCATGAAGAAGGCGAAGACAAGCACCGCGCCGGATTGGAGTTGATGGATCGGGATCGCCATCGGATCGCCGAGCCAGAGCGCGCGGCCAAAACTCAGCGCCGCCCACGCGGCCAGAACCGCGAGCGTGGTGTCCACCCGCGCGGCGCGAC
>ERZ1740059.468-NODE-468-length-21312-cov-4.235546_pt1 | contig 21312 bp, 17 predicted proteins | sample MGYA00581744_ERZ1740059 | MGnify/ENA primary metagenome ERZ1740059 (study PRJEB43018, sample SAMN04849738) | marine metagenome | isolation source: floating plastic debris | place: Pacific Ocean | collected 2008-08-28 | study: EMG produced TPA metagenomics assembly... | reverse complement strand
CCTGAATGCAAAATACTGGCTAGTGTAGAATCTAATCTAATTATCTTATGGGATACAGAACAAGGAGTATTAAGCCGTATTTTACCTGGTCACTACACTACCAAATACGATCTGGAACTGACACCGACAGCGATCGCTTTTAGCCCTGACAGTCGTTTTTTAGCCACTGTTACCTGGAGTCAAGGACTACTGTCTCCTAACGAATCTTTGATTGTTTGGGATGTAGCTAAAGGAGAAAAAGTTTTAGGCTTAAAGGATTCAGCAGGTTGTAGGCAAGTTGTATTTAATCGGTCAAGGGAAAATATTTATGGAGCTTGCGACGCGGGAGTAACTGCCTGGAGTTTTCCACAAGGAGATAAATTATTTGGTTTCGATCTTCGATATCCTGTAGATGCGATCGCATTAAGCCCCAATGCTAAAGTAATTGCTACGGTAGATGCAAATATTACGGGGGGACAACAGGGAGAAAAAGCTAACCAGATTCAACTGTGGACACTAGATAAGGATCTGCCAACATTGTTAAATACCCTCGATGGTCATAATAATGATATTGCCCGTATAGAATTTACTGCTGACGGCAAAAAGTTAGTTAGCAGTAGCTATGACGGAAAAATAAACGTTTGGAATTGGCAATCAGGAGAAATTAGCCAAAAAACCAATAATCTTTACAGCAATAATGGTTTATTTAGTTTGAGCGGAGATAGTCGTTTGATAGCAGGTAATTTCCATTCTTCAGCAATGACTAGTTTGTTGACAGGATTACCCCTAAGAAATGTGATGACCACACCTAATAAAAAAGAAACCAAAATGCTGGCTTTTAGTCCTCAAGGTCAACTCTTTGCCAGGGTTAAGCAATCTGCAGACTCAGATGGCAGTGAAATTAATATATGGCAAAATAATCTCTCTCACAATCGACAAACATCAACAATCAAAGATGAATACTTGTCTATTGATATTGCACAATATTGGAATACTCAAACACCAATAACAAAAGAAAAAAGACAAGCAGATCGAATTAAACCCAATTATACTGGCAAAGATCCCCAGGCGATCGCTTTAGCGGCATTGGGTTTAACCGAAATTGTCGAATCCGAAAAAGAAGCAGTTGAAATCAACTATCTTCAAGATAATTTGGCTGTTGTTGATATTACTCAGACCAATCTCCCAGATGATTCTATTGCTGGCATACGCTACAAAGTAAAGTTTGCTCCTTATGGCGATTTTGAGCAGAAACTATGGCAAGTAGTTTGGGTTGGTCAACAATTCCAATGTTATCGCGATCGGGGTCATCAAAACTGGAGTAAAGACTTTTGTAATTAAAAATTACTAGTTACTACTAACAACCAACAATTTACGATTATGTCTGTTTAATTAAGTTCATCAAAACTTTACACTCTGCTTCATGGTTTCAATATTTTTTGTAGCACCAATTAATTCTAAAATTAGGAGACAGATAAATAGTTCATATTTTGATGTACAAGCTGTTTTATTAAGTTCAAATAAAAGAGCAAAACCATTTTGACAAAAATAAAAAATTTGTGACTTAAGGTGTTACTAAAACATAGTCTCCCTAATTTTTTGTGTCAAATTGATGTTTGATTTATTAACCTAGATTTAACCTTTAACCGAAAATTAAATCTAGGTTAAAGTGTCTTTTCATTAACTCTTGATTTACTGTATAGACCACAAAAAAATTAGTATTTCTCAAGTTGCTAGGTGTGTTTTGATTAACTACCTGACTGTTAGCAAAAGTCAAAATTATAGACTATACCCAGCACACTTTGATGCCTTTATCTGTCTCTACAAAATTTAGACTTATACACTTATAAAACAGAAAACCATAAGAATAAATGTAACTATCCTGCTGATTTTTAAAATGAAATTTGGATAACAAAAATGACGCAAGAATTCATAGTCTCTATTCTCGACGATGAAAACGATGGTGACTTCAGTGCTGGAGACTTGTCTTTACGAGAAGCGATCGCCTTATCTAATGATGCCGAAGGTGCAGACACTATTACTTTTGACTCCAGCCTTGATGGTGGAACAATTACCCTAGTTAAAGACCAGCCTACAAGTAGACCAACTTTAGCCAATACCCCACTATTAATTACCGACTCTGTAAGCATTAGTGGTTTGGGTATAGTTAATCTAACCATTGATGGAGACAATGGTGGTAATGGTATTTTTGACATCGATAGCGCAGAGTCACAAATTGATGTCACCGTAGAAAATATAACTATTGCTAACGGGGCGCAACTAGCCTTTTCCTTTTCTGGTTTGACAGAACGTGGTGGTTCTTTTTTTGTTAGTGATAATGCCAGCCTTCTGCTCAAAGATTCTGTAATCACAGGTAGTAGTGCATCTGTTGGAGGTGCAATTTACAATCGAGGTACTACTACTATTGACAATAGCACTATCGAAAATAATAGTAGTACTGGCGATGGAGCTACATCTCGACCAGCAAGAACTGATGGAGTAATAATCAATCGCAACGAGCTAAACGTCTCTGATAGCTTTATTCAAAATAATAGCGGAACAGGGATCTTTAATATTGGCACTTTAGAAGTTGAAAATACTTCAATTACCAACAATACTTCTATTTATGCTGGTGGTGCGATCGACAATCGCAACGAAACGACTATCACCAGTAGCAACATTAGCGGTAATTCTGCTCCCAATGGCAGCGCGATACGCAATACAGGAAACCTCAGTATTATGGATGGTGGTAGCCTCACTATCGATGACACTATCATCGAAGGCAACATTTCCACATCCTCAGATAACAACGCAATTGTTAACCAACAAGGTACGACTTCTATAACCAATTCAACCGTTACTAACCATGACGGCGGTAGTAATGTAGGAATTGCAGTCGAAACGGGAACTCTTAATGTTGAAGGCAGTACTATTAGCAACAATCGAGCAGATCAGGCTCAATCAGGCATTATAGTTAGTCCCGAAGCTACAGCCAACATCAGCAACAGCACCATCGCTAATAATGAAGCCAGGTCTAATGGCACAGTAAATCTAAACAACAACACCATTGCCAATAATACTGGTGGACTAGGAGGGGGAGGTATCCGAAACTTTGGTACCACAAATATTGTCAGTAATATTGTGGCAAACAATGGTGGCGGTAATCTGGGGGACATTTCTGGAGACGGCGAAGTTATCAGTGGCGGAAATAATTTGGTTGGTAACGCCAATGATGTTAGCGGTTTATCCGATACAGATATTACAGATGTTGACCCACAATTGGGAGAGTTGCAAGACAACGGCGGTACTACCCAAACCCTCGCCTTACCAGAAGATTCTCCTGCCATTGATGCAGGTAGTAATCCCAACGGTTTAACTACCGATCAAAGAGGAGAAGGATTCGATCGCACTGTGGGAGATACTACCGATATTGGTGCTGTAGAAGTTCAAGATGTAGATTATGGCGGAGGTGAGATTCCTCAAGAGTTAGTTGTTTCAACTTTAGAAGATGAAAACGATGGTGACTTTAGTGCGGGGGACTTATCTTTACGAGAAGCGATCGCAATTGCTGATGCGGAAGACACAATTACATTTGATACCGATCTTAGTAATAACACTATCAGTCTGACCTTGGGAGAATTATTAATAGATAAAGATCTCACTATTCAGGGTCAAGGTGCCAATAATTTAACAATTGATGGCGGTTCTGTTTTAGGAGAATCTTCCGACTCTATTAGGTCGCGAGTTTTTAATATAGATGATAATGATGAAAACACCCTCAAAAACGTAACGATTGAGGGGCTAACAATTACAGGCGGTAATCAAGAATCAGTCAATGAAAACGGAGGGGGGATTCTCAATCAAGAAAATTTAATTGTCAAAAATACTGTTCTTGAAAATAATTTTTTAAACCGTGGTGATGGCGGAGGTATTGCTAACTATGGAAGTCTACTCCTTGATAGCAGTCTAGTTAGCAACAATTCATCAGGTTTTCGTAGTACAGGGGGAGGAATATTAAATGATGGAACTGCCATAGTGGTCAACAGTACGATTACTGGCAACAGTTCTTTTAATCCTGGTGGCGGCATTTCCAATTATGGGAGCTTGACCGTAGAAAATAGTACTATCACACAAAATGATTCAGGCTTTTTTGGAGATGGAATAAGTGGTTCAGCCACTATTACCAGTAGTATTGTTGCAGGCTATCAAGGTATTGATTTGGGAATAAGCAATATTACCAGTGGTGGTAATAATCTGATTGGAAATGCTGGTGATTCTACAGGCTTGACCGATGGAGAGAATGGCGATTTGGTTGGCACGACTGATGCACCTATAGATCCTTTATTAGGAGATTTACAAAATAACGGCGGTACTACTCCAACTGTTGCCCTTTTAGAAGGATCTCCTGCCATTGATGCAGGCAGTAATCCCAATAATTTAACTACCGATCAACGCGGAGAAGGATTCGATCGCACTGTGGGAGATGCTACTGATATTGGTGCTTTTGAAGTTCAAGATGTAGATAATGGCGGTGGCGAGATTCCCCAAGAGTTAGTTGTTTCAACTTTAGAAGATGAAAACGATGGTGACTTTAGTGCTGGGGACTTGTCTTTACGAGAAGCGATCGCAATTGCTAACGATACAGAAGGCGCGGACACCATTACTTTTGATTCTAGTTTGAGTGGTGGCACAATCGCTTTAACCGAGACTCAAGCAGATCCACGAGGCTTAGGTACTGTAAATCAGAATTTGTTGATTACAGACTCAGTAACTATCAGCGGCTTAGGTGCTAATAACCTCACAATTGACGGGGTGTCTGGAGGAAATGGCATTTTTACTGTCGATGGAAATTTTGACAACCTTACCATCGATGTTGTTTTTGAGGAATTGACCATTACCAATGGCACTATCGAACGGTTCTTTTTCAATGGAGGCGGATCTGGAGGCGCGATTCAAGTTGTCAATAATGCCAACTTTACTTTAGTCGATTCAATTGTTTCCAATAGCAGTGCCAGTGGTGCGGGTGCAATCTCTGGTGGTTTTCAAGACGTTGAGATCATTGGTAGTTTAATCGCTAACAATGGCAGTGGCGATCCTGGATTTTTGGGAGGTGCAGTCACAAGCTTGGGCAATCTTACTGTTATTAACAGCACTATTACCAACAGTACTGGTTTAGGTTTGTCTAGCCGAGGAACTTTGGATATTTCCAATAGCACTATTACTGATGGTATTAATGCTAATAATGACGGCACAACACTTACCAGCAGCATTATTGTAAATAACAATACCGAAGGTAATGACTCTAGCAGTATCACAGGTCAAAATATTACCAGTGGTGGAAATAATTTAATTGGCAATGGTGACAATGCAACAGGGTTTATTGATAGCGATCTTGTTGGTACGGAAGATAGTCCGATAGATCCATTGTTAAGCGCATTGGAAGACAATGGCGGTAATACTCCTACCATCGCCTTGCTAGAAGATTCTCCTGCCATTAATGCTGGTAGCAATCCCAATAATTTAACTAGCGATCAACGCGGAGCAGGATTTGATCGCACTGTGGGAGATGCTACTGATATTGGTGCTTTTGAAGTTCAAGATGTAGATAATGGCGATAATAATCCCCAAGAGTTAGTTGTTTCAACTTTAGAAGATGAAAACGACGGCGACTTTAGTGCTGGTGACTTGTCTTTAAGAGAAGCGATCGCCTTAGCGAGCGTTAGTGACGGTGCAGATACAATTACCTTTGATGCAAGTCTCAGTGGTGGCACAATTGACTTCAACGAATCTTTAAGTCGCGACCTCATAATTAGTGACTCCGTGACTATCAATGGCTTAGGTCAAGATAATCTCACTTTAGACGGTGGTTTTATCTTCAAGTTACCCGAAACAGATGCCAATTTGACTATTGATGGTTTAAACCTCACAGGCGCAAAGATAGACAGCTTTGGGACTTTGACCTTTAGCAACAGCACTATTAGCCAAACAATTGGTTTAGGCGGTGTTGATAACAGCGCGCTTATTAGTCGGGGAACTACCAATATTATTGGTTCTACCATCTAAGATAATGATGGTGGTGGAAGGGTTGGCTTATTCATTGAGTCTGGCACAACAACAATTGAAGATAGTGCCATTACTGGGAATGATGCTACTTCATACGCTTCGGCTGGTATTATTATTGGTTCTGAGGCAACAGTTAATGTTAACAACAGCACGATTGCCAATAATCTAGGCAGATCGATTGGTGGATTTTCCAACAGTGGCACATTAAATGTTACCAATAGCACTATATTCAATAATAGTGGCGGTTTATTTGCTGGTGGCATTGTTAATTCAGGTGATAGTTCCACTGCTACTATCACCAGCACGATTCTCACAGAGAATGGAGGTAGTAGTAATCTAGGAGATATTGTTGGTGAGGGATTTATTAGTGGTGGCAATAACTTAATTAGTAATGGAGATGATGGTTCGGGCTTTGTTAATGGAGTCAATGGCGACATCGTTGGGAGTAATGGAGACGATCCAGCAAATCCTCAATTGGAACTACTAATCGATCCTCGTTTGGGAGAACTAAAGGATAATGGTGGTTCTACAGCAACTTTTGCTTTGCTAGAAGATTCTCCTGCCATAGACGCGGGTAGTAATCCTAATAATTTAACCACCGACCAACGAGGAGATGGATTCGATCGCACTGTGGGAGATGCTACTGATATTGGTGCTTTTGAAGTTCAAGATGTAGATAATGGCGATAATAATCCCCAAGAGTTAGTTGTTTCAACTTTAGAAGATGAAAACGACGGCGACTTTAGTGCTGGTGACTTGTCTTTAAGAGAAGCGATCGCCTTAGCGAGCGTTAGTGACGGTGCAGATACAATTACCTTTGATGCAAGTCTTAGTGGTGGCACAATTTATTTTAATGAGTCTTTGAGTCGAGATCTAATTATTAGCGACTCGGTTACTATCAATGGTTTAGGTCAAGATAATCTCACTTTAGATGGTGGTTTTATCTTCAAGCTGCCTGAATTTGACGCAGAGCTTAATCTTGATGGTTTAAATATGACTGGGGCAACAATAGACAGCTTTGGAGATTTAACACTAACGGATATTACTATTAGTCAATCTTCACCTAATAATGGCTCTTCCGATAATAGCTCTATTATCAGTCGAGGAAGCCTAAATCTTCGTAGTTCCAGCATAGTTGATAGTGATGGTGGTGACGATTTAGGAATTTTAATTGAATCGGGCACGGCTAATATTGAAAATAGCACCATTGCCAATCACGAAGGAGTCTTAGGCGGTTCTGGGGTTCTAATTTTAACTAGTGAAACAGTAAATATTAGTAATAGCACTATTGCTAACAATAACAACAGGTTTGTTGGTGGTGTTGCTAATGCTGGAGGAGGTGATGTCAATATTGCTAACAGCACTATTGCTAATAATAATGGTGGTTTGGGTAATGGAGGAATCCAAAACTCTTCTGGTACTGTTACTGTAACCAGCACTATTCTTGCAGATAATAAGGGTGCTGGGATAGGAGATGTCGCTGGTGACGGAGAATATATTAGCGGTGGGAACAATTTAATTAGCAACGGTGATGATGCAGATGGATTTGTTGATGGAGTTAATGGCGACATCGTGGGAACAAACGGCGACGATCCAGCAATTCCAGATAACGATGGTTTAATCGATCCTCAGTTGGGAGAATTGCAAGACAATGGCGGCGCAACCCAAACCTTGGCTTTGTTGGATAGTTCTCCTGCCATTGATGCAGGAAGCAACCCGAATAATTTGACTACCGATCAGCGAGGAGAAGGATTCGATCGCACTGTTGGTAATGCTACTGATATTGGTGCTTTTGAACTCCAGAATACAGACAATCTAGATACCCCCAATCCTCCTGTAGATAATATTTTCACTGGCACTAATGAAAACGATTTATTTGATGGTTTGGGAGAAGATGAGCTGATTTTTGGTCAAGATGGTGATGACACTCTTAATGGTGGCGATGGCAATGACACTATCAACGGAGGTGCAGGGGACGACATCCTAAGAGTAGTCAAAGGTAATGATCTCTTCTATGGAGGGGATGTCAACGATACTTAGTTTGGTGGTAATGGTCATGATGTATTTGTCTTGGCTAGCAATGAGCATCAAGATACAATTACAGACTTTTCTGATGGTAGCGATCTCTTTGAGCTTGCAGTTGGCTTATCTTTTGATAGTTTAAATATTGTTAGTAGCGAATCCGATTTAGGCGTTTTGATCCTTGATACTACCAACCATGATGCAATCATAGCCGTGATTGAAAATGTTCATATAGGAGATATCAATGCCCACGATTTTACTGACGTTTAATAAAGCGATCGCCCTGCGTTAATTTCGATTAATAATCGATGTCAATCAAAAAGAGGAGTTACCTTTGAATTGGGATAACTCCTCTTTTTTATACTAGACTTTTAGGGCGGACGACGGGAGTTGAACCCGCGAATGGTGGTACCACAAACCACTGCCTTAACCACTTGGCTACGCCCGCCATATCTATTCGGTTTACTATTATAACACCATTGCCACCATTATCATTTTAATAATTTAAAATTGGTAAGAAATACGTTTAAATTACATGACAAGGTTGAAAAATACAAGTATTGCAGGAATTATGCTGATTGGCTTGGGTGCGATCGCCTTTTTTACCAATCCTCAAGAACCAGGCTATCAAAAATATGCCAATAAAACTCTCAAATCTAAACTAAAAGAAAAAGTCTGCACTCAAGTGACAGAAGAATTGGGTGCATGGTTAGAAAAGCAATGCCATACTATTGTTGATACTAGTAGTCCTTATCTAGCTCAGGTTGTTAGTCAACAGACAACTAGAAAAAACTTTTTACTTTTTAGCATTTATCAAGCAGATATACCTTTGCCGACTCCCCTACCAGACTACCATATAGAAACTAATGGAATTCTTGGCAATTATTATACCAATCAAGCTAAAAAACTATAGTTGTTTGATAGTCTTTTCATTAACTAAACTATAAACAAAGCTACAAAACCTGGAGTAGAGATAATGAGTGAAGATAATGGTAGAAAAAGCGATACTAGTGTCGCATCTATCCCTAGTGAAGATATAACCCGTACTCCGCCTTATGGAAGAGTTGAATCTCTTGATAAAGGAGAAAGATACTGTATCAATCGTATTGAAATTAAACCTGGGGAACATATGAGTACCCAAATGCACTACCATCGCAGTGAACATTGGATTGTAGTTTCTGGAACTGCAAAAGTGGTTTGTAATGGTGAAGAAACCTTGGTTATGCAAAATCAATCTACTTATGTACCGATGAATACAGCTCATCGAGTGGAAAATCCTGGAGTGATTCCTTTAGTAATGATTGAAGTACAAAACGGAGAATATTTAGGGGATGATGACATTATTCGTTTTGATGATTAATTGATGACACGCCCTAATCTTTTAAAAAAACCAATTAAATACTCAATCGTTGTTATTTCAAACTTTTACCGAGCCAATCTAAGTAAGACTTTGAACCAGTAGTAATAGGTATAGCAATAATTTCTGGCACTTCATAATCATGGAGTGTTTTTATTTTGTCTGCCAATTCAGAAAATTTATGAACGTTAGTTTTGATAATTAACTGATGTTCGCGACTGCTATTTATTTCTCCTTCCCACCAATACCAAGAATTGATAGGAAACATATTAATACAGGCTGCTAATTTGGCAGTTAGTATAGCTTTGGCGATTTTTTCTCCTTGTTCTAACGAGCCTACAGTTACTAAAACAATTTTATATTGAGTTGATTCTATTTCCATAGCTTTGGCAATTTTATAATATTTTGATTTTGATAAATTTCTTGAGCTAAATGAATTAAAAATTATTATTTTATACCCTATTTAAATTGAACAATAAATATGTTATTTCATTCGATTACTTATATTTTAAATTTTATAAGAGTAATATATTTAGCGTTTTTGCGAAATAATATTAAACACAATATATAAAGCGATCGCTTCGGTAAAATATAAGCAATAAAGAATAATGATAATTAACCTAAATTGTGGTTTTGAGCAATATAAAACAACTAAACCAAGCTCTTAAAGAATGGGCGATCGCAGTAGATACTTTAACTGCTGGCAATACCATTATGCTGTTGCGTAAAGGTGGTATCAAAGAAAAAAGCTTTCAAGTCAAATATTCTCCTATTTGGCTATATCCTACCTACGAACATCAAAAACCCCATTTACTCAAGCCAGAATACGCCAAATCAGTTATTTCCGTAAAATCAGGATGGCATCCATCAACTGTAGAAATCAAAAGCTGTGCTGAAATCACTGATGTTTTGCCCATAAACAATCAAAATCAAATTAAGGCATTGCTACCATATCATATCTGGAACGAACAAATGATAAGCGATCGCCTTAGATGGAAGCCCCAGCAGCCTGTAATGGTTTTGCTATTGAGGGTTTATCGTCTACCACGAACTCAAATTATCCCCTACAACGATAATTATGGTGGCTGCAAATCATGGATAGAGATTGCTGAAACTATACCAACTGAGGAACTGATCCCAGTAATAGAAAAAAGCAACTATATACGAAAAGTTCAGGAGATCAAGCAACTAATGTGATTTTTGAGAGCAAAAAGTAGGTGAGGGCGAACAACTATCCGCCCTCAATAAAAGTATTATTGACTATTTGAATCTAAATAGATATCTAACTTTTACCTTGGTCGCGATAAAAAATATTAATAAACAATCCAGCAACTACTTTAAAAAAACTAGGTTTTGTTTCGGTGGAGCTTTTTACAGAAGCGGGTTCTGGTTTTGATCCCACCGCAGGAGTTTCTAACGCTACAGGAGTAGGTTCTGGTTTCGTTTCTACCGCTACAGGAGCAGGTTCTGGTTCGGTTTCCACCGCAGGAGTTTCTACCGCTATAGGAGCAGATTCTGGTTCGGTTTCTACAACTGGCTCTGTTTCTTTTTCTGATAAATCTCTGCTTTCTGGAGATGACAAAGCATGACATTTATTGAGAAATTCTTCTAGCTTCTGGCGATCTTCCAAAGGAGTTTGACGAGCACTGGCAGCACACTGGGCAATATCTTCTTTTCCTATGTACGCTAGCCATTTTTCCAAATCTTCTCTAACTAAATAATTTACTCCATCATCTGGAAATTGCTGACAGAGTTCGAGTAAGTCTTCTGCACTATGGGCTAGTTGACCATTCGGAAATTGAAAAGGGTTAGTCATAATCTTTTTTTATCTAATCAAGAAAAGTTCAACTTAATTTTGCCACAACTATCTCGATACAAACCTTTACAAAGTTGGTATTTTGTGCATTTTAAAGAAAAATATGCCCATTGAGAGAGAATAAAGCAGTTTGAATATATTATTTCCATGAAATATGACCCAAACAAACACAACAGAAAATCCATTAGATTACCTAGGTATGACTATTCTCAGGGGGGATATTATTTTGTCACTATTTGTTGTTATCGGAGGCAATATTTATTTGGCGACATTGTTAATGGTGCGATGGAATTAAATCTTTATGGCGCAATTGCACGTTTGGAATAGACAAAATCGTCCGTAATCAGACAAGAAATTGAACTGGATGAATATATTGTGATGCCTAATCATTTCCACGGTATTGTCATCATCAATCCCGTAGGGGGTAACGGCTATTACCCCATATAATCATCTTCTGAACCAAAATATTTATCGATGAAACCGCGATCGCTATCATCATTAATGTCAGGATTTGAATCCTCTGTTACCAAACAAATAAATCTAATTTGGGTGTTGGTAAATTCAAAGTATGAGAGAGAAAAAGCGATCGCACTATCCAAAAATCATACCTCAAATTACCAACGCCTTTAATGCAATAAACAATTATCAATAATTGAATTACCCAGCTAACTTTTACAGTGAGAGCAAAAGCCTAATCGAGAGAAGCTAGAGATCGCTTTTGCGGAAATATTATGCTTCTTTCGAGTTGAAAATTACCACAATTGGCAATGTCATGATGAGGCTAAATCAAAGGTTGGCGGAAAACTTATGCTTCCTCTGACAAAAAAACAGTGCTGGAAGAGAATTGACGGCAAAGTAAGGCTTTAAAAAATGGCAACAACAGACTCCATAGCACACAGATCGTTTTAATTTTTCCTCAAGTGATTTTAAAGCAGCTGACTTAATTCAAAATGCGAAGGCGATTTCAACCTATTCCGCCTCAAGGTAAAATTAGCGATACAGTCTTTATCTTTTGAAGAATTTTAGGTAGCTATTAATATGAATCCTGCTTTATCTCAATTTGGTTCGCAAATGTCTCAGCTAACGGGTGTTAGAGCGATTATGAAAGACATTATAGAAACCTTGAGAAATAGTGAGGGAAAAGAATTTATCAATCTTAGTGCGGGTAATCCCGTGATTTTGCCCGAAGTAGAGCAATTGTGGCGCGACTGTACCCAAGAATTGTTAGATAGCGATGAATATGGGGAAGTTGTCTGTCGTTATGGCTCATCTCAAGGTTATGCGCCTTTAATTGAAGCGGTAATAAAAGATTTTAATACTCGTTATGGATTAAAATTAAGCGATCGCAATATCCTTATTACAGGGGGTTCTCAGGCTCTATATCTTTACGCTGCCAATGCTTTTGGTGGCTACACTGCATCAGGGGAATTGCGCCAGGTAGTATTGCCCCTTAGTCCCGACTATACAGGCTATGGTGGAGTTAGCCTCACTCCCGAAGCTTTAATTGCCTATAAGCCTACATTAGATATTGATGAAGACAAACATCGGTTTAAATATCGTCCCGATTTTAGTCAGCTACAAATCAACGAACAAACTGGCTGTGTAATTTTTTCTCGTCCATCCAATCCAACAGGAAATGTAATTAGTGATGAAGAGGTTAATAAGATAGCCCACCTTGCAGCTAATTATGACGTACCAGTATTAGTAGATTCGGCATATGCACCTCCTTTCCCTGCGTTGAACTTTACCGAGATGACTCCCCAGTTTGGTAAAAATATTGTCCACTGCATGAGCCTATCCAAAGCAGGATTACCAGGGGAAAGAATTGGCATTGCTATTGGCGATCCTAAGCTAATCGAAATATTAGAATCATTCCAAACCAATGCCTGTATTCACTCCTCTAGATACGGACAGGCGATCGCAGCAAGAGCGATCGCATCTGGTAAACTAGCTAATATTGCTACCAATGTTATTCGTCCCCACTATCAACGCAAAATTAAAGTTTTAGAAGATACTTTAGATGCTGCAATGCCCAATATTCCTTGGTATTTACATCAAGGGGAAGGGGCTATCTTTGGTTGGCTATGGCTTAAAGATTTACATATGACAGACTGGGAATTCTATCAAGAATTAAAACAGGTAGGAGTAATTGCTGTACCTGGAAGCACTTTCTTCCCTGGTTTGAAAGAAGATTGGCGACACAAACAACAATGTCTGAGAATTAGCCTAACTGCAACGGAGACAGAAATAGCCGAAGCAATGAAACGATTAGCAAAAGTAGCAGACAGAGTTTATCAAACCGTTACTGTATAAATAATAAGTAATAAGTCCTAAAGGATACCGCTTTGCATATAATGAGTACTGAAGAAATAGAATGGTTGGAAGTGGGGACAATTACCTCTCCCCAGGGATTGAAGGGAGAATTGCGAGTATATCCTGATTCTGATTTTCCCGAACGATTTACCAAAGCTGGTATAAGGTGGCTGCAAGATCCCAAAACTTCAACAATTAAAGAGATGCAGTTGAAGGGAGGAAGATATATTGCAGGGAAAAATCTGTATGTAATTAAATTAGAGGGTGTAGAGAGTCGGGAAGCGGCTGAAGAATTTCGCAACCACAAACTATTGGTAAATAAAAGCGATCGCCCTAAACTACAGAAAGATGAGTATCATGTGTCAGATTTAGTTGGGTTAGAAGTTTTTCATCAAGAAACCCAAGAAAATATTGGCGTGGTAGTCGATCTTTATTCAGCAGGAAACGATTTACTGGAAATTAGGCTACACAAGCAACCAGAAATAGAAGCCAAAGTAGAAAAAGATTTATCTAAAATTAGTCGTCGTACCAAACGTAAAAAATCTAAATCTAAATCTAAAAAACCGATAACAATATTCGTCCCTTTTGTTAGAGAAATAGTACCCATCGTCGATATCTCCAATCAAAAAATAGAAATATCTCCTCCCGACGGATTAATAAACATTCACGAAACGGAATAGTAATCAGTAATCAAATTACTGACTTAGATCTAAATGAAGAATATAAGAGCCTAGCTGTACTTTTTCAGACCACATTTCATATTCAATTCTGACATTCTTGGGGTAAACATCTTGCTCTACTTTCAGATAGCGGGTGAAATTGCTAAACCTGATAGATTTACCTGGCTCATCAGGATCGCTACTAAGACAATATCGACTGACTCCATATATTCCCTTTTCCCAAAAGTGTCGGTAGCTCAATCTATTATTGCTTTGCATTGTCAGTATTACTCGATAGGGAGTAATTTCTAGCCAAAATAGTCCCCGATCAAACTTCTCTTGGTTATCAGGAAAAACTGATTGAGGTAAATTTTGCTGATTGAGCAATAAATGAAATCTTTCTTGGTCTTTTTGATATAGAGAAGCAGTCGCTTCAATTACGTTCCAAACGGGGAAATCCGTTGAAATAAAAGAAAGATAGACTGTTTGATGGCGGTTGATAAGCATGAGGAGATGAAGCTCGCTTTATCTCTAGGATATCCTTAGTAGTAGGTGAATCGGTAGGACAAAATCTTTTTTTGCTAAAATACTTGCCAATTGTTCTGGGTTTCGTTATTATGACATATGTCAAGCAACTGATCCTCAGTAGCTCAGTGGCAGAGCGGTCGACTGTTAATCGATTGGTCGTAGGTTCAAATCCTACCTGGGGAGTTTTAAATACATCATATTGTGAGGTTTACGTTAAGTAGGCTACACCTCGGTTGAGCGAGTTTTGTGAGAGTATTTCACCCATACAGAATTCTAAGCTTATCAAAGCATATTCAGATGCAGTCGATCACACTTTCAAAATGCAATTAGTGATTATTTACTAAAGCAAGATCTATTAAATCTGCTATGGATTAAAGAATAGATTCATCCTTTTATCTAATTTATGATCAAGCTTATTGTTTCTACTCTGTTTATGCTCAATTTTTTAGCTGCTAGAGTTCACTCCGAATGTGAATTTAGCCATAAAAAGTATCAGAGAATTCGCCATAATGGCGAATTCTCTCTGTATATAGCTAAAAAAACGGCAAATTCAGATGACTTAAATTTTAGCGAATATAAGTGCGATCTGGTCTATGACCATGAATATTTTGAAAATGCCAATGCTGATAGGTGGTTTGAATGCACTAATAAAATGATGGTCTTTGAAAGTGTTCATGCACATCCAGCGAATAAACCAACCGATTGGTATTTGAAAGATTTAAGCCAAGAAAATATAAATAAAGTTCCAGATACCCTACCACTGAGAGTAATATCGTCTTCCGAAGCAGAATATTACCCAACTAATCTTGCTAACTGCTCTTTAATTACTCAAGAGTTAATTACTGATTTTGTGTATGAAGATACGGCTAATCAATATCTCAAGCGACTAATTTTTCGCTTAAAAAGACGCTACCAGTTTCAATTATCCCCCAGAGAAGAAGAAAACTATCCATACATTTAATAACAGTGACGAATAAAAAGGCAAAAACATCAGTATTGAGTGCTTTGAGCATGACTAATCAATAATTCCTACTTTGCTAAACTCTGGCAGTCCTCCCCAATATATTCCCCAACCCAAGAAAAATAGGCAGGCGATCGAATAGGACACAAAAAAGAATGCCAGAATCGGCTGTTGGCGTAAATGTCCTAAAAGTCCTGTAGGGACTTCGACAATCGAAGATTGACTGAAGCCTCTAGGCTTAATCTGCTTCCCATATTGCCGTCCCCAAACTAAAGTAAACAAGACAACTCCTACAGCAAATGGAACGCCTAAAATAGTGGTCGCTGATTCTACAATATCGATAAAGTAGACAAACCCGTGAATAATTCCCGCCGCAGTCTCTAATTTTAATCCCGAACTTTGCTTAAAAAAAGGATTTTGCCACTGCCGATAAATTAAAAGTGCTGATAAGCCAACGAGTCCGACATGCCAGATATAGTGACTTAATATTTCATCATAGAAGTAAGTCAGTTGTTTGACTCCACTGCTAGAATTGGCTGCTATTAGATGTCCTATGGAGTTGGCGACCAGGTGCATACCTTGACCCTGAATCCACAAAACAGCAAATATGAGAAAAAGAAGTATTTGTTTTTGACTGGGTGGATAATGGGGATGAATTTGAAACAGCAACCAATACAGAGGAATTAAAACTAAAGGTGTTAAATGGTCTATAGCATCTCCGCTTTTCATAAGTGGATAAAGGATAAAGCGATCGCTATTGAAAGCTGGCGCAATGATAAAAACAGCAAATAAAATAGCAAAGATTAATGTCAGACGAGCCAGACGTTGCATTTGAATTTCCCAACTTAGGTCAATTAGGATAGGACTAATGTAAATTATACTGAGGGATGTTATTTACTCTAATAACAAAACGATTTTTAGTGCAGCCTCTACTTTGACTAAATCCTCTTTGCTCAACCTGCCCCATTTGCGAGATAGACGAGATTTTGCGATCGCTCTAATTTGTTCGCACTTAATAATACTGTCTTGAGCTAGACCATTTTTACTCCTAAATTGTTGAAAGCTGCTAGCCAAATATTTCTCCTGTTTCTTGGAGAGAATGAAGACGCTGATAAATACCGCCTTGGTTTAGCAGTTCATTATGGCTACCTGTTTCGATAATTTTCCCCCCATCCAAAACCACTATCTTGTCTGCTTCGCGGATGGTACTCAAACGGTGAGCAATAATCAGAGTAGTACGAGTACCTAATATAGACTTCATTGCTAGCTGGATCGATCGCTCTGACTCATAATCTAAACTAGAGGTAGCTTCGTCGAAGATAAGAATATCAGGATCGACAACCAACGCTCTAGCAATACCCAAACGCTGTTTTTGTCCTCCAGAAAGCCTTACTCCTCGTTCTCCTACAACAGTCAGATAGCCATTGGGTAGTTCGTGAATAAATTCGTCAACTCTAGCTATGGCACAGGCTTGTTTTACCTGTTCTCTTGGTACTTTGGGGTTTCCATAAGTTAGATTATCCCAGACTGTACCATTAAATATATCCACATCTTGGTGAACAATAGCTAGGCGACGACGATAACGCGCTGTATCCAAACTGTTGATATTATCTCCATCAATCTTTATTTCTCCCTGCTGGGGTTCAAAATAGCGGAAGAGTAATTTGACTAAAGTAGATTTTCCTGAGCCAGAACGACCAACTAAAGCTACAGTTTGATAGGGTTTTACTAATAGATTAATGTCTTCTAAGATAAGGCGATCTGGGTCGTAACCAAAACTAAGATGACTAAACTCTAGCTTACCTGTAAATTTGTAAGGATTATTTGTGGCATCTTCAACGGTTAGACTAGCTGCATCCACTCCAGATTCCATTTGCATAAAGTCGTGTAATCGTCTCATAGAAGCATAGCGACGAGCAAATATTTCTGCTAGCTGGCTGATGGGTTCTAATTCAGAATAAGCCATGCTAGAGACTGTTAGGGTGGTGATGAAATGTCCGAGGGTAATATTTCCTCTTACCGTAGAAATTAGAGTAAATAGCAACACCAAAAAGACACAGGTTTGAATTACAGTGCGCGACCAGGTAATAAGATTGACATAGCCTTTATGGATGCGATAGGTGACATATCTAAACTCTCGTTCAAATCTTTGCTGCTGTCTTTTATATTCTTGAGCCTCGGTAGCAAAAGACTTAACTGTTTTAATGTTGGTAATAATTTCTGAGGTACGACTTTCAGTGTTTTCTTGATGCTTTTCTAGTAACTCTTCTTTTTTAATGATGATCACCAGGAGTTTTAAGCTATATCCTAGGATCACAATAAAAGAAATTAAAAAAGCGATCGCAATTGGTGGTTCAATAAATAAAATCATCACAAAGATACCCAATATTCGCGCTAGCTTGGGTATTAGTTGTCCTGCAACTTCTGGATATGTCCAGGTATGATTTTCAATTCCCCTGGCGACTCTTCCTGCAATACGCCCAGGATTGTTCTCATCATAATAACCCAAAGGCAAAGTCAGTATTTTGGCGAGTATCTTACTAAAATGATCTCGTCGAGCTTCTAGGGCGATCGCCCAATGATACCATACTCCAATCCAAGGCTGAATTGGCGATCGCACTACCGTTACGATAAACACTATTCCCAAAAGCACCCCCAAAGATAGCCATTTTCCTTCAGGAAAATTACCAACACTTTGCACCAAATTAATTAAAGCCGTCAACGGCGCGTCTAGACGCTGATTAGATAAGACATTAAGAATCTGTCCGATACAGTAAGGAACAACCAAATCGATGATTTCAAACAGACTAGAAGCGGCGATACTAAAAAATGCGATCGCTTTATATTTACTAAAGTAACCAACAATATTGCGGAAGGAAGACATATTTGAAGGGATGATGGATGAGGAATGAAGGATGAGGAGGCTAGAAAATATTAAATGAACTACTCACTGTATGACTAATAAATGTTAAATGTTAAATGTTAAATGTTAAATGTTAAATGTTAAATGTCTCCTAATTCCACTATAGCTATTCCTAACCTGCATCGCTTAGTTCTCGATAATGGTATCACCTTGATTATTGTCGAAAACCAAGCAGCAGATATCATTTCAGGTCGTTTTTTTCTTAAGGAGGCGGGGACAATTGCTGAAAAACCAGAGCAAGCAGGATTGGCTCATTTGGTTTCGGCGGTGATTACCAAAGGAACAGCCAAACTATCGGCGTTGAAGATTGCAGAAAAGATTGAGTCTATTGGTGCGGGGTTGGGGGCTGATGCTTCGATTGACTAATTTGCTTTGAGTTTGAAGACTGTATCGGCTGATTTTCCTGAGATGCTAGAGCTTTTGGGGGAAATAATGCGATCGCCTATTTTCCCAGAAGCGGAGGTAGAATTGGAGCGCAAGCTGACTCTACAAGGCATTAAATCCCAAAAAGAACAGCCTTTCAACGTGGCTTTCAATCAACTGCGCCAGCAAATGTATCCCCAACATCCTTATGGAGTATCGGTATTAGGTACAGAAACTAGCGTGGCTTCCTTGAGTCGGGAAGATCTACAGCACTATCATCAAACTTATTTTCGTCCCGATAATTTAGTAATTAGTCTGTCTGGGCGCATAACCCAAGAGCAAGGCATAGATCTAATCTCCTCTATCTTTGGTGATTGGCAAAACCCTCAGCAGCCTTGTCCTACCTCTAGCTTAATTTCTCCTACCGCCAATCCCTCCCAAAGAGAAATTATCCAAGATACTCAACAGTCTATTGTGATGTTGGGTTATTTAGGAACAAAGGTTAGTAGCCCAGACTACGCTGTTTTAAAACTAATTAGTACCTATCTTGGTAACGGGCTTTCCAGTCGTTTGTTTGTAGAATTACGGGAAAAAAGAGGATTGGCTTACGACGTTTCTGCATTCTTCCCGACTCGTTTAGATACTGCCCCTTTCATAACCTATATGGGAACAGCACCTACCAATACCCAAATTGCGATCGAAGGTTTGAGTACCGAGGTAGAGCGTCTGACCCAGATAAATCTTACGGAAGAAGAATTACAAGGAGCTAAAAATAAGCTCTTGGGACAATATGCTCTGGGGAAACAAACCAATGGTGAAATTGCTCAAACCTACGGCTGGTATGAAACATTAGGATTAGGAGTAGATTTTGATCGCGATTTTCAAGCAGCAATTCCTCCAATTACTTCTGAACAGATTAATGAAGTAGCCAATCGCTATTTAAGCAAGCCCTATATTTCTCTGGTCAAACCAGAAGGATAGTTAGGTAGTTGGATGGAGAGGTAATGGAGATAGTAACAATTAACTCCTGACCCTCTAATTCTTGCCAAATCTAAGCCCTGAGTGCAATAGACATCCAGATATTCAGTTACTTTTGCTCTATTTGTGCATCAACCTGCATAAACCGTTTACTAAAAGCGTATAGGTTTACAGGATACAAAACACAAAACACACAAACGCAGAGGAAAAGAAAATGGATTTATTTGCAAATCAGTGGAATTCTAACCTTGGTTCTGTTGGCAGAACACCCACCGAAACGAGCCTTTATTTGGAAGAAGGAACTTATGAAAATGATGTCTACCAATTTGAAGTTGAAGAAGCAGGTGACTTAAACATCTCTTTAACTTCCACCCCAGGAGACGATGCAGATTTAGAACTATATCGCGACAGCAACGACAACGGTTACCTAGATGCTGAAGATGAATTGATTGTTGGTTCTTATAATGAGGCTGATGCAGTAGATACAGTTGAACTAGAAGGCGCAACAGAAGATACTTATTTTACTCGCGTTAGTTATTACAACGGAGGGGAAGATAGCTACCTGAACTATGATTTATCTTTATACACTGAAGACTCTGACGAAGGTGGAGATTTATTTGAAAATCAATACAATTACGACATTGGTTATGTTGGTCGCACTCCCTACGAAACCAGTCTTTATCTAGAGCAAGGGACTTATGAAAATGATGTTTATCAGTTTTCTCTAGATGAAGCTGGAGATTTAGATGTCTCTCTTCATAACCTAAGCGCAGGGGATGATGCTGACCTGCAACTATATCGCGACAGCAATAGCAATGGTGTCTTGGATGCTAACGATGAACTGCTTGATGGTTCTCATAACGGAGGAGATGTAGAAGATTATGTTCGTTATGCCGATGCAGCAGCAGGGGGCTATTTTGCTCGCGTCAATTACTTCTACGGTGGTGATGATGGAATTATTGACTATAACTTGAGCCTCGTTTCGGAAGAACCTACGGTAGAAAACTTATTTAACCATCAATACAACTATGAGTTGGATAATATAGACCGCAATACAGTTGAGAGGAGTACTTACCTTTCACAAGGAACATTTGAAAACGATGTTTATCAATTCAGCGTTAGTGAAACTAGCAATTTAGATCTTTCTCTATCTAGTCTGGATGAAACAGATGATGCTGACTTGCAGCTATATCGCGATAGCAATGACGATGGTGTCTTAGATGCTGGCGATGAATTGATTAGTGGCTCTTATGCCTTTGCTGGTTCAAACGATGTTATTGACTACGACCAGGCTGCTGCGGGTACTTACTTTGCTCGTGTAAACTATGTCAATGGTGGCGGTGATAGCAA
>ERZ1740059.467-NODE-467-length-21341-cov-5.641783_pt1 | contig 21341 bp, 13 predicted proteins | sample MGYA00581744_ERZ1740059 | MGnify/ENA primary metagenome ERZ1740059 (study PRJEB43018, sample SAMN04849738) | marine metagenome | isolation source: floating plastic debris | place: Pacific Ocean | collected 2008-08-28 | study: EMG produced TPA metagenomics assembly... | reverse complement strand
GAAGATGGATTCGCGTCGCAACAGTCGGATGCCGCCGCGCGCGACTTTGCCAGCTGCCTCGGGCATCCAGACCCTTTCTTGCGCGACAAGATCGGATATGAAGGGCTCACCGCCACCTTGCGCGCGGGCAGTGTTTCCGAAGCGACGCGCCGCGACCTGATTGTCGATCTCAGCGGAAACTTAAGCACGAAAGACGATGATGGGTTTCTCGCCCCCTTCTCCGCCCTCGGATTGTCAGAACTTGTCCGTACCGATCGGGTCGAGCCATTCCTGACGCCAGACGAGCGGGTCAATATTGCAAACATCACAGCAACCTACCTCGCCAGCGTCTCTGATTATCGCGCCTTTTCAGACCAGGAAGGCTGGCGCCACGGAGTCGCGCACGGGGCAGATGTGGCGATGCAACTGACCCTCAATCCAAATGTCGAGACCGGCTCGCTAGAAGGTTTGAAACAAGCCGTCACAGAACAAATCACCAATCGCTCAGGCTATGCTTTCAGGCATGGTGAGCCCGAGCGCCTCGCCCGTCCGATCTTTTTTATGGCGACCCGCGAAGCGTTTGAACCGGAGGTGTGGACCGCCTGGTTCGAGCGCCTCGCCGACCCCGCACCCTTGGCAAATTGGGGCGACGCCTATCAGTCCGAAGTGGAGCTCGCCCGGCTGCACAATCTCAAAGCCTTTGCACGGGTGCTCTATGTCAATGCCAGCCTCAGCGAGAATGAGGCACTGAAACCCATCGCTGATGGTGCCCTGAATATGTTGAAAGCCCTGCCATAGGGGCGCTAGGCCGCCGCGGCGTCGATCACTTCAAACTGCGCTGTCCGGCGTCCGTTCCAGACATTCTCCTTAAGACGCCCGGCCAGGTGGACCTTGCCACGTTGCAACAAGGCGTCGCCCAGCGGCGTGCCCATGCAGCGCCAGACCAGCGCTTCAATCCGTGCACCGGAATCCTCAACCGTCAGCTTGAGGTGGTTTTCACCAATCGGTCGCGTATGCGTAATTTCGACATTCTGAATCGCAAAGACAGGCTCCGGCGCGGCTTGTCCGAAGGGGCCGATGGTCTGGATCAGATCATAGGTTTCGGTATTGACCTGGCTGGGGGCCAACATCGCATCGATAGCAAGTTCCCGCGCCGCCGCGCGCTCTTCCTTGAACTCGACCATATGGTCCTGCATCCAGGTTTTTAGTCCGTCCAATTGATCAGGCTCAAGGCTCAATCCGCCGGCCATGGCATGTCCACCGCCGGAAAGGATCACGCCCCCTTTCGCGGCCGCCGAAATGGCGTCGCCAATATTCACGCCACGCACGGAGCGCGCTGAGCCCTTGGCCACAGGGCCAAGACCCTGCCCCCACCCAATCACGATTGCTGGCAGGTGAAATCGATCTTTCAATCGACCTGCGACAATACCGATAACGCCCGGGTGCCAGCCTTCACCCGCTGCGATCAGAACACCTGTATCCGGATTGCTATCCAGCTGTTTCTGCGCCTCCACGGTCGCTTGCTCAAGGATGGCACTTTCAACCGCCTTGCGCTCATCATTGTGCGCGTGCAGACGTTCGGCCAAAGCGATCGCCTCGCTACGATCATCCGTGGCGAGAAGTTTCGCGGCGAGCCACGGATCGCCAACGCGTCCACCCGCATTCAAGCGCGGACCGAGCACGAACGTGGCATGGTAGACGCTCTCAATCTTGCCAATCCCGGCAATATCAGCGAGCGCTCGCAGCCCTGGATTCTGACCCCGTTCGAGAATTTTCAGTCCCTGTTTGACAAAGGCCCGGTTGGCGCCCCGTAGGGGCGACATATCGCAGAGCGTCCCGAGCGCGCACAGATCGAGCCAATGCAATATATCCGGCAATCCATCCGGTGGCGCGATGCCTCGCTCGCGCGCCAGCTTGTTGAGCGCCGCGGCAAAAACATAGACGACCCCGGCAGCCGCCAGATGCCCTTGGCCGCTCGTATCGTCGGCGCGATTTGGGTTGACCAAAGCTGCGCAAGGTGGCGGTGTTTTGCCCATCAAATGGTGATCGATCACAATCACCGGCAATCCGATGGCTTCAGCTTCTGCCAAAGCCGCCGTCGCGGCGGCCCCGCAATCAACCGTGATGACTAAATCGGAGCCGGTCTCTTTCAGATGTCGAAACGCTTCCGGGCTGGGCCCGTAGCCCTCCATCAACCTGTCTGGAACGTAAAGGCCAATCTCGCGTCCCCAGGCGCGGAAATATCGCGTTAGAATAGCAGAGCTGGTGCCGCCATCGACATCATAGTCGGCAAATACGGTAACGGTTTTGCCGTCAATGATGGCATCGAGGGTCAGCTCCGCCGCTTTCATCATATCCTGAAAGCTCGCCGGGTCCGGAAACAGCGCCTTCAGGGTCGGGTTCAAATAGGTATCGACGTCAGACGCCCCAACACCTCGCAGCGCGAGCAAACGGGCCAGTAAATCATTGCCGCCCAATTGCGGCGCCAAGGCCCGCACCGCCGCCTCATCCGGCGCACTCACGGTCCAGTAACGCGCGCCATAGGAGGCAGAAATATCGGGAGCAATGGCGGTCATAGCAAACAAACCTGACTAGAGTCGGACCAGGCACAACCCCTTTTCGGCAGAGTAAGTTTGAGACTCCACGATAAGTTCTGTGGTAAACGACTCGTCTAGTGTAAACTAGAAGTAGAGGAACAAATAAATTCTAATGACGTAATACGGGGACGCAAGATGACACGCTTACCATTAGATTCGCAGGCCGATACGCTTCAATTCGAGACTCGCACCGTATCTGGCAAATTTGACTTTTGGCGGGAGAATGTATCGAATTTCTGCGATGCCACACCTATTCACCCCCTGCCAACAACAAATTTTTTCCAATTACGTCAGTTCTTTTCGGACCGCATTTTTTTAGGTCAAACGCAATACGGGGCAAAAGCTGCGATACACGCAAACCGGCATATCCAAGACACAGGACACATTGTCCGAATCCAGAGATATTTCAGCGGTGGCATGATCGGGCAATTTCAAGATGTCCCATTTGAGATCCGCCCAGGTATGATTGCCGTGATCGATCAATCTAATCCTTATGAAGCGCTCCACGACGATTCTTTGACTCAAAGCATTTATGTCTCGCGGGCCACGCTGGACCTGGAGACGGACACGCCATTCGCCCCGCTTGTGCTCGCGCCTGATCATCCCCTGACACAGGTGCTACATAATGAGTTCGATCGCATGTACATGCCGCTCCTGGCCGGTGCCAGGTCGCTATCTATCGACCGCATTGATCGTTTTAGCGCGTGCCTGAAAATGGCCGTCCATAAAGGCCAGCAAGACAAAGACGTCCGAGCGAAGGCGCGCGATGCTCTGAGGGATTTGATCAGCGAGCACATAGAAAAGCATCTCGAGTCTCCCGACTTGACTGTTGCCAGCTTGTTGAAAGCGTTTGGCGGTTCTCGAGCCAGTCTGTTCCGCATGTTCGATCCAGAAGGTGGTGTGAGACGCTATTTCACGACGCGGCGTCTGTTACGGGCGATCCATATGATATCGACAAATCCGTTGCGGCGTGGGCAAGTCACACAAGCCGCCGAACGCTGGGGGTTCAGCTCCAATGTTGATTTCAACCGCAAAGTTCAGCGCGTCTTTGGGACAAGCCCCGGCGCCATGTTCCAACTGCCACTAAAACCGGTCGATACTTCGATGCAGTACGCCCCATTTTCCGAGTTTATGGATAAAACCCGGTCGCAATTAGGGTTCGAGTCCGTCCGTTCAGCCGCATGATTTACGACCTCCGGGAAGCGTGCTCTATGCGCGGTGCCAGCTCTTAATCTTGCGCACCATGCCATCGGCGCTGCTCATGACCAGCGTATCGGTCTCGATATGTCCATTCTGGCGGACAACGCCGTCCACCAGACCGCCTTTGGTCACGCCGGTCGCGCAGAAGACCGTCTCTCCCGAAGCGAGCTCGTGCAGATCGTATTTCTTGTCATAATCGGTGATGCCGGTGCGGTCAGCGCGGCGGCGCTCATCATCATTTCGGAAGACCAGACGGGCCTGCATCTGACCCCCGACACATTTTAATGCCGCCGCGGCCAGAACGCCTTCCGGCGCGCCGCCTGACCCGACATAGAGGTCGATCCCGGTGGTTGGATTCGTCGTATTGATCACGCCGGCAACGTCGCCATCCGAGATCAGGCGGACCCGCGCGCCAACGCCGCGAAGGCTCTCGATAATTTCTGCATGGCGCGGGCGGTCCAGCACGCACGCCGTCATATCGCTGACCGCGACTCCCTTGGCCTTGGCCATGGCAGCAATATTCTCAGCCGGCGACGCATCCAGATCAATAATACCCGCGTCATAACCCGGCCCGATGGCAATCTTGTCCATATACGTATCGGGTGCGAACAGAAGCCCGCCACGCGGGGCAATCGCAAGAACGGCAAGCGCATTGGCCATGGCTTTGGCGGTCAGAGTCGTGCCTTCCAGTGGGTCAAGCGCGATATCGATTTCAGGGCCTTTGCCTGTGCCCACCTCTTCGCCAATATAGAGCATGGGCGCTTCATCGCGTTCACCTTCACCAATCACGACGCGACCCTGGAAATCCACCGCGTTGAAGGCGGTTCGCATGGCATCTACAGCAGCGGCGTCGGCGGCCTTTTCATCGCCACGGCCCGCCAAAGTCTCTGCTGCAATTGCGGCCTTTTCCGTTACGCGCACCATGGCGTCCGCCAGATGCGGAATCAAAACGCTTTCACTCATCTCATTCTCCCCCAGGCCACTCCTGACCCAGCACTAATTACTGTTTGACCGCGTCAATCGGGATGACCTGCGGAGCACCGACACTCGCTTCCAGTGCCGAAACCCGCATACGCGCGGCCTCTATGTCACCGCGAGAACACACATGCGTAACAATGGCAACAGGAGAGACATCGCTGTCATCAGCCGACTCCTGCAACAGCTTGTCGACCGACACATCATGGGCTGCCAGCGCTTCCGTCAGACTGGCCAGGGCGCCCGGCCGGTCGGCCAGCTTGATCCGCAAGAAAAATGCCGACCGTTCCGCCGCTTCGGCGGCAATGAAACGGCGCGTATTATGGTGCGCAGCGCGCCCAAATGGGCTGCGCGCGGTCGGTGAAAACAGTTTCGAGACATCGCCCATCACAGCACTCGCAGTCGGTCCTGGGCCAGCGCCGGGGCCCGTCAGGGTTACAGCTCCCAGAGGGTCCCCCTCAACCCGTACCGTATTCAGTGCGCCATTGACACGGGCCAGCGGATGATCGGTCCGCATCGCCATGGGCCCGACCCGGCAAACGACGCCGTCATTGGTCAGAATGCCTTCCGTAATCAGCTTGATGCGCAGACCCAAACGATCCGCGAGCGTCAAATCGATCAACTCGACCGTATCCACGCCCTGCACGGCGACCTTGTCAAAGTCCAAGTCTGCGGTGAATGCGATCGAGGCCAGAATTGCGGCTTTGTGGGCAGCATCCATGCCAGAGACATCCAGAGTCGGATCGGCTTCGGCATAGCCAAGCCGTTGCGCCTCCTCGAGGACCTGGTCATACGACCGCCCGGTCTCCAGCATCTGTGTCGTCAGATAGTTGCACGTTCCGTTGAGAATGCCGGAGACGCGTTGTATGGCGACCCCTGAAAGCGAGTCGCGCAGCACCCGGACGACGGGAACGCCGCCCGCCACAGCTGCTTCAAACATCAGATCGACATCATGCGCCTGGGCCAAGGCCTCGAGCACCTGACCATGCATGGCGATCAATGCCTTATTGGCTGTGACGACATGTTTCCTGGCCTTGATCGCTTCTTCTACGGCATATTTGGCAGGTCCATCCGACCCACCAATCAGTTCAACGAAGACATCAACGTCGGGATCCTCAGCCAGCGAGGCCGCATCATCGAACCAGCGATAGCCGGAAATATCGACCGGGCGATTACGATTGCGCGTGCGTGCGGAAACGCCGACGATTTCGACTTTGCCAGGCAGCCGCAATTCGGCCTGGCGTTCGACCAGTTCGATCAGACCACAGCCGACATGACCGCGCCCTGCAATTCCCAATTTGACTGTTTTCAAGATCCCGTCCTTTGCAGGGGGGTGCTTTGCCCCTCCTGTTCCGCTTTGGCAAGGAAGCGCTTGATGTTTCTGGCAGCCTGACGAATGCGTTGCTCGTTTTCTACCAGGGCAATGCGCACATGTCGGTCACCATGCTCACCAAAGCCCGCACCCGGGGCGACCGCAACTTCGGCCTCATTCATCAGCTTGAGGGCAAATTCCAGGCTGCGCATGTCCCCGCATTGCGGCGGGATTTTCGCCCAGGCAAACATCGACGCGGCTGGCGACGGCACGTCCCAGCCCGCCCGACCGAAACTTTCGATCAGGACATCGCGCCGAGACTTATAGGTCGCACGGAATTCGTCGACGCAATCCTGGGGCCCATCCAGCGCGGCGCAGGCCGCGACCTGGATCGGTGTGAAGGCGCCATAGTCGAGATAGGATTTCACCCGCGCCAGCGCGCCAATCAGGCGCTCATTGCCCGCCGCAAAGCCAATTCGCCAGCCCGCCATGGAATAGGTTTTGGACATGGTCGTGGTTTCAACCGCAATGTCCCTGGCGCCATCAACTTGCAGGATAGAGGGCGTCGGCTCCTCAAAATAGATCTCATTATAGGCGAGGTCCGAGAGAATATAGAGATCATGCTTTTTCGCCAGCGCGACCGCATCCTTGTAGAATTCGAGGTCGCACACATCGGCGGGCGGATTTGACGGATAGCAGAGCACCATCGCCGTTGGCGGCGGCACGGAGTAGCGAATGGCCTTGGAAATCCCCGACAAATAGGCTTCTGGCGTCGGCGCCGGGATGGCGCGGATCGACGCCCCGGCCATGATGAAACCGAAATGATGCAAGGGATAGCTTGGGTCTGGCGCCAGAATGACATCACCGGGCGCAGTAATCGCCTGCGCAAGATTGGCAAACCCTTCTTTCGACCCCAGCGTAACAACAACCTCCCGGTTCTTGTCGAGCTTTACATCGAACCGGCGCTGATAATACTCCACCAAAGCCCGACGTAGGCCGGGAATGCCGCGCGAGGCGGAATAGCCGTGCACATTTGGTTTGGCCGCTGTTTCGGCCAGTTTTGCGATCACATGTGGCGGGGCGGGCATGTCCGGATTGCCCATGCCAAGATCAATGATATCGGCGCCATTGGCACGCAACTCGGCCTTGCGTCGATTGACTTGTTCAAAAACGTAAGGCGGCAGGCGCCGGATTTTATGAAACTCTCCGCTCATGGTGCGGATCTCCGTGTAAAAAGGGTCTGGGTCTAGAGGCGAGCGCGCGCAATTTGAAAGCGGGCTTTGATGGCTTCGACCTCTTCGTCGGTTAAAAAGTCGGGGGCGGGCAACCGCCCCTCAACCGCTCGTCTTACCTCCGCAGCCCAGGCGCGAATTTCGTCCGGCGTTTCGGTCGGCGGTTCGGATCGCGGGCTGTTCTCAAACATGGCCAGGGCCGCCAGGGTCTCTGCTTCCGATAATTCCAGCTTCGCCACCGGGTCGTACCCGCTGGTTGGTTCCGGGATGGAATTCAGGTCTGGGTACCCCTCGCCCCGAAACTCAACCTTGCGCGCTTCATACCAGTCCGGTGCGTCCGCACGCATCGCCTGCACCTTCTCGATCGAGCCGGCACAGCCCGTCAAAAGGACAAACGTTACGAAAACACCAGTGCGCATAAACAAATTCCTTCGCTGGACTCATAATTCCCAAAGCTGTTTAGTCTTATATAGGTTCGCACAGAATTGCGAGAGTCGGTCTGATGACCAAAAGTGGAAACTTTGATAATTTTGGGGCGAGTACGCTCCCGGATGCCTTTTCCGAGATGAATTCGGAGTCATTGCAGGCAATGGCGACGAATTTGATGCAGGCCGTGCAGGAAGCGCAAAGCCTGCTGGTCGACTCTTTAAATGGCCCCGAATTTATGCCCCCCGCCCCCGGCCAGTCCGATCCGTTTGGCGGTATTGAAGCGCAAATGAAACTGGGCGCCGCCCTGGCCCGCAATCCGGAAAAATCCGGTCATGCCATGATGACGCTGTTCCAGGGCTGGATGAACCTGTTCCAGGCCATGGCAAATGGTACGCCGCTGCCCCGTGATCGCCGCTTTGCCGATCCGGAATGGGAGGCCAATCCGGCTTTCAATTTCATGCGCCGGGCATGGATGTTGAATGCTGAATGGCTGCAAGGTCTGGTCGATACCGTGTCGGACGATCTCGATGAGGATGTCAAACTCAAGGCGCGCTTCTATATCAACCAATTCGTCGACGCGATGTCGCCGACCAATATGCTGGCCACAAATCCAGCCGCTGTTCGGGCGATGATTGAAAGCAACGGTGAAAGCGTCCTGTCGGGCCTGCGCAATGCACGTCAGGACATGCAACGCGGCGATGGCCGTTTGTCCATCTCGCAAACAGACGAAACCGCGTTTGAAATCGGCAAGAATGTCGCCACGGCGAAAGGCAAAGTGGTCTTCCGCAACAAGCTGATCGAGATCATTCATTACAATCCGACGCGAAAAAAGATGCGCGAACGGCCGATGCTGATCTTCCCGCCCTGGATCAACAAATTTTATATCCTCGATCTGCAGCCGGAAAACTCGATGATCCGCTGGCTCTTGTCCAAGCGCGTCAACACATTCGTTGTGTCCTGGCGCTCGGCCGATGACGAGACCAGGGATTACACTTGGGATGACTATATCGAGCATGGCATTCTCGCAGCTGTGGATGCGGTCACCCGGGAAAGCGGTTCGAAAAAGGTCAATACGGTCGGATATTGCATTGGCGGCACATTGCTCAGTTCCGCGCTCGCGCATATGGGCAAAACTGGCGACAAGCGGATTCAGTCGGCCACATATTTCGCTTCGCAATCCGATTTCGAACTGGCCGGTGAACTCAAGATCTTCACCGGCGAAGACGGCTTGCAACAAGTCGACAAAGTCATCGAAGAGCATGATGGCATCATGCCGGGCGAGATGATGGGCGAGACCTTTAACTGGTTACGCCCAGCTGATCTGGTCTGGCGCTACGTCGTCGACAATTACATGATGGGCAAACAGCCGCGACCGTTCGACTTGCTCTACTGGAATGCTGATCAGACGAATATTCCGGGCCCGACGCACAAGACCTATCTGATTGACTTCTACAATATGAACGCATTGTCGCGCGGCACATTCAAGGTCTTTGGCGAACCGGTTTCAATGGGCGATATCAAAATCCCGGTCTTCATTCAGGCCAGCCGCTCCGACCATATCTGCCCCTGGCATTCAATCTATAAAGGCGCCCAGAATTTCGGCGGCAAAGTCCAGTTCACGCTGGCCGGGTCTGGCCATATTGCCGGCGTGATCAATCACCCCGATGCGCAGAAGTATCAGCACTGGGTGAATGGCGAGCTGCCAAAAAACCCGGGGCGCTGGCTATCCGGCGCCGAAGAGCTGCCCGGTTCCTGGTGGACGAGCTGGTGGCAATGGTTGAGTCCGCGGACAGGCAAGAAAGTCGATGCGATACGCCCGAAAAATCACAAACTGGGATCCGCGCCCGGACAATATGCGGCCATGAAGCTGAAAGACATCGCTGCTGGCGCCAAGCCGGCGGGCCCCTATTCAGATGGGACAATGCCAACACCGGGCCAGCCGCGCGCGAAGAAGAAACGCAAGCCGAGCTATCGCATGCCCGCCGGTTGGATGCCGCGCAGCTAATCAGCGAAGCCTTCCATTGGCGGCGCGGTTGAAAACCCAGCCGCAAAAAGACTACCGTATGGCTGCGATGAAACGCTTCAATAGCTCAGTTGAGTAGGCCCATTTCGTGGCGATAGCGTCGACGCAACAGGTCAATCGGCGCAAGCTCACCGCTTTTAGCTTCCTCATAATGCCAATAGGTCCAGCCATTACAGGCGGGTGCTTGTTGCACAAATGCACCCATCCGGTGGATCGAGCCAGTCGCTTCGCCTGTGGTCAGGCTGCCATCGACACGAATGCGGGCATTGAACCGTTTCTTGGGTGACCAGAGACGATCCCCCGGTTTGAGCCAGCCATTTTCGATCAGCGCCCCAAAGGGCACGCGCGGCAGGGACTTCTTGCCCTTCTCGATTTCGAGCATGTCGCCTTCAATCGGCGTAATCGCTTTCAGGCGTGCCCGCGACAGACGGACATGGGCCGGATCCTGTTCAATGCCGACATAGGCCCGACCCAGTTTCTTCGCGACGGCGGCGGTTGTTCCCGTCCCGGAAAAGGGATCGAGCACCACATCCCCTGGTCCGGAGGTTGCCAGCAGGATGCGCTGCAACAAAGCTTCCGGCTTTTGCGTCGGATGCGCCTTCTTGCCGTCATCCCCTTTCAGACGTTCGCCGCCCGAACAGATCGGGATCAGCCAGTCTGACCGCATTTGCTTGTCTTCATTGAAGGTTTTTAGCGCGTCATAATTGAACGTGACTTTCGATTGATCGGATTTACCGGCCCAGATCATCGTCTCGTGCGCATTCTGGAATCGCGTGCCCTTGAAGTTCGGCATTGGATTGGACTTGCGCCAGATGACATCATTCTGAATCCAGAAACCGGCATCCTGCAGCACCGTCCCGACGCGGAAAATATTGTGATACGAGCCGATCACCCAGATCGCGCCATTGTCTTTCAGCACGCGGCGACACTCGCTCAGCCATTGATGCGTGAACAGGTCATAGGCGTCAAAACTATCAAACTGATCCCAGGCGTCTGTGACTCCGTCGACGACAGATTGGTCCGGCCGTGTCAGGCCACCGCCAAGTTGTAAATTGTAAGGCGGATCGGCGAAAACCAGATCCACCGACTGGTCCGGAAGGCGGGACAAAACGTCGACGCATTCGCCTTCAATAATCGTGTTCTTGTTGAGCTCCATGCCCTTGGCTTCCCATCGTCGAATCAGTTGCGAATCAGAAGCACCCCAAATGAGTCTGTTCGGGTTGATGATTCGTTACCGGCCGCAAAACTGATTCGCACCCATTTGTTTTGATATCGAAATTAACCGAGTCGGACCTGTGGACAAGTCTGTGGAATTTCGCGACGCGACGATAGTGCTTGCTTTTGGTGACACGCGCGTCATCTTCGATGTATGAGCTCTTCGCCCAATCGATTGCCGCTGCCGCACGTCCTCGCATTTGCCAGCGTTGGAATGCCATTGGCCGCGGTGGGGCTGCCCATGGCCGTCTTCGTTGCCCCGATGTATGCCGAACAGCTCGGCCTCGGCACAACCATGGTGGGCCTGATCTTCATGATCTTGCGGTTCTGGGACCTTGGCAGCGATCCGGTCATGGGATGGCTGGTGGATTCCCGCCCGACAAAACATGGCCGTATCAAGCATTGGTTGATTGGCAGCGTTCCCATACTGATGCTGGGCGCGTTTTTCATGTTCATGCCGATGGGCGAGACCGTGTCGCCGGCCTATCTGGTCGTCTGGCTCATCGTTTTGTGGCTTGGCTTCACCATGCTGCAAACACCGCATCAATCCTGGGTGCCGATGATCACGACAGCCTATGATGAACGGTCGCGCCTGTTTATGTGGCGCGAGGTGATCAGCACAATGACGCTGCTGACCCTGCTCATCGTCCCGACGCTTCTGGCGCTGAATTACGGCATTGAACGCCGCGGACAGGTTCAGGCCATGGGCACGATTCTGATGATCGTCCTGCCGCTGACGGTCCTGCTCGCCGTCCTGTTCGTTCCAGATCCAGCGCCGAAGACCGATCAGGCGCCGACCCGGTTTAGCTGGACGGCGATCCGGTCGGCGGTTCAAAATCCCAACATGGCGCGGATCATTATGGTTGAGATCCTGGTTGGCATCGCGATCGCTGGGACCGGCGGCACGTTCCTGTTCGCCGCGCAATGGGGGTTTGGTGTGATTGGCCTAGCGCCGGTCATTCTGATGGTCTTTTTCATTGCCGGCTTTGCTGCAATGCCGCTTTGGGTCCGCCTGTCAGAACGCACGGAAAAGCACTCTGTCTTCATGATCACCTGTATCTGGTCGATCGTGACGTATCTGGTCTATTTGCCCCTCAGCGCAACCGGCGGCGGACCGGTCTATTTGCTCTTTGCCGCGGTCGTGTCCGGGATTGGTTATGGTACGCCCTTCATTCTCGCGCGATCCATGGTCGCTGACGTCATAGAAGCCGAGCAAGCCAAAACAGGTGAGAACCGATCCGGGATGTATTATTCGCTGATGTCGGGCGCTTATAAAACGGGCGCCAGTTTTGCGATTGGCATTCCTTATATATTGCTGGGCGCCTGGGTCGGGTTTGACCCATCTGGCGAGAACAGCCCCGAAGTGGTGCGCGGCTTGATGTTTGTCTTTGTTGGCGTGCCCGTCGTGTCTTACGCATTAGCGGCGTTTATCCTCCGCAATTATCGCCTGACCCGCGCCGAGCAAAAAGCCAATGCCGAAATCCTCGCAACCCAGGCCGCGGAATAGCTCATACATCCATTCTGTATTGATCGCCTTTCAGAACCGGCGGCTGAAACAGATCCGTGCGCAATGGCGTTCGCTGCGGCTGTAGGCCTAGTCGGCGTACGATGCGCGCGCAGCGTTGCCCGATCACTTTGGCCTCGACGCCCTTGCCCGCGCCGCGGGTGAACCAATCGGCATCATAGTCTTTGCCCCCGCGCATCTGACGCAGCAGATTGATCACGCGCGCGGCCCGGTCGGGATAATGCTGCATCAGCCATTCATGGAAAATGTCTTTCAACTCGTGCGGCAAGCGCAGCATGACATAGCCCGCCCCGATCGCGCCGTTGTCCTTTGCCGCCTCCAGCAGGGCTTCAAGTTCGGGCGCGTTTAGGGCCGGAATGATCGGTGCGGCCATGACGGTCACGGGGACGTCGGCGTCACTCAAAGCTTTGACCGTTTGATAGCGCTTGTGCGGCGCCGCCGCCCGCGGCTCCATCCGGCGCGCCAATTTTGGGTCGAGCGTGGTGATGGAAACGCCGACACGGCAAAGCTGCCTTTCGGCCATTGGCGCGATCAAGTCCAGGTCGCGTTGGATCAACGCCGATTTGGTCAGGAGCGAAACCGGATGATTGTGCGCGCTCAAAATTTCCAGAAAGCGCCGCGTCAATTCTTGCTGACGCTCAACCGGTTGATAGGCATCCGTATTCACGCCAAGCGCAATCGGTCTTGGAACATAGCCGGGCCGCGACAATTCTTTCAGCAAGAGATCAGGCCCATCCGGCTTGTAGAAAAGCTTGCTCTCAAAATCCAAACCCGCCGACAGACCATGATAGGCATGGGTCGGCCGGGCAAAACAATAGACGCAGCCATGCTCACAGCCGCGATATGGATTGATCGAGCGGTCGAAGTGAATGTCGGGCGATTTATTGAACGTGATAATCGTCCGCGGGGTCTCCTTGGTGAGCGTGGTCGTGAGGGGCGGCGCGTCCGCTTCAATCGTATCCCAGCCATCATCCCAGGCCTCGCGGGTTTCGGGTTCAAATCGTCCCGTCTGGTTCGAGACGGCGCCGCGTCCGCGGTGGTGGAAGCGCTCCTGCACTTCCACCACAGCCGTCCGACCCACCCGGCCATTTGTCTTCAGTTTTTGTCCCGTTCGCATGATGCGGATAGCAGCACGGAATTCGGAACAAAACAAGAACTTTCTATTATCTATCCACAGCGTTCGGAAGACGGCGCTCCAGACCTCAGCGGTTTTTCGCAATCAAGAATTGTCTCGCTGTCTCTATTCAACGGGAAGCAGAAAATTGGTCGCTCTCGATTAAGATCCGCGAAAGCGCGCCCTCCATAATTCCAGCAAGAGAGATCACCCGCGCTCGGCCATGAACCCCGAAGCCAGAGCGGAGCGACACAAGAATTACATGGAGATAGACGGTGCGGAAAAAACTTGGATGGGTCTCGATTGCAATCCTGGCAGCCGCCTGTTCCGGCGGTGATACAGAGGGCGGCGCCAGCACCCCCGCAACCGGATCAACGCCCCCGACAGGAACACTGAATACAGCGCCGTCAATTTTGACAACGGAAATTCGGACGCAGCCCGGGACCGAAATTTCGATGACACTGTCGGCAACTGATCCGGACGGCGATGATATTACCTTTTCAAAAGTTTCCGGTCCGGATTGGCTCTCGCTGACCTCGAACGGGACCGTCTCCGGCAGCTCAAACGCAGATGATTTTGGCACTCATGAACTGGTCGTCGACGCCAGCGATGGCAGCGAATCGACACGGGCAACCATCAGTGTGACCTTGTTTCTGGATGCCATTGAACAAGCCTTCAAGACCGGCGATTTCACCTATATCACTGAGCATAGTGACGCTGATATTCAGACCATCTTACAGGATGAGATTGCCGCCGTACGCGCACGCAATACCGCCGCGATCAGAGAAATTTTTGAGCTCAACCCGGATGGGACAGTCGCCGAAGACAGCGTCGTTGGACTCAGTTGGTTCCCGTCGATCGGTTTCACATCACACTTCTATCCGAAATTCCCTTACAGTTTCCCGCTTTTGACGACCAATGCGGGCGGTCCGGCCCGGCATTACGGAATCCTGGGCGAAGTTGAGAGAGCGCGGTTTGCCGCTTTTGGGGCGTCACCATTTCCCAACAATTACGAGGCGACCAATCCTCGCAGCCGCATGCTGAAAAATACGATCGACTGGCTTGTCCAGACCGACGATGACGGCACCCTGAACATCATGCTCGGCCACATTCAAGAACAGAATGATGAGCAGAATGCGCGCGAATGGCTCATCGACGCATTCGGAGATGGCGTCTCGGTGCGCGGCGCCGGAGCTTGCCGGGGTGAGAATTTCGCGACTTGCGTCAATGCGGGTGCAGATCTGATGATCGTATTTCAGGACATGAACAATGACGGTGAGAGAGAGTCTGTCCGCACCGCCATCCGAGACGCGATGCAAAATGGTGTCGCGCTGCTCCACGTCAAGAAATACAATGAGGACACTGGCCTGGGCGCTGACATTCAAGCCATACTCAGAGGCGCGCGTTCAGATATCACCTATCCAAGATTCACCCATCTTGATGCGTTCTCGCCGACGGATTCGGTGTATGGATGGGAGCCTGACCTGGTTGGCGAGATCGAGATGCTCGTGGCCGGCATACAGAACGAAACGCATGATTATGATCTCAGCGTCTGCGTTGATGCCTTCACCTGCGAAGAAAATGTCGCCTTCAACTCAGAAATAGCATCGGGCCTCGAAAGCCTGCGCGATCATGTGCTCGATTTTGACCGCGACCTGCGCGATCCGTTCGAGACCTATTACGAAAATCGTTTCTTCGCGGCCTTGATGCTGACCGGCGATTACTATCGCAGCCTCACCACTTTCCCGATGCCCAAGGCAAGCACCCCATCCTCGGACATTATTCGCGCGCTCTTTGGAGAGCTTTCGGTGATGACGAACCGAAACACGCAGCCTGTGATGCCAGATATGGGCGTGTTTTCACGATCCGAGTTTGAAGACGTGGACCTCGGGGACGCACGCATCACACTTTCTGGCGGCGGCCCCTATCAGACATCGGGTCTTTATGCCCTGCCGGGAGAAACCTTCACGGTCACGCGACATGATACATCCAGTGCCAATGTCAAAATCCAGATAAACTCGCTCAGCACCGCGTCAGGTCACCCGTTCCGCACGATTGATGGCAGCGAGTACAGTCGGCCGGTCTCAGTCAATATCGGGCCGCGAACGCTGGCAAAAGCCATCACCGTTGCGGGCAATAGTCTGAACCCCATGATCGAGATGACATCGCCCTATGGAGGTCCGATCCACGTCTACTTTGACAGCCCAGACGAAGCGATCGACCTGTCTTTCGCCAATGTGGCGAGACATCCCGTGTGGCGCGGGCCGGAAGATAATGAAGCGTTCGCGATCGACCTGGTCGCAGATCAATTCGATTGGGCCGAGTTCGTTACGCCTCGGTCTGAACTTCATTCGCAAATCCCGGAAATGCAAGAGACACTAAATATTGCGCGTTATAGCAATCCGGCGACCCTCGCCGATGATATGGCCAATTATTTTTCAGATTGGCCGCATTGGTTTGATGGTCTTAGCGGTTCGGCGATCCGGGAGAGTGATGACCTGGCATCCTATCTCGAAATGCTCGAGATCACCCCTCAGTCGGCATTCGAATCCGTCACGCACGTGACGACTGGATCAGCATTTTGCGCGCCCCCATGCAATGCCCCCGCTGATGAATTGCCAAACCGGTTCGATCCGCTCGACCCGGACCATCAAGCCGTGTTGACAAACACTTTGGCCCGCCAGGGTGGGCTGCGCTTTACGGATATCATGGAGGAGCCAATGGAAGAACTGTTGATCATGCACAGCCAGTTCCGCGAGATTCAATCCAATGGCGTCGCTGCAACAGAATGCCAAGCCTTGCCGCACGCAGACTTTTACGCCCATGTCCAATCAGGGTTCGCAACAGGCACAACGGCACGTTTCGAGCCGGACGAAAATTGGACCGCCGCGGATCGGGAGAAAGCCTATCTGATACAATTGATGGCCGCGCTGGAAGCCGACGGTGCGCTGGAAAGTGGTTGGGATTTATGGCCGCGCGTAACCACTATTGCCAGTCTATATGCTGAGAGCAGCAATTCGCTTGCTTGGCATGGCGAACCTGGTCGCAAGCTCGGATTTGTCGATATAACAGCGCGACAAGCCTCCTTCTTGCCGGATCAGGCGCTTTTCAACACATTCGTAGCGTGGGCGGCACAACGCGACTTGCGGCCATTTCGTGAGGCCTATGGCTATAGCGCGCCCGGCATACTCAGCAATCCTGTTCTAGACAATCAGAACCTACCACCGCTCGAGCCCGCCTTCTATGCGATCCCGGAGACAGGTCATTGCGCGAGCCTCGCCTATGACGAACTCCCCGTCGATGGGGTCAGCGCCTGGCCACAATAGCGCTAGCATTTTTCCTGTTTCCGGAGTCAGACAATGCTGAAACACGCCATAAGCGTATCGCTCGCCATGATCCTTGTCGCTTGTACGGCGGAGGAAGAGGACATGATGGACGGCGATGTGCCGCCAACCACGATCACAGATCCTGCGGACACGCCTCCCGAGACGCCGCCTGAAACCCCGCCAGACACACCCCCTGACCCAGAACCAAATTCAGCCCCGTTGATCGAAACCGAGTTCCTATCAGGGCAGGAAGGCATTCCGCTCTCAGCGACCCTGCAAGCGTCAGATGCCGATGGCGACGCGATTTCCTTCGCATTGGTCGATGGTCCGAAATGGCTGCGCATCAGCGCCGCCGGCGAAGTCACCGGCACACCTGGCGGTGCCAACATTGGTGAGGACCCCATCACCGTTTCCGCCACTGACGGCACGGACACGAGCGAAGCCGAGATCGACCTCGAAATCATCTATGACCCGATCGGACAAGCCCTCCGCACCGGCGATTATACGATCATTGTCGACGAGACAGATTTGACGCCCGCCGAGGCCATGCTCGAGGATTTTGAGCGGATCCGGGCTTTAAACAATAACGACCTTGAGACGCTATTTGAGCTTGGCGGGAACGGCCAGGCGCTGGCGCAGAGTCTGACCGATTTAACCTGGATCCCGACAAATCAAGCGGTGTTCACAGAGCCGGTCTTTGGTCAAAGCCTGCCGCTCGTTTATCTGAATACTGATCTCGACGGAGAGGCTTTGCCTGCACCTTTCACCATCGCAACAATTGGACAACGACACTATACGCGCTTTGCCGTCCTCGGCGACAACCCGTTTCGGCAGGTGGCGCTCGACGAGACGCGCGTGAATTCGGATCTACTCACGCTCATGGAGAACACGTTTGATTGGCTGATTGAAGCAGATCTGGATGATGGCTTTGATATCGTGATCGCGAATATGCCGGAGACGAATGCCTATCCAGATCAGACGACAACGCGCGATTGGCTGACAGATACCTTTGAGGATTCCATCTCATACAATGATGCAGGCGATTGTGATGGTCCCGAACTCGAATCCTGCATCACTGATGAAACCGATCTCATAATTCTGTCTCAGCATATCCCCAGCACGGATATGACGGCTGAGGTTTCGAGCCAGGTCGAACAGGCGCTGCTAGACGGCGTGCCGGTTCTCTATTTGACCGGCGTGCAGGGCGTCAACACGTTCGGATATGAGATGCTCGACCTGCTCAATCTCGGCTTCGCAGGGCGCAACACTTCCCAGCATCAAACTGTGGGCTTTTCCCCGGTCGGGACCCTGCGTGATTGGCAACCTGGAACCGCGAGCGAGATTGAAACGCTTATCGATCGCATTGAACGTGACGATATCGATTATGACCTCTCAATCTGCAACCATCACTGGCAATGTTTGGAGAATACAGACTTTGCTGCGGACATCACAGCCCCCCTTGAGCGCATGCGCAGCGCCCTCGATGTCTTGCACGATCAGAAAGGCCTCGCATTTCCTGTGTCTGAAGGGGAACGCTGGCTTGGATTAGGTCTGCTGGTCGGCGACCATTATCGCAGTCAGACCACCTATCCAATGTCGGAAACCGATACGCCGAGCGTGGACATTGTCCGTGCCATGTATGGTGACCTTTCGTTTTTTGTGGCGCGCGATATCAATCCGCCCGCCAGTCTGGGCTCGTTTGGCACGGCGGAGTTCGCGAACCACTTGCGCGGAAATAAGTCGGTCACCCTGTCCCCCCGTCGCCCATTTCTCACCACGGGCGTTTACGCCATTCCAGGTGAGACAGTCACCGTTACGCGAACCGATGACAGCGATCTCGCCGTGCGCTTGAAAGTCCATTCCATAAGAGAAAAAGCCAACTCCCCATTTCGCTACACTTATGAACGGCCTCTGGTATTATCCTCCCGCCTGATGACCATCGCGCCCGGCGAGACGCTGTCATTCACCTCCGCCACGGGCGGGCCCATCCACGCCTATTTCGCGACCGATGAAGACGACATTTCGCTGGATTTTGAAAATGTCGGCGAACATCCCGTCTGGCGCGGACCGGACGATTCAACCGCCTTTCTGAACGAGATCAGTTTGAGCGATTATGACTGGGTCGAATTCGTTACGCCCAACTTCGAAGTGCACTCGCAGCGATCGAAAATATTAGAGACGTTCAATCGGCCTTACATTTCTTCGCCAAGCGACCTCGCGGATATGATCGATATCTATAGTCGAGATTGGCCACATTGGTTGGCCGGCTGGGAAGGTCCGGGGATTTCGCAAAATCCGGACTTGCGGGCATTCGCCGAGGCGCACGGTCTGACCATCCCAATCCTCGATACGGTCAAACACATGAACGCGGACCGGCCACATTGCACCCTCGCCGTGCCGCGGTGTGCCGGCACATCCGGTAATCCGTACGATGCCCTCTGGTTTTTTGATCCCATTTATCTCGGGGATTTGCATGAACTGGGTCACGGCCTCGAGTTCCGTTCGCGGCATCACTTTGAAGGCGGCAACGCCACGCATTCAACCACCAACATGTACTCCCATCATACGAATTATCGATACTACTCTGAGACAGGAAACAGCAATTTCCAGTGGTGCGGGGAACTGCCTCATGAGGCGCTGTACGATATAGTCCAGGCCAGCCAGTCCAGCTCCGATCCGGGTCAATATATGCGCGATACTGACCTCACAAGTTCTGGCGAACAACAGGCGATGTTTGTGCAACTCTTCGCCGCGCTGGAAAACCAGGGCGTATTGGATGATGGTTGGCAAATGATGCCGCGCCTGAATCTGGTGACGCGCGAGTTTCAAAGCGCCAATAATGATGAGAAATGGGCTGACAAGGCGGATGGGCTTGGCTTTGGTGGCATGGACCGCACCACGGCCTTCTCGCTGTCACAGAATGATTGGCTCTTGATCGCTCTGTCCTGGTCAGCGCAACGCGACCTGCGCGAATACCTGGAGATGTGGGGCTATATTTATAGCGACGACACCCTGGATCATGTCGCGGGTTTGAACCTGCCAGCGCTGGACCCAGCCTATTATGCGATTGGCAGCACCGGACACTGCTTCGGGTTTGATCACGATGAGCTGCCGATCGATGGGCACACCAGCTGGCCATCTAGCACAGCCTTTTCCAAAGTTGCGGCATTCACGCCGGATTATCTCCGGTTTGCCGGGCATGAGCACGATGAGATGTGCTCCTTCGGCGAACCGCTCTCGACCTCGAACTAGAAATTCACGCGGTTCGAAACGGTGCCGTCGACGATCAGGTTTGATCCGGTCGTATACGCTGATCGAGGACTGGCGAGGAATACGGCGGCATCCGCAATTTCCTGCGGCGTCGCACAGCGCCCGGTGGGGTTGCGTGAAACGGCCTGTTTGAAGAAGTCCGGCATATTCTGCTCGACCATATGCCAGACGCCGCCTTCGAAATAGACCATGCCTGGCGAAACTACATTGGTGCGGATGCCGCGCTTCGCATGCTGGCGCGCCAGGCCTTTCGCCATATGAATAAGGGTCGCCTTGATTGGTCCATAAGAGGCGGCATTGTCAGCCACGGCCGCAGAGATCGAGGCGATGATGATAAAGGCCGCATCGCCCTTTTCGTCGGCCGCTTTGCCGAGAAAGGGCTCAGCCGCCTCAAATGCGTTCACCGCGCCCAAGACATCGAGTTGGAAATTCTGTTTCCACGACTCCGGGTCATTGCCTTGCGCCATGGCCCCCGCATTCGAGACCAGAATGTCGATGCCGCCCAGGTCTTCTGCCGCGCTTTTGATCCAGGCCTTTAATTGCTCGCCTTGTGTGACGTCGACAGAACCGCCCGTGGCGCGAACGCCTTTGGCTTCCAGTTCGCTAACCGCTGCCGAAACCTGATCTGCGTTTCGCGCGCAGATCGCGACATTCGCACCTTCATCCGCCAGCGTATCGGCGATCGCGCGACCGATGCCCCGCGTCCCGCCGAGAATGACGCAATTTTTGCCGTTTAGCTTGAGGTCCATGTTCAGCGCTCCGATGTGTTTGCCTGGAACTGTCTTAGAAGGTCCTCTAACCGGCGATAAGGCCTCACGTCGGAGCAAGGCTAAAGCGCGAGCTTCAAGGCCTTGGCAAAAACGCTTGGCAAATGATCCAACGCGATCTTGATCGGAGTCGTTTGCGCGCAATTGTCCGCGCGCGCCCGCCAGACTTTCAAGGTCAGGCCGAAATGCGTGAACACATGCCGGACTTCACCTACTTCCTCCCAATTCCCCTGAGAGGGGAATTTTGGTGACCCTAACTCGCCTGACCAGTCAGATGTGGGCAATCCCATCATGCCCCCCAGCAGGCCGCGGTCCGGACGGGTTTCCGTCAGCACGGTGCGATCTGGACCGACCAAGACATAAACGTGGCCGAGGCG